>Ga0268249_1000003_pt1 | contig 158897 bp, 98 predicted proteins | sample AgamicAtPe_FD_200257 | JGI IMG/M metagenome (GOLD analysis project Ga0268249, IMG submission 200257) | Agave microbial communities from Guanajuato, Mexico - At.P.e (v2) (version 3) | ecosystem: Host-associated > Plants > Phyllosphere > Phylloplane/Leaf | place: Guanajuato, Mexico | collected... | reverse complement strand
CTCTCGCGATGATTCCAGATCACCAAACCTAACTGGTAGCCCTACATCTCCAAGCGAGATGGTCATAGATGAATCGGCAGATATTCAATCGTCCCCGACTTCCTCCGATCAAGAGGAATTGATAGCGAAATAAAAAGAAATGATACAAGTTACTTCTTCATCAGAATATGTTATCTGCTTTGACACCGTTTTGCCGTCGCTGCGAGACTCGAATTTAGAGAAAAAAGGGGGAGCGAGAGTTCTAAGCAGAGAGAAAAACCCGATTACATTTGCACCTGACGACTGGGATTCTCGTGTATATCCTTCTATTCAGCGTTCTCATAACTTGTTTAGAGTGCCTTGCGAGCTCAAACCTAGGCCCCCAGCCCATGTCGTGTAACCCTGTAAACCACTTTCTTATGAACATTTCTGCAGGCTTAATCAGCTATTGCAGCCCAGCAAGTTTACCTGAGTCCGATTTGAACAAGTGTCGAGTGCTCACTACCGACAGGCGCTGTTTAGTTCAGAATATTCTGTTGCTCAGATGGTTATGAGATTACTTTTATTATAGGAGCCACTCGAACTTGCAACTCTCAAATATGTGCACTAGAAGAGAGCTGCGATAGGTGTTCAACACGATGTTGAACTCCTAAGCATGAATATCTTATCCCTAGCTAGTGCCACCATCGACGGCGCCCTATCCCTATCCACGCCAAGCTAAAGCTGGGCGCGCGAGGCACTTTTACCGCGGAAACGGCTTCAATTGTTACGCAGCCTCCTCCAACCACTTGATCAGTGATTGGCTGTTAGTGGATTAAACCTCCGCTCTCTAGTGCATTTGAGATGGGAAAAAGAGGAAAGGCGTTTGAGGGGGACAGAGAGGGAGAGGGGAGGGTAGGGATAGCAGATTCACCTGCTGGCAAAGGCCGGCTTGTTGGAGCTCTACTGTCAGGCATGTTGTTTGCGCGGTTGGACGAGTGGAATAACCTGTTAGTTAAACTCGCCGGCACTGTAGCTCTAGCATGTGGAATCGGAAGGGTAAAGGAGAGGGAACCTTGATGAAGAGGCAACGGCAGCGGCGGTAGCACTGGCACTGGCTGCAAGCAATGTGAGAGATGTGATGTCTCGTTAAGCCGATGGTGCGGCGAGCGCGTGATTGTTGCGCCTGAAAGGAATTGACGCTTTTATCTGCTAATAAGTGCTTGTTTTCAACTGTCTTACAAGTGAACTTAATTCAAAATGGAGAATTGTCAAGGTGAAAATAAATTTGCCGATTAATAAATTTGCAAGTCCGAGGATTCACCTTGAGCCTTGCAAGCATACAGGTGTCGCGCGCTCGCTCGTGGGCGCAAATTGGCGCGAGAGGCCGAATGTGCTACGCCGCCAAGCCACCCGTGTTGGCCCCTCGAATCGCGTTCGTTGAGTCCCCTCTTGTTGTGATATCACAGCACAAAGAGTAAGCGGGCGAACAGTTTTGTTGTGACAACAATATTAATTCAGGTAGGCAAAATTTCGTCCACTTCTCTAGCGAGCGAGCTTAAGGAGTGCTGATGCCTTTCAGCGAGGCGAGGGGGCGCTTGCGCAACAAGCCCATAAGCTGCCATTGCGCTTTTGCTTGGCGGCCGCAACGTCAGCGTTCCAGACACTTGGCCTAACGTTGACAGACAAGAGACGGGAAGAGCGGGCGGCCCCCAGACGAAATTTACCTCATCAGGCCGGCTGCGCGCGTTGGGCGCCATCCTGGGGCCGCTGGCAGCTGGGCCCGACAGGTGGCTCCGGCGGCTTGAGCGACAGGCTGGCTGCTTGCGTCAGATGTTGTCAGTGCAGCGACGCTTCTAGAGAGAAGAATCGAGCGAGAGTCGCGACTTAGCGACAAGAGCGCGCAAGCTGGTTGTTGTTATTGTTGCCTCGTTGCCATCGCGGCTGCCGCCACAAACCTCGCAAGTGCTTGGAAAGAACGCGATCCAGATGAGGAGCTCCGACTTGGATGGATGGACTCGCGCACTAGCTGGCGCACTTAACACTCGAGCCCCGCGCTCCAGTATCTTGCCAAAATCCGACACCTCCCGCCGGCCGCCGATCACCTGCGCGCACCTCGTGCGTTAGCTAGCTCGCCGGCTGGCCCGCTCGCTCTCGCCTGTTGCGCTGGCCCAGTGATTGCGTAGGGCCAGCGGGCGGCGGTGGTGGCCCATGCAATGCGGTGGGCCGCCAGTGTGGACCACTTGAATCGTCCGAGCGGCGCCGCTCTTGACTCTAGAAGTGGCCGCCGCTCAGGCGGCTTGCTCGTGATCTAATGGCGCCACGATTGAGCCAGGCGGCTGCAATCAAGGCGCTCTCGCCGCCTGGAAAGAGAGATGTGCACCTACGGGTAGCGCGCCCGTCCCAAACGAGACAGCCGGCAGAGATTTGGCTCCTCGCTCGCTCGCTCGCGAGCGCACACTGGCGCACAAAGGCCAGTGTGCTGGGCTTGGGGTGGGGGGCGCGGCGCGCGTGGGGGCACGAAGGGCGAGTGCGTGAGCTCACGCGGCTAGCGCTCGCTCGGCGAGGGGGCGCCAGCGAGTCTGGCTGTTTTTTCGCGCACGCCGCGCGCAAGCCGCTTGCACGCACAGCGCGGCTGGCCCGGCGGCGCCAAGTCGCAGGGCGGCTGCGCGCGCGCGCGCGCCGAGTGGGCGTCGGGCGCTCTCTGCGCCGGGATCCAGGCGCCCAGATTGGGCCAGCCCGAGCTGCTGCCAGCCGGCCGGCCCGCTCATGTTCATTATCACACGCTCGCTGGCGGCCTAGAGCGAGCAAGGCCGCGCGAGAGGCGCGCAGATAAGAAGCGCGCACCACAATCGCAGGCAGATAGACGGCGGCGCGGCGCAGCGCCGTCCGCAGAGGCAGAAGCAGCGGCCGCTTCTGCTGCTGCTGCTGCTGCTGTTGCAGAAAAAGCTGCAGAGCCAGACTGCGGGGCGGCCACTGCTTGAGCGAGAGAGGCGCCAAGACCGAGAGGGTCGGCCGAGGGTTGAAGTGATAGCGAGGGCTTTCGTTCTAGCCGCTCGTTTTAGCTCTAGACAGTTTGAAACTGGCTGGAGTTGGGTAAATTTCATTCATCCACTCGACTGTTCGCTAACTCAGTTTACAGGCAAATCCGAGCCAGCCAGCCAGCGAGCAAACGAGCGCGCTCGCTTACCAGCTCAAATCCACCTAGTGCTCTAACATTGACAGCAGCGGCCGCTTGCATGTGCGAGCGAGTTAGTTGCTAGTCGGCTCGACGAGCGAACGCTGCGATTCAAGTTTTAGAGCGACCGACTTATTCAAGATCAACTAGGGCGACGTTGGAGCCGCAAACGAAGACGCCACTTGCGATTTAGCCAGCGACAGCGGCGTATTAATTAACACACGACCTGAGCAGCAAGGCGGCAAGAGAATCAGTGGGTTAGAGGAGCAGCAAGGAGGCGAGTTCAGTTTAGACTTGGAGACAAGAGAGGCGCTAAAGTGAGGAGGGCAGAGCATCGAAGTAGATAGATAGAGTTGAGGAGAAGGAGCTATGCCGGCGGCAACCTCGCACGAAGATTTGCACCAGACGATGAGCAGCGCTAGTAGTCTGTCGTCCCTGTTTGAGGACGACTTCGTGCTATTTATGGATTCAGCAAACGGGAGTCAGAGGAATAGGCGGCGGCAGCAGCAGCAGCAGCAACAGGCCTCTAGCGTCGGCTGCCTCAGCTCGCAGGCGCCACCAATGAGCTGTCGCCTGCAGGAACAAAATGTCAACAAACAATTCCAAATTCGCCACCACAATTGGCGCCCGTCGCAGCGAGACCAAAACACGCAGCACCGCCAACACCAGAACCAACAACATCATCAGCAACCCTATTTAACATGCCCAATAAGCCTCAATAAGAAGCAACTAGCAGCCAACGATCATGGTCCTCTGTCGGATTTAGCGCTCGAGCCAATTATGCTCTTTTGCGACGATTTCAATGTAATTTCAACGCCGCCATCACACCTCCTCTCATCAACGCCACCATCTCAACAGCACCAATATTTAACTCTAGAGGAACTTAAACTGGCCCAAAATTCGTGCTGGCTCTGCGGATGCAACTGGCAACAGGACCACGTTTCGCTCGATTGTCCAGAGTGCGATGGTTACGCGCTCACAAGGCCCTGTCCAAGTTGCGACGGGAAGTGCAAACAAATTTGGAGAAGAAACATCAGCGGCACCCACGATCGTCATAGGGCCTCATGGTTCGGCCAGTGCGCCTTCCACACGGGCGCCAAGTCAAACGTTGAGTCGATTGAGGCAAAGGATGCGGCCACAAAACTGGACCAGCTTGTCGAGTCTAACAAAGGTGCGCTCGGTGGCGGCGCAAGCAATGGCAGCAGCAAAAGGATGCCCGTCGGCCGCTCAACCTCGAGCCCCCAAATGGTGGTGGCGCGCGCAATTCCCTCCTCCTCCTCATACAGCTCATCAAGGGCTTCCTCGGCTACCTCCTCCGACTCTGAGCCCGAGTGCCAGATTGAGATTCAGCCATTAGTCAATGTGCCCACGCTAGCCGCCGAAGCGCTAACAAAGCCACTAGTTGCGTCCGACCAAACCAAGCAAAGCACCAAATCTCAGCAACAGCATGCCCAAGAGCAGCCCATTTCAAAGGGTCGGCACCTGTGCGCTTGTAATTAAGTGGCCAGACGTGACTTTATCGTGCCTACACACAAACACATAGACATAGACATACACATGGCTGCTTGCGTTCAGAGTGGAAACGGCATTCGGGCCGACGACGTCGGAAGCGAGCGAGCGCGCACGGGCCGAGCGGTTGTCGTATAGGTCAACATGGCGTTGATGATGGTCTCGTGAGCCGACAGGCACAGCGCGCTTGAGCTGACAAGCATCTTTCCAGGGCTACACCAAAGCGGTTTGGCCTCCAGGCTTGCCGCTCAGTGCGCCCCCCAAGCAGAAAGAGGGAGAGAGAGAATGAGAGTCTACTAGAATAAACTAGTTTATTAACGGTTGGCAAATCTAAAGCCAAGAGATAAGTTGTAATTCAAGCGCGTTGATCATACGTGAGCCAAATGTAACCGTCTAGTTCATGGCACTCTTCGTTCTCGGCCGGTCGTTGTCGTGTTTAGCGTGGCCAGCTCGTTGGCAAGCTTTTATGACGTGTCGGCCAACCATAAGGCTCTTTATTCTTATTTTCCGGCCACAAACCAGCGGCTGACAACTATGATGAGCTGGGCTAGAGGAGAGAACAAACATTTGTACTTCCCATTGCTAGTTCCCTGTTGCTACCTTTAACTCTTCAAAAGAGGAAGAGGAGCAGCAGAAGCAACAGTGGGCTCTACTCTTACGGCTCAAGCCACCCTGCACGCTACCTAATTGTTGCAATCCAATCAATTCTCAAGGGTAGTTTGTTGTTGTCGTCGCCTCTGCTGTCGCTGCAACTCGTCTCGGTGGCCAATGTTGCAGATGACATTGAGTTACAACTGAGCTCAAACCTGTCCCGGCAGCCTCCAATGCAACACTTGCCCCCATCTTTCGGTCGGCATTAAACTAAAAGTTTCTTGCCTCTTGAAAGAAAGGTGGCCTTGCGCGGCGCTCACTCCGTAAGCTGGAGAGCCGACTTTGGAAAAACCTGAGCTCCGGGTTTTGTGCAGAGAGATAGTTGGTAAGACAGACATTGGCAGAGCCAAGGTGCCCAAACACAGCAATGCTGACGACCGGATCGAGCAGCGCTTCAAGCCATAAAATGGTATCTGTATTGCCGAGTTGCTTTGGGAAGTTCGATCAGAGAGCCACCGCAACGAGCGTTCGATAAGGCAAATAGAAGTCATATCAGCTCATGCTGATATCAAACATCCGATTTTCTGTCTGCATGAAATATCGAATGGACGCCACGAACTAAGTCTAGCCAGCGAGTAGTTGGTTTCAAGAGGTTTCTTAACAAAAATCATGACGACTAGTGCTCATGATTTGCCAATTCGAGAGCCAAATCAGAGAATCTTTACCAGTTTGACACCAGTTTCATTATTAATTCATCCACAATTAAGCTTGTAAGCAGAACCATGTTTGGCTCCTGTCCAGTAGTAGGGCTAGTGTAACAGGCGCTTCCAACGTCCAAGAGATATGGGATTCATGCGCGAGATTAAATTTGCTTCTCAGGCTTCCCATTGGTTTATGGCACTGGAAAGCCGTTGGCCATGAAGCACCGAGGGACACCTTGCTACGTTTCGGTCATTCGTCAGACCTCCTGTACGGATGCTGTCTAACCTTTGGCGAATGTTGGTTCAAGGCCATTGCTTTGCCGGCAAAAGATGGCACAGGAGTAACGATAGTTTTGGCACTCGTTGGGGCTATCGGTGAATCAGAATAAGCGGCGAGCATGGTGCGGCGAGCAGTGGTTAAAGAGATCACGACAGTTTCGGTTTAGCACGAGAATCGGCAATGATGGTTTGCAGCAATTATGCGATAAGTAACGACGATTTTTGCATCGTAGCATCCGATTAGGTCAAGTTGAGCAAGGCGGCCAACGTTTAGTAGGAGTAGTAGGCGTAGTTAGATTAGCGTTCGTGGTTGGTTTGCATTCGACGTTATACAGAAACGTTTGGTGGCCAATGAGTGCCGGTCGGGTTTGTTTACGCATCGTTTGTCATTTTATCAACATTGTTTATGATATAAGGGGTATATATATGAATGTATATATGCAAGGCATATATGTACCATATACCACAGAGATCATTAATGTACACCGATCCAGTTCACCCATACCGACAGTGAGTCATTTTAGGCAGCAGGTTTAGTGACAATGATTAGATGGCATGGTGAACATTTGGCGTGGTGATGTTATTCGTAGATTGGGCACATCGATTGAGCGGTAGACAATCGAGGGGTGAGTGGGTGGGAGGGGAAGGAGGAGAGCAGTCAGGATTAGTTAGTTGTTTGGTTTGGTTAGTCACTAGTTTTGCTTTACTTTGGCGTTGTGCGTATGCCAGTCTAGATTTCGAAAGTGTTTAGAATTACTGTGATGATGGTACAGGTGCTAAATTAGAGTAGTGGTTATGGTATCAGGTTAGTTGTTGTAGGCAATGTGCGTTAGTTATTGTTTTTTTCAAGCTGATTAATGCTGCTCTATACCAGCTATATCCTCTAATTAGCGCGCCTCTATTCACAGTAGCAGCAACTTTCTAATAAGTATTTGTTTTTGTCTAGATGAGTATGTTTAATTTTCGAATACAAATTCATTGAAGATTTTCCATAAATATAGTTGCAATGTAATGTGATCTATCTGTCCCTTCTAACTCATACCATAGGGTTGCATTGTTGAGGGCCGACTAGAAAACCGCTGCTCAAAGCTTAAGCCCTCTATTGAGTATCCGTTTTTACCACCAAACGAGCAAGTCAGCCGGTTGTTATGTGATAGATTGTACTGAATGAATGATCAACATTCGGCCACAACATGCTCCGGGAACGTTTTTGTCTTGATTCGAGTTATAGGACATTATCATTGGGTAACACGCAGTGGACTCGCTGGTTGTTGGTTGAAATTTCTCTCTACGTCATTACGAAATTGTTCCATGACACACTTGTGGATGTTGTTACCCTTTAGAAATGTGTCACCAAGATAAACCTTGTCTTGGAGCAAAGATAGTGCAACCTGTTGACAGCGCCAAGGTGCGAGCACATGTCCTCAGAAGGTTGCTTGACGAAATGACGACTCTGTAATCTACTCTAGTCGAATACCGTAATCAAGAGACTTGGCGATTAGAAGAGAGCATCCAATCCTGGAGTACCTCTAAGATATGGGCGAGCATAACCTTGAGCGGCAACCATGCAGCCATGGAACGATCGTCGAATCAGCAACAAACTCTTTCTGCGCCCACCAGCTGCTTGTGCAAATGCTAGACAAGTTACAGCTTGCTCGTGTCGAACCAGCAGTGTGGGAATTCATTACAACCTAGGTATAATCCAGTCGCTTGAAAGTCCTCTGTTTGGGCGAAGCTGAGGATGATTATGGATGGGAATCTAATATATACCTGAAGACTTCCAGTGTAGTAATAGTGGTGAGCCTTTCTAACGTGATCATCACATTCAGTTTGCATAACAGCTTTTGAGTAAGGATGGCTAGACTTGTGTTGGCACACAATCGAATCAGTTATCACAGTTTGTTCGTATCAGTTCCCATTTTACATCATGAATCTCGAGCCTTGAGCCATCTGGTAACTGGGCTTGATAAATCCTATCAAACGCGTTACAAAAATTGGATAAACAGGTTGAGTAACACTAAGAGTAACTCTCTGTCAACCTGCATGTATGGCGCCAGCTATTGGCAAATAAATAAGCTAATCGTTTGGCAATGGTGCTTCTAAAGTGTTTTAAAAGACTACTAAGATTCACTCGAAACCTGATTAAAGTTTTCGAACGAAGTTAGATCAACGTCGAACTGACTACCTGAAAAATAGCACCTGATCATAATGCACAGATTCGGATCACTCTCGCCTCTAGCCGCATAGATCGGCCGATGGCTGCACCTCGTACTGCGAGGAGTCAGAGCTCAAATGCTGCTGTTGCAGTCTAGGGTCAGGATCTGGTCGGGTGTTATTACCATTTTCGGATTCCGGCGCTGCAGTTTCCTGTTGCAGCTGCTGCTGTGGCTCCTGCTGCTGGTGTTCGTGTGGCGGCTGGTGCTGGTGATGGTGGTGTTGCTGTTGCTGGTAAGCCAAGGCAGCGGCTGCAACCTGGTGATCGGATTCAATCTGTTGGTGGTAATGGTGGATTTGTTGGTTCGCGGTGGCCGCGGCGACAACTTGAGCGACGGCAGCAGCGGCGGCCGCCGACTGGGGATGCGAATGCGGATGAGTGTGAGGGTGGGGATGAGTGTGAGGGTGAGGGTGTGGATGGGCCGGCAGGTAGTCGGGCGCGAGTAGGGGTTGGGCGGCCGCTGCCATGGCCGCATAATGGTGGAAGTCGTGATATTGTTGGGCGTAAATCAGGGCCCCAGTGTCGGGGTTGGCCATCATGGCGGCGGCGGCCGCTGCTGCAGCTGCAGCCGGCGACTGGTGGTGGTGGTGGTGGATGTGGCTCGAGGCGGCGGCCGCGGCAGCCAGCGCGTGAGCATGGGCGTGATGCGATGAGCTTGCCGCATGCATGGGACTCGTGGCAAGCCCGTGATGGTGCAGGTGCGAGTGTGGAGCTTGTGGGTTAGGATTGTGATTGTGGTTTTGGGTTTGGGGATGCGGGAGATGCTGAGTCTGGCCTGTGACCACGCCGGCAGTGCTTGGGCTCTGATTCAGCGAGTGAGAGCCTCCAGGATGCTGGTGGTGGTGCTGGGCGGCTGCAACGGCGGCCGCTGCAGCTGCAGCTGCTGCCGCTGCCGACTGTTGGCGATGGTGGTGCTGGCTTGCTGCAGCGGCGACGGCGGCTGCAGCGACCGCAGCATTTTGGATATGCTGCTGTTTCTGTTGGTTTTGCTGCTGTCCATGGATAGAGTTGGGCGTGTTCGAGCCAGAACTGGGTACACCCGAGCTGACAGAGGAACCATTCAGTGTAGTGGAGGCATAGTTTTGGCCGTAATGTCTCTGATTGGCGCCTGTGGAGCCATTGGCCATTGATGCGGCGGCCGCGGCAACAGTCGCCAACTGCTGCTGCTGGTTTGAGTTGTCGCTTAGTGTCTGCCTGTAAACGGCATCGTTGAGCATTTTGGTGAGCGCCTCATTGTAGTTACAGTCCCTGTAGGTTCCGTTGATTATTGCCAACTCCATGAGCTGCCTCTTCTTAAGCTCGTCCTCGCCGTCCACAACGGGGACAAGCAGCTGCTGAACTTCCTCTAGCGCCCGTTTCAGCTTGACCTGAGCTCTATTTTGCGTGTCCTCTACGGTGATCAATACGTGAAGGTCGTCGTTCAGGTGTTCCCAGTTTGCTTTGCCGCGGTTTTGTTCCTCCTAATGTGACAACAAAGGAAGATGTAGAGAAGACAGTTAGTTGACATGCAATAACTCAAGCACGGGAATTGCCGCACACTCAATCCGTCGGCCCGTTTTGTTGTGTCAGAATCCACCTGTTGTGCAATAAACTTCTACCCAAAACTCTCCTCCTCTCTCATCTCTTCGTCTTGAAATGGCTCCTCTAAAGCCGGAAATCTGAGGCAAGCTCACCTTTTTCTTGTCTCGCATGGAGCCCCTGCCGCGAATCATAATTTTGCAGCCAGTCTCTTGCTCCAGTTGCTTTGCAGTCATTCCCCTTGGACCCAACAAGCGGCCAACGAAATTGTACTCAGGATGCTCGTTCACTGGGACGTAAATTTTCTCTTGTAATTGCACAAACTCGCCCTCCGGTTCAGGCAACTCGAGCGGCTCAGTTTGGTTGACAACGTCATTCAATTGGAACAACGACTGCCTCACCTTGTTGATCTCTTCGTCAATTAAGCGCTGAACGTGTATGAAAACGGCAGGTAATGCGCTCAACTGCTTCTTATCCTTGATGAGCTGCGCCAAGTAATCGGCGGAAATTGGCACTGGCTGGTCGGTCGCGCCTGGGGCAACAGTTTGCGCGTGTTGTCGCCTGGCCGACCTTTGGCCTTGGTGCTGCTGTTGCTGCTGCTGCTTTGGTTGCTTCTGGTGCTGGTGCTGCTGATCCGATTGTTCGCCTGCCGCTCGCCGCTCGGCCTCCTCGTTGGCGGTCGACGCCAACTCGTCCGCTTGAACTTCATTGCACGTTTCCGGCTCGATTGTCAGCGACTTGCTAGCACTCTGTTCCGGTGACATTGAGCAAGAGGATTCCAGTTTAGTGGCCGCTTAAGATTGGAACCCCTTTGAGGATTGAAGGCGCAACTTGGAATTAGGCTCTCGACCGGCGGCTCCCTCCAATCAGCCGAATCTTCCCTCAAGCATCACAAACAAACCAAACAGGCTCAGTGTTACGAGGACTCCCGGCGGCCAGCTAGCCAACTTTAGCCTTAGTTAGCTCCTCTTGATCACCTATTATCTCGCTACCTGTCCAACTATCTAGCCTTTTATTTCCTAAAGCTCATGGCTTCGGCCGAACTCTCCTTCTCTCTCCCCTCTGCTCCAAACTCTTATCGCTCCTATCCTTTTCTTTCGCTTTCTAAGCCCGAGAACTCGCCCACTTCTCTACACCTCAGCTTGGCCGAGCGGCGGCCAATCGCAAACTAACTGTCTGATTTACTAACTGAGTGAGCTTTGGCGCAATTCAACTAACTTGGAAGACTCGCCTTAGACTTGGCGTGCATGATAATGCGCAACCAGTTATGTAAACTCAAGCCACTTGCTCGGCGCCGAACGTTGCGGTGATGGTTGCGCTGGCTTCAACTTTGGCGTCGGCGTCGACGCTTGCAATGACGAGGATGCTGCTGCTGCTGCTGTTGTTGTTGTTGTCGCTTTTTGGCCGACACAACTTCTCATTCACCTGACTTCTCCCGGCTCTTCGCTCTTGCGCCGAGCACAAGTTAGATGGCCAACTCGAACTAACTAACTAACTAAGTCTATCGCCCGACGATGACGACCCAAAAACTCCATCTCATTCTCTCACTTTCGCGTCTGAGTGCTCGAGTTTAGTGTGTTTACTGTGGCTGCCTTTAACTGTTGCTCCTGCCGCCGCCTCCACCTCCTTCGTTCCCGCTCTCTCTCTCTCTCTCTCCTCCCCTTGCTCTCTCCCAAAGAAGCTCGGCCTCTCCGCTCGCTGTGCACCTTTCTGGGGCTTGAATTCGAATGCGACCATGCAAGCGGCCGACAAATACCAACTTCCTTGCCTAATTTTCGGCCATTCAAGTCTGCGGTTCCTGCTTCTGCAAGCTCGCTCGAGGTATGCGCGCAAAAACGTTAACTTACGGATTCGTGGAAAGGCCGAGACATCGGCTGGCCTGGAGCCAGTGGATGCAACACCGGCTAGCCAGTTAGCGCCGGCCCACTGCTCTAGGCGGCCGCTCCAGCCCGATAGCCTTCCTGCGAGATGAAAGGCTCGCCCCCATTTGCGCGCAATCAACTGCTCGAAGGTACGCCGACTCTGAGTCGCCTCCACCAAAGCCTGAGCGCCTACCACTGGCGCTCCGGCGGCTCCAGTTCCAGCAAGCCTGAGCCAAGAACCAGGCCTTCGATGGCGCTTGTGGCTGGATGAGGCTTCAGTTGAGTTTGGTCGCCGCTGGAACTGCAACTGCAACCGCCGATGCCATATGGCCGCCAAGCCGGCTTTCCTCGCCAGAGTCTTGGGTTTGCTTGGGCTTTTGGGCGAACAAGCCAGTGTGTGTGTTTGCTTGCTTGTGCGCTGTGCCCGATACATGTGTTTTCAATTGTGCAAATGCGCAACACGCCAGCCGAGCCAGATGGCCAGACTTGCTCGCTCGCTCAATCCAAGTTACGTAAGATCTTCGCTCAAATCTTGCCGGCCGCCTGGCCAGAGCTGCCTGGCTCACTCGCTCAGCCGGCGCAAGCTGAGCGAAGACTCACCGACAGACTCTGGCTCAACTCGCTTCCATTGGGCTTCGGCATTCAGGCCCGGCTTCAGCCTCAGTCGCAGCCTCAGCTTCGAGCGCCAGATAGGAGAGGCGGCAGCCCCAAGGGCAGAGATCGGGCCAAAAAACCGGACTCTTTTCACTTGCTTCGAGCTAGCGAAACCTCCATGCAACAAGCGCCTTCTTTGCGAAAAATTTCCCGATGATGGCGAGCAGCCTGGTTGTTCCATTATACGCAGCTAGCGAGTTTGGCTAATTTAGCCGCCATTTCTTAGCTAGAAATTTATCAAATTTAAGGCTAAACTCTCGGCTAAGTATCGGGCTAGACTTTTGATGTGATAGAGAGAATGAGAGGGAGGGAGGGAGTCTGAGAGCGTGTATGTCAAAGTCGGCCGCTTCGTTCAGTCTGGCCAACTTCGCGAGCTTGAAAGGGCCCAGACGCTGGGAGGCATCCATGGATTCCAGTTGGCGCCCAGTCAAAATGGTGGGCGAGCTCGCTGAACTTGGAAGGACAAGCTGGATGGAAACCGATGACGTTACAGGCAGTTCGCGCGCCTCAACCGATAATATCAACAACAGCGACAGTAGCTGGAGCAGAGGCAGAGGCAACAACAGCGCCTAAGAACCGAAGACCAACTTGACGCGCTCAAAGCTGGCCTTCCGTCGTCGAGACTCATCGGTTTTGGGGGCTTGCGAGTGATTTTTAGCGCAACTTTTGCATTGAATTTGGAATCACACGACTGGCTGGCCGGCCGAAAGTGAGCCGCGCTGAGGGGCCAAAATGATAATCATAATTAACTCAGAATTCGTGGCCCAAGTTAATTATGGTCGGCATCTGGGGATCTCGTTCGCAAGTCTACTTTGGGCCAAACTTGTGGCCCCAGGTTTAGTTGCATGGGGCGCCCAAGTCTCGAGGCTACTATGTTGCTTCCCGGCCGGCGCCGTCTTGCTCCGCCGGATGTTCTGGGCGCGCCGGCGCTGAGCTCTCGGCGTGTCTCTGTTGGCCGAGGGTTGACTTTCCGTGGCCGCCGTTGCCGCCGCTGCTGCTGCCGCCGCCACGGCCGGCTTGGCGGATGCGCGACGGCTCATTGATGGTCGGGGAGGGGAGAGGCTCGGCTCGGTTGGTGCGTGCACTATTTGTTGCCGCGTTCCATTCATTATCTGCTCCAATCCAAGTGTGTAGGCAAATTAAACTTGCGAATCACTTGATATCCGACCACGGACATGAGTGCTGCCGCTCGAGCGTCCGCTCTCGCAGCCGAGCCGAGCAAGCGCGCACTCCGCTTTCAATCAACAAGCTGACGGACCTCTATGGCCCTCCCCCCATCCGCTCAGCCAGTCATGACTCGAAGTGTCCACATCCAGCGCTCCCAGGGGACCAAACCAGACCAGACCAGACCAGGCAATGCGCTCGCCACCCCCCCCCCTCGGCGGGCCCGCGGCAAGGGAGCCCCCACTCGCTAGCTTTATTGCGTTCAGAAATTAGAAACAGCGTCGCCATCCAGTGTACTGCATCCGCCATAAATGAATGGGCGGATGCAGCCCGCTAACCGGAGAGCCTGGCTGGCACCAAAAGCGGCGCTCGGCTCAAGTTGGCCCGCCAGCTGAGAGCGCTTCAGTCGGCTGGCCAAACGGCAAGCGAGCAATCTAATTGCAAGGCGGGATCATCTGCAAAGGCCAACTTGTGAACACAAGAGTCCAATGAATCTCGGCCGAAGGGTAAGAGTTTGTTATCGCCTCTGTCGCTACCTTGCTGGAGCTCGCGAACTGTTGGAGAGTTTGGTAGCTGGGTTAGTTAGGCGGCTAGTTTCCTTGCCCTCTCATGTTGGACAAAAATGATCAATAAGAAGTGCGACTGTTTGTGTGTGGTTGTGTAGGTGTCCATTGTGTGTAGGTGTTTGGCCAGCTCTTCGATTTCGAGCTCTCGCTTCCCCTCCCTTTCCTTTCCCTTGCTCATATCTATCCACCGATTGGCCGGCAGGAGAGCGAGCCAGCCGTCCGCCTCCTCGTCCACCATTTGTCTGCGCTACCAGGCCAACTGTAGAGGCTTGAAAGGCGGAGCAAGGCGAGCCAAAAGGTGAGCTTGTGGACGGGACGCCCAAGCTCGAGCTGCAACATGGTTGACTAAGATGAAGGATCTTAATAGGATCGCCCAATTTGGCCACATTGTTGATTAGCTGCAATATATCAAATCACAGACAAACTATGTGGAGATAAGTTTTTGAAAATGCTAACACCACTTACTCGCGTCTTGCCCGCTAAGTTGGATTGCGTTGACTGGAGTTCGAATGCGCCTTCCTCCTGGCCAAGTCTGTGTCGCCGTTTGAGCCTAAGCGATTTGGTCGGCCCTGTTAGAAGTGATTGCTTGTTTTGAGAGGAGAGAAGGAAGATGGGAGGGTAGTCGGAGGCCTGGATAGCCAGCGGATGAGTTCGCGCGCCGAGGGGTATTTAAAATCGGCGCTTGTGGCCGCCAATTTAGCGCCAAGCAAGCCATGGGATGGCAAATGATTTCGAGGGGGCAGGTAGGTGAGAGAGAGAGAGAGAGAGAGAGGAGGCATGAGGAAGGAGGCCATCTGCAGCTAGAGTGGCAGCACACAGCTCGCCCCAGCCTCAGCTGAGCGGAAGAAATTTTGATCTAGCCGCCTCCAGATTCTGGTGAATAATTTTATCCTTAAACAAATCTTAATAAATTATTTTATATGAACCCTCCAAACTCCTACCTCTGCCAGCCTCATATCCGCCACACTATTTATCCATCCCTCCCTCCCTCCCCCCGTCTATCTGGCGAACGAACTCGCCTCCCAGCCGGCGCCTGCTAACCAATGTCCTCTCCTCACCTTCACCCGTTTATTGTGCAACAATTCAATTGAATATGAGTAATGGGGAAAATTAGCGGACGAGCCACTAAGGTTAGAGGCGATGGTTGCTCTCGCAGTTGGACTCGTCTTAGAGTTTAGAGCCGCCGAGATGGAGAGGGGGCAGCGTTTGAAAGTAAAAGTCGTCTGACCATCTGTTTTAATGGAGTGCGCAGTCTCTGTTTGTAGCTCTGCAGAGATCGACTTACAGCCACAGAACAGGCTTGATGGATACACTTGGCGGTGGGATTCTCGATAACAGGGCCAGATGTTGCCCAAGATTGAAGCCACGCCGTTGGAAATGGTTGCCGGCTTGAGGGGCTCAATCATCAGCGGCGGCTCAGCTGTTGCAGCATCAAGTGTAATGGTTGTGTGTTCCCACCACCTAACTTGAAACTCCAACTTTCTCTCCCTCTTCTGGCGGGCAAAGTTGATTAGAATTGCGTAACATAGACAGCAGAGTGCCCCATGAACGTGCACCAATGTCCTGGGGGCTCGCCAAAGTGGTCCGAGCAGCCTGCCTGCCTGCCCGACTGACTGACTCTATTTCGAATTCTAACTTCCCAACAAGGCGTCGATCAACTGCATTGGAACCAGGTATTAACATGACGAATTGCCGGCTATTCTGTCGAATTTAAAAAGCAACTAGCCACATTCTTGCGACCAGAAAACGGAGGCGGCAGATCTGGATCATTGTGCTGGCTTGTATTCTAAATGAGAAATTGCAATCATAATTTAAACTCACCAACCGCCCTCTCTCTTTTTACGACTCTTGATTAATAAGTAGGATCGAGAAACATCTGTGGATTCGACAATGATACGAGAGCAACAGACAAACCCAGCCCTTAGCCACCTCCAGCGCAGGTGAGCCAGCCAAAGTGTGTTAGCTCTATCCTTCTTCTTCTATTCCTCCCCCGGACATATAGTGCTCTTATCGTTTAGTCCATGGCGTTTCTAGTTCAAGTGAAGATTGAGACGACAACTTGCTGCCATGACCTGATTAACTTGGAAACATTTCCGACCTTTGACAGTACAATAACATGTAGGGGCAGTCCTGGGTCCTGATGGATATAACTCTCTCGAGTGCAACTGGTTTAATTGTTGTCTCACTCATTGTTTTCTATCGTTAGTTCTAGGGAAAAACTGCAAGCAAGGAGGCGGACAGGGCAGTGGAGAAGTATGAGGCATCAGTATGCAGCTATGTGATACCTGTTTTGAGGTTGTGGGCGAGCGAATGCTAATAAAAATGTCTGTTTCTAGCTGATATACAACAAGGATGAGTAGTATGGACTTGCAAGTCAAGCCAGTTTTGGGGCATTTTAAGGTACCCACGCAATCCAATTGTGTAATACCAGTCCATATCTCGGGGCCACAACTTCCATTCAATGATCCAAATTCATTCTAGGTTATAGAGCAACTGGAAAGCTCACAATGGCGACAACTCATCTCAGAACTGACGGTTATGTTCACGTGCCTACAACTTCCGCTTTCAGTGCTTTGACAAGATGTGTAGTCATAATCATGTTCGCAATACAATAGCCGATTCCTCTATACTCATTTGGGATTTATCGAAAACTAATCCCTACCTTCCCCGTAGATTCGTAGTCCTAAACAGCTATAACAACACAACGTAACCTTGGAGGCTGCTATCAATCGGTCATGCAGAGCATGATCATGAAAGTTTAGCTGATGCTAGTCTCAGTTCATACTTGTTGAGTTAATGAAGTTTGTGAAGGAAAAATTGTCTGCTAAATGAGGATGATGATATGATAATCTTAGATTGCATATTTAAGCAATCCATTGGGGATTGATACAGCTCTCGAAAGATGCATCATTAACCAAGTTGAGAGCCAGCAGCCAGCAATGGCTGCTGCCCCTCATTTCAATTTTTCACCTTCCTAAAATGGTGATGATCGTTTGCGGCCGTTATCATCACCTCTGGGCGAGAAAAAGTAGAATTAGAGAAGCTGCCTAAAACACGATCCGTTTTAGCTGGAAATCAAAGATATCTGGATTGAAATTCTATTTCAAACTGATCTTGCACGATCTCTCAGACAAAATGCGCCAGTCTCGTCGGCAGTTAATCTAGGCTGGTATCTGATATCAAATACTTTCTTTCGGCCTAGGGATCTGGCTCGACCCTTGCGTACTAGTCTCACTCTTGAACCGGTGCTTGGAATATTGCACTGACACCTCTCCCCTTGACGGTAGCGTGAGGATCGTTCCACTGTTTCTGTTTGCTCTATTAAGCTAGTTTGCTTGACAACCGAAGGAGAGGACACAATTTGAACTGTTCCGGGTGCGATACCAACATTGACTGTTTGTGTCAATGAATGTTGACTGAGGGATTCAGAGATATTTGTCGAGTTTGAAACTGTCCGACCTATTCCACTGTCAAGGGCGGAAGAGTTTGACGATCTTCCTTCCTGCGACATAACTAAATCATCTTCAATGTTGCTTATCGTTCGTATATTAACGAAATCCAATATTTCACTTAACTTCTTGTAGTAGTCCATATGTCCACTTACGAGCTGAGTGAGATCAACATTCTTAACCCTTCTATCATGCCACTTTATCTCCTGTAGACCTGCTACTCGAAAGGCTGCTGATGAGGTACGATATAGAAACTTCAACAACCAATCGCTAGAGGAATAACCATTAACAATACGGCCACTCACAATCCTTCCGAGAGGTTTCCACTGATCTGGTGAGGCAGTAACGGGTGCTCCAAGTAGGATTACATCGCCAATCATCCCCTCTGTGTCCTTTCTGACTGCCAATTCCTGTAAGCAAAAAAATATCACTCGAGCGCCAAGACTGAAGCCGATGAGAGAAGCCGGACGCTTGCCTTGCTGCCGAGATATTAGGACTTCAGCTAGATGTTTACCGGCTTGGGCTGATCTCCCGACGCAGACATCCCATGGGTTATCGATAATGTTTGCAATTGATATAAGTGCTGCTGGCCAAGCAATTGCAGCCATAACGCTTGCCAGGAAAGTATACTTTAGCGCTTCTTGTGTTGCATATGAGACAACAAAACTCAACAAATAGTCCATGGCTCGACTAAGTTCTAATAAATACTTTGATTCATAACATAGACAATACTGCTCTTTGGTGTGCCGTAACGTCTTCCAAGGTTTTGAAAATTGCTGAGGACCTTCGTCGGAGATCCACCCAGAGATAGCAATTGTGATTGTGAGAGAAGTTTGATCGTGACTCGGGTTTAGCGATTCAAATGCAAATTCCTCTAGATCGCCAATTCTCTTATTCATCTTGGACGCGGTTAAACCAGCACCTGCTACTCCAAATAGCGAGCCCACAACACCAGCTGCTGCTGAACTCATAACTATGCTACCGGCACCAATTACTCCCGCGAAGGCACTCGCAACAATTGGAGCTGCAAGCCCGCCAGTGACGCCGATAACTGCACCACCGCCGATTGAGGCTAGTCCTATCATGATGTACTTTTTGATCTTGTTTCTTGTTTCTCTCCTTTGTTTATCTTTGACCGCGTCAGGATCGCTCTGCTGTTCGAGATCATTCGGTTGTGCCTGTAGTAAGAGTTCATAAATAGATTCGCAATGAATTTCAACAAGATCACGGGGGATGCCGAGCAATTCGGCAATTTCAATAATGAGATAATGTGCTCTGGCATCGTAAACTCCAGAGCTAATGGATAACAGTACTAATTCCTCAATCAATCTGAAGGTTCCGACCTTGTAATTTTGCTTTATGGAGCTGAGAAAGGTGAATTCATCATCATAGACAAACTCTTGTATAGATGAAGTCACTTTTTGAGGTAGACCGAAGTGCTCTACCATTCTCGCCAGTGTTGCACGTCTGAAAGACCTGTTGATCAAAGAACGAAATTGTCAGAATTAGCATGTCGCTAGACGGATACGATCAGTTTGCTGCATGTATACTTACTCATGGTAGTTTTCTGGGTAGATATATTTCAGTCTAATTGCACATAAAGCGCAAAGAGAGAAACTTACAACGTCACTGATGTCTTGCTTCGAGTTAGAGGGGACACTGAAACTAGATGACAGAGAACTGTCACTCGACCTGCAGTTTGGATCGTCAGTGCTAAGTTCCATCCTCTTGCTAGTGTATTAATCGAGATCATGACAATTAGGCCGATGGCCAAATGTTGAAAGTGAGTGTCATCTATTGGGGCAAACCATTCTAGATTCTACAAATGGGTCCTTCCTACTCGGAAATGTTTTTGTCGTTCATAGAGGCAAATAGAACACTCTCGAACAGGTTTTTAGTGGTAAATGACTGAACAAGACGATTGACGGTTAACAGATTTTAAAATCCAATATGGATGGCAAAATTAAGAGGTGTTTATGATAGCAAGGCAGCAAACAGGTGCACACTGATGAAAATGAATTTGCGCAGTTCGGCATCTGCGTTCAAAGCTTTGCATTGTGTTTGGGGTGGGCAGGGTAGGCCTTCCTAGTAGTGTTCCACTGAAAAAGAGAGCCGACGGGTCGAGGGATCACACCAGCTCGGGGACTCGAAACGAACACGACTTGCCGAACACGTGACATCTGTTTCATTCGTATCCAGGAGTGATAAACGAACATCCCTATCCTTCTTGACCGTCCATCTCTATTGTCCATAGCAATAATCTGCTTATGAAACTATGGATGAGGAAACAGAGAAGCATCCCAAAAGGATGCCTTTTACGAGTATCAAGGACAAGATCAATCACAAACTTCTAAATGCAATTCCGTTTGAACTTATGACAGAGATACAGGAAAAAGCTATTCCTCCTTTGCTCGAGGGAGAAGACTTGGTCGGTGCAGCAAAGACAGGTTCAGGCAAGACACTTGCCTTCCTGATACCAGCAATAGAACTCGTGAGCAAGCTCAAGTATAATCACAAAAATGGCACCGGAGTCATTATTATATCACCAACTCGTGAACTAGCCATGCAGATATTCGGTGTATTGAAATCTCTGATGAAGAATCACAGTCAGACTTACGGTTTGCTGATCGGAGGTGTAGATAAAAGGGAAGAGGCGGCCAAATTAGCCAAAGGCGTTAACATTGTTGTTGCGACACCTGGTCGTTTGTTAGATCACTTACAAAACACAGAGAAGTTTTTGTATAAGGGTCTCAAATGCCTTATAATCGACGAGGCAGACAAGATTCTCGATATCGGTTTCGAGGAGGATATGAAGCAGATACTTAAGCTTCTACCTGAGGATAGACAGACCATGTTATTTAGTGCCACCCTTTCATCTAAGACAAACGACCTCATTGAGCATGCCATAAAGAGGAATCCAGTTCGCGTAGGAATCGAGGAAACCAGGGATGAAGCGACCGTTGCCGGATTGCAACAGGGCTATGTGGTGGCCAAGAGCGAAACTAGATTTTTGATACTATACACCTTTCTGAGAAAATACAAGAAGAAAAAGATCATGGTTTTCTTGTCATCTTGCGACGCCGTGAAGTTCTACTACGAACTGCTCAACTACATCGAACTTCCTGTCACAGCTCTCCACGGAAAGCAAAAGCAAAGCGTTAGAACTAGGACATTCTCTCAATTTTCTCATGCTCAATCAGGCACTCTACTTTGCACAGATGTCGCCGCACGCGGTCTAGATATACCAAACGTAGATTGGATAATCCAATACGATCCTCCGGATGATCCAAAAGAATACATACACCGTGTGGGTAGAACCGCACGCGGTTTGGGGAGTCGTGGAAACGCTCTACTCATCATACGTCCTGAGGAAGTTGGATTTCTTAAATACTTAAAGCGTGCAAAGATCCCGTTACAAGAGTACGAGATCTCCCAAAAGAAAATAGCCAATATTCAAGAACAGCTGGAAAAGCTCGTTGCAAAAAATTACGCTCTAAATATTTCTGCTAAAGAAGCCTTCAGATCTTATGTGAGGGCATACAATTCGCACAGTTTGAAGGATACTTTCAATATGGCCACCCTTGATTTGATCGCTGTCGCCAAGTCTTTTGGTTTCGACCATCCTCCCCCGGTAGAGCTTCCGCTGCAGATTGTAAAGAAGAGAAGAAAGCTCGAAGCGCACGAGCGTGGCTTCAGCAAGAGAGCTCGCGCTTAATCATCTCGTCGGACGCTGATTTATATCAATTAAAGTTTTTCAACTGAACATATCCTCTCTCTAAAGGTGCATGATCGACGTCGTGTAAGAGTGCCTCTTAAATGTCACGTCCTGACCCCATTACAACATGTTTATGTGTGACCAGCCTTCAGAATATTCTAGCCTTTTCAGGGGGCACGTAAAGATGCTAAAAGAGCTTCTTGGCTGCTCTATCTATGGGTCAAACGATATCTATAAGAATGAAGCTTGCGAACTCTATACATTTGGAAGTTCCAAATTGGAACTCCCAATCAAAAAAGGATCTAGATTGTATCTTTGATTGCGAGCATTTTTGAATAATCGCGCGTAAATATGGCCGAATCGTTCGTCGCGTTGAACGATTCACAACTTGGAATTAACAATCACATGTTCATGTCTAGCGGATATCCAAAGAACTCTATTATTCATGAGTTCAAGAACAAGGCTGTTATCTACTGGACAGCACGTAATTAAGAATTGAGACGCTACAATCTGATTAAACTGCATCCGTAGGAGAGAGCAAGTATGGCGTCGTTTTCGGACATGGCTGCTGCGTTGATGGAGAACCTCAATAACACCGGTAAGTTCGTGTTTTTCTCCTATAGCAAGCAGCTTTCGGATCTCATCTTCCTAACTCTTTCTACATCTTATAAAACAGATCCTATGGCTTGGGGACCAACTAAGGTTCCGGAAAAGTTCAAAGACATGCCATATCAGCCTTTTTCTAAGAGCGACAAGGTGGGCAGGATAGCGGATTGGACGGGTCAAACCTACTCTGATCCAAGATTGGCGAAGAAATATCAGCCACATTTTGGTGGAGGCCAACACAACGCCTACTTTGCTGATGATGATGAAGGGAATTACCAGCTTGTGGACGCCGCGAGGGGCCCAATAACCAGTAGAGTCAAGACGAGATTGGCCAGGATGGGGCCGCGCGGAAACTGGCGTGGCAGGCCGGGAGGAAGGCAGCTCAATCAGCAGCAGCTAATTCTGTCGAAAGGCAAGAACGCTCGATCGCAAAACGTCCAGCAAAGAAACAAGTTTCAGGGCCGGCAAGATCCAAGAAGAAGGTTCGATAATAAGGGATCTAATCTCAAGAAACGAGATGCCAGTGTTTTCGTGCAACCGTCATGGGAAATTTTGGAAGAGATGGACTTTCCCAGGCTTTCTAAATTGAACCTCCCTGGTGTCGAAGAACCTCAAGACGTTTACGTTTGTGGCGCCTTGGAGTACTATGATAGGTCTTACGATCGTATTAACTGCAAGCAAGGAAAGATATTGCAGCAAGTGAATCGGGTCCACCACAAAGTAACTACCACCGACGATCCAATCATACGAAAACTATCCAAGGTCGAGGGTAACGTTTTCGCAACAGATTCCATCATCGCAACGATCATGTGCGCTCCCCGATCGGTTCTATCTTGGGACATAGTGGTACAGCGCGTCGGTGACAAGTTGTTCTTCGACAAGCGTGACGAATCAGATTTTGATCTGTTGACAGTACATGAAACAGCTATCGATGTCCCGTTTTTAGATGACCCAGCAAACAGTGTCAATTCTCCCCGTCACTTAGCCTTGGAAGCAACCTATATAAACTTTAACTTCTCACAACAAGTTCTCAAGATGGGCGAAAACAAATATGAATTCCCCAATCCGAATCCGTTCTTAGACACGGAAGAAACAAGCGACGTCAGTTCTGTGGCGTATCGTTACAGAAAATGGAAGTTAGGTGATGATGTAACTCTTGTCGTTCGATGTGAACACGATGCCGTCACAATGGGTCCAAATGATAAACCTCAATTCATAACTATCAAAGCGTTTAACGAATGGGGCGATCCGAAAACTACCAACACCATAGATTGGCGCCAGAAGCTTGATGTTCAGCGAGGAGCAGTGCTTGCTAGTGAGCTAAAAAACAATTCAAACAAGCTAGGTAAATGGACGATTCAAGCATTATTGAGTGGCTCAGATTATATTAAGTTTGGTTATGTTTCTAGGGTACACGCTAAAGACTCGAGCAAGCACATCATATTAGGCACGCAAACCTTCAGGCCGAAAGAGTTTGCTGGGCAGATTAATCTAAACATGGATAACGCATGGGGAGTCCTAAGATGCCTGATTGACTACTGTCTGAAATTACCGGAAGGTAGATACCTGATCCTGAAAGATCCGAACAAGCCTTTGTTGGTTCTTTATAATGTTCCCAACAACGCGTTCTCGAGCGATGACGAAAAGAATGACGATGATGATGATGATGACGATGAGCAGTCGAACCAGACTGGAACCGGTAACGCCATTGACAAATCTGCTGTTTAAGTTTTATCCTCAAAAATAAAGATAGCAAGTTCGTCATACAAGTTTGTCTGACTAAATCTAGCACTGAACAGTCCCACCAAATTCAAATCTCTGCTGGATGGGCTTTGGACCACAGATTCTGACGAACTGCATCGACCAACATTCAGCGTCGTTCGAATATTCTATGGTAGAGCCCAGTTTGGTCTGGTTTTCGAGAGAATCGTCGTTTTCTCGCAAAATCGGTTTCCGGTCATCGGAAAAACGAATGCAACTGAGAATCAAACACTGTCCCAGAGGCCAAGAACAGATACATGACAATCAGAATACGCTCAGCATCCACCACATCTTTTGAAGGGGCTCCGAGCTTGGTTGTATTCGTGCGAAATATAAGGCACAAACCTTCTTGTATCGGTTCTTGTTTGGTTGCAGCTAAGTCAATCTATTTTGTTTAGGTCTATGGAAGTTTGAGCAGAGATCTACGTAACCCGAGCTAAAAAAGTGATTGTGCTGCGAAACCTCATGTGAGTGGATAGCATGAACTTTTCCCAAACTCGCTGCTTGTTTTCGCTCTCTTGAAGACAGTGGCCACTTTTTGATCGACCTTGGGATTCAAATCTCGATGTCCTTTAGACAAAGTATATATGGCACTCTCTGAGTTCATTCTCTAGTATGTTCATGTTTGTTTTAGTCGTGAACTCATACGATAAGAACGAATAAAAAATCAACTCTCAGATCTCGGGTGCACCAATTTGGTATCAGACCATCCACAAGAAACATCCATCAACAAAACTCCTAGCTGCCCAATATCTAGCGCGATGGCTGTCATCAAGGAACTTACTCTATATTCATACCTTTACAGTTCTGCTTCTTGGAGGGTGCGAGCCGTTTTGGCCCTTAAAAACATTCCTTATAAATACGAGACCGTCCACTTACTTGAAGGAGCTCAGCACTCAGAAGAGTATCTCAAAATAAATCCCATGCATCAGGTTCCAGCCCTAAAGGTGATTGACAACGGAGATCAGACCCACATATTAACGCAGTCTCTAGCAATAATCGAATATCTCGAGGAAAACTACCCCGAAAATCCAGTGTTCCCTCAAGACGCGATTCTTCGTGCTAAGAGCAGAGCAATTGCGGAAACAATATCGGGTGGTATCCAACCACTGCAGAATCTTGAAACCCTTGTAGAATATGGCGAGCCACTTGGTCTCGGACGCTTGAGCCAAGAGGATCGCAAGAAAGTGGCTCAATTTTGGATCAAACGAAAGTTGGAAAGTCTCGAAAAACTAGTGAAGTCTACCGCTGGCAAGTACTGTGTTGGAAACGATGTGACTATTGCAGATGTTTGTTTGGTTCCCCAAATGTTCAATGCAAGAAGATTTGAGATTGATACAAGCAAGTACCCAACACTCAAGGAGATCGACGATAGGCTGCAGGATCATGAGATGATCAAGGCTAGCCACCCATCTGCTTGCCCTGTTGAGAAATAGCGAATTAACCAGTATTTGGATGATGAGAACATTTCGATATCTCAAGATCCAGACGCCGTGCGTAGGTACTTTATAAAGCTCGGTTCATTCTGTTCCAGACAGAATTTATCGGTTATTATGTTGCCATGGTTAGCTGTGGGATATATGACTAGAACAATTTTGCTGAGATCGATGGAAAGTCTTAGCACCTGTTGAAGCTAAGCCTTTTTCGTTGGCGAGGATTTGGTAATGGCGAATCTGAACCTCTTGGAGAGGCTGAGATCTTCTCTAAGAGATCGTTCCTCTCTTTCGTCAACTTATCCGCCAATATTCTCTTTTTGCTGGTTTCTTTCCGAAGTTTTAAATATTCCTCGATGAATTGATCGTGAGTCTTGCCACCATCCAGGAATTCCTGTGCCATTCTTTCACTTTGTTCCTCGGAATTTCTAGCCTCGGTTGACAACTTCGACTGTGCCTTGTTGAGCTCTTCGAGAATAGGCAACAAACGTTTCGTGGTAACTCGGCGCTTCAAGCTTGACACCTCGTCCAATAGATTCCTAAGTCTTAATCTATCACGAACGAAGTCTGGCTCACGAGCGTAGTTGAAACTGGCCAAGCTACTAACCTGCTTGCTGAGATTATCCTTTTGGCACTCTAGCTCTTTGATCTAGATAGCGAGATGTGCAAAGCGGTCGAGTTAGCTCAAGGTTCGAGTTGTGATCGCTCATTGTAAATTGTATGGTACTAACCATAGGGACCCTATTGAGGATGCAGTCAAAGACAAAATCGTCCTCACTCGATGCTAGCAGTTCCAGTTCACCGGTGGACATCCTGCGTATCTGTTTGCGCGCCTTACTGAGATTTCCCTTTTCATCGTCACTCTGTTTTGGGCTACTGGGGGTTTCCTGCCTCGAAACAATATCTGCCTTCGACTCAATCGATCGCAGTGGTATAATCTTGTTAACCAATTCTGTGTACGATTTTCGCCTCATGGTGGCCAACTCTCGTTTCGATTAACTAGCAGATACACCTTTCAGCCGAACTATCGGCGTATTCACAAACAAACTCGCAAATCTGGTCTAGATACATCTAAACCGCAATCCATTGCCAATAAAGGGCTTATAAGCGAACGTGTAGATACTTGATGCTAAAGAAGATGTCTCTCATGAGGCACGAAACTTCATCAAGCTCAGACAAACTCATGTCTCGCTAGATTTTCGATAGATTTCAGCTTACACTTGCAATGCTCGTCTTATCAGTTGGTGAGATTCTGAGATTATAGTTACAGTAATTTAACGCTGCAGTAACTTGAGATTCAACCGGTCTGTTTACTTGTTACTATAGTATTTTCTTGTTACTGGGTAAATATTTGATGACTTGTGTTGAGATTGAAAACGAAACACAAGACCGAAAGCCTTTGTTTCAACTGTTCCATTGGCCAATCTAAGGATGGGTCCACTTTTTGACAGTTGCCTCCGATGAAAAACATCTGCCAAAAAAGTTCCACCAATGCATAGGCGAGCAATTGTGCACCAGAGGCTGACCGCTTATCTGGTTTCGGTTTGTTGAGCGGACAGTCCGGCTGATGAGAATGCGAATCCTGTGCTTGACGTAGATTTGAAGGGGGCCCACTGCAGCTCAAATCTCGGAATCAACTGCCACGGGGAGTGAGGCATTAAAACGGTAGGCTGGACACGGTGGCCGGCAGAGTTCTAAAAATTAACCGACAAAAGTTTGGTTCGACCGGAGCCAGCAGGACCGAAGCTATGCACTGAAGCATACTTGCAATGTGCAAGTCATAAACACTAGCGCATGTAGCTGATTACCATCTGATTGCTAACTCGACTGTCCAAACCCAAGTATGGTTCGCAGATGCTGCGCTAGAGGCTAAACCATGGGCAGACGAGAGCCCCGTATCACCATCCTGGCCGGGATGGGTCCGTGCGGAAAATTGCAATCGGTTGAAGGTGTTGGCTGTTGTTTAGACTCTATCAGTTGTATAGAAAACTGAGCGTTTGTCATCAGCGAAAGTCCAATTGAATTCAGCACAGGGTTATCCAGCTGAGTTCAAACCTCTACTTGAGAGACTTCAAAAACTTGTTACGACGGATGCGAACTGAAACACAAAATTGTGCAACATTTGAATAAAAGCTCTGCTGAAGAGGGTAGAAATCTCAACAGCTTTGCCGATTGCTTGTAGGCAATGATACGAACTTGACATTTGGGTGTCATAACAACGATATTAGCATAAACTCCAACGAATGGACCGATCCTGCCTAGATGGGCTAGTCTCGTCTCGCCTTGCAAGCAAATCGACCATTCTCTCAGGGAAAGGGCAAATCAATTTCCGATTCCAGGTAATTCATGGCTAGCCCACATCTCCATCAGACAATGAGATTCAAAATTACTGAACCAACTTGTTCCAGCATTGTCTACGCTATGAACCCCCCGCACAGGTTGACAGTTAGATTCAGGGATTAATGCATCCCAACCAACCTGCTCACAACAGGGCGGGTGAGACAGGTTTCATCAATCTAGCAAGACGCAGATCGATCAATCTGTAACCGATAGTTACAGATCATGTTTTCCCGTTCGAGTTGAAGGTCCACCTGGCGCAGGCGCAATTGACATTGAGTTATGCGACCGATGCCTCTCGGTCAGATTGATCTGGACGGTTTCCAATATAAAAGGCGCCGACGGGTCATGTATGACTTCAGAAGTCTGCAAGACACCAACTAGAACAGGAAAATTTTCTATCGCTCTCTCCTCCTTTGAACAGAAAACATATCGACAAGATGAAAGTAAGTTTCCGCCATGCACTCAGCCCTATCACAACCATAGACCTAGACTAATCGTGACTATCTGTCTCCTCAAAAAAGGCTATTTTTTCAACATGCACTATCTTCCTCGCTTTTCTGCTGATGTTCGCGAGCTATGATCAAGCAATTGCTGGCCATAGCAAGGGGCACGTTCACATCAAAGTGTGGCGAGGCCCATCACATGGTCACAAGAAGCACAAGTTTGCACCATGGGGTTACAAAGCCAAACTGCCAGCTGATGACCACAAGCACCATGGATGAGCAATATCCAGGGAGAACCTATGACGGAGTCCAGGAGCAGCCAACGCAATCTAAGTTATAGAATAGAAATTTATAAATAAAACAACGACAGCAACAATGTTATGCAGCCCGGTCGAACTCGGTATCAATCCAATATCTATATCGTTTCGGCAACCTTGATGGAGGCCTTACATACAAGGTTAATCGCCTGAGCGAGCCCCTGGCTATCTTGAGCTCCCTCATGCTGTTCGGCTGTATCGTGGTGGTGCTGTTCGTCATCCCTAAATTTACTAAACTTGTCCAAAATATATTGCGACTTCTGAACATCGTCCTCAGCTAAAATTTCTCTGATCTGATCATTGTAATGTTGAGTGATGACTTTCTCGACTGCAACTGTACAAGTCATTGCTGCCTTGGGCCCTAACAGGGCAGAGCCAGACCCGAGCAGGAATCCACCAAGTGACCAGAGGGGTTCGAGTAGCGATTTTTTGGTCCTATACTTTAAGTTCATGTACTCCAATTCCTCGAGGTGTGCTTTCTCCTGATTCCACATATCTTGGATCAACGGGGCATACTTGGGGTTCTTGTTGAGGACGAAACTCTGTCCGTGGTAAATGCGGTCTGCTCCAAGCTCTCCTGCATGATCCACTCTGATCATTTTGTCAAGGATCTTGTGCCTGTGGCGATCCAAGTAGCCGGCAACTCTGGTAGACTTGCTCATTCTTGACTTCTTTTTTGAGAACACTGACAAATTTGATCAATAGAATAGGGGCTGTGTTGGGCTTATCTCAACAAATACATCGTCTGTCGATATTTGAAGAACATGATTCGTCACGTTCAAGTCGCCATTCAAGTTCCTATTTTCGACAGAGAGCACGTATATTTATTTTCGTTGCATGAGTACGCCGTCTCCGAAAGATACTCTAACAGTGCGAGCGTGTGCGCCCCCCAGCCGATATCTCACATTTTCGAAGGTGCAATGTGATTCTAGCACAGTGAATTCCCAAACACATGGTAATTACTCTCACCAACCACCAGACCAATTTCAAACATTGTTGAAATACCTGACCAAGATTCAATTCATCCTTACCAAAATTATTATCAGCAGCGTGGACATGGTTGAATCGGAAGGTCCAAACAAGAAGATAAAGCTCTCGGAGGTAGGCGAGAGGGATCTGAGCGAGAAGATTGTCAGGCAGTTGGACTACTACTTTTCAGATGTTAACGTTATCAAGGATAAATTCTTGCTTCAAAAATTTAAAGAGGATGACGGGTGGGTTAAACTCTCTGTTTTGCTGACCTTCGTAAGGTTGAAGGAGCTGACAAAAGACGAGGACCGAGTTGTAGCTGCCTTGAATGAGGTTGATTCCGAAGTTTTGGAAGTTGATGCCACCAAGAAACAAGTACGCAGAAAACACCCCTTACCTGATGTAGAGGAGTTCCAAAAAGAGTTGGACCGCAGGACTTTGCATATCTCTGGATTTCCGACCAGTTTAGAGTTCACGGAATTGCGCAGCTTCTTTTCCCTCTATGGTAATGTCGAGTCAGTGGCCATGCGTCGTCATTTTAAGACAAGGTTCTTCAAGGGCTGCGTCCATGTTGTTTTCAAAACAGAACAGGAGGCAAACAAGGTTATGAAAGAGAATCCTCTAATGTGCAAAGATAGGGAGCTTAGAAAAGAGACAATGGCTGAGTATCGTGAGAGGAAGGCAAAAATCGCTGCGGAAAAACTTGAAAAGAGGAAGAAGAAAAAGAACGTCGGCGGGGGAGATCCCTCAGGCAAACCCGAAAAGACCGAAGCTGCGGAAGTCAGTGTTGAATCCTAAACCCTTTGCCTCTGGCAGACATTTTTGTGCTTGTCAGATGCAGAAACAGTCCGCGAGCCACTAGAATAGCACGTCTGATCTCTGAAGCTACTGTCATGCCACGGGCTACAGCCCAGGTGGTATGCCCATACCAACTGCGTTATCATAAGTACGATCTCCCCACCTGGGCACCAGTCGAGTCACGCACAAGCGCGTGCGTGTGTGCGTTCGGACCACCCAGTGGGGCTAATGCAGAGCAACAATCCGTTATTCGGAGATGACCGGATAACTTCTACATTCGACGGCTTCCACTCACTGCATCTTAAAACCACATTAAAAGTCCGTTCGTACAGTCTTCTATGTCTCCAGTTTATTAAAGCGAACGAAACCTGAGTCAAGCTGTCAGTTGAGACACACCAGTGGTGCCTGTATAAGTTCTAGCGGCGCAAATTTTTCGCTTAACATGATCCTAATTAAGGATGTCCATATAACTCTTCCTCTCATCATCTCGGTGATGATTCTCGGAGCTCAGCCAACAAGCTCCGGTATAGCAAACTATGTGCCGTCTCTAAGTGGATTGAATCCGTTGTATTGGTTCGGCTTGGTCAGAAGAAGCAACCCAGAAGCAAGGGACACAATCAACAGGTCTGATGACCATAGTCCAGCTCCACCAATCGAAGTTAGACCCAAGAATATCATCCACTCTGGCTTTCAAGGCCTCTACTTCAACACGACTCAACAGAGAGACACTAGCTATCTTGTATCGACTAGATCAAGTCTAGCCTCAACTCCGGCACCCACTTCACCCATACCCACGTCGGCACACAACTCAAAGTTAGGCCCCATAGCAAGTTTGTTCACCACCCAGAAACCTGCAACTGTGAAGGGATATCCTTCTGGACAGCCAATGAGAGTACAAATAAAGAAGAAAGGCAAACTGTATGAAACCCCAATCAATACGAGTATGACAAATCTAACAGCAACCAACGACCCAGTTCACTACTCTCGCGCCTTCGATTTTGTTCTTGATGAAAACAAGCAACCTCAACCAATCGAACAATTTACCAGGAGATCCGAGGATCGAGACGATACTGGTAATCCAAGATCAACGAAGCCTGTCAATGCAACAAACTCCAACCACAATCTAACTGCACCGAGCGTTCCAAGTAGATCGGGTTTAAGTTCGCTATGGGGCTGGTGGAGAGAAGACAATCCGAGCACGCAGCAAATCTAAGGTCACTATTCTTACCTGCAAGTCAGAGCACTCGATAGTGAATCTCACCCGCGAGTCTAGGCCACTTCCGTCTGTCTAAACCACAGCTTTACATGTGCACCTTGTTGGGCGTTGGAGGCTGGAAAGAAAGCGGTGGATCCTCCGCGAAAAAGACCAAAGCAAACTCAGTGAAAGACGACCCTGTTACCTACTACTATGAAGCCGGGACAGACATGAGTCTTCCTGTTGCACACCGTACGGGAAAATTTTAATTTCATCATCATCACCACGAATAAAGAGCATGCACAGACAGGTTAGCTGTTTTGAAGCAGCTAGTTTGAAAATGCATCGTCTTCTTGCTTCACTTATAAACGTTTTTTACCATCTAGACTGGGGTTGAAGTCGAAGATTTCAGCGGACTGGCTCCGTGAAAGTGATAAGAGTTTCCGCTTCCACTCGAGTGGTTGTTTTCCTTAATATTTAGTTTCACAAGTTGACTCTGATCATCTCCGGCCTCTCTTGCGAACGCTGCGTAACCCTCTGACTCGGTCGATGGTATAACGAGATTGGTATCATCCTCTCCTTCCTCCTCCTCGCCTTCCTCGATTTCGGAGCTCTTCTGCCTGAAAGATTTATTGTTGATTGAGTTCTTGTTGAAGTAGCCATTTCTGGGGGGACTCTTGTTGTTGGGTTCATATTCTTTCTTATGCGCCTGCCAGCAGTAACCCAGGTAATGTTTTCTGAGGAGCATAAAAATTACCACCGACAGGAAAATCATTAACGAAATCAATATGATCAAAACAAGCCACATTTTATCACGGTTTCCTCTGAGATCCTTGAAGATAAAACTAAAATTGTCTACATCATCTGCGGCATTTGTCAAGTTTCCAACTTTGCCCTCGGACCCATCTGTTGGCTTTCCGCCTGTTGATCCGAACTTGTAACATTTGGAATTAGTTGGATCAAAGTGTGTTGCTATACATTTGCATTTGTTCTCCTCGCATTCGTGGAATTCTGATTCACAGGAACTCGAGTTGGTGCACAACTTGGGCAAACATTCTAGTGATTCTAGGCCAGCGTTGCTAACTAAGGCCGGACCATATCCATTGTGGCATAAGCAACCAAATTTACTGATGGAGCAATATGAGTTGGCTGGGCATTGAGGATCGTAGTTGCATTCTTCGTTCAATTGACCTATGAAGTTTAACAATCGATTGGTTATCAAGCGATTAGTTACGATCTGTGGCGCGAAGAAGGGCTAGATAGGATTCTCTTGAGAGAGACTCTTGCGCTTACGTTTTGGATGGCAGTAGAAGATTTTTGTTGAGGGGTTGTATAAGCTTATGCCATCACTTCCGCATGAACAAATGCCATCAACGCAGACTGAGTTCCCTAGACATTGATCATTAAGATAGCATTGTTCGTTAACCAAAGCCACTGCCAGTCCCGGTCGGATAGTATAAAAGATCATGTCAAAGGATGGTCGGTGCAATTGATTGTTTTTGGCGGTTGGCGTTTCATCATGAAAAGTTTTGCGGTCGTGGGAATAATAACGAATGGTTAGGATATCGATCATATGCGGTTATTTGGAGGCAGAGTTGTGACGTATCAAGTTTGAGAGTTACGGTCACCCGGAAATGAGCCCAAAAAGGTAGGGTTCTGAAGATTCGATCTTCGTTTTCATCGAAGATGGTCGTTGCCGAGGAAATTTACAATCAGAGGGCTCTATTGTTTAATCTCAATGATATTCAAGAATTGATTCGCAAATCCCAAGCGGAGTTTCGGTCCGGTATGGGCAGTTGCTACCACGGCTGGTTTTAGCCATCCGCCTAGAACTCGACAAAATCTCGGACTAAACTATAAACACTCATCGTGATTCTAACGATGTTCACTGTCCGCCGCTTTGTGATGATAGAGGGTTGAAGTGGACTAGAGAGAATTGGTAGTGGTCTTTGAAACTGATTTGTTGACTATTCTGGACCACCCAAAAGCATTTGCCAAGGCACTTGTTTAGGGGAGATGATCGCATAAAGTTATACGTGAGAAGAATAAGTGCATTGAAAATAGGAATGAGATGTTTGTTTTGGTTATGACCATAACAAATAAATATTGACCTGTCTTACATCCCAAAGTTGCCGGCGTAATGCCTGCATTCAGGAAGACTTGACGTTTAGTCTGTGTGGCTGATCGTTAGCCCAGGCGGAGAGAAGGTGATGTCTTATGGCATAACATCTATGAATTTAGGATCCTCAAGCGGAAGGCTCGATAGTCATTATGTGCTAATACCGATGCATCTCACGTTGCTCAATAAGAAATTGCCCTTTCGAGGCGATAAGAGACGGGATACGTTCAGTGTGATGGAAGGCGTCGCGGACACAACACCTTCAGAGAGTCAGTCATGCAGGCGCCTCGAAGCGAAAACGCCCACTGTGTCCGATACTCTGGCCCGACATTCAGAAAACCTTATACCTACCAGACCGGCTCAGATCTCCTTTCTACAGGTAGCTGTTGGTTTGGAAATGACGGTTTAGCTCTAGTTCTCGAATCAGATCTTAGAATTTCAACGCGATGACGCCATGGAGGGCTAGCCTGCGAATCATTTGCAAAGCTGGTACTGTGCCCATAAGATTAGCCGTTTCTTGAGTGTGGGCGTGATTAGAGCCAAAAGACTAACACTCCGACTTTGTATGCTGATCGAAGTCACATTATTAACGACATAAAAAGACGACCGAGTTGCCGGTCATATCATGGTGTTATAATTGATGATTGAATTCCGTCTCTTCAGTTGGATGCTAAGCTTGGTTAATCGAACGAGCATTTCCTCAATGTTCGAAACACTCATGCACTAGCGCAAGAAACAATCTAGATCGGAGGCTTGGAGCTAACCTTCGAGGCCAATTTGTCGTGGGCGGACATCGGTCTTTATCGTCCTCATTTACGAGTTTCGTCCATCTTAGCACAAAGAAACAGCCGAGGGCGAGCTCTTGAAAAGACCGTCAGACTGAGTCTCGTTCAGTGGTTAACCGTCGTAGAACCAAGTCACGGCTCTCGTCCAGGTAATGCTCCAATAGAAGCGCGGCCTTGACTAAACCCGAGAGGGTGAGTTCGAAGGATCATGAATGAATTACAGAGTTGGTCTCATCAATTCTCAGTAAATTTGTAGACTTTATCATCAACATGACTACGCCCTCCTCTCAAATCTGAAAGCTTTTGCGAGACACCTTGGGAGACTGACGCAATGATTACCTGTGAGAGGAGGTTAACATTAGCACATTGCCTGTGCTCACACAGGCGCAGGCTAACCCCAGGCAACTTGTTGCTCACGGAAGTGCCCAATCGCTTCCACCTATCCCCCAGGCAAGCCAATCTTTTCACTGAAGTTTTAAGTGGATTAGCCCGGGCGAGGAGTTGCTGGATGAAAAGATGGCATGCTAGATAACGAATAAGTAACATACAGTAGCCGAAGAGCTAATCCGTTTACTCTATCGGTTTTGGCGCCATCCTCAACTTTTGAAAAATTTGCCTGATTCTGTGTAGGCTTGGTGCTACCAAGTTGGCAGGCGTTTGGTAGGATTTCGTTGCTACAAAATGGACGACTGAGATATTGCGTAGGAGCCAGGTCACTCTCAATTTGACCTGTTCAAGCCTAGTAATGCAGGTTTTTCGCGACAACAATTTGAAACGACAAAAATTCGTCTCAGTGTGGTAAAACGAATCGTTTTCAACCATTGAGCATTTCTAGTCCGGTTGTTGAGCCCACTGACGCTACCGATTGTAATCGAGCTATCTCTGACCCTGAAAGACTAGCTTGCCAGTGTGAGAAACAAGTAAAGCTACAAGAGACTGCTGCGATACAAATGTTAGTAGATCAACTGTTCTTCGATCAACATATTAGGCTACCGGATTTGTTCACAATTGACGGTTGTGAATCCAGTAGTGATTGAGGCGGATCGAAAAACTGTAGGGTCCCCTACAAAATCTATCAAAGATAACCGCTACTATCGAGAGCTATTTTGCTTTAGATCCAAAAACCAGCTCGAGGGCGCATGCTTAATATTCAAATTGCGATCCATTGTGGGATCTGCGGTAGGTTCGAGATTTGCGCTCGCTCGCTGCCAAAAAATCACCTAGTATTAGAGCATTGTGCCGGGTTCAAATGGAGGTAGTTTCGAACTGTTTCAGAAAGTATCCCTTAATTGGTGGCTCATTAGTGAAGCGTTACCTCAGAGTCCACAATCAAATTCAATCTCTGCGGTATCTGACGGTAAATTGCGCCATCAGCCGGTGGATTTGCAACCTGTGATAGACAGAACGTGATGAATGAACTCATATATCAGTATAACGACCATTCTCGCTCCTGGCCACTTGGTCTCCCTCTAACTATCAAATTTCGAGCTTAATGTACTGCGACGGCAGGAATCGGGAATCTGTGAGTTGCAAGTCCAGTTGATGCGTTCCTTCTCGCTTGGAATGCACCTGAATTGGACTAAATTGAATTCAGTACCTTATACGAGTGCGGAGGACTCTAATCGCTTGATAAACTGATCTCTCAATCTGGCAGGTAGTTCGCCTCAGCTACTCAGATGCGATAAGAGTATTGCATCCCCTAATTCAAAATCGAAACGTGAATGCATCCTAACCATCACAGAGGATATTCGTATGAAGACCACGAGAAATGAGATGGTAATCAAGCAGAATCTTTGGACTTTGCAGGAGTTTTAAATTTCAGGTGACGTAAATCGAGTAGCAAGAAATACTTACAGGGTAGACAACGGTCTTGATCCTCGATGGGCCGATCCCTTACGCAGATACATTTGTTTTCATGGCAGATTTTTTCTCTGGATCCGCAATCGCCGTCCAGGGAGCATTCTAGGGCATCTACGATGATTTTTGAAATGTATTGAATTAGTTCGTTATCTCGCAAGTTAAAAAGTGAATGGATAGCGCAAGAGCAATAACGTGGACCTAGATTATCTTATTCGACCGAAGCTAACTCTTTGAGCCTTCAGTTAGACTGTGAAAGCGAGTTGAGATAAAAATTGATGGTGGAACTATAATAATGATAGATGATGTGCTGGTAGCAAACCTTTTGTATACTTTTGGACTCATTGATAACACAAACAAAAACTTGCTCTCAAATTTGAAAAATAAATCATCGGATTTCTCTTTCTCAGGCTCTGGGGAGACCCCTTTAGTTTCATTGGAAGAAAATAAGGGACGTGTTGTCAGAGTAACACGAGACCAAGAAAAATCAGAGATACTTCGGATAATATAACTCAAATTTGCGAAAGATCTCGAACAACTAGTGCAATCTCACGGATGTGAGTAACAAGCTATAATCATTGGATATCAGTCTGTCTTAGCCAAAGTACCTATTGTTCAGTAGTATAATGAATGGGACACACTTCGTTTACTCGACTGTAAATTCACTCTATGCTTAATCCATCCGGTTATCATTATATTTTTGGCAAACTCGTTGACTTGTTGATTCAGTTTTAAATTATAACCGTCGGTTGGAAATTCTAGAACAAACTGAGCCCGTCAGTCACAGTAAAACCGATCTATGGCAATCATTGATAAGAGTGAGACTGGACACTCTTGATCACTGAACGGTGGTTTAAGTTTAAAGCTCAAATTTTGATAGACACTGCATGTGGAGAGTCCGCTTCCTGTTGAACTTGGCAGTGATTGAACTCGCTTGCTTGCGCTTCCACCTCCAGTATGTCCCCGTTCGTCATGCAGGTAAGCCTACCGATCCAGTTGTTAAGCATGATTGAAACGACAACAAGCGCTATGATAGCAGCACCAACGATACTCGTCCAAAGAATTTCTTCATCTAAAAACAAGGCGCTGAGCATGAAAGTGATTGCAATGTCTAAAGTTCTCACTATGGATAAGACGCCGGCTTCCTCGTGGGCGAAGGCCCACTGTAAAGAACTTTGACCAAGCCATGATAGTACTCCATTGGCAAACAGCAATGTCCATTCATAGATGGTTGTCGGGATTTCAGCGAAACCAATGAAGCACATGACGATCACACTGAAAATCAAGGTTGCAACGCCGAGCCAGAAGGTTGTGGTTTGAATTGGTGTACTCTTGCGGTATTTGAGCACAATGTAGGTGCAAGAAACGCAAAAACTTGTTGCCAGAGCTATGGCGATTCCGGGCCACCTGTGCTCAAAGTCATAACTATCACCTGTTGTCGAGAGGGGGACATCGAGATCGCTCGTAATCGACAGGTTTGTTGATGTGAGGTTGCCTAGCTCTGAACCTATTCTAACTGCTGCTCGTGCTGCTGCTGCTGCTGGGGTTGTTGCTGAAGCTATCACTGCAGGGGAAAAGTAATCGACGCTTATTATCAAATCTGGATGTGCGATCAGGATTATCCCGAGCAAACAAAGTGGAAGTGCTAACAGCTGAATCCATTGTAAGGGCTCACCAAGGATAAAGTAGCTTAATATGCTGGTCCAAATTGGTGAGGAAAAGATGAGAGCTGTCGAATCGCCTAAGCTGATGTAATTTAACGAGCAGTAAGCGCCGAAAATGCCAAGTGTACCGAACAAGGCTCGCAAAACATTCACCCAGAGCTCGTCTCGGGCTACCTTGAGCGAGCCTCTCTGACATAATGTGCTTAGGCCACAAAAGGTCATAAAGAGGACACCTCGAGTGAAGATAATTTTTGCTTTCTCGTGTAAACTATCCGCATCCGGCAAGAGTTTGACACACAGAACACTTGTACTAAAAAAGAGAGAACCCACGATGCTGGCCACTATTCCCGCGAACAGGAATGGCTCGTTTCTCTTCTCATCTCGGGCAACTTCTATTGGACCATCATCCGGTTGATTATTGCTAGATGGACTATTTTGGCTCTTCTCCCGACGACTAGATTGTTTATTCTTCCCCACTTTTTCATGGTGATGATCGTTTGGTTGTTTCAAATCTTTGGGTTGTTGACTCAGGCTCATGATTGTGGCGAGCCGAAGGGTTTTACTTTCAATCGAGGGTAGCTTATCATCTTGTTTGATAGTATCAGCCCATTCGCAGGTTACATTCGGTGGGTTTATTATACGAGAACAAAGAATCCTTTGGCCAGGAAGTGTGCGCGTCGGTTTCTCCGAATCAGGTGTGTCGGCCTGACTGGTAGTCGTTGATTGTAAGCTACATTGATTTAGTTTTTGAGAGTCATCGTTTGCGCTTGAAGCAGAATACTTTGAACTTATGGACTCAAGAGAGTTCCTGTCTTTGTTGTTTAATATACCAGGCCCCTTATTCGCACAGGTTGAGCCATGGTTATGGTAGCGACCGAAATTTTTTTGGCTTCTTGAATCAAACTCATCTTGATTGGCTTTGAAAGTTGTCAGTTGGTTTTGCTGCGTCGCTGATAATACTCCATCCTGCGTCTGCTTCTTAGGGAGCAGCTGCTGTCGATTTGTTTCGATCGGCAGCGCATTGTTGGCAGTCTTGACTTGAAGTATGATATCCTCGTCCTTCTTCAGGCCATCTAATTCAGCAACCTTTGATGTCTGGTACTTATTCTTCTCTACCATCTTGTTCATCGCATAACATTAGACCACCGCTCTATTTATCGCCGAATCGACAATTGCGTTGAATCTCTGGAAACAACATGGGAGTTTCGATTGGCTTACTTTTTATATACTACCGAATAATTACGGACAGAGTCTAGCCTCCGAGATGACAGGGAATAGGGGTTGATTTGTTGTCTGCCCCGCCTGCTGGCTAGTTCTTGATCCTGACAGCATAAACTCGGCGCTTGTGGCTCGAGTGAATCGAACAGAAAATTTCAATGTCAAATCGAGAGGCCTTGCCAAGCTTAACTCGCTAGCGACTCGCGGCACACTGAGCGCCACTATGGTCCTCTAAGCCGCGCTCATGCTTTCCCCCTCTTATTGTACGATTCGCCTACTGCGGGGTGTTGTTTTTGTTGGCACTGTGAGCCTTACACTGAGCGCAATGATGAAAAGCGAATCGGATGGCACGTAGCGAGAGCAAACGTGCGAGAGCTAGGCGTCCACACTGAAGTGATTGCGTTATACCAATGCTCGGCTACCGTTGCGGGTAGGGACATTGACGGAGCAGTAAATGCGCCTAGCGCCCACCCCCACATGACGCATCGGAACAATCCGTCGATAAATCGCCGGCCCAAGAGCCAATAAAACTCGCAGCTAGTCACCTGGACTGATAGTATGTGAATCTCGTTGATGAAGCAGACGAGCGTCATTGGGCTAAAGTCCCTTAATCGCCACAATTAAGAGCTAGACTGATGGGTGGCGAGGCGCCGATCTATCAGCGCGGCCCTCAGTCTGAACTGGTTGACTGGAGGTCGCTTGTAAGTTTGGCGAGTTTTTTAGTTTGTTGGAAGTGGGCTTCATGGGATCAAGGTTTACCGAAGTATGTTTCAGACTGAGAGTGTGGCTAGGAGGGATGGGGGCCTTTCAAACGTCCCAATAGTAGGCAAATAGTTGCCCATTAGACAAAAATGGATTTTTACCTGCTCAACGCAAGCCAATGAGGTGCGCAAGATCGGAGCTTTCAGGCGGCGAGGAGGGAAGGGAGGGCGTCGCTGTCACTCCAGTCGAGGAAAGTCTCTAATGGATTGCTACACCGATGACGCATACGAGACTGTCGCGGTCCCTCCAAGCCAACTGAAGCTCGTTGTTTGGCTTAAGTGATGTTGCCAGATCCAAGATCGGCCATTGTCAAATGATCAATGATAGCTGCTTGGAGGTTTGTTGCATGCCGAGCGGCCTTTTCAGAGTTGCGCCAGCGGCAGCTGCGTCGATTTCAAGAGACTGACGAACTTCTTCCTGAGAATTTGAAGGAAACAGGTTCGCAGGTTGCGCGCAACCCAACGCCGGCAGCTGGCGATGGAATTCGTTTGCCCTTTCGCCAGAGTTCGCAATTAGTTGTAGGAGCCACATCGCTCGACTTGCGAGCTGGGCGCTAACAAGAGTGAGATTGGCTTTTGTCTGTGCCTGTGTTGGGCCCATTGTGTGCTTCCATGCTAGCGCGCCGAGCAGGTAGACGACGGCTCCGCCAAGAGTGGTGGGCGTCTAGGCTGAAGCTTAGCGCGTCTGGCCGATGCATCAGTCAGGCCGGCGCCAGTGGAGCTCGCTGCGTCGTCGTCGCCACCGACAGCTGCTTGCTCGGTCGCCCACCGGAAGGCAGCGGCGACGACGAGCGAAACTAAATGAAGCGAGAGTTTCCCTCTCTCTCTCTCTCTGTTCTCTCTGCGGAGCAACAATCCTATTGCATCGACGAGTGGGACACTTACCAGCTAGAATTGGATCAGCGAGGAGGCTGATTTGTCGCAGCTTGCCGGTCGTCTGATCTGTCCAAAATTGGCGAATGTGTTGCAGTTGGCTGAGCGCTGAATTCAGCACCAGCAGAGTGAAGAGTTGCTTGAGAATTGTGGGCCTTCTTGTTGGGCCGCCGTTTTGGTGGCGCCGGCAAACTGGAGCGCCTTTCAATCTGAGATCTGCGACCTCGAGGCCTTGACTAAAACCATCCTTCTCGCCACTTGCGAGCTCTGCGCTCAGACGCGAGCTAGGCGTTCGTTCGCCGGCCTTCATTTCGCCGGCAGCGGACCTTCTCCTCCACTCGCTCTCTCCCTCCCTCGAGGCTTTGTTCGCTCTCTCCTTCGCTCGCTATCCAAGTTCGCAACCAGCAGCAGCAGCAGTCATGCTCCACCTGTTGGCGCCCAATCTGCAAACTCTCCGCCCCCCACCAAGTTCGCTCGCCCAAATTCGCTCCTCGCTGGCCTCTTGGCCGGCCAGCAGACCAGCAAATATTGACGAACCCGGAGAAAAGTTCGCCCGCCGGCCAGTTTGCGCCCAAGCCGCGCGTTCGCTCCACTAACAAGCCAACTCTTGGCCCAAGTGGAGTGAGAGGACGGATGCTTGCTGGCAGAATTTACAACGCAAGACGCCGGCTAAATTCGCCCGTGCGCAAGCTCAACCAATCGCGTGTCGCAAATGTGGAAACAATCTCGCGCGGGCTCGCAAACTGACAAGCCTGCTCAGTGGCCCGACTGGGTGGCGACGGCGGCGGCGGGTTCGGTTCTCTGGGCCAAGTTGGCGCCTCAGCTGTTTTCGGCCTTCGCCTCCACCGTTGCAAGTGCAAACGAGCTAGCCTCCGTCTGCTTTCACCATGCACACAGAAACACTCTCGCGCGCGCGCACATTCGCCGCCGCCTGCAACTGTTTGCTCTCCCTTTGTCGGGGGCCAACAACACGCTCGCCTCTCCTTCTGCCCGGTTTGTTCGCTTTGCCCCAAACCAAAGCGCCGATTTATTGCCGGCTCTCGTTCGCTGCCGCGCCAGCCAGCAACAACTGCGCCAAAATGCCCAAATTGAATCTGGCCGCCGGCTCCTCCCTTTCTTTCTGAGCTCGCGTTAAACTCGCGCCACGCAGCCACTAATTTCGGCCGAGAAATCTCCCTTCGCTCGCTCCTTCCTCCGACTTGCAACTTGGGCGCTCGCTTCAACTTAATGGACGAATCTCTTCAAGATGGCTGGCGGCGATTTGGGGGCGTTGATTTGAATGTTGCTTGCGACTGGCTGGCTTGGTTCTCGTGGAGGCTGGCGCTTAGGTGAGCCCAGAGCGCGCAACAGTGGCCACTGGCTGCCCCCGAGAGTTGGACCGGGCGCGCTGGCCAGGGAAACGCGCGCTTGTTACTCGACTCCCACAATTCTTATCGCTTGCTCGCCTTGCGCAATCCTCGTGTTGCGCTCGCTTCTGCCGCCTCTGGTGCCTGAAACGAGCGAATACTATCCAATTACTTGATGCTGATGCAGCCCAAAAGGCGCAAGTCGACTCTTGTTTACATCGAGCGCTGAACGGCGTGTGAGCGTCGGCCGCTCACTGCGCTACTCGCTCGCCAACGCGCAAGACTCGAACGAGCGGAGGCTTGAGCGAGCTCGCCGCAGAAGCAGCGGCAGCCGCAACAGGGAAGCCTGTTTGCGTTCGCGGGGCCTGCGCCACCCGGGCTGCGCACTGGCCGCGCCTCCAACGGAGCGGCTGCGCACGCGCCCTCTGCCAGCGGCCAGCCAACCTTGGCGCCGACTTGCGCCCGGCGAGACGCCTCGCGCGGCCCCCAACTCGGCCCCGCTAGCTTCTAGCCGCTAGCAGCCCAAAACAGCACACACACACAGACTCGTCGGGCCGCTCGAGGGGCTTGGGGCCCAAAAGGAGGTCAGCGGCAGCGGCCGCGCTCGCCCGTGCCCATGTCAAAGCAAACCAATAAACAGTGTTGTCGGGCAAAGGCCGAGCGGACGGCCAAATGAACTGCTGTCAGCCGACTAATGGACCATGGACAGGCCAATGGGCTTGCTCGCTCGCTCAATCTTGGCTCCACCAGCCAGCCAACCAGCCGACCGACCAACCAAGCGGCCGAGGGTCAGTGGTGAGATCGGGCGAGAGATAGCGGCCGCCGGGTGGAGGGGCCTCCTCGGCTCGGCCCGGCTCGCCCCTCTTGGCCGGCAGAGGGCTCACGCTCGCCTGGAGGCAGGTGAGTTTGGCGGCAAGAGCGCCTTGAAGTCGGCGCTTCTTGTCCTTGTTGTTGTTGCTGTTGAGCACGCCGATTGCTGGCCCCGCAGCTTGCGCCAAAGGAGCTGGTTGCGCAAGCCTCAGAGCCACTCCTGGGTGCTGAAAGTTGGAGGGGAGATGGATGATAATTAGGGAGAAGGTTGAGCAATGCGGTTTGACGCCAACCACCACCCAAAGTGGCCATCTCCCGGCCTTCAATTGGTTCGCGCTCGTGGGCAGAGCAGCCCTCGCTCGGCTCCTTGTTTGTTTGGCTCCGAGAGTGAGAGAGAGAGCAGATTCATGGAGGCGAGCAAGCTGGTGGCCGGGACTTTTGTGCTTGCCGCCGACACGATTGCGCGGGAATCAGGTGGCCGCCAGCCGAGAGCTTGTGCTGAGCCACGTCAGCTTTGCTTGCCAACCAACCCGGCGGCATATCATTGCCATCGCAGCCGCTCGAAACCGCAACAACCATAAGCTCGAGCAACCAGATAGAAGTCTGCTGGACAGATAGAAGTTTGCGACTGAATTTCGTTCTGCATTTTGGCGCATTATTAACCTGCCTCCACTGAGCAGCCGGCTCGTCCAACCCTGGCGGCCCAGTTCGTCCAGCGATGCAACTGGAGCACCAGAGTGGTTAGCTATGCGATCTCTCCGCAAAATGCAGCTCACATGTGATGCAATGTAACGACACAATACACACTCATGTCTTGCCCCCAGGAAAGCAGCCTCCAATGAGACGGCGCCGCAACAACAATGCTGCAAAATCGAACCATGTCAGGATGTGAGATAACCGCTAGTGCTACCCAGAGTTGGCCGCTCTCGTTTCCCCCAACGAACTCTCCTTCCGAGCTGGCGCTTAGGCTACACCTGCATCTGCGCCCTCGAATTGTTTGGGCGAGCCGATTGAGCGGCCAACTGAGCCACCATCAACCGGTGCCATCAGCCGGCTCAGCTCAACTAGCCCCACTTGCCCTCTGCCGTTGTCATCTGTGAAATTATTTTGAGCCGCTCGTCCATACTATTGCCATGATGAGCGGCCAGCGCCTTTCCAGACAAAACTCCCAATCCGCTCGCCTCTACAAGGGTTGTCTCTCCCACAACCCTCGCCCGCGCACGAGCTTCGGTGCTGTTGGTGAGCGGGCGTCCTGTGGCTTTGCCTCAGGGGATGTGGCCGCTGATGGATTGAGTTATCTAACGCACTGGCGGGCCCATTGGCTTGGACACAGTTCCATGGCTCTGATCGCATATTAAGAAGCCAAACGAGCGGCCATTCCGACTCGAACCAAGCCAGTCGCTTGTTTTCCCTCTCGTGTTAGCCGAGCGCTCTATCCGTCCAACGTGCCGTCGGTGGTCGCATTGGCGCTGAAATGACGCCTTTGTCTATGCCACCCATCGATTGGCCTCCCCGAGGTTCGCTTGGCGTGGGCGGCCAAGCGATCGGGACGAAGCGGCGAAGGAGGCCTCTTGTTTCGCACGCAAATTAGACTTCTGCAAGAAGCCAAGCTGGTGGCAGCAAGGCGTCGCCTTAGATGAGATCTAGCCAGCGCCTGTCAGCTAGAGTCCGACACCAAGCGAGCGAGCGAGCGAGCAATAGAGTGAGAGAGAGAGAGAGACAGGCACAAATTGTTCGAGTGCATAATAATAAACTTTTCCCATTTGGCTCCCACAAGGCTTCGTTCCCAGAATGACGAGTGAGCCTCCAAGTAAACCAAAGCGGCCATCCCATCAAACACTCACCATACTGACTGACTCATCGCTGGTCTTGCTGTTCTGTGTAACTAAGCCGCTTTTACGTTGCTTGCGCTCATTAGGCTCGCCCTGATAGCTTGCTTAAGCTTGACAAAGATGGACTACGCAACTAATGAATCATCGACAAGGAAAACCAGACGACGAGCCAGTGCAACCTAAAGCCGCCTCCAGTTGACATAGTAAACCTCTATGCGCTTTTAGCAAAGTTTGAAGCGAAAGCTGAAACTTGCTATACGAGTGTTATTGTTTCGCAACCAGATGGTTACCTCAAAAAGTTGCATTCGAATTGAGCGGTTTGGCTTGCTCGTCCGCCTCGAGTTGGCTGACAAAACAATGGCCTCGGATGGCAAAGTTGATGCCGCCGGCGCCGCCATCGTTGGCGCCAAACGCGATGGGGTCATGCACAATTGCGCCCCAGTGGTCGTGTGGCAGATGAAAGTTGAGATTCAGAGGGCGCCGCAAAGCGGATACTCTCGCTCGCCTCTTTCCCCCGCCAAAAAGCAGATCCAATCATAATTTCGTTTGTTTATCTCTCTCTCAAACTCGCCCCACATGTTCCGGTTGCCCATGACTGCGAGCCATCAACGGTACCAAACCAAACCAAACCAAAATGAACTAAACTAACCAGACAAGACAAGAGCATAGCACGGCAGACAAAACTGCTGAGGGCTGGAGAGTGTTCGTTGAACCCTAGTTTTGCCAATAAGATTGATTCGAGCGAGAGGAGAGTGGGGGGGGGGCAACCAATGGCTATGGGGGAAGTTTAAGTGCATAAGCCTAAATGGCGGCTCCACTTCTACTGCTACTTGATTCATCAATTGCCGGAATCGCTTCAAGCCGAACGATCATGGCCGATTGAGTCGGAAATGTCGGGCACGACTTTGCTACTGATACCCTGCCACTAGATGCTGGGTGGCTCATACATCACGAATTTGGATGCAAAATTCATGGATACGAAATCAAATCACTCCAATTGGATCGTCTTCATGTTGAGCACCAAGTTAAGTAAGCGTCTCTCTTTAACCGAACCGCCCCAATCTGTCGGCCCTCCTCCAGACATGGAGGCGATTTTCGAGCGGAACACAAACCACAATTAGCAGGTCCCATTGCTTGGCTCTGGCGGCCTTTGTGAGCACTATTCAGTTAGTTTTGGCTTAGTCTAACCAATTTGAGGCGGCGAGAAAATCAATCACTCGTCTTGAATCCGTCACGAAAATTGAATTAATCTCTAGGATGGGAGTGGCTCTACCTGTTCTTGGCTTCACTCAACTGGGTTGATTTTGTTCTCTTTGCTGGTTGAATGGACACTTTTTTTGTTGTTAAAATCCTGCTTGAAGTGCAACCAACTCGGTCGGCTTGGTGGCCTCGAAGTGTCGTCGCACCTGAAGTTGGTGCTCGAGCTAATTTGGTAGCTTTTATCAAGCTGGACGAAATTCGGACTCAAACGGGAGGACGACTTCAATGGACTAGCTTGCGGCAGAGTGAGCTGGCCTCGCGAGAGAAAACACATCCAAGAACTCTGGTTTTGGGTCGCCGAATTCGAGAGGCTTACGGCTGCAGTAGAATGTTGATGGCGGCAGCTCTTGTATTGGGTTGAATTTTTATGAATAATTGCGACACTAATACAAGTGGCAATGATAATTTCTGATTGTGTCGCGCTCACCGAAGTCTGACTTGGCGTGACCCGAACAAATCAGTTCATTATCATATGCGTAAGCGAACAAGCCCCCAAATCCCCACTCTCTCTCTCTCACTAGAGCAAATCCTATTCGTCGATTCCATTGCCGATGGCAGCCTCTCCTGCTCTCTATCTAACCACCACTAGTTGGAGACCTCAATACATGATAGACATGTAAGCTTGATGGCAATCGAGCTCAAATGTTCACCGCCGAGCAACCCAAAGGCTAAAAGCTCAATCGATTTGCTTTGGTGCTCTCGCGAGTCGCGATTTCAAAATTCGCCCAATTTTCTTGGTTCGCTCATCTTTTTGCGCGCCCAATTCAATCCAACGCAAGGCAAATCTCTGCCACAGTCAGCATGATTTCGAACCTGATCGAGTCCAAGCCAGAATGGTCTCGAGCCGATTCAAGCTCGAAAGGGGGCGTTAGATTGAGAGAGGGAGCTAAAATAAATAAGTCCCGATTAAAGCGTTAACTTCATGGTGTCCAAACCTAAGCATCAACTGGCAAGTTTGCGCGGGCTTGGCATCATGTTATGCTACTCCTCTTCATCCTCTTACTGAAACACCCGTTCAGCTGTACAATCATCTCGAAGAAGCCTCCACTTCCTCCGTGAACTCACCAACTAACCGGCCCAGTTCAACCCAATTGCTTGTTGGCCACTCGCCCTCTTAATTGGGCACCCGACGAGTTGGACGTCCTTTGATGGTGGCAGCTTGGTTCAGTGCCAAAGGTTGGCCGAAAATCGTAGATCCTCGGCATGAGCATTATTGTTACTCAAGTTTGCGTCAAATTTCAATGACTTTCGATGGCCGCGAACTTGACTGACGACACTAAAACAACAATCAAGCGGGGACGACCTAACAACAGTGTGAACCAATAACCTTGTTGCCACAGTCTCCCTCATGCACTCTTATGAGGCATCTTGAGAGATGTCGTTTTCCCTAAACAATATGGGCTCTTCAACGTCAGCGGAAATCGTCATAGTCGCAACTATTACGGTTCAAAAAACAGAACAAACAAGCAAAAGCAACACAAAGTGCCGTCCCTCAGTTTGTTTCGCTCCAATTAAATATCAAGCCACTAGGTTGGCAGTAAAAGTTGCCTAAATGGTCGCCCCTCAGGATGGTTCCAAGAGTACGATTTAAAACTACACGCAAACACTTTGAAAGCGCCAGATGTGCCATTTGGCCAAGTTTGCAGCACAATTTCCGGCCGGATGTTGCACTTTCACGAACGCTACTTGCCAAAATTAACACAATCCCTCTAGTTCGTTTCCTTTCCAGGATTGTGTCTGCACTTGAAGACAATTTGTCCATCATCGTAGTTATAATCAGTCTCCCCACTTTGGCCGCATGGAAGGGAATTGAACTCTGCTCTCGCAACCCTAGAGATAGTCCATGAGCTCAAGAGCTAGCTAGTAGCGCAGGCTCCTCTCTCATTTCCGTCCTTCCTCCCATATAGCAACCTCGATAATCTGCTCCTGCAGCTGAATGGGAACTCGAAATTGTTTTGCAGACAGAGTAGAGCTTGTGTCGTCGCCGAAGCCTCGGGATGGGCTAGCTCTGTCGCATTTGTCTCGCTATTGTTGATGGTTCAAAGTACGAAAAGTCGATCGGTTGATTGACTCCTTAGGCGGCGCGATTCTCGATCCAGTGATGCGAGCGAGTTGCGATCACTGTCCGAGTCCAGATACTGTTTGTGCTCCATCTAACTGTGTGATAATGAATTTATACTGCAGACTAGCTAGGTACTCGGGCAAAGCCGAGCTTAGCTGAGCTAATCGGAGTTAAGCACGAGAGGGCAACGAAGAAAGCTCGAATCAATCATTTGGAAGCTCGCAAGCCCTGGGGCCGAGTTGGTTGCATTATGCACAACCTGTGGTTACTCCCTAGTCATGCTAGCTTCCGCCCCCTTGTTAGCTTTGCCCCCTCTCGCTCCTTCTCTTTCGAGAAATCTATTCGTTCGACTGCGAAATGTCAATGCTTTTTCTCGGAGCTGATTTTGAGAATTGGGAAATGATTAATTGAGACAGTCAATTCATAAGCTATGGGCCAAGCAACACTCTAGCTTGTGGGCGCAGTTTGCAGATCCTGGAAATCGAGTCAATAGTCATGGAGCCTCTTTCGCAAAAGTTTTGTGGTTTCCATGCTCAATCTTCATCATCGCCCACAGCGAAATACTCGAGACGCCGTTGGACTCCGAGCACAACAAACGAGCCGGCAAGCTTGAAAATTCCGACTTGAACAATCCAACGATCATCTCAAATAGAGCCACTCTAAAGTGCAAGAAGCGGATGTAAATTATCAAGCCAGCAATGCGCCTCACAAAGAATAGGGTCGCATTTGGGCCTGATGTTCTAATTATCAATTTGCATGAGGGTTCCAAGGAAAGCCAGCTGTTGGACGGAAACGAGACCTCTTGACTGCTGAAAGCACCGAGCTCTTGACATGAGTGGCCCGAGGTTTGTTTCGAGAAAGAAAGGAGCTTTTGGGGCGGTTTGAGCCAAGCTGATGGATGTGGCAAGCAGGTGGGATGGAACAAAGGCGGCGTGATTGCGGCTGCAAACTGCGTTTGCTTTGTTTACGCATGCTTGGCTGCTCTGACGCAAGGAAAAATCGCACCCACTTTAAAGTGGCTATGACGAATGAATTCGAGTTCCGCTCAGGTAGTAATGGGTGGTGGTTGACTTGTTTGCTTCGTTAACGGGAGGCGACGAAGACCATTCATGGCTTCAAAGGATGGCGCCCACTGAGAGATTTTTCTATCCACAGTTTGGACAGGCAATTCACGCCCACATGCCTTCATAGGATGTTCATAGTTCGTGGAACTAACAACAACTGGTAAGGTGACAAAAGGGCTTTAAATAGCTGAGTGGAGGTTTCACGTAGTGGCTTGATGTTAAATTATTGGTTGCCAGACATGATGCCAGTTGTTAGAGTTACATCCATTTGACTTAGCTAAGTTGCTTGCTAGTGAAACAAAGGCTATAACGGACGACAAAAAACCCCCTCTTTGATAGACGCTCACGAGAAGCTATCGCTTGTTCAATTATCAATGCAACAGGAAGTTAACCTGTGCGTCAGATCGAGAGCAACAGGTGAAATTTTCGCACGAAACAGTTAACGATGACTACATAACTCATATCCTCGATTGCCTCCAAATTTGAACCCCCAATTCATGCAACTTGAACAACTTGAAACCAGCTATGGTTCAACCTGTGGCCGCTTGAAAAGGGAAGTCACGAGTATGTCGCCAACCTCCAAAGAGGCCTGTACTAAAGTATAAGGCCCAATAAGTGACTACGCCCATTGGCGCGATTGGCCATGCTTTAAGGCAGCAAAGGTCGTGCTTCTAGAAGCACATTGATTCTTTCTCACTTTCGGCCATCGACAGGTGAAATTTGCTGGCCGACATAGTTCGTGCTGTATCTTGTTCGGTGGGCTGAGAATGGGAATTGTTCTGCCGCGATTCAGTCTGGATAAGTAAATGAGTAACTTCCCTTTACTGGGTTAGCAATGGCTATTCCAACTTAACAAGCAAGCAAATCGTTCCTTAACAACGTTGAAGCTAGCTAACCAGAGCAAGATGCCCGAACAGGTGCTGGGCGAATCAAACACGCTCGCTTATTCGAAAATGGGCAGCGAAGTGGCTAACGTCGCTCAGACAACAGGCAATTTCGCGAAGGAGTTCGAGTGTAAAACTGACAACTTGGCGATGGTTGACGTGATCCAATCAATCAATCAGAGACTTACGTTTTGAGAAATGGCTGCAAACCCTTGCATGTTTCTGTTCTTGGCTTCTCGGGCCGGGTTGAAGCATTCTACTCCCTGCCGACAGCTCAATCAAACGATCTTGAAACAATAACTACAGCTGGGTAAAGCTCAAATCTTCCTGCTTCGGGCTCATCTCCTCACGGGGGCGGAGTGAACTCCCTTGCTCGAAAGCGCATGGTCTTGTCCATATTGAAGACATTTGAGCAAGGCTGAATGGTGCACTGGTTAGCCGGCTTGTACGATCCGTAAATGTGCCTCCATCCTGTTCGATTTCTCCCAAGAATACTCGAAGATGGATTGGGCTTCGAATGTGAAAGCCGCTTTTCAATAGGCCATAAAACTTGATTAGCTTACCTTGCGGATAAGCAAACCAAGTGTAAACTCGGCCTCATAACGAAGCTTATAAGCGTAAAACTTCTCGAGCGGATCTACCAAACATCTGTTCTTGGTTTCTCCCGCAAATTTCATGTTTTTACGACTTGAGCCGAGGCTAGCTCTCCACGCTTCATATGCAAATCAATAACTATTGCCGATTTCTGCCCGATGAAGTGCCACAAAATCATTGGGGCGGGTCGTTACTCAGTAGATCGAATGGTTTCCAAAGCCGACTTGTCTACTACTAGCTGGCGTTGTTAGGCAGCGAATTCGAAAAGCCTCCTTGCACCGTCCATCTTCCTCTGATAGATAAACAAATAGTCGGTGTTTGCCGCCGCGGCTCCGAATTGAGCCTCTCACCTCGGATTCCATCGCACTGTCGACAACCAAAACGGGAGTTTGTTCCGCTTTCGGAGAAATTAGAGGACTTGTAGCCCGGATCTTGGCCCCCAAAATGATGCCGCACACAGATAAGGAATGTTATCGCTAGCTCGATCAACCTCGTCTGAAGCTACTTAGCTCACTTTCTAGCAACGTATTTTTGTTCACCAACATCTATTTGATTCTCGCGACTCAGACGATCGAGTTCAAAAGTTATACTAAAGTAGTTTGGGCACCTAATAGGGCGAGACTCATTGGATACATTTGTGTTCAGACAGTAGAATTGGGTATCTGCCAGTTTTGACCAGTGGTGCCCGACAGATTTCAATCGACGCTCATTGTCCCAGTCCGTCATTCAGAAAGAACGAGCAACAACATAATGAGTCGATACAAACATTAACACTATTGCATCATCAATAGTGCTTTTAACACAATGCTTTCGACTAGGTACGGCAATTTATCGCTTTATCACTGAGCTAACTCGGCTATACATATCGTTGAGCAGGAAGTTGATCACAGTTCCAATGTTTCTAGTAAAAACTTCTGCAAGGACGATCTTCTCGGCGCCGATGAAAATTCGAGCATATCCTTGGACTGATCACAGGGCTTGGTGGTATGTTTCCGAATGTTATCACTAATTTTGTATGATAAAGCAAAAAGATACGGTTGCGAGTCGACAAAACTCGAGTCGAATATATTCTCAAAATTCGTTTGAGTCGGCATCTGAGGTAGGGAGTGTCCTTCTTTGTTCACTATCGTCACAACGTCAATCAATTTTTGACTTAGAGTGTTCTCAAGATCAAAACGTAGTCCACATGTTTGAGCATTAGTGTCTTGATGAGCTGATGGTGTATTGAAGACCAATTTAATATTCCACGATTCCCAAACAATCTTTGAGTCGTTAAATGGCCACCTGTTAGGCCTCTTGAAGTAAAATTCTAAAAGCAAAGTTGCGCTTGAGGAATTATCATTGATTTTGCTGCTGAATCCTTGTAGTTTTGAATCAATCATATTGATTAACGTTGGGGATGAGCATCTCACGTAAGTATAGTTCAATCGGGTACAATCAACCTCTTCATAACCTAATGTCCCGACCGAATAACTAGCCTCCTGACGATACGTGAATTTTCCGCAAGTCCTGAAAAACACTATCGAATGTATCAATACCTCCGCTACATCAATTGCATCGATATAGTCACATCTAACTTCTAATGAATGGTTCTTCACATTCATATTAGCGAGATATCCAGGCTGAGAGGTGGTTTGGAGTTCATAAATGGCAGAGATGCTGAACTCAATGCGAAAAATATATACCGTGTTTCACATCTTATCCCCCTTGATTCCGCCCCTCCTGTGAGAGTGCAACCCTCGGGCAAACATGTTAAGCCCCCCTGCGCTCAGTTAGATCCGCCCCTCTGATGGGCCCGCTTTATAAAGACCGCAAATGAAAGTCTGCGGAACTCAAAACCAAAAATACCAGTTCGAAATCAAGGGCAATGAAGTGAACGACTCGCTGTGCAGTACGTGCCAGTGTCGGTGGTGTTCATTTCTGTAACGGGCGGTAGAATACGCAATATGGTTTTTTGGATTCCGTAAACAGACCGAATATTTGTTTTACACCCATTATAATGGACTAAGATATTCGAGCCACATGGCTGAGATAAGCCACTGTCCTCTTGAATCGATAATAAGGCAGGTATGTCTAGCTACAAGGTTGTAGCTTGAGTCTTATGACGAGCCCGTGAGCCTAACCGAAGCCATGGAACCAGCCATTGAGGAGCCCTCCTCGAGTTCAGCCGTCAAGAGATCGAGCCTTAGGAAGGATGGATTCGAGTTGTTTATCTTCAGTGAGGCAGGGAAACCGATATACTCGTTCTCAAAATGCGAAGATGCCATCACACTGATGCCACTTTGTTCAGCATTGATAAATTATGCCCTCAAGGTTCAAAGCGAAACACTTCTGTTCATCAAAACATCAGACGATCTTGTGATCAGTTTTACCACTAGATCCCCATTGGTGATCATTGTTATCTACGATGCAAATTCGAATGTTGATCCCAATATCCTAGTCGACCAGGTGGAAGCGCAAATTATATCCATCCTTACAGCCAAGACATTGCAATCTGTTTTTGAAGAAAGACCAACTTTTGACCTCAAACGTCTTCTCTACGGCAGTGAGAAACTGATAGACTCATTATTAAATTTGAGCGTTCATGAGAAGAAACTCTCATGGCCGTATGTTCAAGCGTTCCTGGCAGTTACGTCAACAGCGACCGGCACCATACATTCTACCTCTAATCCTCTTCTACCTTCGAGGCCCCACCGAGTGCTTATACCCATAGTGTCGATGCCAGCAAGTATGCGTGATATCATTCATAATACTTTAACTAGTGTAGTCCTAACTTTCTCGAAGAATATTGTTTTCAGCTTGTTATTTAGGGTCGTATTGCCAAACAATGAAAAGGATGAGCCAGTCAATGAGAACTATACTGAAAACTTTGACGAAATATCTCAGGACCTAATGAACGATGTCAGTTTCAAATTGATTGATGTATGCAATCATCATGGCAAACACAAAGTGAAGATTGCCGATATACACATTATTCTTGCATTATTAGACGGATCCAAGAGCCAACTATCCAGTGTGGAGTCACTTTGGATGCCGGTTTGCATGCCAAGATTTAACCGGGATGCATTTCTGCATTCTTACATATCATACCTGAATGGCATGAGAAATTGTTTAATTTTGTTCAGCATCGACAGGGACGATTTCTCGAATTGTCAAAAAGCAAGGAATGGTATCGAAGAGAAGCTCGATCAATTACTGAATGACGCGAGCCAGAAAAGTAAGCTCTACTATCAAATGTCACCTCTCGTTCATCCAGTCCTTCTGGACTTGCAGGATAAGCTTCTTGATCCTACATCATCTAGTAGTAGGCTTGCTGAACTGCAACAACAAGCTCAAATTTACAATTCCAAGTTGGAGTTATATCATGCCCGCCAACTACAATTTCTCTGGTATCAAACGAACAAACAGGTTCTATGGTGGCAGAGATCTAGTCGTAAACCCCCCAGTCCAGCCTTATACTACGTGATGAAGAAGATGCTGCGCTCTTCTTTGAAGACTCTCTGGTTGAAATTAGCTGACGAAACGATATTTCTCGGCTGGCATGTGCCAACATTTCAACTTTACGCGCAATTTGACAATACAGTTACGACAAACGAAGCTACTGAGGTTGTCCAGCGGATAACCAATTGGGTTAAGAAGGAAGAAGATTCCTTCACAATCAGAGACTACAAATAGCATAAATATACGATTTTTAAATAGAGGAATGCGTCAATAGTGGAACACTTGCGAGTTTGATTGACTTGTTATCTTGTCGAGACATTTGCAGTATCGATCCTCTATTCTAGCATCAAAGATTTACGATAGCTGTTTCTCGCTAGAGAGCTTGTAAGAACAGACTTATCGTCAGCATCTCTCTCCATTACCAGCTGGTCGCTCAGACCGTTAGCGTCTACTGAGTTGATGATCGTCGCTTCAGCCCTTTCGTACTTCCGCTTTAGGAACGCTCGTTGGAGGTTTAGCATTGGTGCTTCATAGACAAGGTGCAGAATCGTGCCGAAACTCAACGATAGTATGGTGTTAGCTACACAGATATACAACTGTTTCGAGAGCTTTCTGTTAGTTCCAGACAATTTCGTGTAAGACTATCATTTTCTCAAGATCATCTAACACTTACCAAGTTCAATCCGCTTGGCTCCATGGTCTGGTGAACTGATGCGGCATAGTAGTATACGATCAATATGTGCGATAGATAAGTCATGTAAGTTACTCTACCGACAGGGACAAAAAATCTGGCTGATAATATTGTATTGATAGGTCCGCCATAACCTGTTGAGCAAGCAAGTATGATCCAGGCTATCGAAATTGGCCATAGAATTTGACATAGATTATAGTAGACTGTCGCCTGGATTTGTGTGTAAGGGACTCCCAGGTTCCAGTAGTAGGTGCCCCAGAGTGATATGACAAATCCAAAGCAACAAACGGACCAGCCCAAAAGTGACTGAAACCGATTCATCTTTTTCACTAGTCTCTTTGCAAGAACATAACCAAGGGCTAGGCCGATGAAATATGAGGCTGCGTGAGGGTACGGCCTGTGAAAAAACCACTGCGTTTGCTCTAGTTCAACCTCGTATTTCTGAGGCACCGACGGCAAGTACTGTATCGCAAAACCGTTTGTGTAATGGATGTATGATCCAACTAGTGTTAATATTAATGGTATCAGGAAGTTTATGATTAGCCCAAGTTTTGGTCTCTTGATCAGAAGGTAAATTATGCCCAGCGAAAGAAGATGAAATGTCATCTCAATTGAGAGCCACCAAGATGGGATGATGCACAATTCTTTCCGGTTTATGTACGACTGGAGGTATAGCAAGTTGAGCCAAAAGTTTTTGAAACACCTCTCGGCGTGCACGTCCGTGAATTGCCTATATAGAGGCCCATCGCCCATCAGTGGGAGCAAGAAGAACATCAAAATAATGATGATCAACTGCGGAGTAAGTCGCATATATCTGGCTACCGTATAGAGGAGTCCATTGAATTTTATATCCAATGAGAATATTATATAGGCACTCAGGAGTCCACTTATAACGAAGAAAGTGTCCACGCTGTAGTTTGGTATGAGGGTAGGTAAGACGAAAAAGTTTGCCAAATCATTTTCCAATACTCTGTAAGCGTGTGTAAATGATTGGTAATCAGTGTTCAGCAATGTATGGCCATATATGACCCAGATCATGGAAATGAACCTGAGACCGTGCAGGCAGGTCAATTGTCTTGCGACATTCTTCCGCTCTTTCCCCTGTGATATTTCGCGTGCTGTTGCAGTCATGGAAACGCATGCTGAAACTAAGAACAGCCTCCTACAATTCCTTCGCAAAGAGCATAGTTCCAAATAATGTTCGATCCTCTCGCACCTGGTCGCCAAATTTTCAAAACCGAAAAATGCAGCCAGGCTCTGAACCGTATCCAGAATACTAGCTAAGATGGTAATTGTAGCGAGTGCACTGAGGATTAAGATGGCCGACAACTGGTAATTATTGATTTTGAATGAGAAACGATCGGATTTTGTTATGCAGAAGGTTGGCGATGCTTGCAGGGCCATTCTAGCTCCTGCCATCCGAGAGATGTTCTGGATATCTTGTCGCGAGCATTTGGTTGGCCAACACGAACCTATGCGCAGTTTAAGGTAGTAGAAGAAGTGCGCCTTCCGGGCAAACTCGATCATTATACCTGTGTGAAGAGTTCGAAGGTGTGTTGCGTCTCTAATTTCAGGAGAAAACTTGTCCAACTTGTGTTTGTTCAATCTTGAGCGCTCTCTATTTGGATCTACTAGCTGATTTAATTCTAAATCGATATCCAGCACCCGCTTGAAGATTGAGTGAAAGCGTGGTCGAGCTGGCACAAGCGGCTGATAGTCGAGTGTGCAATACTGAGGCTGGCCGATATACTTGTTGCTCTTGATGTTCAAACAACTACGATAAGAGCCTAGATCGGTAAATGAACCCTCGAAAAGGCCAGTAGGTGGGAACTCCCCCCACGAATTCCACATCACTGAAGCCCATCGGCCAAGATGAAAGAGGTGGTCCAGCCAGTGCGAGATTGCAACTTGACAATCACTGGATACCTCTGACTCTCTCAACAACTGTTCAATTAGAGGTCTAGACCTGTTGATTCTCGTTTGAATGTGCCGCTCGTACTCTTGTTCCATCTTAAACCAAGCGAAGGATGCGAGATCTAAGCCAACCAAGTTATTATCATGTGTATGGTTGACATTTTTTAAGGCTTTGTTCAATTCCAGCTCACTTAAATGAGTTGAATTTTCTATCAATATTAAATGTGTTGAGTTAGTCAAATCAAACTGTCGAGTTTGATTTGTGCTCAACAAATGCTCAACCGGTGGCGACGCTTGAGTTCCGGTCAAGCTCAGGAAGTTAAATAGTATTAGCGTCGCCGCCACCGATGATGGACTTCTATCAAGTCGATTGGAAAGCATTTCTATCAATTCCGTTCGCGCAACATTTCCAACAATTCGACAAGCAATTAACCTACAATTTGTCATTTATTTGCCATCACGGATCATTTGTACAACTATAGAATTCATTTGCTGAATTTCGTTCCTCAATATGATACAATTGGGAAACTTTTACTAGTGGATGGTTGTTGTTTTCAGTATGAATGATGGGAAGTTCTATGATATTGTGCTGTCTACAATCTAACGTATCATTTTTGAAATATTTGTTTTGTTTCGTTGCAAATTATACTCGATTTATACGTTCATTTGAAAAAATGAGATCTCTACAAGAATAAAAATCATACCAAGTTGAAGTGAAATCTGTTGTGATGTAATTTATATCCCATTCTACCTCATAACCATTAGGCTTGTGCGAGAGGTGTAATGTGTTCGAAACATGTAAGTTATGAGTGCAAGTATCTCAGGCTTTGCTTGAAGAAATCCAACCACCTGCTCACTCTGACGAAGGATTAGCCTTAGCTATTATGGCCAACTTGACAGTCGTTCAGAGATCGGGTGGCATGTTAAACCAGGTTAGCCTGTAAGCTGAGCTCACCATGTTAGAAGGGCTTCGTTTCATTCTCAATCTGATTTCGTTTTCGTTGTGGTTGTTGTTGAACTAAGGGTTAGAATCGGTTCACAGTTTGTTTTACTTGGGACTAAGGGTTGGTTAATTTGATTCTGATTCGGCACAAACGATCGCGTTCGATTCGTTGTCCTATATATCCGAATCAAATGAAATCAATTCGATAATTGATCTTGTATCTGGTTTTCTCGACGCAGTTTAATTTCTCTCTACAAATCTTCAGCTGTATCAATCGTTCGTATCAGGATCTTGAGGCCCCATTGCAATTTATCGTCTCGCCTCTGTTAGGCAACAATTTGGCGCTAGCTGCTGACGCTCCATTTTTATCGCATACTATTGTCGTTGGTAGCTCGCGCAGAGGATTTTGTGCTGTCGGATCAAACTTCTTTGTCAGATATAAGAAGAGTTGTTTCTGTAAATTCAATATTGGCGACTCGTAGACAACGGTGAGAACAACGCCGAGCACGAGAGACAAAAACGTATTCGCAATAAAGATGTAAACCTGTCGCACCGAGCGGATGCAAAATTTGTTGAAAGTCGTTAATGCACAAATCAAAGAGCCCCAATTGCGAGATATTGTTCGGATACTTACAAAGAGTAACATGGATGGCTCGACTGGGATATTCATCGAGGCTGAGTGATAGTAGATGATGAGTGCGTGTGACAGGTATGTCATGTAAGTTATCCTCCCAAGAGGGACAAAACATCTAGCCGATAAGATGCTGTCAACAAAGCCTCCATGGCCAAGCGAGCAAGCCAGTATTATCCAAGCAATTGAAGCTGGCCACAGAATCTGGCACAAGTTGTAATAAACTGTCGCTTGGACTTGCGTATATGGAGCCCCGAGATTCCAGTAGTATGAACCCCAAAGAGAGATTATCAAACCTAATGCGCAAACGAACCAGCCCTGGTAGATCTGGAAGGAACTAAGCTTTTTTATGGTCCTGTTGGCTAGAACATAACCGAGCGCAATCCCAATGAAGTATGAGGCTGCGTGGGGGTATGGCCGATGGAAGAACATCTGGGTTTGTTCGAGCGAGACCTCACTGTCGATGATGGTTAGTGGTCGTGTTCTTCACAAATCTAATGTGCCCGCTCAACTAGGATACTCACTATCGTTGTGGAATCGAAGGAAGATACTGTATAGCAAAGCCGTTTGTGTAATGAATTATCGCACCCCATAGGGTCAACACTGTGGCCACAACTGCGTTGACAATCATGCCCCTAGTTGGACTCTGAATCATGGCTATGATGACGAGCATCGACACTAGATGGAACGTCATCTCAATTGATAGCCACCATGATGGATCAATACACTAGAAGGGGCACCATTGGATGAGTTGAACCTTTTATCTGTCTATCAGTCGTTTGTGGGATATTCAACTTACCAGCTTCTCGGAATTAACGTAGCTCTGCATATAGAGCAGATTGATCCACCAGTTATTATAGCAAACTTCTGCCTTATCTTCGGTCACCTGCTTATACATTGGTCCATCTCCAAACAACGGTAAAAGGAAGAAACACAGAATGACTATGGCTAACTGAGGCGTCAGGCGGATGTACCTCGATATTAGAAAAGCAAATCTATTGAATTTCCGAGGATCCCCCTTCGTATATTCCCAAGTAACATAGGTGGTCAAGATACCGCTGGTGTGGTAATTTAAATATCACGCCGACGATGTTCAACAGTTAGCTTAGGATAGAAGCGAATAGATGATGGTTAAACAGCTGTCCACCTACCTGATTACGAAAAAGGTGTCGACGCTAAAATTGGCGTTCAATGATGGTAGTAAAATGAAGCTCGGAATTTGTGTCTCAATCACGTCGTAAAAGTGGGTGAATGATTGGTATTCAGTATACAAGATTGTATGCCCATAGATGACCCAAAGCATGGAAAAGAACCTAAGTCCGTGGACGCACTCCAGGTCGGCATGAGTTCCGGCAGTGTCAGAATCGAAAAGCCTTTTGGCGTTGGTCCACATAGAGAACGGCAATAACCAACCAACGAAGCTCGATGAGTCTTCATTGCCTATTTTCACGTGCAAGGATATTGAGCGATGTTAGTTTTGGCTGTAGCTTTAGCAACAAAAGGAGTGTTTTTCTTGTTTCCAAATAAGGCTGAGAATCATTAGAGTTAATGGCCAACCGTCTGAATTTCATCATTCTTCCAGTGTTCGAAGGCTATCAAGGTTTAGTTATCTGCCATTCACCCAATGCGTGGCCTCAGAAGTGGGCGATCAATATGTTAATGTCTCTAAGGTTGAGGTTAAACCGCCAAATGACGACTCGAGCTGTTCATTTTGCCATAGCAGCTGGACTAGATGGAAGTCAGCCGGTTTCATGACCGAGATAGGAGACGGATCTCTATTCAGAGACCCTAAGGACCCCGGGGAAACTGGCAATCTAGATTGTCTTCGAGATACGACCGACTAACACTCGCTATTGAGTCCAAAAGGTTGAAGGATAAATCCATCACCACATTCAAACTGGGCGGAGTAAGAGAGACAGCATTGGAGGCCGGTGTTGGCCAAATTTCAGAGCAATAATTACCATTGAAGCCAAGCAGATCAACTGCGGTACCAAGGATAGCGATCAAGGCTAAGACCGTTAGAACCCAACTTTTGTTTGCAATGTTGAATGTTTGTGATAAGTAAATTTGAATCAGTTGAGCATCCAATTCATCGAGGGGCGAGATTGTGGTTATTGAGAGTGGTTGTTGTTTTTGTTTGCCGTTGAAAGGGCATAGTTGGCGGAGGAAGAGGGCGAAGGAGCTGTCAGTTTTGGCTACCGGTTATTGGGTGGCCGCCTTAAAGATCATGCCTTTGAATTTGATTGGTTTATGATTGGAGAGCCGCTCAATCTTGTCAATGTCAGTCTGCTGCTTGTTTATGCAAGTGACTGATAGATGGATCAGCGAGTGAACAGGTAAACACGGCGAACAACGGGCTAGTGGTAAGTAACAATGAGCTCTCTAGCTTTCAAGAGCTAAATTGGTTTCTCTCTTAGTGGCGGGCACGCTAGTCTGCTGGTTAACAGTATACTTACATTGCGGTCTTTTGGTAAGAGCTCAGCTTGACTGGCTCCTTTCTCAAGCAATTGACTTGGCTCGCTTGCAATATTGCTCTACGACCACCTTAGGTGGAACAATGTTTTGTGGTCATATTTCGATATGTTATTTATTAGTCGGAAGGTGTTGCGATTGAGAATTTTAGATTTGTCGCTGTGGAACTTACCGACTTGAGCAAGCTTTTGAACATCGTCTTTAGAACATTTGGTTGGTAGACAAGCGCCAATTCTGAATTTGACGTAGTAGAAGTATTGTGCCTTCTGTGCTAACTCAGTCAGAGCCTTCAGATTAGAGATGTATCAAGGGAACAAAAGCGGGATTTGAAAATTTAGTAGCTGTCTCGTGTGATGAGCTTCCTGCGAGCGTATTGAATGTTTGCGCAGGTAAACTAACCCCAGTTTTTAGAGTCAAGTTGGAAGCTGAAAATTGTTCCTTTGGAGCGAGCAAATCCTCACTAGTTCCATTGTGAACGATTGTTCGTTTACTGTACTTGATGTTGATTGATGAACTTGAACTTGGGTCTCCATCTTCACCAGTTTGTGCTCTGTCTTGGTTGAATCTAGCTGAGCTAAACCCATGGGCTGAATGCTGCGAGCTTATTCTGTTCGCTCTGAAATCGCCACCTGTAAGCCGACCATTGCGCCCATCAACATCAAGAATCCGCTTGAATATTGAGTGAAATCGGGGCCTTGTTGGAACGAGAGGCTGGTAGTCGAGCGTACAGTATTGGGACTGGCCAATAAACTCGTTGTCTTCAACATTCAAACATCCCCTATAGGAGCCAAGATCCGTGAACGAACCCTCGAATAAGCCTGACGGTGGAAACTCGCCCCATGAATTCCACATCAAAGATGCCCACTGCTCGAGATCCACAAGTTTGTCTAGCCATACAGAAACTGATTGCTGGCAGCCGTTCGAGACTTGAGATTCTGACAAGATTTCTTTGATGAAGGGCTTCAATGTGAGAACTCGATTTCGAACATAAAGTAAGGCTTGTTTTTCCATCAAATGCCAGGCATAACGTGTGGCCTCTAGGTCAATCATGTCGTTATCATGACTATGGCTTGTATTCTTAACCAAAGACAGGACTCTATTTGCAAGCTCGACCAAATATCTATCATCTGCTCTTTGTTTCTCACTTGAGGAGCTAACATTCTCTCTCGCCGCAGGTAAATAGATCGACTCAAGGGAGGGCAGAATGGAGACAATATTCTGGGTCCCTTGTTGAGCTGTTGCCAGTTGACTTGTGTAAACAAAATAGTCAATTGGTGGCGAACCAATGGCAACTTGTGTCCCGGAAAGAGTTGCGATAATTACAAAAATTGAACTAGATAAAGCTATCGATGATTTGGCTGTCGAAGTGGGCGAGCTGCGCGCTTGGTTGCAGGTACGTTTATATTGTTTAGTCAACATTTTGTTGCTATCTCTTTGTTCCTCTGCTTCCTGTATTGGTACTTTTCCGGTTTGAAAGTTAGCTAAGCGTTTGGTTGATCTGCGAACTCTTGTGTGGACTTGAACCAAGATGGCTGGCTCTTTATGAGTTTGTATCTTGATGCCGTTCAACTCTACCTGTTGGACTCCATCATCAGCGATCAAACTACTCGTGGTGGGTGACTTCAACTCGATGGAACTCTACCTGGAAAACTAGTAAATTGGCCCGGAGTGGTAGCCTCAGCGGGATTTCTAGGCAACGATTATTAGCAGCGACAAGGCGGACAACAATGGAAGTGTTCAAAACTAAGAATAACCCTTTTGGCGCCCTATTCGAGCAAACCTTTCCCGCTTGCTGCCAGGTTATGTCACTGGCTTTGCGCCTCTTGAGCTTGCTGCCGCTTAAGTTTTCCTCGACAACAGATTCAGGTGTAAGCCAACAAACGGGAGCTATTAAGAAATGTTTAGTCTCCCCGACTAGTTGGTGACTTGTTTTAGACAGAATCTCCCTTCTGATGTGAAAAAGCTCAACCAACAACTTGCTTTCTCTCTCTCTCTATCGCTCGCATTCAAAAACTCGCTCAGATTCCCTAAATATCGCCACCTGCTTTCTGGATATGCGAGCCTGTTGGATCTGTTAAACTGTGTAATCTTGGCACGATGATTGGCCGCCTCCAATTCCACTAGTTTGCTGGCTTAGACGAGTACAGGATGACGATTTTGAAGCAACAAGCTGTTCACCTGGTTTTCGAACAAACTTTGAAGAAGATGGGGAGCAAAGAAGGCGACTAAAAAGAACGTGAGCTTGATTTGAGGCGAAGTGAGAGAAAGGGCGGGAGAAAATAAGCGAACAGCTGGATTGGCTTGCTTGAGAATCTTGATGGCTTTGGTTTGCTTGTGTTGATCGTGTATGCGAGTGATTTACTTGAGCTCTGGAAGATTTTGTGGCACGTTAGTGGTTTGCCAGGTAGCGCCAATAATGGCTTGCTGCATTGGCGGTGGTCGGAATGAAGACGATGGAGAAGACGATTGCGTCCAACAACTGGCGCTCCAATACAACTATGGCACTGGCAAAGATTCAGTTTCTCACAATCCTAACCCCTCGCTCGTCCTCACTCTTTCGAACTCGCTAACCCTTCTATCTTCCGATCTGTCTCTCTGCCCTCTCTCTCTATCTTCCTCCCGCTTGCTTCAGTCTTACAAACTAAAGTCAGGCTCGCGTTCGTGCTCCCTCCCTGCGGCCGATAGAGCAGCAATCTGAATTAACTCGCCCGCCAACCTGGTTGCCCCCTAGCTCAGGTGTCTGAGCGCAAGCTAGACGTCTGATCGACTTTGGAGGCTTGCTAACTATTTTAACTGCCAATAAAACGCCACTTGAACAAGGTTAGCTCGATGGAGACGAAGACGTTGGAGCGCGAGAGGCCAGGGCAGTGGCGGCGCAGGTTGTAGGAGGAGTAGCTGCGGTTCATAGGGAGCGAGCAAGAGAAAGAGTAGGAAGAGATCTAGTGAAGGGGAGCCATCGATGAGAGAAATCCAGGCAGGAATTGATTTTCTCTCGCTGACTGACTTGAGTAACAAGCTGGTTTGTTAACTTTACCTGCCTACCGAGCCCCAAGAGTACGCGCATTCCAGGTTAGCCGCAAGAGCATGTAGTGCTGCCTCCTCAGTTGTGAATTCCATTCGACTAGAACTGCTGAGTTTGAGTGCGAGACTAGTTAACTCTATCAATTGCTCGCATTGAATTGCCTTTCAAGCAATGCAAGCCCATGACTCCACCAAGCGCGACTCCCTTGCTAGCATACAAATCCAAGCTACCGCGTTTGAGTCAAATTTGTATCGAAAACGAGGGTTGGAAGCAAGGAAACGTTAACGTTTCAAAGCCAAGTGGTGGCGAGATTTTTCAGCTCACTCCAGATAGAAATGCACCCTCATTTAGCTTCTTTATTTATTTTTGTTGTAAGAGTACATACTGGCAGATTTTCACACCTCTGTCGTCACCTCATTACGCGCTTGCAAGCGTTCACACATCCATCTGTACGAAGCGCTGACGCTTTCATTAGACTTGAGGATATCGCACCTTAGCGAATATTGACTACCTCGACTGCTCGACGGTCATATTGGAATGAAAGTAAGGCAATTTAAGCATGATGACGATAATAACAGCCTGGTTTCTATCCAGAAACCTGGCACCAATCAGATCTGCCGCCAGTTGGAACCAATTCAAGGATTTTCGCTCTTTAACTCTCTCCTCTCTCAACTGGCCGGCTGATAAGGTTGAAACAGGGCCTTCAGGGTGGTGGGAGAGATGGTGACGAGCGTCAATACTCTAAGGGATCCCATGTTGAAATTGCTCGTGGTCGATTGTACATGATTCAGCTGGAGTCATCCTCTCTTTTGCCGGCGATGACCATGAGTCAGCTCGCTCAAACATAACGACTTCAGTTCCCTTTGGCTTGGGTTGTAAATGTATGAGAGACGAGTAGAGTGAACCTTGCTTGAGTAATAATCGCTTGGACTTAACAGGATTGTTGCGTTGTTAGCTTTCGCATATCCGACTTTCTCAAGTGAGACTGACTCATGACTAGATAGGCCACCTTTGTAGCCATCATTTGGCGCCTTCAGATATTGTGGCCGCTCACTAGTCGCGTTTCAGTTACACTCACTACCGGAGAGCGATTCCATTTCAAGGGTCCGAGAACTCATGCAGGCTAGATTCAGGTACATGTTGGATCATTGAGGAACAGGTTTCCATAATGCATAGTAACTTTTTTGCTGTTAAGCAGGTGAGAGCTGCCGACAAAATCAATAAAATTCTCTCAGCAGCCTGTCTTGCTTTGGTTGCTTATGATTCTACTTTCACTCACGCTTTGGTCTCTACTTATGCTCATACTCATGCTTATGAGGGACAGAGATTTGATTTTCTGGTGAGGGATGAACGTGGGAAACCAATTGGTTCACATCGGTCTAGCGGAGAGGGAGAGGGAGAGGGAGAGAGAGAGAGAGAGAGAGAGAGAAGCTAACTCCTGAGAATCATTTACCGGGAGAATGAACTGACAATATCCGACGGTTGCTTTATTGCGACATCATAAACAAAAATAAGCGAAGTAATGATGGTCTGGCTCGCTGTAGGAAAAAGTTTCAACCGTTAGATATCCTTCTCTGGTCCTTGGAAGCCTCGGTGGTTCGCTTCCTCTTGGAGTTGAATCTCAGCAACTACAATCTAACACGAGAGAACTCTCGCGCCGGAAGGTGAGGATAATTTTCGGTTAGAGGATAGAAAGGTAACAAAAGAAATAAAAACACACTAATTAGTTTGGCTAAACGCTCGATGAGCTCTAGCTTCATTGTATGGAACAGTTAGGAGCACCAGCTCAAGCAACCCGTTCGCTTGTACTGTATCAGCCCAGCTTGAGTCTCTAGAATGATCCAATAGTGACGTAAAAGGTCTCCTGTTGCGCATGCGACGTTGCTAATTATCAAACTGAGCTCGCTTTAGCCACCCTCGGTCGTCGAGAGGCTCAGTCGCTGTCTGTTCGCCTGGATGAAGGTTCAACTGAACATTAGCTTCATTGCAAACATGTTGGAAGATTTCGCTAGCTAGAATGGTAAGAGATGATTGTTGCTACTAATTTGTAAACAGCGAGATAATCTGAACCTCCTACCATTGGATGGAGGCGAACTTCCTCTCCACAATCAATACCAGCATGAGATTTTCATGGTTTTTATTCGAATTCAGTTCTGCATTGAATTCACCAAAGTTCGCACGATTTTCACCGGTTCATAATTAATCCGAGAATCTTGACGGGCCCTTTTGTCTAGATAACTCCAGAAATTTCAACTTTGCGACTGAAGTTGTCGAAGTCGGGCTTGATTAAGATGATATAATACGATTCTTTATTCAAGTCCATCGGCTCGAAAACTCTTTCGATAAAAGCTAACCACGTTAATTGGAATGAGTCGTTGACAAGTTGAGCATCGATAAACTCCGAGCGAAGCCCTTGAGTTCAGTGCATTCCTAAGGCAAACACTCTTTATTGCTTAACCGCCCACGACTGAAATAAGTGCGCCCTCCTCCATTAGGATCAAATCGTATCACACAGTCCCTTGCACTCTATCTCTGATCTGATCTGCGGAATCTTTCACCTTTCAAGCGATCAACTATCGCCTAAGATTCGTCCTGGCTTCTCATGCCCTCTAGGGAATCCTCGCGGATGTACTGCTTTCAAGTTGAGGCTGTTTGAAGCAAACAAACAAACGCTGCTAAGCAAGAAACTAAAAAGTCACCGGGCATCACCCTCGCTATCTCCCTCCGTCCGCTTAGCCAGGCTCTGCCATCTATGTGGCCCCGGAGAGTAAAAAGATTAGGTACGAACTTTTAAGAAGTTACTCCGATAGGCCAGCGCGTCTGACGGCGAGTCCATCCGATGAACGCACAACCTTTTAGGTGTGGCCAGATCGAGTCGAGTGCTTCAGATTTGTGGACGCTGCAACTATGTATTACAAAATAACTACTCCTGGACTTTCTTTATTCGTAGCGCCCTACCCTTGAACTGTGTATCATTTAACTCTAGCGCCTTCTTTACCGAAGCCCTCTCATCGAACACTACAAAACCAAACCCTTTACCCAAGCCAGTGCTCCGATCTCGAACGATTCTCACATAGTTAACTGATCCTGATTGTTTGAAGTGATTGATGAGCTCATCATCACGGAGGTCGAATCTTAGATTGCCCACAAATACCGATTTTTTTCTACTTGTTAAGGTCTCTTTCTTGGATTTTGGTCTTTGTGCTCGGTCAACACGAATGTGATGCCCTTCAATAACTTTCCCATTCATCTTGAGGGCCTTCTTGACACATTCGTCGTCTTGATTTGTCTTGAATACAACATACGCGTTGAAGGAGTCCACTTTGGGGTGCATACGTTTGGATATTAGAGCTACTTTGGGCGGTAGTTTCTCTTTCTCTGGAACAACAGATCTTATTCGAGCCGCCTCAACAGGACCACAACATTTGAACATCTTAGCTACATCTTTGTGATCGAGCGTGTTAGGTAAATTCCCCACAAAGATGGTCCTACTGTTCCTTTCAAAGTCAAATTTCTTTCTCTCCCTTCTTTCCCGAGTCTTCTCTTTCCCTTTCCCATCAGATGTTGTGCCTTCCTCAGGATTCTTCGCCATCTTCGTTTGATATATTTTAAAGTTACGATGATTTGCCAACCTAAGAGTTTAAAGTTTCAACCACGTGATGCGCACAACCAATTCAGTTCGTTCGTTCCCGAATCACACAAGTCAGCTGTTATAGCGGTACGGAGACAACCGTATGGCTGGATTCTAACTCAAACGTTCGGCGAAGTCTTCACCGCGAAGATCGGAGTCATACGAGAAAGAAGGTTCCCTCGTAAGTTGAAGAGGACGGCAGGACATGATTATTGATCAACTATTTATTTTAGTCATGAGAACATACTTCTTGGTCACTCGAGCCTAGTCTCGAGACTCTTAGCTGAAGAAGCTCAGTGCAAATATCTTTGAGAATTCTAAGAATACATAACTGACCTAACTTAATTTAAAGAAAGGTTCATCAAATTTTATTTCTAATCGGGTCATCAAAACCGGATAGCATATCTGTGACGCATATAACTAAATTAAAGCTGATACCATCATTACAACAACTGATTGGTAGGTGTCTCTCCTTCTCTCAACTAAACAATCTATATCTGGAGGTTTATTGCTGGCAGGGACTCATTGTTCCTTGTTGCTGATAAGCCCAGGTGATGGGGTGCGACAAGCATAAACGATGGTGATGTTGGTGTCGGTGTAGCACGGAAAGGACAGTTCTGGACAACCGAGTCGCTCCTCGTTCTCAGTACAGTCTTAGGTGCATTGAAGAGTGAGTTTTCGCTTCTACCTGAGTGATTTTGATTCTTGCCTGAGTACCAAGGTATGCAGTCCAGCGAGATGCCGCGACCAGCATTGACGGCCGATAAATTGTATTCCTGCTGGTCGTTAGGGTATCGATTGGTGGCCAGTCTCTCCTTGAGGCCCTCCAAACCTGGAGTTGTCGTTGGCCCATCCAGGCAGCCAGGAAATGAGCTACTTCTTATGTAGATTCGGTTCAGAGAGTTTTGTTCGTCTTCAGAGGGTCGCGCCTCGAACTGGGATCTCTCTTCCTGGCGGTTAGAACTGTTTTTCTTAAGCCTTTCACTGATACATATACCTTGCAAGCCCTTATCTATAAGACCAAGCTCATGCCATGCGCGAATACTATGCTGACCCTGAATTTCTTTATCCTCTTTTGATTCGTGAGCGTCTTTTTTAGACTTACATTGGAGATCGTAATCATCTTGGCTTGCATCCTCATCGCTGAAAAGAAGATTTGCCCGGGATGCTATAGTTATAGCACCATGCCCGAATCTTCCGTCGACGTAATTTAAGTTCTGTTGATGATAGTTGCCACCTCCTCCACTTATATCATCAGCACAGGCAAATTGAGTGATCGACATTTCGGCAGATGATACCTTATGCTCATTGGAAGGCTGCTGGTTAGTTGAGTCCACTTGCAATATCGATCCATAAGAACTGCGAACCTCACAAGATAATGAACTCCGTCTAGTATGCACCGGATTGGTAGAGTGCGGTGAAGTTACAGGATTGTTTGAACATATCCCTGGTGGTGTGGGATTGTAGCGTGAGTTTAGGTTTTGAGAGCTGTCGTTTCTGATGGGCGTTTTCTGATTTCCTTTCGATGGCGACAGTCGGGTTGCCTCTATAAATGAGGAACAACTAGGTCTGACGTTTCTTGCCGACGAAGGCCGGAAGGATTCGCCAGAGACTAAGTCATGGTTGGCTTTCGCCATGGCGTTTGATTGGGTCGAGTTTGTGCTAGCTGGCCGACGATTTGATGAGCTCGAGGCAGATCCAGCTAAGCCACTTGAATAACCCTCTTCCTCAAGCACCCTTGGGCTCTGTTTGCTCTTGGTTGTTTCGAAGTTTTGATGAGTATGACAAGATTCCTTGACACTTGTTTGGATGTTTGAGTTTCGAGATGATGAGTCCTTGTGGTTCTTGAAACTCTCGTTCTGAGTTGTTGCATGAATATTAGGTGTCGTTAACACTATGGAAGGCTTATATTGCTCGCCTCCCTGGGAATCTTCGTCCTTGATTAATCGGACTTCAGTCTTGAAGAAAGTCTTTTTCTCATTTGGGCTAGATTGTTTTCGAACGAGATGTTTCTCAGTTAGGCCAGTCGGTCGTGCAACTGAAAATTCATATTGCTGCATAGACCTCGTAGCTGATGATGGTGATTTGTCGTAGAGATTCTTTCTCTTATCATCAGATCGTTGTGGTGCCATTGATCCCTCATTTTGATGGATATTCTCTTGCTTAATAGCATTATCACATACTCCGGAGGGGCCCACGCCTCCTTGAACTTGCTTGGAAGAGTTTAGTGGAGCACTGTCTAGTTCACATTTGTTACGAGTTTGACGTGTTATTATCGCAGAGTTATTCATTTTTGTTGAGCCTTTCTGACTAGAACTTGCTTGATTTTGGTATGAATCCTCACCGCTGCCATGCTTACTGATGTTTTGGTAATCGACATAAGCATTGCTTGGACCCAAATAGTTTGCAGCTATAGTCGACTTCCTTCTCAATAGGTCGTGACTGCCAGCGTTATCAACCTGATTGTCCTTTAATGATCCAGAGCTCATTCTCTGAATCTTCGTAAGCTCGGCTTCATTGCCTTTCAAATTTTCCAGGTTATGAGCTAACTGATTCTTCTCTTGTCCAAACGGGTGATTCGCAACCATGTGGACCTGTTTTCGTTGCTGCTGGGCGTTGAATATTGCAGCCTCAGGGAACAACAAATTTGGTATCATTTCTTCATCGGGCAGAGCTTTTGATGCGTTCAGAATTGATGCAGTTGCCGTATTCGGGTCAGTTTGCGGCTCCCAATCGAAGGGATCGTCCATCTTTATGCCACGTCTCTTGATACATCGGTCGAAGATGTTGAACAACATCGCATAGTCTGGTTCGGTATAATAATTTAATTGCTCAATATGTTCGAGAAATTGCTTGAAATCCCCAGGCAGATGTCTCAACAAAAGGCGATGATCATAGACTTGTTTCATTTTACCAACTTGTTCCTTGTCTTTGATTTTTCGCCAAGGTAGTGCTCCGTTCACGAACTCTACTATCATGTAGAACAGTGACCAAAGGTCATCATGCCTCCCCATCTCAATATTACGGTGTGCGTTTACTGAGGCATATCTCACTGTCCCTCTGAATCCTGCAGCTGGCCTTGGAGGCCTGACCTCTGGTCGTCGGGATCCCAGTGAAACTGTAGAGATATATTGTCTTGCTAGACCAAAGTCGAGCATGTAAACAGTTCTCATGTTGTTGGGATGTCTACCCATAGCAAAGTTTGAGGGCTTGATATCACGATGCAAAAAGCCTACTGAGTGGATAGATTTGATTGCTCTCAGTATTTGCTGACCTAATCTGAGAGTTGTCGAGAGCGAGAAGGCGGCCTTAGAAGAACTGACAGTACAAGACCTCCGAAGTTCGGCTAGATTTCTTCCTTGCAAAGACATGCAAACGTAGTTAAATTTTTCCGTTCTACCACAGCCGATGAAACGGCATACATGAGGATGACCTTGTAATTTCTTCAGAACTGCAACTTCCATCTTAAGAACCTGCTTTAGTTGAGTGGCAGACTCGATTTTGATGGCAATACTCTCCTTGCTTAGACAGTCGTATGCCTCATAAATGCTACCAAACCCTCCAGTCCCTATCTTGCTCACTATCCTCCATCGATCTTTAACAACTTGTCCTGGTTGGATGAGATCGGCATGGGGGTTGGCGGCTTGATCGGGCACGGCGTTCTTGTTGTTGTTACCAGCGACGAAGTTTTGGTTTTCAGCTCGCTCAAGTTCGCTGTGGTTTTTACCATTCTTAACCTGGTGTTGAGCAGGTGGAATTCTGCTCATAATCTGAGTTTGAGGCTGTCTATAGTCCATATTAGGAGATTGGGACGCTTGATATTGCCTATGTCCATTGAGCGTTTGAGGGGGGAAGCAGTCGCGGTTCAAGGGTCTATCACCGTCATTTTCGGCAGAACAGTTGATGGCCTTTGATTTGTTCTCGACTACTTTGTCTCCCAAGTTATCATGAATATTTGTGTGATGGTCGGTGGGCTGGACTAGAACATCGTATTTTGCATGGCCCTTAAGATAGTTTTGCTGTTTTTGACTGAGTAAGCGTTGAGGATAATTTTGACTAGAGATCACATCAGGATCATGTTGGCTTGACAAAACGCGCTGTTGTTTGTCATCGCCTCGAGTATTAGTGTTGTAGGTATCGACCGGCTGATCATGGTCTGTCTGGTTCTGCTGCAGCGCGATAGACTGGAGGACAGTTGAGGAATCCAGACGCTGGTTCATCTTTCCCCTTTTGAAGCTATAGAACGAGATTCGGGTTCAACAACTACAATCGGAGAGCTCATAGATCAGAAGTGTTTGCATTGTGGTGACTGTTGAGATTGCTTGAAACCGTTGAGCTTAGTTCCAATGATATCAGTTTAGGTGCTTGGACCATTCGGTAGTTTCGAAGTTACTGTGGCTTTCAGCCGACACTGATTTGTTCACAATCAGATTACGAGTTTCGTGAGGCTGGTTCAACGGCGCGAATTTCGGCAGTAAATGAGTGCCTAAGAGAGTATGCTTTTATGCTTATACTTCGTAAATACATCAGGTTCCATTATTTCGGGTTCAGAATCAGTATGCATAGTTGGTTGCCACTGTTATTTGGACCCGGCTATCGACATGATTGACTTTTTGAGGATTTGTCTTGAATCGCTCGACTTTCAAACGCTCTTTTACTTCGTTTCGTCAACCTTGGAAGCATTCAATCCAGGAAAGTTCTTCAGCCCTCCTGATTTGAAGGTTCATAATAGTGTACATGTAGCCAATACAAACGAGAAGCGCTGAGTGGCCGTGCGGAGAGACTATAGGGATGTGGCAACTCATAGCATTCGTTTAATTGGCCAGTGAAGCGCTAGGCTCGAGATCAGCGTTATTAACATCCCTGAGATCCTCTAATTTTTTTGTAGACTAGATTTTTGCTTCAAAAGAAAATGCTGCCCCCAATTGACACGCGAAGGACGATATGTTTGCCCTGCGCATCGTAGTATGCGCGTAGTATGTACCCATGACCAAAAATAAAATATTCTTTTTCAGGCACAATCTTCCAAGCAGCCCAGTTAGTTGAGATCCGTACTGCTAATCTTGGCGCTCGCGTTCTTGGCCCAAGCAGCGACCAATCTGGACTATATAGCCTAGATTAGTGTTTATTTTGATCTTGAAACTGTTTCACTCAAGTCGAGCAAATTTGCTCCCCACCAACATAGATTACAGTCGGGATTAATATATTTAGTCTAGTCGTTGGTATACGCTATTCTTCAAATTCAGCTAAAAGAAAGTGAGCCGATCTTGCACCGAAGTGAGTGTTGTGCGGCAGCTCAAAGCGCCAACTTCGATTGTGCTGCAATTGAACTGTGCCGCCGAGCACGAGAATTAAAGGAATGTGAATCGCTCGTCCTGAAAGATATAAAATATCACTTCCCTTGACATAGCCATCCTTTCCTTACACCTAGCCGACTTATGTTGACACAAGAAAGTTAGCTTTTATTCAAAACAGTTCCAATAAGAGAATCATGACTAGAGGTAGTGTCAAATTGTCGCACGTACAGGTGACAGACTCGATAAGTGATGTGAACAGTGCTGCAATGACGAACGAAAACTCGCTTAGAAACCCTAAATAACCGATCCAAATGAGCTTGAATATTAGCATCGCGATAAAATTTCCTGCTAGACCTTCCAGACTCTTATCTGACTTCTGCCTCAGCTTGGTCTTCCCAAAGAACGTTCCAACAACTGCCGCTGCTGTATCACCCACTCCGACCGCGATGAGACCGCTCGAGACTGATAATTTGCTTGTTTGTCTATTGTCAGGGAGAAGCCATAGGGGTAAGAACACGCCCAGCAGGAGATATATGTGACTTAGTGTGAGGTACTTATTGTCCCATTTTCCTCGTAAAGATTGACAGACTTTCTCCAAATGTATCCCTAGAGGCTCAAGTTGCCAAGCCCTGATCATTTCGAGTATTAACATCAATACTAGCATACAACTAGCCGCAAATCTGGTGAAGTTTATGTCTTGATTGTGGCCTGAGATGAACACAAAACACAGTGCGAGGTGAAAGACTTTCCTGACTAGACTGTTTGTCCTTCCAACCATTCTTGTCCAACTTGTAGAGAAACTTACACAGGCTGTCAACGTTGACAGCCATATACTGAACAAACTTATCTTCTGGTGTGTGGAAAAAATATGATCGATTAGCCACGTGAGTGGGTCGAGGTTGGAACTAGCTGAGATCAGACTCTGAACTCTCAAGTATGATAACGCTAAGCTCAGACCCATGAGAGCATATCTTATTAGGGTTGACTTGCGATTTAATAATAAATACGATGGAACAAAAATGATTGAGAATGTGTTGAATCCGACGTTTAGTGCAATACTAGTTGTTAAATTAACTTGGAAAGGACCTGCTCCGGTGATTTCCGAGTAAGTGGTTAGAGCCCAGGTGAGGTAGGTCGCCGAGACCAGTTGAGCAAGTAGAGAAGCCTCACCGAATGTAAATGACCTTTTGGCTTTAGTGAGCAAGTTGTGCTTCACAACTGAACATAGTTGGGTTTGTGAGAATATTAAGAGGCCTGGAATGAAGTCGGCGTAGAAATGCTTCCTGAAAATAGCGGAACCACTTGAGGGGAGCTGACCTCGAATAGTGAACGGAAGTTCGTATGCTATCGGGTGGAGATTGATCCTGATAAAATGGAAACCAACAATTGATGTAATTGAGGCCAGTGTCAATAGAGTAGCTGTCAGAATTGTCAAATTGACTCTAGAGCGGGTATATCGGGTTACGTGGAATTGTAAGAGGCTATAGACAACGCTAACAACAGTACCAAATGCAACTGTGGCGTATAATAGGTCAATTTCGCTGGTATTGTATTGTTTAAATAGATTTATTGACATGATCGTGGGTACCATCACAGGCGTTAAGAATCCATCTAAAAGATGCGTTTCCATCTTGACGGGCTTGCGAAGACGGTTCTTGTTTTAATAATTGTGTAGCTGAGATCAATGGCGTTTGGATGCTGTAAAATTTCCCTTGAAGATAATAATTCTATCACGATTTATCAATGAGAAGACGAATATACATTGAGGCGAGAGGTGGACGCCACAGTGATTATGCAGCGACCACGCTCTGGTTGCAACAGCCAAGTTCGTTCTCCGCTCGTGCTGCTGGCCAGTGATTACAGGAATCAATGAACCAGCGTAGCCACACCTGTCAATCTAGACTGAAACCAAACTGGAACTTACGAACACTCAATGAAGGAATTAAGAATACCGAACGAATCATCTCTTTGCTGAGATCCGTCCGATGCACCCTTTTCCGAGTTTGCTTTGGCCCCTTTGAGATCCAACACAAAACGAGCCATACCACAGATTAGCTCTAAAAATCTGATCAGCTCGTTTTCTCGACAGAAACTACCCTCCTCTCGTTTCTGAGGTTCCAGAATAGAATCCACTGCAATACGGCCAGACAGTACGAAGTCCAGGCAATTTTCAGACCAGACGAGCTTGAAACTAGCTTTTCTGAGGTATCATAATGGAGTAACGTTTTAAGATCCAAACAGTTGGTCCGCAAATAATCGGCCAACACTGAGGTGAATGCTTCTGTTGGAGTGAGATTTTGTTGGGGATTGAGAAAATCGATCGCGTTTGATGGCAGGTGATTACTCGTTTCGTATGTTATGCAAATCACATAGAAGGCAGCTGGATCGAATTCGCTGAGCAACAAGGTGCGCTGATTATATGGGACTCGCTCGAAATCCTTCTCGAGAAGTTGAAGGCCCAGATCAGCTCTGTTGCGATTCGTGTTAGGTAACCTGTATGCGCTCAAGTCGAATGGCTGCTGGAATTTGGCTCTGATGACTACAAAGTTCAGAACATCCAATTGAGGATCAAGCAAGCTCCAGCCAATCCTAAGATGCTGCTTGTCGTCATGATAATAAGGCTCTGCGCCGTTGAATTGAATTGGCGCCTTCAAGCGCCTCAACAGGTCTGCCTCATCTAGCAAGGGTTTATCACAATTCATCTCGGGGGATGTTGCAAGATCGAGCATTTGCATGATCGACTTCCCGTTCATTATATCTGGCTTAGAGCAATTTATACCCGAAATAACCTGAGCAGAGTGAAGGTATTGGCTTAGGAGCTTCTGGGGAATTTGTCTACTTTGGCTCAATGGAAGCTGACTGACTGGAGTCTCAGAATAGGATTGATTTCTCGCCTTAACACCATCAACCCAGGCGATTAGAGGCAACAAATCGCAGGTGCATTCGAGTTGGTTGTGTCTCAGGTCGACACTCATCCCTCGCTTAACCCATCGGGTTAACTCTGGCGAGAAATTCTCAATTCTGTTTGCAGATAGATCCAGCTCCATCAATCCCTTAAGCCGATCAAAATCGCGCGCCCAAATCGAGGTCAATTTGTTGTTGCTTAGAACTAATGTTGTCAGATTCACTAATCTACCATCAAAAGTTCCCTCTTTCAGAGTTCTCAGCTTGTTATGCGACAAATCCAAATATCGCAGGTGACTTGCGTTGCCAATCACATTTGGATAGATTTCGTTGATGATGTTGTTCCTTAGACTCAACCATTCAATCTTTTTCAAGCCATTTGCAAAATTGTTCACCAAGATTCCAATCAGATTGTTGCTCAAATCTAAATGGGTCAATTTTTGAGGTATATACTGGTTGGACAGGAAGGTCTTTGGTGTTATGAGTGATAGTTTGTTGCTACTAAAATTGGCCACCTCTAATGAGAGCAAGTCCTCCATTGCGGAGCGAGTTTTGTTTTCAAATCTGTTCAGCTGGTTATTTGATAAGTCTAAATTTCTTAGCGAAACTAGACCAGCAAAGGCGCCAGCTGGTATCTCAAGTAGATTGTTGTGGCTCATGTTTAGTGTTAACAGTTGGAGCATTCCATCGAAGGCTTGGTCGGCTATCGAGGAGATGTTGTTGTGATCAAGGTACAGGTCGAACACAATGGGCAATGTTCCGAAGGCCCTCCTCCCCAATCGTTGTATATTATTTCCATCTAACCTCAACAATTGGAGCGATGCTAAATCCTTCAATGCGGCAGCTGGAACTGAGCTAATGTTGTTGTATCGCAATGAAAGGGTGTGTAGGGCGAGCAGGTTTGCAAATGTTCCTTCTTCAATGTGAGATATGCGATTATGATCCAAATAAAGCTCGAGCAAGGAGTTCAATGATGGGAAAGCTGATTTGCTTAGTTGGCTTATTTCATTGTACTCTAGATGAATTGAATTCAGTGCAACAGGTATTGGAATCATCTTCTTCAATCTATTGTAACTGATATCCAAGTTTCTCATCGAAACTAAGCCAACTAAGGTGCCTGAAACAACTTCAACCAAATTGTTGTAGCTCAAATCTAATTCAAGAAGAGTGGGCGAATTACCTAGGCCGCCGGAAGTTAGTCTGCGCAAGGAGTTGTGGCTAATGTTGAGCGTCCTAATACTTTTCAAGCGTTCCAGAATGTTGCCCGATATTTGTGATATGTTGTTGAAACTTGCGTCAATCAAGTTTAGCTCGTATAGTGGAGATTTTTGCGTAAACGATTTCTTATTAAACTCAGTGATTTGATTGTGACTTATGTTCAAGATTCTGATTCCCGTTAGATTGCTCACAGGTATCTTGCTTATATCTTGTATCTGATTGTGAGAAAGATCTAAATGCGCGCAGTCAGATTGATCAAAGGCAATAAGTGAGATACCCTCGTTAATTTGATTGTGCGATAGATCCAGTTTTGTTATGTTTGAAACCTCATGGAATGCGTAGTAGAAGATTCTGGTCAGTTTGTTGAAACTCAAATCAATATCCACCGAATATATTCTATTGAATGCATCGTTTGATATGTTCACTATCTGATTGTGAGACAAGTCTATCTTTTCTAACCACTCGAGACCCTTGAAGGTCTCGGGGCCCAAAGCCATGATTAGATTTTGTGACATATCAATGCGCTTGATGCGCGTGGTTGGCGAAAACGTATTCTTCGTTATCTCTTTGATCAAATTTCCGCTCATATTTAAGTCGCGTAAGAATCGAACGCTTTTGAACAGGTAAGTGTCGATGTCCTCTAGCTTGTTGAAGGATAGATCCAAATTGTAAAGTTTAGCGTTTCGCGAGAAGATGGATCTGGGGAGGGTTGACAGCTGGTTGTTGGCGACGCGCAATGTTTCTAAATTAGTTAGATCGGCAAAATCTTGTCGATCCAAATTGGTCAGCTTGTTGTTCGATATGTCAAGGAAACGTAATTTTCTACCAAATGCGAACAAGCTCTTGTCTAACTTGTTGATCTCGTTTCCATTCAAGTTCAAATGTTCGAGCCCGGAAAGTGAATTGAACGCGCCCTTTGCTATACGGGATATTCTATTGTTTGAGAGATCCAACTCAGTTAGATTGTTCAGCTTCAAAAAGGTGTTGCCCTCGATAGAGCTGATCGAGTTGCTTGACAGGTTCAAAAGCTTCAAATTTGTCATATTGTTCACCAGTTCAGAAGGCACCAGTTGTAAGCTGTTCCTATCAAGCATTAAATATTGTAAATTTGTGATCAAGTCTCGAGAGAAGGAGCCGGCATCCACCGCTCTTAGACCAGAGGCTCTCACATCTAGCTCGCGAATCGTTTTATGGAATTGGTAGTAGTTTGAGTCGTTAAATAAGGCGCCAAACAGTCTGCTTATGGAGGAGTGTTCGATTTCTAGCTGCTCCACTGAATCGTGCAAGTTGATAAGCGATTTTGAGAGCACTGCCAGGTTGGATTTCGAACACTTGATTAGTAGACCTTGAGTTCCGTTGCTACAAAGACAGGGATAAATCGGATTTTTGTCCTTTGGACAGACTGTATCACAGTTGGTTAATTGAATGCACAAGCTGAGAAGTAGACCGGCCACAAGAGGCCAGGCTGACGTCAAGTTGGGTATCCTTGCCGATGGCTCTTGCAATTGCCTTGCGTATTTGGGCCGCAAGGTCGTCCAAATATGCTTTATTGTTACGCATGGTCTCTTGAACGAGTTTATTGTGTCGTAGTTGCTTATTCTAAGAGTTGTCGCCCCGTAACTCATTGATTCTCCTTTTGGACGCATCTTGCTTAGCGGCGCCCTTCCATCATACGAGACAACTTGTTGCACTTGATAAGAGTTTGCTTGCGAATTCTAAACTGCTCACTTGAATGGAAACATCGATTATTCAACTGACCCCAGGGATTAATTATGTCCCCTTCCAAAGCACGTTGCTTGCATTTGAGGCGAACCGGAACGCCACGGGCCGATGATTCTAAACTCTAAGCTAAACAAAACAATTTGCTGCCAATCTAAGGATGCTGAACCAGGCACACGCTACCCACTTTCTTCAAAGATTGATTTAATCTCTGCCCTGACTTCATACAATTAATGCTCTTGTGCCTGAGGCCTGATGCTGGATTGGACGCCAAGTTTGCAGGATGATTTCCATCTCCTCTGCCGTTCAATCCGAACGAAATCTATCGAGAATGAAGACAACGGTCACTTGTTAGTCCCGCCTACGTGGATGATGCAGTGACCGGCTTCATCTTAGCCCCTTGGCACACAAACAAACCAGCCAGTGTCACATCTAGTGGAACAGTAAAAGGCTAAGAGATCTCCCGCTTTCTCTTCATCTATCTCCTCCCTCTCTGCCTCTCTCACTCGCCCGCCCGCCTGCCCGCTTCTACCACTCTATCTCGTCGGCGCTTACAGTCGCTACGAGCTGCCCAGCTATCTCGGCGTAACAAGCTTCCCAGCATGCTAGGCTTGCTAGCTCGCAAGCCGGCAAGTAACCGGCTAAGCTGCTCGCTGACCAGCTACATTGAACCGGCCAACGATGAAAACTTATCAGCGTGTCCAATGCATTGAATTGAGTGCGTCACACAGCTCTCGCATAGGTGAGATGCCCTAAATTTTCAAGACTGCCTCTTGGCATACATTTCAAGCCGCCTTTTTCCTGCCTGCTGGGCTTGCTAGCTAGCCAGAGGGCGCCACTTAGTTGGCGGTGGCTTTATTGATTCACGTAGACTGTTGCCTTCAATTCGCTAGGCCTTGATAGTGAGCGGAGCAGAGCAAGGCTGGCCATGTGTTGCCGCTGCCCAGGTTGCATCCTCGCTGAAAGCTGCGTCTGCGGCTACCTGTCTGAGAAAAGCAAACGCCTGATACTCGCTACACCTCAGTTTTATCCTCGCCCTCGCGCCCAAGCTCAGCCTCAGTCTGAGCCTCAGCGGGATAAGAATCTCGGGTGAGTTGGGACGAGTAACTGGAGCTACGGGGCTCTTCTATGGGGAGATGGAAATGCAGGTTTGAGCTCCACAAAGCATGCAATCAGGCTCATCTGAATGGAGCGATTATAACTTGGGTGACCAGATCCAAAGTTGCTGGCAGAGAACCAAACCACTTACGACAATTGCTTGTAATCTCGCAGCCCGTTGGAAACTTTATTTGACAAGAGAATCAAATATAAAACCTTTGGCGCCAAAATTTTGTGCCGCCATTGGCCAACAATTCTTCTCTGCCAGTGGGCCAACTTCTCGGCCTCATTTCCAACAATGCATAGTTACCTGTCTGTGCACTTGCTGGCCTTTGTTGGCGCGGTCCCCGAGCTATTCCATCAGATATATATTCATTCCACCGTGAATTGAAGATAACGAACACTAAGCTACCGTAGAAACTGAATGGCCTTTACCGCTATCAAGGACCATCTTCAGGCCAGTTGGCTTTGCCAACTTTCAGAGAGTCCGTACATTTTCAGGATGACGCCTTTGTTTTCCCCTTATCATGGTTGAAATCGAATTTTGTTTGCACCATTGTATCGAATTGTAGTTAATTGGCCATAAAACTGCATCATTGTTTCAACTTCCCTCTCGATGAAACAAATCTCGCTTTAGATTGACAGGTGGACCGGCCATGTTGCACACCAACCAAGTTGCATTCAAGCGCCACCAATCAACGCGCAAAAGGGAGTTGGAAAGAGCTGGCAAGTGTCTTGAACGTCTGCAATAGAGAGTCAGCTCCTCGCTGACCGATTGAATAGGATCCATATCTAACTGGCTTTTCACGAGCAATTCCGCTCAAATTGACACAGGTTGGAAGCTAGCCCTTAAGAGGACTCACGTCAATCAGCGAGCATAGAAGGGGTCTGTCTCGACATGAACCCAGGTGCATCTCGTCATCAATCGCCAGAATCACGTTCATTTCTCACTTGCTTATTTCTGGCTTCGCTTGTGATCTGGAAGTGCTGGTGCCGAAGCGACTCCGCACATGTTGCCTCGGTTGCGAGCTAAGCGCATATATCCATCCTCGTCCCATTTGGTACCCGAGAGGTTTTTCTTTGGGAGGAGAGTGAGAGAGGAAGAGTTACGACATTGGGCATTAGCCCAATGTTGTATTCAAGGGATAGAGTTGAACGGGAACAATATATCGAAATAGCACTCACATGGAACCAGTAGTCGCCCTCTATCGGATGAGTTACGTAGCCGACCAGGAGCATCGCTTGGTTCAATATGGGTAACTAGTTGCTGCAATTGTCGTCCTTGTAACTCTTGGAACTTGTTAGACTTCCATCAAATCGTACAGCAACTGGAACATGTCTGTTCAGGACACCCTTCAATGAGAGCTCGTCTCCTGCTGGCGGGCGCCACAGACTCCTAGTAGGAGCAACGATATCGTCTGGTTTCACGCCACAGTTTTCTGTGACGCCCTCTTAAGGGTACCTCTCTTTGGAAGTCCGTCAGGTTTTTCCATTGCCCTGAGGACGCTCGTAGGTCTGCCAATATTGCAGCCATGATCGTCAACGGAACAATCGATGATACTCTGAGCGCTCAGTTTCAGAAAATTTCATGTTCATGAATCTCATATGACCTTCTACTGCGCCGGCCCAAGTTTAGAGTTCGATTTTTGTCAATTCGTTTCGAGAGAACCTTAAAGTAAACTGGTTCGCTTGATTCTTTATCAAGTTGTCAAGCTAGCTCGACTTTCTTGATATACTTGCTGTCGCGAATGCCTGAATGGTCTTATATTTACCAGGATTCTACGCTGAGATTCTAGATCTTGGACCGTTATTATCACACGGACGAACGCTCTCCCACTAACCTAGATTCATTAGCTGAGCTGACCATTCCGGCTAGAGTGGACCAGTCAAATTGGTCGGTATAATTTGCACAGGTGCTTGCGATGGGCGAACGATCGTAAATTATGGCTGACCCAGCAAAAATCGTCTTGGACACAGAGATCGCCACAACCCCCATTACGGATTTGATGGAGAGGCCCGATTTGAATTGAAACCCGATCGATACTTTAAGCTCAAATTACGCACTAAGAAGGAGCCGTCACTGTATGATAAGTTTATGCTTGCTTTATATGACGATATTCATCAAATCAAATGAATCAGACGAGCAGCCTCGTCCCTGCTTGCGGGAGGTACTCAAACCGGCAAGGTCGGATCACTCGCATTGTAGTGCTCAAGCTTATCGTTAAAGAGGATCGCGAGCTAGATCTGAGAAACCGGCATCTCTGACGCCATGTTTCCGTTCGATTCCTATCTGAATAATCTAAATCAGCTAAAGGAATCCTGGATAAGTATTGAATCAGTTTGTTAGATCCAGAGTTGATGTCTAATTCTAGCCGGCTGCCCGAGCTATCATAGAGCGAGAACAAATACAATCAATCAGTCCCCAACTCTGGCGCCACACATTTTTGTCCCATTCATAAGGTTGAATTTGGCCTCCCTCAGATTAGAATCAAAGAATGAACACGACGTTCTGATATGGAAGTGGACGATTTTTGATTGCATCAGGTTGGCTTGTGAGAGTCTGCATCTTTGCAACCAGTTGTCAGGCATAACCTTGATTTGATGAACTAGAGCCCTTTCAGGACGGCTCCTGCTCTAGCCAGGCGATCGCCGCCATCATCACGTCGTCGGTGGATCTTAAAACAAGGGAGGCCAAGCATATTGCTGCAATTGGGAATTTTGTCAACTTTATTTCTCGCTTGCTTATTTCGAGCTTGGCCTGTAACCTGGAAGTACTGGCGCCGAAGCAATTCCGCACATGTTGCCCTGGTTGCGAGCTAAGCGCATGTATCCATCCTCGCCCCATTCGGTTCCCCACGAGTTTTTCTGTGGAACGAGAGAGCAAGAGTCAATATTTAGCATATACATACAGCTCTTCCAAGGAATAAGAGGTCACGACTCATAAGCACTCACCAGAATCCAGTAGTCGCCATCTGTCAAATCAGTTCCATAACCGACCAGAAGCATCGCATGATTCAACAATTCTATATTCTCAGAACAATCTGGGTCATTGTAAACACCTCCTTTGTAATCCTTGAAACTTGCACGGCTACCATCGACTTGTACCGCAATTGGTCCTCTCATTGTGAGAATACTCTTCAATAAATCTTCATCACCAACCCTTGGCTGCCAGAATCCCCCGAATTTAAAAACTACATCTTGCGACTCCATGTTACATGGACCTGCAACACCTTTGTAAGGATACTTTGCCTCACTAGTTATTCCTCCTAACTTTTCCATCGCCCCTAGTGCACTGATTACTCTGCCTCCCTCGCAGCCATGATCCTCTTTCGAGCAATCGATAATGCTCTGAGGGCTGAGATCAGTTAAGTTCATGTTCGAGAATCTCATGTGACCCTCAAGGGCACCGACCTGATGACCGGTATCACTCCATGTTAGCTACTAGCGCTAAGGTATCAGTTTGATTCGGTCAAATCGTATGCTTACCGCTGCAAATGCCCAGCTAGCTTTGCAATTTTTGCCTGGTTATGCATTGATAATGAGACGATTAGTTTCTAGAAATGACGAATCAACGTCCATTCTAGGAGTGAATGGCTTACCTTGATTTTTGATAGAAGTCACCACTCCGGGCATAGTTCGCCAGTCGAACCTGTCTTGGAACTCTTGCTTATGCTCTGTCTTTCCTGATGGTGAAAGTTTGGAGAAAATCACAATTACCAACAGGAAAGCCACTATCGCTAGGACAATAGCCTTCTTATTATTTAGCAGTACTGAAGACAAAGCCATATTTTTATCCTACTCAATCCTTCTTGTGATGAACTTAGATTGATGAACTTTTCGTCTGCTCTGGGTTCGACCTGTAATATATGGTTCGAGTTCTCCAAGCGTCTGAATGACACTTATGAGAGGAGGTTCGAGGAGGCTGCCGGAATGATGGGATCATGATACATATCGAGCAGGAGGTTATCCGATCTAAATCGGACCACGTGGGCAGAACAGACACTTTTTGTAATAGAAGAGATCTATTAGATACGGAGGTAGCAATTGGTCTAATTGCATTTGGTTCCAATCATTTTACCTGGCAAGGGGCACTCTACATTTTGTTTGACTTCGCTCATCCGGTAAGGATGACTAATGGCACGTTCTAAAACAATCCACACAGATGACTAGCTTTGTATGGTGAATTCATGCGTCATTCTTACCTCGCTGAGCAAAACGGACGTTTATTGGTTGATTTTTAAACAATGGATTCAGTCGCAGGTGATTTAGTTTCTTGAATCTCGTCTTCAAATCTACCTAGATCTTGCAGCTAAAGACGCATCTCGTGTTAAGATCCCCTCGAGCTAAAGTTGCGTTGGAGTTAAGGGTACTTCTCCAGGGTTATTCTAGCTCCTATGATTCGATATTTATTGTCGACAATCCTTCATGGATGAGATGAGAGGGCATACTGGTGCAATGTTTAAGAGGCTTACAGAAGATAGGCGCTGGCTTGAACCACATAAATATTCATGAAATGGCTCGCAATCGATACACATCGATCATCACTCATGATTAAACTTTCAAAAACCTTATTCCTATGTCCTCTGTTTGATGGAATCGAGGTCTCTCTACCGGCGTGATATCGTGTCACACAAAGTGTAAGACTAGAGAGGAATTTGCCAGGTCACAGAGTAAAATATACGTCTTTCGATATGAGATTATTGTCTTTTTCAGATGATAATCCAGGTTTCGGAATCACCACTTGTAGATTAATGTGAACATCTCGCAAATGAATTAGAAATCGAGCTCAACGAGCTTGTATATCAATCTACCAGCAGTAATAATCTAATTGCACTAAAATATAACACGACATTGCTGGTCCTGAACATGCGCGTCTTTGAGTGACACAGTGGTCAAGCTAAGTCGATACTGAATCAATTAAAGTTTCTCCAATGAGCCTGGATCAATGATCAGTTGGCGGACGAGGCGCCAAATTTGCTTCGAAGTGTTCTCAACTGCTTTTCCTCGAAATAAATCTAGAGTGGGTAAAAAGTAGTGGGGACAACGGCGTGACTGCAAACATGATATGAGTTGCAGTAGAATCCCGTTGATTCGGTCACCCATATTGTAATCGTCCCATTCGTACTCATTCGGGTGCTTCTCGCATTCATATAGCAGGAGTGTTTTGAGATGATATATAGTGATGCCGCATTGAGCTGGTCCATCGAGGTTTCTATCTCGCAAAGTCTTCAGTATGGATAAACATTTCTTCCTACTACTTCCGAGTAAAAGTTTGTTCTCTGCGTCATTGAAACTCAGCAGCCAGGCGTCGCCTTCCATTGCACTTTGTTTCCCTCTCTAAATTTGAAAACACGGTTGGTTGTAAATGTTTGTGGTTCTAATGGCATCATCTATCTGTAAGGATTGTACTCGTTCAGAATAGTGACTTACTTGGGCAGTCGCAAACTCTTTGCTGAGCAGATCGAACCCATCACTCTTCACCTCTTGAACAGTTTGAATTGGAGGCCATGGGCAGGTCGACTGCGGCCAGTGACTGGCAGATCTTGGCCACAGGCCACTACACCTAAATGCTATTTATTCGAGAACCGTGTTAGCTGCGAATTGGCCACGATGAACATTTTTGATAAAGTTTCAATCTTAGCCACTAACCTGGTGTTATCTGGATCGTGTATGCATCTCGCACGCGAATTTTCACCTCACTTGTATCCGGGATCAGCCTGATTATGCTACTATAGTTACTTTTCTCGCACGCTTGCACCATCTGGTATCAGTGAGAGGGGGCAAGATATTAGGAGTTACTATTTGCAAACATTATTAGGAGTTGGGAGAAATCTTTCTGGAGAGATGTATACGATGATAGAGTCCTCCACACCTCAACGTTAATTAATGGATCCACTACAAATCATACTAAACTTGGACCTCACGACGATGTGTGTGGCCCGCGGCAAGTCAAGCGAGATCCTCACGCTTGCCTGCACTGAAAACGATAAATCCTCAGTCCATATTTTCCTCGTCCTTAGTACGCAAACAAACAAGTGGGCATCTTAGGGCCGAGTGATGACTGAATGGATCAGCAAGTAGTTGGCTCTCTTTCTCTCTCGTTCTTAGAGCAGTAATTATGGTCTCGAGCGGTGGACAGGTAAGAGCCTCCACCTGGGGTCTACGCAACGCTTTTGAGAATGGTCTCGAAAGAACCAATGAAGCGGCAAAAAATCTGCGGAGTTTGCCTGACGCAAACAGTTCGGTAAAGATAGTTGAGGTTGGTTTCAAGGTAAATAGCCAGAATCATGCATCTCGCAAGAGGTCGACGCTAGTTTAAGCGTCGACTGCTCTTGACCGCACTGTGGTTGCTTCCATCTCTGCTTCTCTTTGCATCTGTTCATGTGGGGTAATCAATTATGTAACAAAGTTTCGGTTTACCTGAAAGATGGAAATATACATCTGGGAGGTCTGTTTAGGAAGTTGAAATATTGATCTACTCAAATACCCTCACGAATTTCGACCATCGGCTGGTCGGCTATGAACCAAGTCAAATAGTCTTCAACGCTTAATGATTATTAATTGTGGATCGCTCATTCGCTCGCAAACCAAATCGAAAGTTTCTACTGCAAAAATCTTTCTACTAGAACTGCCTGGTACAAGCAAAAACCTTGGTCTTGGGTCAAACAAATAAGAGTTCGGCCTAGTCTGAGCACAAATTACATCTTTTTAACTTACCAAACTTTGAAATCTCGAGCGTATTTTTCTCGCGCTAAGATAGCCGCTCGCTGTGATGAACTCAACCCAAAGGGACATTGATCTTTTTCTTCCATCTGACAATTTCAAGACGGCACAACCCGGCAAGGAGCCATCGTCAACGAAGTTGAACACGCCCATCTGATTCAAATATAAGATAACTTCAAATTCATTCGATGACACAACATTCAGGCCTATAATGATCGATACGTCGGATGAGTTAAAATTTGGTCAGAGATTTTGATGTTGAATGCGAACGTCGAAAGACATGCAATGTCACTGACCCTCATAGTGTCCATTGACCTCGGTGAAGGTGGATATGAACCTCGGCTCTTGAATCTCTAATTCTCGAAGAACATCGTGGACAATTTTGACCACTTCTTGGATTGTTTTTGCGATATTTTTGCTACGCGCTGTTGCCTTCGCCATATAGTATTGGTTCAGCTGGTACATTAAAATTTTGTCGCGCTGGTTCATATATCTAGTTGTCTGGTGAGGGGCCAAACTCAACATTCGCTGGTTGACCTCATGCTCGAGGGGTTGGGGTATGATTGCATTGGCGTTCATTGCAAGATTTAAGGAACTGCCAGCTTGTTGTCCGGGCGAATAGTGTTCCATGATTGAGAACAGTGAAGTACCCGAATCGGTATTGCAGAGAGGATCTAATATAATATATTATTGCACTGAACGGATTGCATTCTGCTCTCTCGGGCCAGCAGAGTAGAACTAGCGTTGCCGACGTGTGTTTGGATAAGTTAAATGGAGAGAATCTATCCTGAGGAATCGAACGGCTCACAGCATCCTGACGCATGCGCCCGTGTTCCTTTGGTAAGAAGCGCGAAGTCTCACACGCGAGCTCTGTGCTTGCGCGCTGGCTTTCCTAGTGAGCGCATCAGCGTCCCTATAGGAGGATCGTGCTTTATTTCTTAGAGACATAGTATAGTGTCTACTTGTTTGCTTGCACAGCTGTGACATTAACAAGGAGATCCAGCAAGCAAATCCTTTCTACCAATTATTGGTCAAGCTAATCAATCCTCAAACCTCTCTTGACCCTTACGTGCTCCAAAACACTAAGTCTCGACTGCCATAGCTAAATATCTAATTATTATTACTTCCTTCTGGGGAAATCTCGCAACAAACTGTTAGGAGGGTCTGTCGGAAAAAGAATGATTGCGGACATGATGCAAAATGGAAGCGCCTGAAACGATTTGAACATGCACCAAGAATGTCTAATTTTACGATGAAACTTTAAAAAGATAGAAACAAAATGTCATAAATTACAACAATTATTACGTGAGCCACAAACTAGATCGTCCAAAAGTCTTAGTGCGGAGGGTTCTTAAAACGAATTCATTTCACCATCGTGGCTGGTTAGTGATGAGCAATTAGCGAGTTGGTTGCGTGAGAAATGATAGCAGACGAGCATTTCAGAATTCTCCGTATCTTTACGACTCCCGCCTGCATGGTCAACGGACCATCGTCGATATAATATTTCTCCATGAAAACGTTCGCGTGAAATTATCTCCCCACCCTGTGATTCACAACTCGTGAATGCTGTATATATATATATATATTGTAGATGGTGGCTAGTCTCTCGCAGTATGATGTGTGGATGGAATCAGTAGCGGAAGCCAGTGACTCATTTCGTGTGAATAGATGGAAACTGCGAGCCAGACGGTCACGCTTTGAAAGAGCAAGCCAGTAGCCCAAATAGGAGGACGCTTCACTAGTGAATCTTTGTTCGCATTTTGAGACACGCAAGATTCGTAGAAGCACCTCGCATCCGATAGGAATAATTCCCTTTTCTATCAGATCCCACCTCTCATTCAAGTCAACCACTTTGTCCGTCATGGCCCTCGTTGATCTCTCTCGCGCCTCTCAAACTTGAGGCTATCGGTAGAGATCATCCCATGGCGGTTGCACGCTAACCATGGGGGCCACGTGCAACTAAAAGCTGGCGTGAAAGAGCAACGAGGAATCGAAAGAGGGTTGTTTCGAACTGCAGAGGGACTCGATATATTTTAGCTGTTGAAAAACCGCCCTCTATACCGCTCGCACGAGACTTGAACTGCCCACTTGACCACCCAACACATACTGTGAATTATGCAATCTATTCTAGAACCAAATAGCACCAGACCCGAGCGATGGGAGAGAAAACAAATAAACCGCAGGAGGTCCAACCAGACTAGTTGAACAGCGCTTCGCCCAAGACAACGACCCATCGTGATCAACTTGAAGCCCATCAAAGTTCGCTGGCGCCTACTGATTTTTAATAAGGACAGGTTACGAGAGGAACCAGACTCAGCCAGTCGTCTCAGAGGGCCAACAACAGGTAATTAGTTTCATTGTTTCTCGGATGAACATCACAAGCGCCATTTTTTGGAGCTCTCTAAATTGAAGGAAATTCCAAACTTGCTTGGGTTGCCATTGACGACGAGTTCGACTTGCCAAAGTATCATCGCTGGCTTAGTTTCTCGCTGACGTGCTGATGATTAAACGACGACCAGCTCGGACATAATTACCCGCAACAGAGGCGCCCTCCCACATCTGTGGCGTGTGGCTCTGAAAGAAAGGCCCAGCTCAGTTTCTTCATGAAAACAATAGACTCGTCCTATGTTTGTCTAAGTTGGCCAGTCAGCTAGAGAGCGAGGGACAGGTTTGCCCGAGAGAGAAACCGAAATATTGAATATGCTAATGAGGTATCCATTAGTATTGTTATAACAACCAACCTTGGGGGGTTCAAACGAGCAGCAAGTTGACCATGCGCATCACATCAAGTTGCCGCATCAGTGATCTATGGCAGACCAGTGGTTGCGCGTGGATGATGTACATTCTGGCTTACGGTAGACGCCAATTCATTCATCCTACTCCAGGAGCAAGCGGGCAAAAGTCGTAAGTACACCGCGGACCAACCGGCCGATAATTCTGCCTTGGATTGAATCGTTTTTCGCGAAAACTGCAAACATCGCACCGACCAAGTGGTCGCGATAACTACACGGAAGTGAACAACATAATTCGATTTGCTAATGGATCCCGAACTGTTGGGCCAAAACGAGTGAGGATTTATAATCAAATTAGAGCGGTTGGGGTGAATTTGTTAGATCTTTTGTTGTCTGATTCTGGTGTAGAAAGAGAAATCGGGAGCAAGCACCAAATTCGTACGTAACAACGAAATCAGCTACCACAGCTCCAGAGTGGATCGAAATCGGGAGCAAACCAACCAAAGGCCCTGGTGCCATCTGAGTGGGTACAAAATGATGAACACGGTGTTGAACAATTACTGTTAGTTTACGTAATCACGATAATGCATTAAATGGACTTGCGCACTTTGCGCCTGGTTCCTGCCTCCTGCTCGTGACCAGGCTTCTGTTGGATTTCTCTCTGGCCCCAGGTTGTGGCGTTTTATCGATCACGAGTTTTGCGTTCGATTATAACGACACTGGCCGGCAAACTCGATCGAAAACCAATGAAACTTTGCAATAGAGTTTCAAATCTACCGGGGACAGTAATCACTTGCTCATGGGTGCCCACAACATAGTTCTACTGGTCCCCTCCTCATGGGGTTCGTCCAAATCTAACTCTTGGTCTGGTGCAACTAGGGACCAATTCGAGGTTATTTTCTTGACTGCCGTTGGTCCCGTGCGAGCACTTGTCTTTCAGTTTGTCCTCCGACCAATCGGATGTACTGATGATGGTGGCAGCCCAATGGCTTATAATGTCATTTTATCTGCATCAGGCACCATGCGTCTGGAGGTTGCGATTCAACTGTTTCTAGGTTCAGCAAGAGCAACGACATTCTGTCAGAGCAGAGTGTAGATCCTGGTGTTGGCTCAGAAAGGTTTCTGGATTTGCCCCTAGTATCTAAATAATCTCTATCTCATTGCAAATTGGCAGAGCAAACTCTCGTTTCAGGCCCGCAAGTCGCAAGTCTCCTGTCGATCGTTTCTAACTGATATAAATGCAACCTCCCACTCTTATCCGGGTGAACGCAAGTGAGTCACTAAACTTCCAACCAGTGCTCCTCTAATTCATGGTTTGCCTGGCCATTGGAGCGTAAGATCCAACAGGAAATCATCCACATCTCGTGCGAGTCGCCAACCTGCTCCACTCCGCCTGCTCAGTCTTGAGGTCAGACTGACCGAACTTTGGTGCCAGATTTCGTTCGAGGATGCACCTTATTCTTCCGTAGACTGAAAGCCGAAAACTGAATCAGATTGGACGGTCGCAGCAAATCGGCTCGTTTGAATATAGTAGTGCCAAATTGTGGCTGCAGTCGGTCGGACCTTTCCGCAGCCTCTGTGGCGCCACCTGAGGTCGCTGAGGCGAACCACTTTCAGTCTGCAGCATTCGAACCACTGTGTTCATTGAACAAGTGAACCAAGCTCACAAGTGATCAGCTAGAAGGGAGATGGAAAGAGAGAAAGAGAGGGAGAGCAAAGAACAGGCTTGCTGAGACAGTCTGCGCGATGCTTTCTCAGTCAGCCTATGCAGCACGCTCCTACGCTAAAAATGACACAATGACCGACTCGCTCGCAGGCCTGGCTCCGCTTTTAGTTTGCACTTTCGGCAACTCGCCTTCTCTCAAATGTGAAAGCAATGCGCGTCTCCGTTCTAACTCACGTATACACACAGGCAACAGGACGCTGATTTTTCGTACAATTTTGCACAACCGTTTATCGTCTAAAAATTGGACAATGATGATTAATTTTCGCCACAGCTCAACCGAATTCATTCAATCCCATGCCGAATATTGAAGCTCACTGTTATTGTTCCCACAAAATCGCCAATTCTACCCTCGATTAATTGGGGCTCAAATATCAAGAATGCTCTTGTACTATTGAAAACTCGGATCTTCCTGATGGGATCACCAGACTAAAGTCGGAGCTTATTTTTGGATCTCTCTTTTATGGCAACAAACAACAACAGAAAGTGCTCCTGTTGCCCGCAGACCATCAAAACTCAGCACGATGCGCTCGAGTAGCAAAAAGCCTCGCGTAGATCCAGATGATCTAACCCCCGAGGGAGGTTACAAGATCAAAACATACTACCCCACAATGGAACAAATGAAGGACTTTAGTGCATATATCAGACACATCCATGAAGATGGTGGCCATCGCGCCGGGCTTGCCAAAATAGTCCCACCTAAAGAGTATAAGCCCAGGAAAGCTGGCTACGGTGATGATAAACTCTATGATATGGAAATACCAAGTCCCATCAAGCAAATAGTTAGCGGCGAAAGTGGCCTCTATCAGCAACTTAATTTGCTTGAAAAAACGGGAATGAGTGTTCGAAAGTTCAAGCGGAAAGCTGAGGAACAGTTTTCAACCCCCGTTCATCAATCATATGCCGAACTTGAAAGAATTTTTTGGAAAAATATATTCACACAGCCCTCAATTTATGGTGCTGATGTTCCCGGTTCGCTATATGATGAAGACGTTGAAGAGTTTAACTTGACAAGATTGAATACGATATTGGATAACATAGGCCATGACTATGGGGTCACGATTCAAGGTGTCAACACAGCCTATCTATACTTTGGTATGTGGAAAACCTCATTTTCATGGCATACTGAAGACATGGACCTATATAGTATTAACTACTTACACTGTGGGGCTCCAAAAGCTTGGTATTGTATTTCGCCCGAGCACGGAAAACGCTTCGAGCGTCTAGCTGCCAGCTTCTTTCCCCATATGTCGAGAACCTGTCGGGCGTTTTTAAGACATAAGACAACATTGATCTCACCACAAATATTGAAGAAGTATTCGATCCCATTTTCTAAGTGCACCCAGGAAAAAGGAGAGTTCATGATCACATTTCCATTCTCTTATCACTCAGGATATAATCATGGCTTCAATATAGCGGAGGCAACAAACTTTGCGCTAGAATATTGGATCGAATTTGGAAAATGGGCTACCCGTTGTGAATGCTCGCCAGATACTGTCAAGATATCGATGCAAACGTTTGTTAAACGCTATCAAGCTGACAGGTATGAAAAGTGGCTTCAAGGCAAAGACATATGCAAAGATCCGCGTGATCCTAAACATATTGCCGCGGCACCAAAACCGTCGGACTACGATTTGTACTTGCGCGGCTCACTCTTGAAGGGCCAGGAGGGAGCAGGAGAAGACGATGCAAAAGAAGATACGAAAAGGGGCAACGCGTTACAACAAAATCAGTCAAGTAACGTCAAGATTAAAACCAAAGCAGCACGAAAAGCATATCCATCCTTGGATGAAACCTATCAGCGTTATAATGATTTGTTTCTCCGAGACGGTAGCCAAAACTTATTTGATATAAATTTTCAACTGCCACATTATTCGCTTGTGAAGGGACAGATCGATCCAACGAATCGCGTATCAAGCGAGCCGCAAAATATCAACGGAAATCTAGATTTATTTATTGGAAGCAATCAAAATACACTCAATCTTACACAAGAGCAAATCAGAGCTCCTTACAACAGTAAACAGGATCATGATCGAAAAATCAAAGAAGCATTAAAACTAAGTTGCAAAAAGCGTAAAAAAGAGCTAAATCAAGAAAAGATACGACTCAAGAAAGAGAAGAAAATCAAAGAACCAATATTACCACCTAAAGAATTACTGCAATTCTTGCCGTTAACTTTCACCCATGAAAAAAGGTTCAACCGATGTATTGCTGCCTTACCCCCCTACTGCTCAGTATGTCAGTTTCTAGAACCCCATCCCAGAGATGACGAAAATATATGGGGCTCCATGAACCCTCCGACCACTATACCAGAAAAAGAACCTACGTCTCACGAAGACTCCAGCAAAAGACAATCGGAGCTTGGAAACCGCGACACGGTTCCTACCGACACAGCTGAACCTCTCAGTTCGTTGTCGGCTACCCCAGCGCCTGTCACTGCAGGACCGCAAGTCGAAGATTTCAAATTACCTGAGTCAAGTGAAGTCTTGCTGCCTCGTAGTGTATTCAATCCCTGCAATGAACTTCCTAAAACTGATGAGGCTCATCCAGAAGACGACTCAACTGAAACTCCTAATGATGCCAAAGAAAGTCTAGATGACAAAGAATTGGCATTCTTGGACTTATACCTCGAATCTTCAGATCTCTTACAGTGCTCTGTATGCATGCTCTGTGTCCATAGGACTTGCTATGGACTTACAGAAACACCTGCAAATAAAGCTGACTGGATCTGTGATAGATGCATGCAACGGAACAGGAGCTTGATAAACTGCGAGTTATGCCCCTGCCGAGGTGGAGCTTTAAAAGAGGTACGAAAAGACGTTTGGGTGCATATAACTTGTGCTCTCACCATACCTGATGTAAGATTTGTTGATCTCATCAATACAGACAAGAGTAAGAGGAGTAATATCAAAATACCTGAGGAGAAAAGGCCGTGTACCTATTGTAGTGCTAATGCGGCTTTATCAAAGTATGTCCAAGGCCGGTGTATTCAGTGTTCCGGTTGCTGGCGTGGGAAATCAATAATTCAATGCTCGAACGCTTTCCATCCTACTTGTGGTCATCGAAATGGAGCAAGGTATGATTTTCTGGATCTGCATATGGATCCTGAGGCAAAAACTCCAGTTCGAGCGACATGTAGCAATTGTTTGAAGATAATGGGTCTCCCACAAAATGAACTTGAGGAAGCTGAGCGAAAGGCGGAAGGATCTGATCTTGAAACAATCCCGAAGGGTGCTAGAGTGATAGCGCGAGCAAGTAATAACCTTTACTATGATGGAGAAATAGATGTTCACCAAATTATCACTTACTATGAGGTATATTTCCCACAATTTAACGAGACAATTTCTAATATTGTCGCTGAGAATCTGGTAGATTTCGATCCATCCATAAAATTGGAACTTGGAGATGAGCTTAAGATCAAAGAGTGTTCCGATGGAATCAGGACTGGTAAATATAAAGATCAACACGATGAGGAGGAGTATATTGTTAAATTTAAGGTTGGGAATACTGAGGATAGCGAACTTTCAACGTTAGGCTTGGAGAAGGTTAAACGGCATCACATATATCTCAATCTCGATCAAATGCCAGCGGACCTTCTAAGTAGATACAAAGGGAGTGCAGGCACAGCTCCATCAGCACCTAGCTGAACCGATTAGCTCTCAACATCTTGGACACAAGCTCGTTGACTACCTCCTGAATAAATTTGTTTCCGTTTCGCCTTCAGTGCATTAACTGGACCAAACGTAGAGATTGGTGTCACTAGTTCTTACGGCAAAAATAAATAAGGATTTGGAAATGATTGGGAGTGGTGCGAATCCAGCCTCGCGCTTTTTTTTTCGACTCCACCTACGAAACGTTCTCCCGTTGCAAACTGAAAATTTCGCAAAGCTTACACGCTTCTGGTGAAATCGAAGCACAAACAGTGTAAAATTGAACGGATTTGTATGGATTCGAGGGAATAAATTAAACTGAGTAAGCGAGCGCGCTAGCATTTCGGTCGTAATGAACGATCATATCACACCGATCGTCGGTTTGAGCGGTCGACTTCGAATAGCAGTGGTAAATTCTGGATCATATTCCCGGCCGAAGAACACTATTATCCATAACACTACGAAATGGGCATGTCTGCCTATAGCCTAGCTCTACTACTAACATGGAACCCAAACCAACCAAATACAACGAGGCTTGTGAAAACTTTACAAATTGGATTGAATCAAGTGAAAAGCGAATAAGTTCAGCGTGTCATTGTGTTGCTCAAAACTGGCAAAATGTGATAGTCCAACATCAGAAGTTTCAGGCTGAGGTTGAGGAGGTTGGAATGAAGCTTAGTCATGAGGTGAAACTCCATATAGCCGAAGATAAATCTTGCACCAAACAGCAATGGAAAGAATCTAAAGATCTCGAACATAGATGGTATAAAGTGTGGCTCAGTTCTCTAGAGCAATTGGTCGTGGTTGAAAGTTTGCGTCGTTGTCCAAAGCACAACTCTACCCTTATCGGGAAGCCGTCACCCCCACCAGCCAAAGTGGTTGGAAGAACAAACCGCATTCGTCCAATAAGTTATCCTAGCAACTCTAACGAACGTCTGGAATGGGACTACAGACACACACTAAGTCTTACTGGCTGCCATAAAGAAAATGGATCTCAAATGGATCTTGACTCAATAGATGAGCAGATCACCAAAAATCTCACTGAATTTGGCGAGAACTACGAGCTTTGGTTTGGCAAAGAGGATGAGGTAGCATGCGTAACTGTGCATAGCCGGCCTCCATCTGTTGAACCTGCCGAAAAACCAGAGGTGGCCAAGGCAGTAGTTTCCGATCTAAATACGAATGGTGATGTAACTTGTAACTTATTGATGCTCACGACTCCATCTTCAATGTTCTCTGTTGAAGCTAGCAAGTGTATACCCAGTAAGAGACGAAGCCATACTTGGCGAATTATAGGCCCTATTCTGTTCGCTATTTTTGTATTACTATTCTCAGCAATCTATCAAGAGCCACATCATATGCACAAGTCCTACTATCATACCCAACCACCCGTTTAATATACACTACATCCTTGTGACTTTGTCTAGTTAGAACCGTGCCATAAATTGCACCCGCAATACAATCAGGATATATAAAAGAAAGGAACGACATTAAACTCTTTAATCAAGAGAGAACAAACGCTAATTATTACCACATCATTTATTTCTTGGCTTTGCCGTGCCACTCTCCATGTGAGCAATGACAAATAATTTGTTATCCCTATGAAATTGAGATTGAACTAAGTTCGCGCTTTGAGCATTGAAATCTAGCTTCTTTCTTTCAATCAATTTCGTCTCCCTCACCTGCCACAATCGTAGAACATCGTCCACACCGTAGGATGATATAAACTTTTGCTCTGGGCTGAAAGAGACAGTGAGTGATACGGGTACCGAGAATTCACTTGTAACACTGTTTGTTGCTAGATTCCACACTTTTATGGCGCCTTCGCGACTTGCCGACGCTAAGAATTTTCCATCAGGAAGGAATGAAAGACTTATAATTGGACCTTGATGGCCTACCATAAGACGGACCATCTTACCATCGGATACGCTCCACAATCTTACTGTGGCATCAGATGATCCAGTAGCAACATATTTTTCGTTGGGGTGGAATTTAACGCATTCGACGTCGTCATCGTGGCCGCAGAAGATCCTCAGAGGGGTGATTTTATCGAGAGTCCATAGTCTTGCAGTTGCATCCATTGAGGCAGACACAAACAGTTTGCCTTGTGATCCCACGTCCAACGACCAAATTGGATAATTATGACCTCTATAGACGATGATATTGCACTTAGTATTGAGACACCATAATCTTATGGTGGTATCTTCTGAGCAAGATAACATGAGATCGCTGTGTTTGATGAACTCCAGACCGTAAACTGAACCGGAGTGGGCGAAAAGGGTACACGTTGTCTTGGTCTCAATTTTGACCGATTCGACTTGAAAGCTCCATAGATGGATCTGTGAATTTTCGAAACCCGCTGAGAGGTACGCCAGATCCTCTCGTAGCGCAATGCAGCAAGGTCGACAGTTGCTTATCGATATGTTCTGGATTAGGGGTAGCTCTGGATCATCTTCCTTGATCCCGTTACTGACAATAGCTGGGGCCTCCAAAGGTTTGTGATCATGTTCGCTTGGTTCCACATCGTTCGGTGCATCAATTGTAAATTTTGAAGAGCTATCGGTCAGACTGAGATTCGTTATGGAATCTGTTGAAACAGACGGTACGTGAGGTATTGTTAATTGATTCGAGGATCTTGTTGTCGGTAATGAGTTCGATGCATTAGGGGATGTCATCTTGTTTATATCATCACTTCCATTCTGGACATGTCCGTTATACGAAGTTTCCTTCTCCGATCTCGATCCATTGAATCGGTGCTTCAAGTACTTATCCAGTGTGCTAGAAACGAGATCCATTTCCTTAAATTGTTCGTCTTACCTTATTTAGTTCCTAAGCATAGAGGTGAGTATGAGTGTAAATCTCTAAGAGATATAAATGGCTCATATTTGCGACAGAGTTTGACACGTGGTATCGCTTTTGCTAATAAAACGATTATTTGTTTCCTCGTTTGACAGCACAGACTGCTCGCTTGCTGGATCTTGCATGAGTGGATTAGGATGCACTGCAACAGACACTATGCAACTCGCTAGACCCCGAGCCAAGGAAGCTAAGAAGAAATAGCTATTGATAAAACGACTCAGTGATCCTCCATGACATTCGCCATTTCAGTACAAGTCAAGCCCATCAATTTATTGACATGAGCTAGCCTGTATACAAAAGGCTCTCTGTTGTCAGAGGATTCGGTAGATTTACTAAAGAGCTGGCTTGCCCAACTGCAAATATGGGTAGTTGACCTCGGGAGTATATGGCGCAATTGTCCAGCTTATCATGAAGCAAGTTCAAGAAGAACGGGGTAACGGACAAACCCAAGAATCAGTTCTACGAGATGTGTCTCACGTTTCAAGGTAACGGTCCGCGGTTTTGGTCATAGTCTCCAGTATGGGAACAAAGACAAAACTCCGGGAGTCATATGCTAGAAAACTTAGACTTCAATTTTTAAGGAGCCAAGCTTCAGGTATCCATCCGTTCGATGATATGTGATGAGGGAGAGCACGATTATCGCGACAAACTAAAGAAAGCCGTAGCTCAATATCAAAAATGCTAGGAATGAGATCTCCTAAATTAACGATTATATATATGTCTTCGGTTTCTCAAGCTGGCAACATTCAGTTCTCATGTTTATAGACGAGAAAATCCTTTAGAAGTCTCAATGCACAAAAATGCAATTCCCTGAACAAAGAGATTTTAGCAGGTGTGAAAGATTTTGAAAGTCAAATCTTTCACACCTGCTCAAGTTAGTGTGCGAGCAGATTATACCAGACCTAGCGACAACACTATAGACTCATCATCTAGAGTCTCAAAGTAGCCCTTATCAAGAAAGTTTGAGGAAATTCACATTATTGGGGCATGTAGTCCACCATTGAAAGTGGCGACAAAATAAGGTTTTGGCTCTCAAAGAGCGAGTTTCAGTTTTTATTGGTGCAGATGTATAAAGTCTGGTCACCACAGGTTGCAAGTGATCACTTGATCCTACCTCTTACGGAGTATACATTCTGAGTTCTCAAGATCACTATCATCTAGCGGTAGTGTATTGTGAAACGTGCGTTGATCCAGATCATGCTGAAGCGATGAATTCCGGACCCGCTACCTTTGCTCTTGTAATCAGAGGTGAGGGTGTGAAAAGCAATGGATTTGGTGGTGTACGCTTGCATTCTGGCCCCTTGTCCCCGTTCTCGGCCACGCACTTTCCAAGTGCTGCATCAAACTGATAGCCGTCTGGACACTTGAATAGCTCACCCTTGAGTGACTCATTGGGCGACGCGCGGGAACAGTTATAAAAGTGTCTACAGTCTAGCTCAAATGGTAACTGGCCCTCCTTTTCGCAAGCTATCACTCCTTGCTCTTTCAGGAAAAACTTGATATCTACCTTCTCAGCCCTAGTCTCACTCTTATCCGACTTCTCGCTCTCTGGCGGCGTAGGGCACTTTTTCAATGAGCTATAGGTACAACTCTTGGTGTCGGCGTCGAAAACTAAGCCATCCGAGCACTCATATGTGCGCTCTATGAGCTTTCCACTTGATTTGTCAGGAGCGCAATGCTTGAATCTCGAACAATTGGACTCATCCGCTGACCAACCCTCCTTATCACAAGGCTTCTCGTCTGGAGACAGGGTTGTTGTCGCCAATGTTGTTGTTGTTGAGGCTGGCTCTGTGGTGCTAGTTTCCGACGTTACAACTGTGGTTGTAGCCGCTGTCGTTTGCTCGGTGGTGCCGGCAGATGTTGAGGCTAGCTCCGTTTCAGAGCTTGAGGTCTCCGTGGTGCTAACTGGCTGATCTCTCGCCGTTAGAGTTGACTCTGTAGTTTCAGGTCTTGTTCGGTCGTTCGCTGTCGAGCGAGTTCCACGGTTGTCGGCTGGTGTAGTTGAACGTCCCGGTTCAAAACCGTCGTCTTCACTCTCCGCTATCGTCGAGCTTGTCCTTTGGTTGCTTGGTTCAGCCTTCAACTGGGCATTTTGCTGGCCTTTCTTGGCCTCAGCCTTATCTCCCTTTGCCTGTCCCTTTGTTTGGGCTTTCTGTTCCTGAGAGGGTGCCTTATCAGCTGCCTTAGTTTGTTGCGCTGCTGCGCCCTTCGCTTGAGCTCTCTCCTTAGGAGCCTGAGTTGTGGTTGGCTCTTCTTGCTCTAATGGTGCTGATGCATCATCTTGCTCCTGCTGCTGAACCGGAATGGCCTCCTTCTCTTGCTGGACTTGAGCTTGACGTTCTTGCTCGATCGGTCTCTCCTGTGCCTTTTGCTGAACCTTGGCTTGTTGGGCGCGAGCTTTCTGTGCCGGTGAATTGGCACTTCCGTTTCCTTTCTGCTCGCCCTTGCGTCCCTTTGGCTCGGGAACAGCTGTTGTGGAACTCGATGGTTCCTCTTGTTGTTGCTGTTGCTGCTGCTGTTGCGCTTGTTTGCGCGCTTGCTCGGCTGGTTCTTGACCCTTAGCTTGGGCTCTGGCCTTCTGTGCAGGTGAAACACCCTTTGCTTCGGCCTGCTTCTGCCCCTTGGCTCGTTGCTCTGGCCTCTCGGTGGTTGTTGTCGACTCCTCCTCAACCTGTTGGGCTTGCTGGCGCTCTTGTTGAATTGGCGCCTGCTGCGCGTCTGAACCCTTGGTCGGAGCGCGAGCTCTTTGGGCTGGCGAATTTTTACTCCCTTCCGGTTGCTGGCCACCCTGCTTACCTTTTGTCTGTTGCTCAGGCTTTGCAGTAGTTGAGGTAGTAGTTGATTGCTCCTCCTCTTGTTGTTGCTGTTGCGCTTGCTGCTGCTCTCGCTCTTGCGAGCCCTGTTGGGCTTTGGTTCCATTGGCTTGCTGCGCTCTGGCTCGTTGGGCGGGAGAGTTTCCCTTGCCAGCTGGCTGCTGTCCCTTGGAAGCTCGTTCAGGAGCTGCAGTGGTAGTTGTTGTTGATGGTTCCTCCTCCTGGTTTTGCGCTTGTTGACGCTCTTGTTCAACGGGAGCCTCTTGCGTTTCACCTCCCTTAGATTGGGCTCGCCCACGATTAGCTGGCGAGCTCTCTTTCTTGGCGTCCTGACGATCACTCGGTTGTCCTTTGGCCGCCTGTCGTGGCCTCACTGTAGTTGTAGTGGTAGTAGTTTGGGGTTCTCCCTTGAGCTCTTGTTGGGCTTGTTGACGGTCCTGATCGCCACCCTTAGACTGGGCTCGTGCCCTTTGGGCTGGCGATTGTGACTTGCCGCTAGCCTTCGGTCCATTCTTGGCCTGTTGCTCAGAATTGGGTGTCGTTGATGGCTCTTCATTTTGCTGCCGCTGTTGTTGCTCACCCGAACTGTCCTGCTCTTGGCCACCCTCACTCTGCTGAGCTGGAGCTTTCTTGGCCGAACCCTTCTCTTCGCCCTGTTGTTGACTAGCTTGGCGACCTTTGGCTTGTTCCGGTCTGGCTGTTGTTGTAGAGCTAGGCTCCTCTTCTTGCTGCTGCTGTTGCTGCTGGGCAGCCTCCTCCTCTTCTTGCTGCTGCTGCTGCTGTTGGGCTGGCTCATCCTCTTGTTGTTGTTGCTGCTGCGGTGGCTCCTCCTTTTGCTTTGTTTGAGCTGGCTGCTCCTGTTGTTGTTGCTGTGGCTCCTCCTGCTGCTGCTCCTGTTGTTGTTGTTGTTGTTGCGGCTCCTCTTGCTGCTCTTGCTCCTGTTGCTGTTCTTGTCGCTGTTGGGGCTCCTCTTGTTGCTGTTGTTGTTGTTGTTGTTGCTCTTCCTCCTGTTGCTGTTGCTGCTGAGAGGGCTCCTCCTGTTGCTGAGCTTCCTGCTCCTGAACCTGCTGCTGCTGAGCTTGACCTTGGGCGCTCGTATCGATTGGCGCGGCCGCCTGACCGCTGTTGTTCTTGCTTATCGCTTGGCGACCCATCACCACCGGTGATGGACGCTGCTGGTGGGCTTGGATCCTAGGTGGCTGCTGAGCATAGGAGTTTGATATCGCCAAGGCTACTGGAGCCATAGGAGGGGATCGAAGACTCTGGTCCTGGTAGACTCGTTCTTGAAGCCGTTTTTGCTGTTGTTGCTGCAGTTGCAGTTGTAGTTGCTGCTGCTGCTGCTGCAGTTGCTGTTGTCGAGCCTGTTGTTGCTGCTGTTGGATTTGTAGTTGTTGTTGGCGCAGCACAGGCGGCTGGAGTGCGGGAGCATAGCGGTTTTGTTGGCGCGTCTTTAGTCCAATCTGATTGGAACTCTCGCCGCTCGAATCTCCGCCGCCTTCAATCAGTGAATTGCCACCACTGTTACCCGAGTTTCCGGCTCCGCTGCCTCCAGTTCGGCGACAGTTGGAGTTTGGTGCCGAGTTTGGCCAGTTGCAGACGCTTATCGATTCGTCGAACTCCAGACCTATGGTGGAATGCAAAGCCGGGGTATCATTTAGTCTCGGTTTCACTGGAGGTTCGAATGAGACGACAACAATCTAGTCTACTTACCATCTGGACAGTCAAAGTTGTATACTTGGAACTTTCCTGACTGCCAAGTGTCCACGCATCGCACAAATTTAGAGCAATCATTTGGATCTACAAAGAATCCTTCGCTTTGGCATTGAAACTGCTGTCCATAAGCGATGGCAATCAAGTTTGCCAACACTATGGAAAGGATGATGAATTTCATCTTGATCTTAACTCTACAATTCCGAGTAGTAGGCCGATTCTATCCTTCTTTCTATCTATTCCTTCGAGTTGATATGATCGGTGTTCACTCTTTGAGTGAATCAATTTGATTGAGCAGAATACTATCGGTTGATGCTCAATATAACATAAATCATTTGTGCCTCAAGTTTGGCGAAATGTTTCGCTAGACGACATTGGGTGCCTCAAGAGAGTGAAACTATAACTTGTTTGTTTAGTTTATTTCGAGAACCCAAAGCGCCACAAGCTCTATCCTTGACGACTGGTATCAATTAAGCAGACTGGTATGATTGAGAAAGAGAGATGCCTTCGCTTGGGTTCGTCTGGAGCAAGCTGGCCTCACGGTATTGAACCAAGAGAGTTGCTTTTTATTCACTTGCCAGACGGAGTTTGCTCACTACCTTGCTAGAGCCACACTTGGTTCCGAGCCAGCATGAGGCTAATGATTGCAGGGGCCACGGATAGCACTTTACCGGAACAGACGAAAGCTGGAGCCGATGGTACTCGTGTTCCGGGCAAACGGCGCGGCGGCGTAACCCACTGTCGTCACCGCCACAGCCACCAAGGTTCCACCCCCTAGGCTTGCTTGAGAAACGAGCTCCACCAGCACCCATTGATTCCGAGAAAATTTATTTAAACAGCCAACCTGTCGCTCCCCGGCAAAGCCAGCATCCAGCGCCCAAAGCCACAGGCCCGGTCAGAGTTTTAGAGGGGGCGAGATGAGATAGCTTGGAGGGTTGGAGTGGTGGGCGTGCCGAGTTCTTGCCTCCCGCGCGCAAACAACTCTCGCTCAGGTAGATTATTGGGAAGGGAAGGATCGGGCAAGGTTTGCTTGCACGAGCTAACTAGCTGCTCAGCTCGCGCTGGGGAGCCGCCGAATGGGCGCTTACATGCATTCGAGCTCATTTGAAGCCATTGCCTCTTACGGCAGCAACAAACCGAACCGAGAAACTCAAGTCCTCCATTGTTCATAACGGCAAAGGTTAAAATAAATGCACCGCTTGGAACTCAAATAATTGCCATCCAGGAGATTCATATGTTTGGATTCTCTAAAATTTAGAGAGCAAGATAAACGATGTTCAGACTGGGAGTTCCACACTACGACCCGCTTGATCATCTTCTCCTTCTTACCTTGCTCTCACCTGTCACAGCTGAACAAAGCGGAAATCATGGTCCCGCTATGAGAGCTAAAATTGCTTAATTGTTTTTCGCCTCCGATATGTAAACACTTACACGTACACGAGCACAATGCTGGGTAACTCAGCTTTGCTTGCTGAATAATCAGCCAACCTGTTCAATCGTGAACTAATCGATGCCACCTCGCGCATTGGACCTGATTGATTAGCTATGCATGTATGAGGCACAATTTAGAGCCAAAAAGAGGGCCAACTATTTGAGGAGCGGCTTGTCTGTAAACTCGGAACAAGTAGCTCAATCGGTGGTATTGAAGGTGGAACCAACAATGGCGCACCCAGTATTTAGCACCCCACGAGTTCAGTTGTAAAATTTTCCTACAACATCCAAAGTATCATCAAGCCAACTACCATCGGGCAACCTAGATGGAGTCTCACGACTCCCCAGTCTTATGGCCACGATAGCGTGGACAATCTGCTCCAAAGCGTGCACTGAAATTAGCTATCCCAGATATGTCGGAATGAAAACTGATATCACCATTCGGATTCAGCGCTCTAGCTTAATCACGTTACCGGCTTGCAAATTAAATAAATTTCACCTGTTGGCACTCTAGGTGCATTCATAAGTCGTTGCCTGGCGCGAGAGGGTTTCGTTCGTGAGCTGAACTTGGAAATAGCATTGAAAATTAGACTTTATATTCAAACACCCTTGCTCGCAATTAGAGTCTGAGCACCGCGAGAATATCCGCTCGGATACATTGTGGGGGTGGCGAGCGAGAGAGTACGTTCACGGGCGCTAAGTTGGACGGCATAAACCTTAAGGAGGGAAAGAAGGACCTGACAATCCACGTGGAAATCCAATGTGCAATTGGTGCACTCTAGAGTCTAGACGCCATAAATCAACTGGCTCTCTTCCTTTCTTAGTAGCGCTGATGGTTACCGCTCGTGTTGAATTGGTTGCAGAGTTTGTCTGAGGGTGAAGTAATTCTCGTAACAGTCTAAGCTAACCAGACATGGTCTCTAAGTCGTAGCACAATGGCTGCAGGGTCTCGACAGGTAAGCTTCATTGCTTGTGGGCGAGCTCATATATCTTTTATGAGGGCAACCCGCTTCAAGTTGTTTTTGTTTTTTGATTCAAGATCTTTGATGGTCGTTGATTCAAGCCACGAGCTGGCTAGCGTAGTCGTTGAGGGGTTGATTTGTGACTGTGCACAAGTTTGATTCAACGCTTACCACTAAAGGTATCGTTGGTGCATACTTAGAGTCAACATTATATCACCAAGATTCGAGCCAAAACTGCTGGCACAATCTCATTCTGTTTTTCGCCCTATCAGGATAGCAAGAATTCAAGACGAAAACAGTCCTTGGCAAGAAAGTCACCCTTGAGCACCATTGCAAAGGAATCCAAAGCCATTAAAATCATACATCCCCGAGATAACGCAATCCGAGCTATCCTGATTGGCGTAGATCGAATAATATTGAGCCTTGTATGTATAGTAATAATTAACTTTCGCGTATCTACCTTGGGTGCGACTCAATCTTGATACGATTGCTGCTCCAAGTGGATAGATTGAATCATACCCGGCCATTGCTGGCAGGGCTATTCAAAGAGGTTTGTTGCAACGAGCCCGTGCAAGATTCGAGCCATTTCCGCTTGGCTGGGCGGCATGGTCTTGCAGCAAATTGTTAGCAAAATCGTTCTGCTTATATGAGTCCATGCAAGAGCCTCAAACTACAACAAGAACGAGGAGGCGACGAAGGGATGGAAAATCTAGTATCGTGAGATAGGGTGTGTTGGCGCCCTCAAACAAGAAATCCGAACAAGAGAGGTGGAACAGGTAGTGGAGTTTTCTGGCTTGGAATCACCCTTTATCTCGGGAGAGATATGATAGTTTCGAGATAGTGGGTCAGATTTGATAATTTTTTGTCTAGACAATTCTCCAACTTAATCGTGTTGTACGTGATTATACAACGCCTTTCGCGGTGTTTCTTACCAAAGCCTCCCGATTCAATTTGTCCCCAAATCCCCCACAAGACTCACTAATCTTATCCCATCTTTGCAGGATCGCGACCAAGGATGACTAAAAGATTGATTCGTTCGAGCGTTCAGGGAAATAAAGGAAAAACCATCCGTTCATGTTCACGAAGGTTATGATAAAAGTTAGACAACGAGTAAGGGGCCAGTGAGGTATACCGGGGGATCGACAAATTATCAATCCTCCCTTGTCGACGAGACATGTCAACGTTAGGTTGAGACCAGCTCAACAACTAGTAGACGGTTCAATGTTGCATTGATTGTACAATCCAACCAATGAGAGGGTTTCGTTTGTTTGCGGCTAGATACGAGCGGTTCGCTTTTCATTTAGTACATAGGATTACCGTGATAGCACCTCGAACAGTGGGGGGCTCTGGAAGAGTTCCGTTCGACAAAGGTATAGCACCATAAGGCAAACTCAACGAGGGGGTCTAACCGCATTAGTTTTGCTCGATCCGGTTCAAAAGCCTAATCGCAACACAGGGAAGTTTATTCCTGGAAAGCATTCAACGAAGGGACGAGTTTTAAGTCTGGCCAGTCCCGTTCTTGCTTGTTTAGTGCGTCTTTCGTTTTGTGTGAGCTCGTCTGACGAATAGAAATAATACAGGTTTAGCTAACAAACAAATTTTTCTGCGGAGCCCAAATATACGAGCAAATATGCTTTGCTGTTAATAATCATTGAACTATCATAAGTCCCTGGCCGACTTGTGCTTCCTATCTCGACGATGAAGCAGGAATCTCATCAGGAGTCATTTCACATAGACTAGTGTGTTGCTATGAGAACAATGTTATTGCTCAGATTTTTGGGTCATGATTCTGTTGTGCTAATAATGAAGCTCAAGACATGACAATTAGAGTTTTATCTTCACCCTCGTTGTTCGTGAAATTGTATTGGAGTACGATCGGCTTGATTAGAGAGGAAGACTTTCTCCGATAGTGCTGGCTACTTTCTAGCAAGACAATTATACACAAGGCTATAATAAATGCTCTTATTATGAGGCCTAAGGCTGAGAAAAAAGAATCGATGAAACATGTGATTCTAGATTTTTGCATCATCAAGGTTGTTCTTGCGGAGTGCGATTCGGCAATCCTGCTAAAGCCAGAATTATGGGCAACGTAATAACTTGGCCATTCTCTTGAGTTCTTCAAGTAGTTCTAGACTGAACTTACATTCTTTCAATTGATAAGGTCTACTTCGTTTTCGGAGGGACGTAAATTGATTATATCTGTTCTGAACCAATATACCAATTTGCATTTCAGCTGCAACTTGTTTTATTTCGGGATTTTGTTAGACCGATTTGCAATCGAGAATTCCACCAGAGGGAAAATTTACATTTCCCTCATTGCACGCTGCAAAATGGGACTTTACCCTGAAACATAGCATTATTCCTCTGAACGATGTATCTGTTCTTGGCTAGAGAAAGCGTGCAAATAGTTAAACCAGATCAAATCCGGTCAAATATTTGGTTCGGACACTACTGTATCCACATACTGTAGATGATACAAAACCAGTCTCATCCCCGCGGTGCATCTGTACCAATCTCATCTTCATAATTATCCACTCATCACCAGCGTTCGCTTTGCGATTGTTACCGCTATCCATTGGATCTACAATATATACACATTGAACATTATCACTCTAGCTATTAAATTGGTCTCACATGAACTCCTACATCGAAACCGACGAGATTAACGAAACATTTCGTCCATCTATTTGTATTGACTAACCAAGATACCGATCCAGTGCAGCACATCAAGTACTGATCCTCGAAGATCTCGTGTGTAAATTCGATGTCCAGATTGATTAGGGCGACTGCTCAAGTTAATTTTCGCTTCCTTCCATCCAGAGGTGAAAATATTCTAAAATATATACTGGTCTAACTGAATCGCGTCAGAAATCGTCCATTCATTATACGAAAATCACCCCATAATGGATAGCAAGAACATAACCGATAGGTCGTTGGATGAATTTCTCGCCACTCTTGACCCAGAAGCCAAGAATTGGAGACCAGTCGAGTTCCGCTGCATGATTCAGGACATCCTGGGTAATGAGATTTATGCGAAACATAACTCAGATAAGTTTGGCGATAGGACCATATTTTACTGTATAACTATTCCAGGAGAGAACGAATGGGTGAGATCGTGCCCAAAAGGTAGCAAGAACGAATTCATGACCAACAACGGACTCAGCTATCCGGAATCTGCAACAAGCGCCCAAGAAAATACTAACACAACAAATAATCTTGATCTTGACAGAGACAAGAACTCCCGTCTAAGCTTCTCCCTCGTTAATTGGAGCTATCCAATACCATCTGATGGAAAAAACAAGTCTTGCCTTATAAAGGTATATGACATAAACTTGGTTGAGTATCTCAGGGTTAACGATATTGTTCAAGTAAGTGGACTTGTTGAACCGATCGAATTTGAGGATGATTCGCTGCTTATGACCAACAAAAATTCGCCTATTAATGGTGAATTCGAGTCGGATCATAATCCTCTGCCAACCAGCAACAATAGCTCACAACAGTTGCTTGACTCAGACTTTGAGCCTGCCAGTGACTTCCCTCATCGCCTTGTGCCTAGAGTGCACGTCAGAACTCTAAAGAAGTTGAATCACATAAATCCCCTACTCCCGGACATGATAATCCGTGACAAGATCGACAAAACTATGGTCAAGCTGGCACGGGCAAGATTATCGACAATATTAACCCAACTTTTCGGAGGCGACTCTTTAGTTGCAGACTACCTAATTCTTTCACTGATATCCAAAATACATCGCAGAAAGGATGTAACCACACTAGGTCAGCTGACTATAGGAATCAGTGGTGTGAAGCCAGAGATGAAATTTCTTATCGACAAATTGTACGAAATTATATCAAGGATAACTACGCACAGTCACTATATCGATATGTCGATAGCAAACCTGAACAATTTGAGGTTTACATCCAAAAAGGACCATGATAACAATAAGATGATTGCTGGAACTCTCCAACTACCAGATGGACTATACTTGATGCTGAATGAGACAGCTCTTACAGAGGGCCAATTGACAGCCCAGGGTACAGAAAACTTGAGCACCTTGAATCAGATAATTCGATGGCAACGACACAATTACAACTTTAAATTCCACTCAGTCGAAATCGATACTGATTTGAAAGTCCTAATTGTCAGTGAAGGAAAGTCTATCCTATCAGTGCCATATGATGTTCGGATTGAAAATAACGATCCTGAATCAATCGCATCCATGCGACAAGCCTGTGATTCAGTCAACGACTTTTTGACCGAAGACCTCTTGAACATGTTCAGGTATTTCATCACCGCTCTCAAAGACGTTCCTGAATATGCAATCCCAGATGATGTTCAAAAGTCCATACAAGAAGATTTTGTAAATTGGAGACGGGGGGCTGAAGCAAATGGCAAGACTATCTTCTCCGCCGATGATCTTTCATCCTACATGACTCTCGCCCGTTACAAGACCATTAGTCAAGGAGAAACAACCCTAACAAATGTGATCTGGAAGGAGACGTGTCAAATGGAATATGTCAGACAATCGAGGTTGCAACTTAATTCGAAACCATCTCGTCATGACTGATCTATATGGCCTTAGTTTTCGATTAAAGACGTTTCGGAGTTGAGTTTCACTTTGTCGTCATGAGTTACTTTGGATACTCGTTCGAAAATGAGCTAGATCAAAATTTTCGTTCAGTTTGGTCTTGATTTTCGAACTGATGATAGGTTATATTTATCTTAATCTCTCGAGATTAGGCATGAACCTCGATTGCGTCTCTAGTTCAATTAAACTCTTAACCTCGAGAGGTAAAGAACATATATTTGTAGAGAACCAAGGTATCTAGCTGGATATTCATTATTCTTGGTGACGATAGCAAGAGCCACGGGCACTGAATCGAGGGCCAATCTGCCAGACAGTCGACGCACACGACGAAAATAGATAGATAGGCTAGCAAGCTAATTTATTTTGGTCGTGTGGTACATACTAACCCAACACCGTAATTTTTGAGCGACCTTCCGAGGAGTTGAGTTTTTAGTAGTGGAACGTGAAAGTCTGCGGAACTCAAAACAGAAATAAACACTATCTGAAAAGCTGTAAATGTAAGCACTTCAACACGTGTAAACCACATTTGGTTTAACGTTAGGTCCGCTCTTAGTGTCCTTAAATACCAAACTGAAAGTTAAGTACGAATTGACTTTTGCCTGGCTCCACAGAATATCGCATCAAGTCTTCGATTCTCGAGACAGAAATTCTGACAAAGATGAAGGACGAAATGCGAAAATATTTTCCGGAGAGATTTGCGGACGCCAACCTTTTCAGTACCAGCACGTTTCTTAGGCAAATGGACGAAGGCAAACTGAAACGTAGGAGAGCAGAATGTGAGGCACGAGTCGCCCATGTTTTTGAGCAATCTAATGAATTGAACTTATTGAAAGATGCAATGAAAAAGTACGGTTGTAATTTCACATTGGCTCGACATGTCGCATGCGAATTGTGTAATGGCTGTCATGGTGGATACGATCCAGATACAAATCAGATTATCATCTGTCAGAACCAAGTTTTGGGTAAACATAGAATTCTATCCACCCTAGCTCACGAGATGATACACATGTTCGACTATTGTAGAGCGAAGTTCGACTTCGATAATCTTGAGCATATTGCCTGTAGTGAGGTAAGTAATGCCTCAAACGATCGAGTGATATCGAACCTTCAGCTAACATATCATTCTTTCTTAGATAAGAGCGGCCAATTTGACCTATTGCGCACCGACGGATAGGCTTCGTTTTGGTGGTATCTTGAATTTCGATTTCAAAAATACACATAGGTACTGCGTGCAAGATGTCGCGTTTCAGTCAGTCAAAGCTTACTCACCTGAGACCGAAGATTCGAAGATTTGGCAGATTATTGACAAGGTATTTCCTGGTTGCTACAACGATCTCGAGCCTTTTGGCAGGAGGCCGATCAATGATGTCCGTGCAATCAAGCAGTCTTACAGAGAGAGATACTACTATGGATATGCGTGATTGATAGATCTGTCCAGAGATAGAATCTTTACTTTAATGAGCATTACCCAGGAGAGCGACCACCAGTTGGGTAAATTGGATATCCAGTCTGGCACCCGGGCATCTACTTTGCTGCAATATATGTGAAATGCGCTTAGGTGCCACATACATCAAGTCATCAACTGGTAGAGATTCAGCTAATTGATTTAGACACCTGCTCCAGACGACACAGTTCTAAGTTGCTGAAGAGGATATGATTGGGTCTTATATTACAGTCAACGGCCTATTATCTTGCTCATATAAGGCCCATCTTTTGTGTAACCGAGCTTTCTGTAGTAATTACGCGTTCCAACACCTGATATGACAGAGATCTTACTGGAACCGTGCTCTCGAAGCGCTATGCTTTCTGCTTCTTCCATCAGAAGTGTGCCAAATCCTTGATGCTGAAACTTAACGGGATTCTTCGTGCTCACTGGAACTGTTGAGCCGTATACGTGAAGTTCACGAATGATGCTAGTTCTAACTGCCTTCAGTTCATGTCTAAACGTGCCAGTTCCACACATCCTTAGCCTCAATAACCCAATGAGGATATCTTGCTCTATATCCTCATAAGATAAAAATGTTTCCCAGCCCTCGTTGGCGACGTAATCTCTTCGTATGAGTTCAATGTTGAAAGGTTGTATCTTGTGATGGATTTCTTGAATGCCGACTTCGCGCGTTCTAACATCACGACATTTCATTCCATAATCCTCCATCCTCTTCAAAGCAAGCTCTCTGATATTGCCGTGTTCTACACCCGCGCTCACTAAAGGCATCGGAATGTCACGCTGGACTCGGTATATCCTTGTCCAAGGGGGGACAATAGATAAAATTTGCGCTAATAGATCGATTAGAACAGAAGGGGGATAGCTCTTATAACGATTTGTTTTCCATAGTTCATACAAACCAGTGCCCCGTATGACAAGGGTAGGGTAAATCTTCAGACCATCAGGCCTGAAAGAAGGGTTTTGAAATAGTTCTAGAAATTGACTAAAGTCTCGCTCAAGATCCACGTTCGGTAAGTTGGGCATAATATGAGAGACTATCTTGAATCCGCAATCTTTCCCGAGCTGAAATGACTGACACACCGATCTCACTGTATGGCCTCTATTTGTATCGACAGCAACGTCTTCGTAAATTGACTGCAGTCCTATCTCGAGACGTGTGCAACCATAGTCTAGCATATCACTAAGATGCCTTTGCAGACAATAATCTGGCCGAGTTTCGATTGTTATACCTATACATTTAATTCGTGCCCTCTCCGACATCAAGACTGCCTCCGCAACAGAACGTGACTGGTGTCCACTAAGTGAGTCGTGAAGGTTTCTTATGAAATAGTCGCGGTACTCAGGCGTCAGGGACATAAATGTGCCACCCATCACGATGAACTCGACTTTGTTGACATCATGCCCAAGCCGTTGTAGCTGCTCAATACGCCCTTTAGACTGTAGATATGGATCGTACCTAGCTCGGATTGCTCTCATAGATGTGGGCTCATAGCCTGTGTAGGACTGTGTAGAATATTCGAAGTCTGAATCTGGTCCACCAGGACAGTAGACGCAGACGTTGCCGGTGTAGTTGATATGTGGACACCTGTGGGGTTTACACATGACTGCCACCACGGCTATGCCAGATGCTGAGCGAATTGGCTTCGCTCTTAGTTTGGGTAGGAGGATCGACTTATACTGGTGCGGCACTCCAGAAATTATGTCAACAAGGGACGGCAGTTTGCTCAGTTGGTATTTTCCAGCGATCTTGCATCGCAGTCTCGTTAGATCAGTATCCTCATTCTTTGAGTGCGCTTCTAACAACGCTTCGATAATCTGTCGGACGACCAATACTTGTTTCTCTTGAATGGACAACTTCTCCAGTTCCGCTAACCTTGGTTTGGAAGATTTAAGCCGAGTCTCTATGTGAGCTCGCTGGGGTTTTGTTTCATCTACCCTATTATCACAAGCGTCGAGCTTGTTAAGAAACTGCGACATTTCGTGGTGGAGTATTCATCTATGTAGCGGGTCAATAAGCGAGATAAGCTAATAATAACTGCAATCGGATGATTTAGATGCTGAGTCTCGATGAAAGTTAGCGCATGGATTACGATGCTGGATGGCACATGCTTTAATTTAACCCCACATAGGGTAAGATTGGAACATGTATTTCGGGAAATTTACCTCTGCGTACCGAACAGGGTGGACCAGAAGTGCGAATAGGGCTGAAGTGCGTAAATCCCACAATTCTAACCCGAGAAGCCAAGAACAGATACATGCCCAAACGTAAAATTTGTACGTGCATTTTGACGAACTTATGTCACAGAAGTTCTCTGAGCCGTTATTGAGTATGCAACAACTTATTCTGAAAATCGTATGTTCGACGCGGTAGATCGGTCCAGGTTGGCGAATGGTTCATACACCCCTCTTATTTTATCATCAATTGCAATATATTGATTAGATTTATCTTCAACTGAAACAGAATTCGATCACCATGATAGATTTGCGATCTATTGCCGTTCCTACTGATGACTCTATCGTTAGAAAACAGCTGCGAGATCTCGATGAACCTATGTGCTATTTTGCGGAGGGGCCGGCCGAAAGGCGCGAACGCCTCGGGAAGCATCTTATGAAATTAACACCCGAGGCCCGCCTAAGATTACAGATCGTGCCAGCCCCCAAAGCTGTTGTAGACAAAGGCCAGAATCAAATATTCTATTATGAGGGCAGTGACGATCTCAGAAGGGCCCGGTATGAGATAGCGGACTACAGCATTAGACAATGCAACATCAGGTTGGATTTAGCTCGGATTAAGCAACTGGAGCCGATGTCGACCCGCCTCATTCCTCAACAGGATCTCATAGAAAGGATAAGGCACATCGAGGACCTTGGCAGCTATGTCGATGAAGATCACTCCATGACGGAGTTGAAAACATTAACTTCATGCAATTTTAATCCAGATGCCACTTTGCTGGCTACTTCGTGTAGGAGTGGGAAGTGCAAAATATACTCAATACCTGACATGGAGACTCGATCAAATTTAAAAGGCCATCTTTCAAATGCAAACTTCATATCATTCAATCCGAAATCAGGATCAGATCTCAGTCCCGATGTGGCAAATCTAGCCTCTTGTGCAATGGACGGTTCTGTCTTGATGTGGAATTTAACCTGCGAGACCCCTGTTTGCGAACTGTCTGGCCGACAACAATGGCGTGTTACACGGTTACGTTATCATCCGAGCGGTCTCTATCTATCAACTTGTTGTTCTGATAAGTCATGGCGTCTGTGGGACTTAGCAACTCAAACAGAATTACTCCATCAAGAGGGTCACTCTGACACCGTTTTCGATATGGCATACCATCCTGATGGGTCATTAGCTGGCTCAGCTGGCCTGGATTCGTATGCGAGAATTTGGGACCTTCGGACTGGTAGATCGATTCTGTATCTCGAGGGGCATACGAAGGGGATTCGGTCCATCGACTTCTCCCCGAACGGTTACCAGCTAGCCACCGGTGGCATGGATAACTGTGTAAAAGTCTGGAATCTCAGGCAAAGAAAAGTTGAATACACCATACCAGCTCATCTAAACGTTGTTTCTACTGTGATGTTCGAAAGAGAAAACGGTTACTATCTCGCCACTGCCTCATTTGATAAGACCGTCAGATTTTGGTCTTGTAGAACCTGGGCCCCAATCAAGGCCTTAGAAGCTTATGACGACAATGTCTCCAGCTTGTCTATAGCTGGAGATTTCTTAGCGACTTGCCATAACAAGTATGTGAAACTTTGGACAACGAAGGTGCCTTAGTCTTTTCGCTTGACATGAGTCATTAAGATCACGCTCTGTGACGCCCACAAGGTTTAAATAAATTCTGACAAGTGTGTACTGTTTATTGAACTGGTCGAAAATCGCGTTCCTCTTGATGGTGGCATGTCATGTTTAGTGATGGTTTGTATAGATGTATAAATTTATGTATAAAATGCAATATTTATATTCTTATATGAAGATGTCCATGAATATTCGCCTCGTTTAGCGATCCGTCTTACTCGTCCTCCAAAGAAAAGCAAATTAGGACCCTTGGCTGACGAAATGGCGGCACCAGTTGCGGCGGCATATTAGGATTGAGCAGCTTGTGGTTGAGCAGTAGCCGCGTCGGATGCGGGCGCCGGGGCTGCTTGTTGCTGTTCTTGCTCTTGCTCTTTCTGTTTCTTGAGCTGCTCCTCTTGAAGTTTCTGTTGCTCTTCCTGTCTCTTCTTAGCCTCCTCTTCAGCTTTTGCGGCGGCGTCAGCAGCTTTGGCGGCATCTTGGGCAGCTTTTGCGGCGATTTCAGCCGATTTAGCGGCCTCCTCTGCAGCCTTCGACGCGGCGAGAGCGGCTTGTTGAGCCTTAGCGGCAGCGCTCGGTTTTGGTCCCTTCTTTTTGAGAAAATTAACCATCCAAAACTTGGCCCTCTGTTGCTGGTCTTGCTGTTGCTGTGGTTGGTCGCCGCTTGTCTGGTCGGTATTGTTTTGCTCGCTTGCCACTGGGGCCTGTTGTTCCTCTGATCCCGTTTGTGTCATCTTTGGTTGTTTTGCGGTTGATTACGAGCGCTGAATTATAAAATACACAATCGGCCGTGTGTCCTGCTTCTCTCTTTCCCTCCCTCACTTGCTAGCTCGAGCGCTCTGTCTGAGTGGCTCGTGTAAGTGGCGTTGTTGTGGCGTGAGGATGTCAACTTTCGAAGTTGGTTGCTGACTCTGGCTCACTGGTAACTAAAAGCAAGCTGGCAGAGGCTAACGAAGAGGCGGATCTCTCTGTGTCTGTTTGGTTGAGCGATTTGGGCTGAGTGTGGTTTGTTAGGTGGTTGGTAGGGAGTGGACTTTGCTAATATAATTGATGGATGCTGTAAAACGAGAAGTGGAAGTAGTGGCCAATCTGGTGCCAATTTAAGAATGTGCCTGTTAGTTGGCAGCCTGCGAGCGAGCGAGCGAAGGAGTGCGTGCGCCGCCGTTCAGTTAATACATCGAACCAGAGAGCCGGTCTGCAGGCTCATGGTGCTGGCAGCGCTCGGGAGGCGGGTTGTTGCAATGAGCTGCTGCTGCTGCTGCTGGCGGCTCCCTGGCTGCTGGCTGGTGTGCCTGCCTGAATTCACTTGCAATGTTGATCATTCGCCCGCAAACCCCGCAAGCGCCAGCAAAAAGTCTCACAGCCGCGATCGAGTTGGCACTGGGCCTTCGGTCGGCAGATCGTCCGCCATTCAGCTCTGGCCGGGCCGGAGTCGCGCGCATTCGAGCACGATCGTCTGGGCACCTAATTCGGCATCATCACTGCTGCTGCCCCCACTCAACAAGGCTCTTGCTCCACAAACTGCCGCCCCCTCGGACGGCCCGTCGTACTCCGTTCGGGCGCAGCTCGTACAAGCCGCCCGTCGGTCCGGGTTGCGTTCGCCCAACTTCGAACAGCCTGCATGAAGGGAGGGCCAGTCCCACTTGGCTCACCCGCGGGCTCAAATGAGTCACAGATGTGCGAGCTGGCGCTCTGTGCGCGGCTCTATCTGCAAGAGATCTTTTCGGACACAAGAGCGAGAGGCAGGCCAGCGATGCGGCCAGCAGTGCTGACTGCGCCAACCGCTGGTGCCGCGCCCAAGAAAATCGCCACACCCGACGCCACGTCGAGCAGATGTAGCCGGCTGCCGCTCGTATCCTCGGATCGCCCAGTCGCTTGAGTGTGACAAAGGGCGCAGGCGCTGAAGCGGCCAAGGCGCCAAGTTCAATGGGCTAGCTCAGCAGGCCTCTCGGCCGCGAATGTGAACCATCCAAGGGCCGTGTTATTTTTATGATTCAAATCCTCCACTCGTCGGGCGCTGATTAATGTTTCGTTTGCTCTTGCAACAACATCAACAGCAAGAACAACAAACTCGCTATCAACAAATGCCGCCCAGCAAACCGCCTCCAATCGAACGAATGATTGATGCCCGCCTCCGAGACACACCTTTATCGGCTCGATTTCTGTCAATCCCTCCCCCGCTCGTCGAGAATGGCGCCCCGTAAGCCCTTGCTGCAACGCCCCCATACTTGTCCGCTGCGATACATGCGGCCGCTTAGCTGTTTTCAAGTTAGAATTTCATTCTATCCCATTATGACTGATTTCTATTGCAATGACGCGATCATATCATGTGAGATCACATCATTTGTCGCAGAATAACTGGCGGCCCCTCCGAGATCGAGCTCCACAAACTGTCATGCAACTTGATCAGCTTGCACGATTGGCCGCCCATTCTCGCTGGCTCTATCATTAAAAGCGCCTCCTAAGGCAGAAATAAACGAGCGCGCCGCCGCCGCCGACGACGACAGAGCCCATCGGCGCTAACTAGCTGCAACGACTCCAGTTACCACCACGCTACCAGAGCCTCAATTTGGCAATGATAACTAACAATGGAACTCGCAGTTGCGCCATCTTGTCTAGCTATCAAGCCGGCGCAACGACAAGATGGCCGACCAGAGGCGTAACCGGCGGCCATTAGTTATCGTTCCTCTTGGCGCTCAAATCCCTGCCTCTGGCTCTTATTTGAACCAAAGCAACAAACTTGCATGCCATTCTATTCCAGCTGCTTCGCTTGAGAGTACAAATCAGCGCTCTAATTAAGGCAGGGGATAATCCCCATCTGGAGAGGGTTTGTCCACTTGATTTTGGCAGTGCGATCCCGGCGGCCAGATAAGGGATCTCTCCTCTACAATGCGAATACTTGCCAGCAGATGGACAATCGTCGTCCTGACTCCGGAGGCAATCGTGCTCGCCCCTGTTCTCGACGCCCTAGGTGCTGTCGCCGAGAGCTCGTCTCGACGGGAGCCATCGAGCTCAAGTAACAGCGATTTGATTAAGCAGAAACACGGGCCACAGCGGCGGCAACTTGAAATGCGAACGAAACCAAATGGCACCACAAAAGCAGGTTCAGTTGCACCGAAAAGGATTCGCTCTCTAATGAATCGGCTGGCGGCTGGAGGGTGACAACAAGTGTCACTTTCCTGTATCCTGCGGCCATTGTTCTGAAGATTAACTTGTTAGCTAGACTGAAATAGCTAGTTAGCACTATCGGGTTTCTACCCTGATGCCCGTGTAGCTGCAATTTTAGGCTCAAATTAGTCTTTATTGTTTCGTACGCATATCGTACATGTTTCTAAACCTCCATTTGAGATCTGTTTGCGCCTCAACAAGGTTTTACAGTATTTTTCTACCTAGAATTAGCAGAAACTGAACGAGAGAGAGAAAAAGACTATCCCACCAGCTGGATTCTCTCTGACACTTAGACGCCATCTAGGATTGTTCAAGGAAGTGAGTACTTGGTCGAGGCGCCGAGACTGCTTTTGGCGCCAAAAACTCAAGTGAAGAAGGTTCTTTATCGTCATCCCTTTTCGAACCATAGCTTGAGAAGCCATGAACGAGTGCTATCAAACCGGCCTCAGCCAGCTGTGGACCTCTTAGTACGAGTTGGCAGAATCAAACTCATACGCCCAGGTCGTCTTTAGATCAAGAAGGGAGTTTCAATGCCCCCGCCGCACGGTCTTTAATTGCAGTAGCGACGAAAGTTTGTCAAGCTAAACCTTTCGGACAGCCACTGAGTTGCAAGCTGCCGATGCGTTGTGTCTTAATTTATAGAGACCAGACTGCATAAAAATAAACACTACAGTTTTATAATGATCCACCTAAGCTCCCTTAGGGCAGCTGGTTCTGTCGCTAAGAACTCAAATTGCGTTTGAAAAGGTGGGCGAATTATTTATTCTAACGGACCATTGACCAGCAAATGCACTGTAGAATTCGGACAACCGACTATAAACCGTTCCCTCCCCTGATATATTTGGATAGGGTGAGATAATTTTAGTGCAGCTGCTAGCTAGAGAACAAGTGGATCAGTAGGCTCAGACCTAGAATAGGTATCTGCACTTCCACGCATCTTCCATGCAGAGATTGTGGCTGCCTAAGCGCTAAATAAAGAATATATTATCGACACAATCGAGCGGTGGTCAGTAGATCGAACCTGTAACTGAGAGGAGATACCCATTCGGAATGTTAATCAGAACTTAATTTTAGGAATCTTCTCCCCTCTTTGAACAAACTTCAACTCCAAATTTCGACCTCTTCGTCGCTCATCCGCAATGTTGAGACTGCTAAGCGGATGGAGATAATGGCGGCTTAGCTAAACACTTATGCCTCGCTGTTTTTGCACCTGCGATGTAATTCCACTTGACCGGCACCAACAGGGTTAAAGGCGCCAAGTCGAAACACGCGGGCTACTATAGCCACCAGAAGTTCAAGTAAGAGGAGTGAACCTAACCATTCCCTTCATCTTCGTTCCCCGAAGCTCTCGTGCGGAATATATGCAGCAAATTGATATCCTGCTCTGACATAATATCCGATATTTTTAATCCACGCCTTTGGTTAATTATTGACTCGAGTCGTTAATTTTTGTGTTTATTACCATGCTATCGATACAATTTGGCACCTTCAGAAGGCAATTATCAGTTCTGCATTAAGCCCTATTCTTGACCGCTTCTCTCCGTGTAGACAATCTTTTCCTCCTTCCAAGCAAGTATATCAGACGCAACCATACTCGAACCAAACTGATGATTTGTTGTTACCATTATCATTAATCGCTCTACCATTACTTAGTCTGCTTCGTCCCTCGAGCAAATTCGAGCAACTTAGGGGCTTTTTTGTTGCAATTCTTGAAGATTGGCCGACTTGATTATTGCTAACGTTAATATTGCTACTTATAGCAGAGCTTCCGCCGGGGGGCTTGTGGTTACTCTTCGGCGCTCTCATGGGGGCAAGGGCCGAGGCGTCATGCATCTTTATGTTCACAGTTTCATCCGATAATTTGTCTATCCTTTTTCCCTCCTGATTTAACCTTCTATCATGGTCGTCCAAATGTTGCATGCCCAATAATTGGTGGTGGTGGCGATGTTGCTGCTGCCCGTGTTGCACTGCGATGGACCGCTGGTGGATATCAATCTGTTGTTGGTTGCTTATAGTAAGTATCTTCGAAGTTCTCATTGGCGGTTGTTGAGATTTAACTGGTGTTCGCATTTGAACTTCGTCTCGGTTGCGACAGAATTCTTTATGACTAGATTCAGCTGTATTATTCGACTGTTTATTGACCCGGAAACTGCCAGCTCGAGACAAATCTATGCTCACAGGTAAGGTGCCAACAAGATCACGTTCTATTGTTAGTTGTCTTCTATTCAAGTCGGTCGTCGTTTGCCGAGTAGAAGATCTATTCAGTGGCACAGTAGAGGCCGAGAGAGAGCTGAGAGACGAAGATGAAGAGGCTGAGGATGGTGATGAATTGGATGAAGAGGTCGTAGATGAAGTGGGTGAGGAAGATGAAGATAAGGGCGCTTTAAGTGGGGTGCCGTTATGACGGTCGCGGGTTGCACTTTTCTGGTGATCTGACACGATCAGTGCCTGGACGTCGCCCTGATTTTGTTTGACGGATGTCGAATTAATATGCTGACCTCCGATCGGGTCAACTTTCGGATTACCATTCACTTCATCTATTTGTGGTAAAGAATACTGATTACATATCTGCTGGTGCTGGATATGTTGGTGACTAACCCTTATTGGGCTCGACCGTGAGGCTGCCATTTGCCGGGCCGGTGAAGATCTTAGACTGCTGGCGCCCTGATCATTGTGCTTCCGATGCTGCTTGCCGCCATTATTATTGACTAGATTTGGCCTAAAATGATGCTCGCTGGTCTGTTCAATGCCATTATTGGCAGAAATGTTTTCGTAAACTTGGTCGAACTGTGCACATTGGGCGTAGAATTGTGAGCCGCCCGAATAGATGGCTTCGAAAGGTCTCTGAAGTGGGTTCAGTGAGCTCGATTGATTGGAGACGCTCGTGTGGGCCATCTTCGCATTACTTGCAGCCATTTGGTTCTTTGGCGTTGCCGCCTTGGAGGACAATCCGTTTTCGTCTGCCACTCGCGGCTGTGGGTATTTATGGCCGTTTAATCGATGATGATGCAGCAGATGGTGCTGATGATGGAGCTGATGGAGTTGATGCATATGTTGCAAGTGATGATGGTAGTGCTGGTGGTGCAAGTTAGCTATGTGAGCGATTTGCTCGTCAGTTAGTCCAGCAGAATTTCCCGAGGATGGTGCGGCATAGGGTCGTGGCAACGAGTTAGTAGTCAAGCTAAGTTGCTGCTGCTGAGATATCGGCGCTGAGCAAGCTTGCTGCTGATACATGGTCATCATAAGACGATCGTGTGAAACTGGGTCAATTAATGCGTTCAACTGCCGGGACGATTGCACAGGAACACAATCAATGGGGTGTCCATGGCTTGGCGTTACTTGCGAAGGCTGCACGTGAGATTTCATTTGTTGGTGCTTGTCAACAAAGCAGCGCTCACTGTGTGAATGCTCCAACATGCAATTCAAAACGTAATGCGATTCTGAGCCTGTGGGTCTTTGTTCATGCCGCTGTTGATTCACAACAATGTTCCTTGTTTGCTCGCTAAATGAAGATGTCGTATTGGTTGTTGTCGTTGCAGTTACAGAGGCACGAATCCTATCCAAATAGGCAGAGGATCTCGAGTGGCCGAAGTTGACGCTCCGACTCGGCAATGAGTTCCGCACGAAGCTGTTCGGAGTAGTATGCTTGCTAGCAGCAGGTACCGGAAGCTCGGAGTTCACTGCAGGCACTTTTGAACTGTCAAATTGATCCTCAGCTTGTTTGGCTTTGTGTGTTTCGCTTTTATCGCTTGCTGTGAGTTCCATGGCATCGCTAGATTTTAGTCGTTTAGTTGGGTCCACAGGGCACCGGTTTTCAAATGTGGATTGAATCGATGATGAATTAGCACAAGTATCGACTTCAACAGGGGATTGATGTTGTTCTTTCTGTTGCGTATGAGACCGATCGACTTGCTCCAGGCTGAAATCTGGGTTAGGCCCGGCAGGTACTGCATCATCAGAGCAGGTGGGCGTTACAGATTTTGATTCATCTCTTTTATCTGGTCCGGCAATAGGTGTTTCGTTTTTGTTTTTGCTAACCTCATGCGGTATTTCTCTGTCAATTTTTTGGATGCCATGCATAGGAAAATATTGTTTGTCTAAGCTCTTGATCTGTTTTGTAAAACTAGTGAGCTGGTTGGTCAGTTTTGAGGCTAGACTCTTTTCGCACGCCAAGTCTTGACGCAAGCCAGTTACCAGCCTCTTGCTTCCCTCTAACTCGGCGCGGATTTTCTCATTCATCTCTGTCAATTTCAAAAGTTTCGCATCTTGTTCGTCGAGCTTTTGTTTTAACTTTCTATTCTCCTCGTTGATCTCTTTCTCGGCTTGCTTGTCTAGCTCAAATTTGATGCTAGTGTCACCGTTTGCTGAACTAGATTGGTCAATAATGCTATCACTCTGTTCCTGAGATGTTCTACCATTTAGCTGCTTGAGATCTGCGACGCTCATTATGAGCGAATTTGAGGCTTGTTCTTCATCTAATCGTTCTTCATATGTTTTAATCAGTGATCTGAGCCTTTTCACTTCGTCCTCGACCTTCTTGTTTATTGAATTTAGTTTTGTCTCCTGCTCAATCGATTCCAACAATTTGCCTTGTATCAGGTTTCTTTCGGATTCAAGTTCTTGGCTGAACGATTTCCATTTGTCGAGTTCAACAACAAGCTCACTAAGACGCGTCAATCTGGCGTCAGCCTGCTCTAGTTTTGCTTCGTATTGGGCGCCTTCCTCTCTGGCTTTGGCTAAATCTTCTTCGAGTTCTGCAATTCTCAATTTCAAGAAATCAAGCTCCGCTAGTTTTTCCTTGAGTCTTTTGATTTCAACCTCGAGCTTTTCGACTCCGCTCACTTTATCTTGCAAGAAATCGTTCTCGTCCTGAAGAAACTTGACCCTCTTAGAGTCCTTGAGCAATTGGATATTCTCTCTTTGGAATTTATCATTCTGTTCTTTTGTCGTCTCAAGCTCATCCTTGAGCACAATTATGATCTCATTCTTCTCATCAATCTCCAATTGAAGCTTCCTCGTTCTCATTTTAAGCTCTTGTGTCTCCTTAGTCAGCAGCTCAAAGTCTCTGGAGCTTATAGAGGATAATGAGTCTTTGGCCGTGCCTAGTGAGTTCAGGTTGGTGCATTTGGTTTCAAGCGGACGATGTTCCACCTGTTGCACTTGCGCCTCCTTTGCTTGGCAAATGACGGTTTTGTTTAACTTTTGGCCACCGCCGCTGTTATCATTGATATTGTTGTTGTTGTTGCTGTTGCTGTTGTTGTTGCTGTTGTTGTTGCTGTTGCTGTTGCTGTTGTTGTTGTTGTTGTTGTTGTTGTTGTTGTTGCTGCTGCTGCTGCTGCTATTGGCCTCCGTGTCAACGGTTGGCCTTGGAGGCGACGGGGATAGTTGTTGTGCTGGCAGTTGTGTTTCTTGCTTCGTTGAGATTCTCAGATCGACTTGATGCTGCCCTGACGCTGCCAACTTGACCGATGCTTCGGCCTTGCTGGCTTGCTCGGCGCCCACTTGCGGCTCCTTCGGCTCATCGGGCCTCTTGCTGTTCGCTGCCAGGATAGACTTCCCGACGAGTTGGCTACCGAGCATGGGGTTGGCCAACTGGCCGGCAGCTGGATCCATGCCGCAAGAGGCGCAACCTGTTGCCTCTTGGCTGGTGTTGCTCATTTAGGGAGAGCCGCCGACTCCTTGGGCTGGAACCTCGTTCGCCCGGCTGGTTTCATTGGCTCAAGTATCAGCGAGCAAATTGCCTAGCAGTCGGCTCGTCCCCCCCCTCTCACTCCTCAAGTTCGCTCCCGCTCTCGTGATAAAATTTCTGTCCTCTGTCGGCCGCTTTGTCTCGTTCGCCCACCAAACTCGAGCTTCGTTCTTGATCTGTTCCAATTTCTGCTTAATTATGACAGACTACCGGCAAAACTTTGACTAGGAGATGCAGTCAGCTGGTGGTGTTTGCGCAAACCTCGAAAGAACTTTCGGCGGATTCTCTTGCAATTCGGGCGAATTTGCCTCCTCAGCCAGCGAGCGAACTTTTCGTTCCTCTAATTCGGCGATTATATCCGCTGGTCACTACTCTCAGCCGCTCGCTCCTCTGCTCGCATAACAACTTGGCTCGGCTCAGCTTGGCCAAACTCGTGCTCTCTCTCTCTCTCTCTCTCTCTCTCTCGCTCTCGCTGGTCGCTATTTTTCGGTCCTCTTTTGGCGATGTCAACGAGCAGAGTCAGCCAGTCGTTCCAGTTTCACAACAATTCTCGTTTGATCCTTCGTTCGCTCGCTCTCCACTCTCTTCCAAAACTCGGCCCTCTGCCATCCATGCACACAGCGTCAGGGGGGGCAAGCAGTGCCAGCAACAGCTGCTCGCTTAAACAATTTCGCCAGAATTCCCTCTCCCTTCCCCCGCCGTCCGGTCAGCAGCTCAGTGGCCTGTGTTTCTGCGTTCGAGCTCCACCAGAGCAATGGACTTTGCGCAGCTCACGCATACGCCTCCCCCCCCCTGAAAGCAGGACTCCACAAGCAAACAAGACGCCCCCTCCCCCACCGACTGCAGGTTCTCTCGGCGGCGCGCGAAACAAGAGTCCCAAACTCTGCAACTTCGCGAGGGGGCCCCTCAAGTTTGCCGTCTACCCGAGGAGAGACCCATGTTACTGGAGGCGGCGACCACGACCAGAGGAGGAAGGAAGCTGGCGATTAAATGGGATCTGATCGATGAATGAAGAGGGGGAACGGAGGAAGAGGAAACGAGCGATTCGGCGCCAGGAAAGCGGGCGACAGATGTGGCCACCATGGGCCTGGCGCTTGGAGCGCGCGAACCGGGCCAGCTGCCAGGTTGCGCTGGTGACCATCTGCACCGAGTTGAGGCCACGCGGGCAACCTCTGGACATCTCTGGATCGCCCCTAACTCCAACTCCGGTGCAGGCTCATTCATGTGAGGGGGCTCGCGGAAGCCACCTGGCTAGCGGCCAAATGTTTGCAACTGCCTGGCCCGCGCGCCTCCCCCTCTCTCGGGCGACAATCAAGCATCGAAGAAACCCTATGGGTTCGAATCCTTACCTGTCCAATCGCAAATTGACGAGGGAGGTCTGATTGAATGATCGCCATTCGACTCTTGACACACCCAAGCAGATGATTGGATCAGTGCTCACACAATATTTGGCCTTCTTGTTGCATCACCGTCTCGCCCACGAGGAAATAAGCAGTGCAGCATTTTTGCAACATTAGTATCAGCCTCAACTAGGATGATGAGCTAGCTTTCACAATCTTCGTCAGCTCCACTTACTCAAGCTCTCAATTCAAATGTGAAGCCCATTGCACGGGAGCATCGAAGAATCGTTTGTCGCAAAGCGAACGGGCTCGAGGAAGCAACCAGGACGTTTTAGGAGCCTTAATCGGCCGGCTTGCTGGCTAGAATCAGCGAGGAGAGCACAAGACCATTGCCTAGCTTTCCACCCAACTAGCTTAGCTTCCTTGACTGAGATCGATGATAAATGAAAACAACGGCCAGCCGCTCGGCAACTCAAGTTTCACAGCCGACAACATAAAGCTTAGAAAATATTGTTTCTCTCGCCTTGTGATCCTAATTCCACGATGCCTGCAAGTGAGCTCAATTGCAGCCCAAGCCTCTCCCCAGGCTGCTTTGGTTGCCTCTAATGCTCTTTGAACTAGCCCATCTTGCACTACTAAGCTAATGACTAGCCCCATCCTCTTCCCGTCACTCGGCCAGTTCAGTCAGTTGATGGAGAATAATCCATTGATTAGTCTTAGTGAACCAGAGCTTTGCACTTGTAAGCGCGCCGGGTAGGAAGAGCCGCCAAGCTAGCTCGGCGGCTTTCTGCTCCAAGCTGGCGGGCAAGATTTGAGGGGCCAACAAGGAAGTTGACAGGAAAGAGAGAGAGAGAGATATTGGAAGCGCCTGCGCCTGGCCACTCTGGCGCCTTAGCCGTGGCCCGCGGCCGGACCAGCCGGAGCCCAACAAAGCGTGAAGCATGAAGCCCCCGCGCTCGCGCCCCTCTCCTGGGGGCCTCAAGCGTTGAGGCCTCATCGCATCCGCGGCAGCCGGATGTTGCAGAGTAACTTGCGAGACATGTGAACTCCAGACCGCCTTTCCTTTGAACCTTCGCTTTCTGGCCCAGCGAGCGCCGGCCTCTCTCGCCCTGTCCCGCCTCCCTCCGTTGTCTGTTTAATCTCAGTCACTCAGTCAGTCGGTCGGCCGGTCGGTCGGCCGCTTGGTTGGTTGCTCGGTTGTTAGGTTGGCCAGCCAAGTACTTCGAACAGACAAAGGCGAGCGATTGTGTGGCCACAGCAACTGGCCCTATGGCCTGAGTTCATTAGACAAACTTGAGCCAAAGGCCAAGCGAACGAGTATCACTGAATCAAGTTTAAAACTAGATTCAGCTAACAACGACTCTAATGACGTAGCAAAGGCGGTAGCATCATTACCTCTCCGCACTCGGCATCCGGCGGCGGAACAATGCAAGTGAACCGACGGCCGGCAAAAGAAACAGCAACTGCCATGCTTATGCAACAGGCGCTCTGCTTGGCGTTGTTTGCGGATGGGCTGGTTCGAGTGCCTCGCAAAATGGCGATACAATTAGCTCGTCCAATGTCAGCTTCGTTCGAACTGGCCGCTCGTTTGGGGAGGAATATTTCCATTGTTGCCGCAGCATCAGTCGCTCGCTTCCATGGTCTCCGTTTCGGACCGACTGCTTAGGGACCAGGAACAGTAACAAGGTGCCTGCGATGGCTGCCGACACACTCAACCTCTACGCGCTTCATCCGGCCATTTTCCCTCAGACCTGCGCGCAAGAGGAGAGCAACTCGTACTAGCATCCCCCAGTCCCTGTCTCTCTATTCCCCTCCTCCAGCAGACACAATCCAGCGCGCGACACACCTCGTTTGAGCGTGGAGCTGCGAGTTTGTTTGGTCGCCGCCTTGCAGTTGTTTATGGCAACCAGCCTGGCCTTTGTAGAGGATGGAGGGACTATGACGAAAGTTGACTTGGCAACCAAATCAAGTTGGCGCCATAACAAACCAACTGGTGAACAGTATCGAATTTGGAGGAGAGAGAGAAAGAAGGGGCAACAAAACAAGTGGGAGTGTAACACTTTTGAGCGCTATCAAGCCATTCTGGCTGCATGCTCAGTTGGCCGCCGTCTAATAGTTAGCGAATATGTTGCCATTGGTGTCCAGCTAACCTGCGTAAGCCCATTCTAAGTGTATGTTTAGCGTGCGGCGCCAGAAATAGAAGGAACCGAAAATGGAACCTAGAAACTCGTCCCTGGTTGTGCATAGCTTTTCATAGATTCGCGTCCGTTTATTTAATCGCTTGAGCCATGAGAGAGTCAGATTGAAGATCCGCCTCCGCTTCTGTCAGTGTTTACACTCAATAGGGCAAGCAGGCGAGCTAGCCACCGAGGGACAGGAGGGCTTTGGCTGGATTGGAGGAGGCGAGAAAGCGCTCGCTCAGCCACCTATGGCTAGGCGTCGCCCTCTGTCCATCTGTCCCTGCCAAGCAGTTGGTTGCTGCCGCCTCCAAGCAGACAGGCACAGCGACAACGATGGAAATAGAATCGAGTTTTCAAGTTTAGCCTCCTCTGGTTGGTTTCTCGGCTGAGCGGCAGGTTGAGCACGCAAGGGAAATGGACACAAGCACCACCGGACCAAACAACAAATCCATTTTCATTTTTATCCCCCTCCTCCTTCCTTGCTCTATCTCTATCGCCCATGCTCGCTCCCCCCAGTTGGCACTGGCCAAACTCATTCCAACTCTGGAAACACGCGAAAGCAAGATCCCTGCAGCCAAGCAACTCGCCCTTGGCCGTCAATAACAGATGCTCGCTCGCCCGCAAACCGCTCGCCTCTTACCTGGCGCTATCAGTCCACACACTCGCGCACTCTTACTCCCATAACAACAGCTGCTCCCCCGTTTCCTTGAACCGAATGGAGCCAAATCAACCCTCCGCGAGCCTCCAATGGGTTGTAGTCAGAGTAAAGCTGGCTCTCGTCATGTTGGCCAGGGAACCGTTGATTTGTTAACCGATAAACTCATACGGCAACAACAACGAGTTGCCCCCACGGCTGCACCTTACGCTCCGCTCACAATGAACTAATTAATCTACCTGCTCTCGATATTAGACAGCCACTATTGGAGCGGTTAATTCCAAACCCAAGAATGTGTATTGTGTTGTGATGGTCCTCTGTCCGTCCAACGGTATCAATTGTGCACCTTTAAATACGCCTTTGTTGTAAGCAGAGCGACTGTATGCTATTGCTCTAATGCTAATGCTAATGGCACAAATCTTGGCGCTAACACGTGTGAAAGCTGGATCATTAGCGAGTGAATCGGCCAGCATTGTACTGGGATCTCGTCTTTGAGCTCTGGTTTATGCACGATATCCGCGACTTAAAGCTGCAGCTACTCTTACTCGATTTCCCCCTCTCTCTCTCTGCAAAAGGGAGCTGCAATTGTTGGAGCGCCAATATTGTCCGTCCAGTTCATGCCGGTTCAAGAGTCTTATCGCCGAACCAAATCTAAGGGGAGAAAACAAGTCAGCAAGTTAGCTCACTGGCCCTTCGCTTGGCCCATTTGGTTTGCCAGATTTGATGGCGTGAAATGGTTGCAAAGGCAATATATGAATTGAGGTTACGAGATGTTTGTCTGCTCAACATCTCATCTAATTGAAGATGGTAATGCTAACTTGTTGTTAGTTATCAGAAAGTTCTACCATCCTGCGAATTTCGGTTGTTACGCTGGAGGTAAAGTGGAGTTTCTTTTTAGGCCACAATCAACCTCTGCACACTAAAAGCAGGTACCACTCTCTCACACAAACGAGCCCACACTCTGCTCGAATTCTCAATCTCATTCTATGAGTCCAAGTCAAGTTTGAATCCCATCAAATCAACTCCTTACCCTGTTACCTGTGATTCCAAGCGACGAGCAACAGGGATTGAGGGCGCCTTCTAGCGCCATCAAATCGAATCAAAAAGTCGAGCGAATCCGTTATATTGGAAACAAAATTGCCTCCATCCACCTGTTGTTCAAGTTTTGAAAATTTCACATTCGAACCAAACGAAAATTTGGATGATTATCGATGCCAAATGAGGAATTTTCCCCTCCCTCCATCCATCAATATTGAACGATCCCACACGCCTCCTATGCTTCCTACTCTGATCTCATCCCTTCATGCAACCTTTCTCCTCTTCCCTGAAATGATAAACCGCAAGAGGAGCGAGAACAAAATGGCTAGCCAGCCGGTTGGTTATCTTGGCTAGCGATTTGGTTGGTTAGCGTTGAAAAAGTTACTGCGCTCTCATAAATATAATTATAGTTGTATTTGTTCCTAACCTCTCAAGCCGGTTCACTTCGATCACACATCCGATATCTACTACCTCCGGTTGTCTGGTCGATTCATGCAGTCAACATCGCTTACTTCCGAGAAAACTATGCCACGCATCTTGGCTCAGCTTATAATCGAAGTCGCGTTTAGTTCGGGACAGTTCGAGAGAGAAAAGGGAGGATCGAGAATGTTATCGTGCTTGTTTGCATGACTTTTGACTGCAAGTGAAAACCAAAAGACCGTTCCAAGCCAGTTAGCCTGGTAAAGGTAGCAATTTTTGGTTAAATCTGGCCGATTTGGGACTGCAAGTTTTGTGTGGTCCTTAACTGGCAAAAACAGGTAAAAGACGACGAGATTACGCAGTTGCGGAGCTAACGCTGGTCAAGCGCTCGGTCATTAGAATCCCGTCGCCTTTTACTGACCAAAACAAGCTCAGCGAGTCCTCTCTTTGCGGACAGAAAGCGACTCGTGAGATTCAACATGATAAGATGATAACAATCACCATGGTTCTGGGCATGTTCTTGGTAAGTGACAATTAATATCTGTCCTTTTGATAGGATTTGAATGGCAACCGTGAAGCTTGCATGGTGCAACTCTAAGCTAGAGTTGCGCCATCAGTTGGCTCGCCCACATGAATCAAGTCGAAAGTTGAAATTGCTTTGTTTGTTGCCAGGTGCTAGCATTCCCATTTCTGCAGATCTACCAAAGCCTCATATGTCCTCAGCCGTGAGTAACATCACTGATGGGGCACAAGCAGGAAGGGTGCAACTCTGCCATCAACACTATTGGCGAGAGTCCCAACCAAGCTGATCGGTCGGATTTGCTCTTCAACGAAAACTCACCTCAACTGGCTGGAACCATCAACGTGATGATGAATTCTCTCCTTACCTTCAAGCGATTGGAAAAGGATTTGAGCGATCAGGTTAAGGGTGGTTGGGGTTGGAGGTTCAGAATTGCCGTTGGACTAATGTTGTGGAGGAAGCCTTAGAAAGATGAGCAGACCTTTACGCGCTAGGAACGACTCTCACCCGTTCAGGCGGATAATTCACTTTATGCTACGGAATGGCGAATACCTCGATCACGAGTCTGATTTTTCATTCCGAAACAAAACTCTCGAAGTAGAACTTGAGGGAGAGTCTCTGATAAGATAAAATGGACGATCTTAGCTTCTTTGGTACAATAATTTCAGTCATCTCAATACAACTATCATTTTATTGGCTATTCAGAGACGATTTCTACACGCAACAATTAACAAAAAGCCACATAGAAGAGAGAAAATTAGCCGTCTTGCTCATAAATTCAGGTGATTTTATGGCCAAAGAACTGAAGTGCAAGCTGGAAAAGGTTGGATTTATCATATACGAGATTAATTTTTCGCAGGATAGTAGAATAAGCTTTAATCATGGCACCATCAGGCTAAATCTTGCAATTGCTGAGCACACTAACCAGGCTATTCAATATATTCATACGCAATTTAAGATAAAAAATCTAAACTTACACGCCTATATAAGTCTGCCCACGAGGCTTGAGCCCAAGAAGGGTTGCGAAAGCACTCGGTCAGTTGAAGGGTTTAACTTGATCCAAGATCTTTTGATGCCATCACTCGGATTCCTGATATCGTTTTCAAGTTCAATGCTCGATGATAGAACACGAATTATAAGAATCCGAAACGAATTGAGTCTTAATTTGGCTGGCCCTTGTAAGCTGGTCTCAGCATTTGAGAAAGGAGTAAGTGAATTTCTGAGCTCATGTCATCATCATTTGGTTGAGCTCGAGGTAAAAAGCGAGAAAATGGATGACCAAGTTTGGAATGGTTATTTTTCAAACTTTATCAATTATGCTTCGAACCGCCTGCGCTTTAGCCATTTCTTTGAAATCTTGGGCAGGTACGTGAAGCTAATGTGTGTTGCTAATGGAAAGTCTGAGAGAATTACCAAAGATGAAGCGTCGGACTCGTTGAACCTCAATAGGGTGCGGTTGGAAGAGAAAATAATCCAATTAATTTGCATCCGGACTTTGCAAGTCAATCCAAGATCAAGAACTATAGTTTATTGAGCTTCAAATATCAAGCCTTACTCTATTGTAACGAAAATTGCAGCTAACAGCACATAAATATCACATCGAGGGTACATGTCATCCCTCATCACAACACTACTACTATATCCATACTCTGTCCTTGCTTAAATTATCCAAACTTTGGTTAATGTTGACATTGTTACTAGCGAAATCAATTAGCTTTTCGCAAGTGTTACTTCTGAGATCTTTTTTGCTGGTCCCACTGTAACTGAGGCAATTCTTTAGAAACGGTTCATCCTCATCTCGTTTCCCTCTCGAACTAACAGAGTTGCCTCCAGATTTGATTGGCAACTTTGCAGTGTAATCTTCCGAACCCAATTGTCGTCTCTTCGCAAATCCATTGTTATCACCTGCTTTGGCAGCATCGGATAAGGCATCATCAGCTTGGTCTGTGGATTCCAGTGCTGATCTACTTGCATTGTGCTGGGCGTCTTGAGCGGTTTGTCGTCTGACATGAGTATAGTTCCTTTTGTTTGTCGCATTGTTGTTTGCATCCGTCGATCTTAGTGGCGGCACATAGACACGACATAAGCATAAAACGGACAGAATTTTTCTAAATTCGTGACGGAATCTGATCATCAAGTTGTTGGCGGTTTGTTTTAATCATATCAATCAGAAATGAGAAGCTAAGATTGGTGAGTTTGGCATGAGAGAACTAACGATGAAGCTTGCTATTAGCTTATACTTACTTTGAGTTCATGAAATATATGATTATCGGATTGTACATTGAGTTTGACATTGCTAGCCAATACATGATCAAGTAACACCGTTGATAATGGATGGGCATGTCCTGGAATATGGTCGGCACATAGTAGTTGATCACGAAAAAAGCGTGATACGGCAGCCAACAGAGGGCAAATATTATAACCACAACTATCATCATTTTAACGATCTTTGTTGAGAATTCGATTCGGAAAAAAGTGCAAAGAGATCGAGTTGTGAAATTCAGCGCGAAAAATATGCGGCCAGCAACAGGGGGTTAATCGGTGAGCTATAGGAATAAGCTGATGAACTATAGAGTAATGAAGATATACAAAGGCATATCTGTATATTTACCTTCTTTTTAGCTATGATAGCTCGGCGTTGTTTGTCAACGTTTTCGCCGATGGCTTCGAATCCCCATAATTCTTTGCCAACCTATGGAACATCAGCGCAGCCATTAGATTCAAAAATGTGGGGTCCAGTTGAGAAGCCAAGAAATCAGTCGAACTCACCTTGTAGTAAAGGATTGCCATCGTTATGATTGGAACCAAGTATGTTACAACTAGTATAATGATGTTGTATCTGCATTATGAGTAATTTTCATCTCAATCAGCTAGGGGCTAGATAAGTGGAAGATTTTCATCGATAATCCCTCGCACTTACATGTGATCGTATGAACTCAAGGGATATCTACCATCAGGCCAGATCATTGTGCAGGTGATTGCGATATTGTCGTCTACCAATCTATCTTCCACCAGTGTTGAGTAAATTGCATTTGGCAACGCTAGAGCTGACGAGAGGGTCCAAATAAGGAGAATCCATCCGATTGCATGTGAGTGCGACATCCGTGGTCTCAGGGGGTGAAGTATCGCATTGTACCTGGTTGGAGTTATGAGTTTACGGGCCGTCAGTTATTTAGAAATAGCACATTAGAATCTAGCCAAAACTAGGGATAGCAACCCACCAACTGCATAGGAATGCATTTATTCTGTGGCAGCAAGACAGGCCAGAATGATCCCCATAATCTTATCAAATCATAAGCACAACAGAGCCGCTTGCTACGGCATACTGCCCTCCTATCGACAGACCCATTGGGTATTATATTAAATTGAACGCAATCAGAACGGATAGTCTCCAGTTGAGCAATTATTGGTTATTTCATCACGTCGCACTCGATCTCACGGGTCTTGCCGCATTGGACTTGAGCGGGACATTTCAGTGCTCCAAACATGCTCACGAGGACAGCTCCGAGTTCGAAAGCTTACCAAACACTAACCGTTACCAGAAGCACCCGTTCAGTGAGGCCAGAAGACCACTGAGGAACCAACGCAGCTGTAGGCGTCAAACTAACACTGGATCCACCGAGCTGAGTTTATGACCTACCCCTCTTTTACTATCTCACACAAACAGAGCGAGAAATCTTGAGACGGACTGAAACTTGGCGATTCCTTCTCAGCAGACGTCGCAGTAAATTGTGATGAAGCTTATTTATTAGCATCATTTAGACCCCACCACGATAAGACTATACTGATGTGACTTATGTGATGGACCCTCTGTACGAATACGCATCTTCGATTTTCTTGCCAAGACGAATACGAACAAAGAATAAATTGAAAGTTAGGCACAACGAACATGAAAGTCTTCTGCTGCTATGATGAGCGCCCTTGACTGCTAGAAATCTTAATGATGATGTATGGTGACTATTGCACTAAAATTGCTACACTGTAGCCCATCTTGCCCATAATGTTGATGGTAGCTTCGACACTGTGGTAACCTGATCTTGGAAATATCCTACTCTGCTGATGCATCAACAAGCCCCGGGGTCAAGATGTGCTGGGACGAGGGGTGAATCATCCTCTGCAAGCACATCTGAACTTGTTTGATGATATAACCTGACTACTGTAAACTCACATTTGTCTATGTTACTCGCGACTTCTGGAAATTCGAACTCGAAGCTACTAAACATCTAGGTACATCTTCTAACACTCGAGAGCTGATAATTCAGAGATTCGTTGGTGCTCTCTCAAACACAGGTGGGACAAGGGTGGACACAAGAAATTGGCCCAAGCGAAATCAAGTCCTTTCAGGAGTGTAAGAACTTACGAGTGATGAAGAGGGACTTTGGAAATTGAGATCAATTTCGCATCCTGAACTAGCGCTGAAGGCCGTCACTCGTTGCCTGTGAAAGAGTGTCAAGTCATCTCGCTTCATAAGTAATTCCGATTGCTGTGCCAAAGATGAAGCGAAATTTTCTAAGGATGGAATCGTGGATTGCTTGCCGGATATTGCTCGCGCAAACTTGTGATCAAGTGATTGATTGAGCGAGTCAAAGATAGAAATAGGATGCGAAAGAGAATTACATCAACGTGAAGAGGGCTCGCGAATGTGGTAGAGTTTGGAATGTTCATTTCATGATTTAAAGGGGCCATTCAATCTGTAGGCCCTTTTGACAGTTTCAACGTTGATTAGGAACGGGACAGGTATTGAACTGGTGAATCAGATACAAATCTATCACATCGACAGCCAGTTGAAATCAAGAATATTAGGTTTCGAGATGGCCATATGTCGTCTCGTAAGAGAGTAGCTTGCTCGCGACATCACAACACAGTCTCTGGTTGAAGCGATATTGGACGAGAAATCAATTTCTCTTACTCTGTCACAGCATTCACATGATATATGATATTGGGAAAAAACGCGAAAATCTTACTGATTATTTTCGACTGACACAACTCTCAATCATCTGAATTCTTCAGGCATCTCGTAATCCGCGCTCGGTGTGGGCGGTTTTGCAACTGAATGGGCAGCTGGCGTGGTTATTGATGTTCGTAGTTATTACGATTGACAAAATCTTATGATGGAAAGAGATTGAAATCTTCAGCATTCCATCTTTTCTAGCGATAGCGGCAACGCACACTTCACGGTCTCATTTAATTGTATCACGTAAACGCAGCTCGGATTTGACAATTGTGTCAAGTTAGTCCAAATTCCAGAACTTAACATGATAGGGATGCCATAGATTCCTGTGCAGCCCGCTCGAATTCATCTAATGAAGCCAATGAGCCAATTTCGATCGCAATCGGCTATACGAATCACAATGGGTACGTTTTACTCCATATGATCGATGGATTCCAAACCTGATGCCGCTCTCACAGCTCAATCTAGAGAGTTTGCTCACCAACCTGACTTGGAGTAAACTTTATCTCAAGGTTAATGCTGACTAGACTCGAAACTGACAGTGAATTTTGGTCGAGAAGCAGCACCAAGAGAGTGCTCGCTAGCTTGCGGGTCGCATACACCGCAACTCTGCTGTTTCGAGTGTCCAGCAAATTGGCCGTGCAATACATTCAGGCAAACGAAGAGGCTAGGCTACAATGTTTGCCAGCTAACTGCGATGGCCCCAGCTAGATGTGAGGGTTTGCGAGCTGTAAGTCCAGAAAGGCAGCCTGTCAATGCATGGACAACTTGGCAGATATTTAATCATCCACAAGATGAAAGGAGCAAGCAAAGGATGTTCGGTCGAGAGTTAAGAGTTGCGCAGCATTGGCTCTGAAACGAAGCGAGGATGTAGGCGCTAAATCGTTGATTGTGTCCATTCTGATCCTTGTCGCTACTTTTCGTTAGATTGTTGCTGGCCGACAGGCAGGAGGAAGGGCCTAAGTTTAGGCATGTTAGTTGGTGGTGGAGGATGAGATAGGAATTCCTATTTTCTTCGCTCCGTCAATTTCCGCGAGCTAGCGGGGGAGACTAAACGTCAAGTGCAATGACATTGCTGGTTGGCTACTCAAAAGCCTCGAATGCGAGCCATGTTTTCTGGTGGCAGGTGAACAATCAAAATTGAACGGCGCCAACAACAGCGCAAAGGAAAACAATTCTTGCCTCTTCTAATCTATCAAGCTCTGTCGAGCGAGTGGCCTCTCGCTGGCTGGCCAACCAGCGGAAGAGTGTTACAATGATACAGAGGCTCTCTGGGCGGCCAATACGGAGGGGACAGATTAGTCAAGTGTAAACAAACAACTTTTGGCGGAGGAGGAGGAGGAGGCGGCGGCGGTATCAGGAGTCGCCGCGCTTGGCTAGATGGGGGCGGCTTCGAGGCTATCGATCCTAATTTCAATCTTGCCAAAGCCGGTCTAGTTTAGCCGCTCGCCTAGATTGCATGATTCTTCCCTAGAACACGACTGCAATGGTGCCAAACACTTGGCTTGGCCGCCCGATCGGCCAGCCACTCATCTCTGCAATTTTGGAATTAATTTTGTCTCAAACTTTGACAGCGCATTGTTTGGAAAATTGTTGGCCCCTTCGCGGCCATGGGCCAGCGAGTCTCTCGAGCGCTCGCAACGCCCCTAGGCGATTGCTCGTTTCGCCAAGGGTAGTCTCGTTGTCCACATTTGGCGGCTAGTCTAATGGGAGTGCCGAAATTATATTTAAAGCAGGCCTGATTCGGTGATTAACACAATAAAGAGCGGGGCTTTGCCTTGGCAGTTGAAATGGCGGCCATAGTACGAGTGTGGAACGTGAGCAACGCCAGACGGGGAACAGATAGCGACGTGCTGTGCGCGCTTTGAACGCCTAGCGACAAAATGTCTTCCTGCTGCTGGCGCCAAAAAACAATGGCCCTCCATCGGTCCAAAACTAGCGTCACACGACCCACTATCTCCTCTCTCCATCTATTGCTCGAGTCCAGAGTGTAGCGAGAGATATCGCCCGCTAACTTTGCCTGTCGTCAAGCAAGGTTGGCGAGCAAAACTGGTACCAAGTCCGGGCAGAGCAAGAGGAAGGCGATATTAACAATGAGGTTCCTCATGAGCTCAGACTTGACTGAACTCTGGGCTTGAACGGACTGATGGCCACTCGAGCCGACTTGAAAGAGTCTAAGTTGCTGGCCGGCGGGGATAGAATGTGCTCTTGCCTAAACTCTCCGGCAAATAGCTCGAGCTTGCAACAGCAACCGCCACTAACCAGATTGAAATCACTTGTCTTGTAACTCGAGAATATGTCGTTCATTGATTCGAATACACGGAGCTGCCTGAATAGATTTCAGTTTGTTGGCATAATCTGAGACCTAGATGTCTCTTGCTTACCAGCTGGTCATACTAATGAATCTAACTCGGCCTCTTATGATGGAGCCTAAATCGGGAAGAGACGAGAGACGCTTGGATTGGAGGGATGGGGGAGAGGAGGTCCGATATCAATAACAATTTATGGCGTATAAAGTTCGGACGATAATTTTGTCCGGCAACGTTGCTGCCGCAACTATATGCATAAGCATTCTAAATGTATCGCCATCGTTTTATGTGTTTAGTGTTCGCATCTTTCCCTGCTAGGACCATCTCTCCAGTTGCGAACGGTGGGCCCACAGTATCCATCATCTTCCAGGGTTCAGGGTTCGAATTGTTTATTGTCGTTGGTTATTTGGGCGAGAAAAGTTGGCACAACTAAAGCTAGTGCCTCTCTGGGGACTTCTAATTCAGGCCGGTTACGCAGGCAGAAAGCAATCGGTCCTGAGAGGAACGGCGAGAGTCAAACTGTCTTCTAATAGATTAAACGAAACTATTAGCTCAGCCAAGACGATAACCTGGAGCTATTACCTTTTGCTGGCCCACAGTTGCAGTGATATGTTGACGGAGAGCGAATTTACGGGAGACTAGATAGGCGCTCACCATCAGGATCAGTGTGGCGCTAGGCGACTGACTTGCTGCGATATGAAACAACGAAAAGTTGCAGGCGCCAATCTCGAGCTTTCGTGAATTCGATCCAAGGTGGCTGAATCCAAGTTTGCTGCTGTATTTCGCGCTCCAACTGGTAGGAATCGAGATGGAGGGCGACACGCCGAATGGCTCGTGCAATTTGTTTCTCAAACGTGCAATAAATTGCGCAAACCTCCAAAGATAAATGGAGTGAAATCTTCATCGGTTGCCTGCTCATAGTCGTAGCTCGGGTCAACTATGTATTTTCGCCCCCATTTTGTGGCTCTAGTTGAAGTGTGAACCGTCTGCGACTGGAAATAGTCCGCCCGACTACGAGATCTCGGCGAGGGAGCTGACAGGGAACTAGTTGGATCGTCCGACCAGTGGAGCGAGAGTGTCACAGTTGGTCCATATGAAATTTATAAAACCAGTTTGATTCTCTACCAGCCAAGCCAGGGAAATTATTGTGCTCGAAACGCGTCCTAGACTCGAAAGGCGACAATCATAGTGTGCGCGAAACTTTTGGCAGCCCAAAATTGCTTAGCCTAAGGAGAAGTGAACCTTATTGACTCAAAGTTAACTCCTCGAACTGGGCCGCCCATGTTAGCTTTTAAACGCCTCTCAGGGAGGATAGAGAGCTGAGATGAAATACCTAGCTTGGGCCTTGCTTTAGGTCTGAGATCTTGGTGTTTGCGATCTGGGAGGGTAGCTAAATGGGCAGCAAAGCTCGCGTTGAACTAACGGTGGTGATGGCAACCATCTAGCCGCTGAGTCGAAGGCCAACGCCGATCGATCAATCGGCTGCTAGATCTCTCAAATCCATAGATGGGATATTGGAACCAGCTTGGCTCTAGTCTGCCGAGCAGCTGCTAGAGAGTGCTCCGTTTACTCGCGTTGGAGGCATATTTTCGCTCATTTGGCTCAACTACGGCCGAAGATTCTCCAACGTCTGGCAAATTTAATCCGAATCAAGATAGCCCCAGTGTTCATTTGAATAGATCCATACAGCTGGGTGAGAGCCCATAAGATCTCTGTGGAGAACTTGCTATCGATCAAAGTGTAGGGCTGATCCTGCAGGTGAATGCGCTCGGGAGGTGTGAGGATTTTGGCCTGCGGGGGAGTTGGAAATTTGCATGCAAAAAGGCACTTTTGCCGCGATCAAAAGCGCTCGAGCTCTTGAGTTTTATAAATCGAATGAGTCGAACGAGAGACTTGACCTCGTTCACCTTCAATCGCTCAAGCTGATGACAAGCCCATGGATTCCCCCAGAGATAGGCCAATAAAGCAACTCGAGAGAGCCTATGCGCCAACTGCACTAAGCTAGTGGTCGCTCACGGGGCCTAGCAGATGGGCTTGTACTCGTTCAATTCCGCTCATTTGCCCAAGTTCACCAGCTAAACTGACCATTCCTGGCGGCTGCCCCGAGTTGCCCAAAACGAGCTTGGCAATTAGTGCATCCATCCTCAACGGGATCAATAACAATGGGCGCAGTAACAATGACTCGGTTGGCCGGCTAAAGCGCCCTCGCGATCACACAACAAACATGGCCTGTCGCCTGCTCGCTAGGGCTAAAATTGAATTGTCACCCAGAGCTTCGGTTGAACTAGTTGGAGGGGTTGGGATAGGCCGCGCGGCTGCAACTATTGGAAGGAGTGAACGTATTCCCAAGAGGATGGCAATCAGCTCACTGTCTGTGCAAACGGGGAGGAAGGAGGAAGCGAGCAACTTGCAGCTGATTAGCCAAGTGCAAGCGAGCTTGGCCAAGAAGAATTGAGGTTCCACGAGGGGGAGGGGCTGATTGCTTGCTCGAGTCAGTCGGGCGAGAGGGTGAAGAGAAGGGCCGGTTATATGGAGAGATCAGTTCGTAACGGAAGTGAAAGATAAAGGCACAGCCGGTGGCGGATGCAGGCGCACAGTTCAGTCGATCGCGATTGTTTTGTTTGCTCTGGCCTGAGGCTGGAGCCGCGATTGGATCTTGGCGCTTTAGACTAGCCGATAGAGCTTGCACGTCGCCAGTTTGAGTATTTAGCCAACTAGGCGTTCGTTACGGCACGAATCTCGGATGATCGATCAATTTACATGTGAGATCCATCCCTCTGCCAAGTCCATTCGGGTTCGAAAGTGAGACTCCTTCTATGACTTCTTGACGCCATACGCTGATCTAATAAGGGAAGTTCCTAGAGTTCAGACATCCAGCATTAGACTTAAGTATGGCTGAAGCCAAGGTTACTTTGCTTTTTGGTGCCTCCGCAAATTACGCATTGATCTGAGCTTAAAAACTGCTACTCCAGACTTCCTCGAGATTCTGGTGCCGCTGAACTGGGCCAATCTAACTTATTGCGAATTCAAGCATTTGGAGCAACAAACTAGATGCATTTAACAGCCATCAGTTACGTCTACTCGCACTAGATGGTAAGTTTAGCCAGACGCGAGACAACTTTAGGAGCTAATTCTCCGCTAATTGATCTTGGCCAGGCAAGCTGAGCGAGACTAACCTGCATGAGAACATTTAAATAACCTTGGATTCGATCCAAGAACTTCCATTCACGCAAACCAACTTACCTGTCGCAAGAAATCGCCGTTAGGGTGAATACTGAGGCCGAAATGGATAGAATTGCTATGAAATTTGAGATCTTGCAATAAACTTTTCCAAACGGCCAGTGGCTAGTGGGAGTGATTGGAGGTGTTGGGTTTACTTGAATTCGTATAGGCGTACAGAAGTTTGCATCTATTCTCGATAAAACCGATTTTTCAAATTACCTTATGAGCATTGAAATGAAATTGAAGATAACGTTCAATGTCGACACCATCGTGTCTGCCAAGCTCAGATTGACTAGAAAATAATTTGTCACTGATTTCATCTCCTTGTTTGTTGAAACTATGTAGACGACAATGGTGTTTCCACCTGCCGCTACTAAAACCATAATTGAGAATACGAGTACCCAAAAGACCCTCTCCTCTTGGCTCATCTCTACATTTTGTATTGATTTTGTTAGATTGTCGAGTTGAGCTTCTACTGTAGCGTTGGTCGAGCTCGTTGCCAACTGTATGTCATCGGTGTAGCTTGATTTGTTTGCATCAGATATCTTGTCATCTATTGGGGCTGCAAAATTTCCGTTCTTTGAGACCAGATTAGTCCCTTGTAAGTGTCTTAGGAAAGAGTCTTCAAGGAGATCGTGGCTACCTAGAGTTTTGCGTACAGTTTCATTAATTATGTTGTCGAGCAGGATGTTGGCCATCTTGTCGGCTTCGATATGACGTTGAAACTTGCTCACTGCAGCGATTGTCACAATCCACCTGGCTCTAGGTTCTTAATTGGGCACGAGGTTTGACAGGGAGTGGCGTTTTGTGCACCATTTCTCGTAAGACTTTCATAAACTCGACTCGAGTTGCGAGTTGCCCGAAATGAATCAGAGATCCAGCCTCTCGAATGCTCGCGCCCCAAAATTGTGGATTCGCTGAGGGAGTGAATGCGCATGTGCCCAGCGACGGGGCCAGATTACAGCGCGCTCGCATAAAGCGCGCCGCCGAAAGCTTTTAAGTCCATACGCTTTAGTCGATTCAGTCAATGGGCGGGCCTACGTAGAGTGGCTGGGGATTTGAAAGTAAGATTCAAAACGCTAAATAAATACCATGGCCAGGATTATATTCGTCACCATCAAAGATCAAGTTTGTTTAATGTTACGCAGTATTAATGCCAACTGTAGGTAAGAAACACATTAGGGGCGCTTACGGGAGCCCGACGCTCTCAGATTATGGAGGTGGATGGATGGGTAGGTAGGGAGCTCTGCTTTATTGTCGTGACACAATACAACATAAACTTCATAAGCTTTGACAAGTTGAACTGGGGGCTCTCTAAACCTGTAACTTTTACGCCCCTTCATTCGCCGGAACGACACGACATTATTAAAAGAAGGGAAAGGATGCGTATGTATTCGCTTCCAGGCTCCTCGAATGGTTCAAGTTTAGTTCCTGAACACTTGGTGCCGGATCCAGAACACAATCAACAGTTACAATAACAATAAGACGAAGAAGAAGAAGAAAAACAACAATATGGATACAACTAGTTGCGTGTCGATGGTGATCACGCATTACAACTATAACGGCCATCCTATCCGATGATGACATTCGATTGCAGCCGAGCAAGTTCACGGTCTCCGTCCTCCAGGGGCCGATCTCCTCAGAAGATCTTACGCTGCTCCCACTTCTCAATCATGGAAGCCTTCCTCCTCTGGCCGCCGATCTGGACACCCTGGGGTCGTGTATTGTTTTGAGGTGCCCGCGATGATGGCAATTGTTGTCGTGGTTAGTCAAAGTGCAAGCTTGACACTGGTGCAGTTGTCGCAGCCAGACGAATTTCGGTAACCAGAGTCACTTACGTGATCTTCGGTATTATTATTATCCTGCGCTTGCTGCTCCTCCGGCTGGATAGCGACTTGCGCCAACTTTCTTTGGAACTTTGGAACAATAGTTCGTTGTGTTGATGGCACCAGGTTATTTTGCTCCCGTCCTGAGGACAAATTCAGCCTCCTAAACGAGTCGATCGCCTGCTTAATTGGATACAATGACTCACTACTCAAGCTAAGCCTATCGTTTGAGTGCGTTTGGTGCTGCTGTTGCTGTTGGGCATCATGATATGGCTGGAAGGACTCATTCAAATTGCTCGCATCGGCTTGATTTCGGTCTCTTAAGGCAAGTCCCTCGTCATCTTGTGGGCTCGCGCACGAGTCAGGGTTTTTGCCTGAATTTCTGCGCCGTTGATCCCTGAGCTCAGCCTCGCGAGCTCGCATCTCCCTCAGCTCCTCCTGGATCTTCAGCTCAGCTGTTGTGGCGCCAGCTGGCTGCTTCGTCGGCGGAGACTTTACGGCAACATTGTTTATACCATTGTTCGAGACCCCATTGAAGTTATTGCTTGTGTTAGGTCTGCAATGGCTCGCACCACCAACCCTCTGGGCTTCGCCTCTAGGTATATGGCTCATGCGAGCAAAGGTCTCTATCACTTTACGAGTGATGCCTGGTTTTACATTGGGCGTCTCCTTGCACATCAAGCTATCCACTGCCTTATAGTCGACGGTTCTTTGAACTTCCGATGGAGAATTTCTGGCGCCAAGCGTGGAGAGATTTGACATTGATTTTGTGAACTGATGGCCCTGTAGGGTGCTATTTCCGCCTGTGGCGCTGGGACTTGTGGTAAAAACAAACCTCTTGCCACTGCTAGAGATGAATTTGTGCATACTAATTGTTGTTGTTTGTTGGCTTGAACCGTTGGATGGTGAATTGGCGACACTTGTAAGTTTTATGCATCTGCTCTGATGTGAGTCGGCCAAATTAGATTGAGTGTTTGCAATAGAAGAGGCCGGTTTTGGTAATTTCAAGGTCTTACCAAATCTGACAATCGCTTCAATGTCTTGATTAGTTGTGCTGGATTTTGACTGCTCACTCTGTTGCTCGTTTGAGCCTGTCGAATTTGAAACTGTCGCCTTGTTTTGCTTGCAATGATCTCCAAACCTTTTCTTCAATTCAAGCTCGCGTTCGTTGAATTGCCTAATCTCCTCTGCAATCCGCCATTCCGTTAGGCCGCCTTTAGTGAGCGACTTTCCGCTACTTCCCGTGCTGCTGCTCCCATTACTTCCGCCTATAGAAGAGGAGCCGGGCGATTTCTTGCTAGTTATTGAGTTTGTTTCAAATCTTTGTATTTCGCGTCTAACATTTGTCTCGAAGATGCTGGACAAATCTGCCTTTGGGGCCTCAAACTCAAGCTCTGCCATGCTTCCTTCCTCACTAAAAGTCTGCTGCTCGTCTACGCTCCTAAAACTACTACTATCACCATTCAAGTAAGACTCTTGACCGCAACTTGACTCTTGAACAAAGGTTGCCCTCTGAATTGAGCCGTCCACGCTCACTTGTTGCCCCTCCAAATTTGTGCCTTGCTCGCCACTATGCCCAATCTTGCTCACTCTTCGATTATCTCCCTCAAAGCGCGCCAACCCTTCTCCTTGCTTCGCCTCTCCTTCCTCCTCCCTCTGTTCCTTCTCTCTCGGGTGCATAAAACTCTCCACCTGTCTGGTGGCGTCCGATATGGCTGCGGTGATGAAACTGCAAACAGACTTCACCTCCTTGGCGTTGAATTTTGACGTGTTCTTTGTTGCTGTTGCTGGTGTTGATGTTGGAGGCGGTGGTGGCGGCGGCGGCCGTTTCGTGGCCGACAGAGGCTGGGGCGCCAGAAACATGGCCTCGTCCTCGATTTTCTCCTGCTTGCTCGACTTGATCTCGCTATCAAATTGGAGGCTCTCGAAGGCGACCCCAATGTTGCTGCCGCCCTCATCGTCCTCCTCCTCTGCCGCCAGTGGCTCCCTCTCAACGGCAGTCCCACTCTCATCCAACTGGCTCGAAGGCTCTTGAGTTGGCTTAGCCGCTCTCGTGTCACTCTCTCGGGCTGCTGGATCCAATTTTTCATCGGCAACAAGTTGGCTTGTTTCGTTGTGCGAGTTCAGTTTTGTGATCACAGTCAAAACTGACCCGTTCTGGGTTGAGCTTGGCTCGTCGTCCTCCTCCTCGTCGTCCTCATCACCATCGGCTCCATACTCAAGTCTTAGCCTCCTCGCGAGTTCGTCCTCTTGCTGGGGCATCGAAATTGACATTGGCCCAAAGGAGGAGCTTGAGGAGGAGAACTCCTCGTTCATCATCTGCTCCTCGCGTTCGTTGTAGGCGCCTGGTTCTGGTTCTATCGTGACTGTTGACTCCATGGCCTCATCGGATTCTCTCTGCTCGTCCGCTCCATTCCCATAACCATCCATCTGATCGGAGCACCTGGCAGCGGAGCTCTCGCTGCCCGAGTGGCAAAGAGTTGGATCGATGGAGATCAGCTGCAACTCATCAACTTGCCGCCCGTTCGAGCCGCAGTTATCACTCGCCTGGCGCCCAAAGTTGTCGGCAGTCTGCTTGGCGCTAGAATTGGACTCCGTTGGCGGCGTCTGGACCAAAACCAGCGTTGCTCGCTCGTCGCCGGTGCGTCTGGTTGTCTTGGCTGCATCTGCACTCGCCTGGTGCTGGTGCAGCTTGTCGCAAACCAGCTCGGCCGGGACCAACTTGGCGGCCGCTTGGCCGGCGCCCAGCTGGTTTGTTTCAGCGTTAGGCGACAGACCTCTCCAATCGTCGTCGCTATATTGGACGACCTTCTGCTGCTTCTCGTTGTCATTGTTGTTGTTGTTGTTGTTGTTGTTGTTATTCTCGTCAAATGTAACCAACTTTTGTCGCACCCTGGCCGCCTGTTGGCCGCCTGACGCGCGCGCGGCCGGCGCAACTCTGGCCGCCTTTGCGGGCTCCTGCTTTTGCTGTCTCTGTTGTCGCAATTCAAATTCAAGCTCCATCTTCGTCTCCCAGAATCTCTTCAACCTTTGCTTATTCGAGATAATGGATCTCGAGTCGATGAGCGGGCTTCCGTTGGCCTTTGGGTGGGCCCGTGGGCTTAGGCTCGCTTGCTCGCCGCCCTCCGCTCCTCCAACCTCGATCTCGTCCCCTATCGAGCTCCTCTCTATTTTAGCAACAACACTTTTCGTGCTTCTCGCTATTGTTTGTCGTCGTGGTTGTTGCTGCTGCTCCTCCTCTCGGCGCGGCTCTCTTCGTCCTGCTTCCGCTTGCTTCTGTCCGATGGAACACAAAGGCTCTGGGAATTTCGTGGTCCATGTTTGGCCGACGGGCGTGTTGTTTGCGCGGCCAGGTGGCCGGAGTTGGTGGGCGAAACGGAAATGATAGAGTTAGCGTCGGCGCTGGAGTTTTGCGTGCATCTGAAATGGTGATCCTGTCTCTCCAGTTGGCTCGCTCGCCGGCCGGCTCAGTTCGTCTCGGCAAAGCTGAGCGCGGCGCTGGCCGGTCATCTTGGACTCTCGAACTCTGCGTGCAATTTGAAGGCGCCGCCGAGTAAGCTTGGCGAGGAGATTGTAAGAGAGAGGTAAAGTTCCTTGTACCTGTGCTAAACGGGCCTAATGCCGTCGGCTAGAACACACACTCGCACACACGCCGCCGCCGCTCAAACTGAAGCCAGAGGCAAAGCTCCATTCCAAAGGGGCATTGTTATCGCAACAACATGGGACTGTATCGCAAGACGGCCACTTGCAGCGTAGCGAAATGTTCCACTAAACCCAAACAGCTCGCCGGCTGACTGGCAAACTGCCTGCCTGCCTGCCTGCAGCCATCTCTCGCCCCCTCGCAGCGCCGCCCACACTCTCCAGCTCGGCGGCCATAAAATCGCAATTCGCTTCCCGGATCAATAATGGCGCCAAACGATCGGCGATCTCTCGCTTAGCGAGCAGACTTAGGCTAGCGATGCACAGAGGCGGCCGCCTTGGCTGTCGGTCAACAATGATCATCAAATTTGCCCACTTGAGCCGAGCAAAACGCTCGAAATGTCTGCCGCCGAGTGGAGTCTCATTTGGAAGTCAATGAGACAGGTTAACTGGCCGATATCAATCAGTCACCCTAATGGAATAGCAAACCAGACGTTTTGCCCATTGTTGGTCAACAGGTCGCTTAGAGGCGAGGGGCTGGCAAACTGAGCGCTGGACTCGCAATCCATCATTGGTGAGGCGCCAGCCTTTGGTGCTGCGCGCGTGGGCTAGAGTGGCGGCGGCGGCGCCAGGCGAGTAGGAGGTAGAGGCAGCACCTGCAACTTGGCTCTCCTCCATCACAATGGCCCATCCGAGGGTTTCGAGCGCCTGAGGATTCCTCTTGCGCTGCTGCCTCGCGTTTTGGCTGGCGGATTTTGTTGAAAATTTGCGCCTAGCCGCCAGCTTGGCATGGAAGGGCTGGCTCAGGTTAGGAGCGGACGGCTGACGCTAATTTTCTCCTTTACGAGCACACGCTTGCATTGTGTTCTCCTTGCGGAGAACGAGAGCGAGCAAGTTGGATTGAGTTTGGATGTGGATGAGGTTTGGATGGAGATGAGCTCTTGGCGCCAGCGCTCGGCAGGCTGCAGCCGATGGTGCATAACAACAAACAAGCTCCGCTCGAGCCTTGGCCAACAGCGCCGGCCGGCTGGACTTGGCTTGCGTTTCCGGCCTGCGAGCGAGCGCCACCTGTTGGGCCGAGGGAAGTCAAGTTCAGCGCAGTGTTGAGCGGGCGGGGCGCTGCAATGGGGGCAGCGGCGGCGGCGGCAGCAACAATAATGAGATCATCACTCGGCCGGCCGCCAAAGGAGGCTGCGTCCGGCTCAGAGCTGTCGATGGCAGCAGCTCGATTGAGCTATCGGCCGAGTTGTTGCAGTCTGAGGGCCCAAGACTAGCGCATGGGGGCAGAGAGGGAGGCAAAGGGGAGCTTTGCGCTTCAATTCATTTGACGCATAAGTGCGCCCTCAGAGCTCTCGAGTTTGCCTCTCTCCTCTGGGCGACTGCTTAGCTAGCGAGAGCTCTGGCAACCGATCGGCCGGTTTGCTGTGTCTCGGTTTAGCCGAGGGAATTGAGACTTGAAGGTGTCTCTGCTGCCTCGCTCGCACTCCGATTGTCACTGTGGGCAAACTTTTTCTACTCAAACCAAAACGCCGCCGAGGGAGGGAGACTTTTCAATCAGACGCCATGAGCGAGGCGAGCAAAGTTGGGCGGCTCTCAGATGGGCTCACCTGTGCTCGACTCTTTGTTTTTAACCCGCCTGCCTCGAGCCATTAAGATTGAAATTTTGCTCCAGAAAATTAAGCGACCGCAAGTGCGCAAAGCTGCATGCAGCCAACCCTTGAAGCCTCCTTCAAGCTCCAGTTTAGGCTCGCAATCAATATTCAGATTGTTATTTGGAGCAAACTGAGCGAAACTCGAGAGAGTTGGCCACGTTTATGCGGCGGCAAAAATGCAAATTCCTCCAGCTTCTCCTAGCTAACCGCAAATGTAAATCACCCGCCTGGAAAACAATCACTGGCAACACTTGCGACCTGAATTCGTGAAACTTAAACAAGAGATGGACCACTTTGGGGTTCAGTCGTTGCTGTTGCCGCAAGTGGAAGCAACGAGGCTGCCAACTGGGATGAGCAGAAACCAAAGGCAGCCTCCTCTCGGCCGCCAGCTGCGGGATGGAGATATCGGAGAGTTGCAGTTGCACAAACTAGGATGCAAGCTGTCAAGAGTCCCTAACATTTTTCGCTGCTTCGCTTCCACCTCTGCGCTCGCTGCCTCCAAGCTAAAGGGACTTGCAAGCCTAAAGGCTGGCCGCTTTGCCAGCTTCTCGCAACCTTTTTGGGTGGCTGAGGGAGAATATGGATGAGCAACAATTATTCATTTGCATCCCCAGAAGTGGACTTGCGTTGGAGCTGGTTTTGTGGGCGGCTCTCCGTTTGGGTCGTCCAACTTTATGGTCGTTTGTGCGACCTCTCTCGACAAAGGGAGCCACACTTGGCACCGGAAACGAGCGGGCAACACTCCTAAAGAGGCGCTCGAGGAGATTCGGGGTTGGAACTTTGTTTTGGCTTGGCTTGGTTTGTCCGGCAAAACTGGAGGCTCAACGTTGTTCTGGCAACGAGAGCGCCGTGATTAGTTTCGGCCAAAAGCGGCCGAAGCAGCGCACACACACAGGGCGGAGTTAGCTCAACACGCAACAGGTGTGTCCATATTTTTGGCTTAGCGCTCCATTGTTGGCCCACTCTCGTTCGCTGGCTGGCGGGCGGCTCGGACGGAAGTTGGACCGATGGGCCGGAACGAGAGAGTCCTTTGGCCTTGCCAAGGGGAGGCGCGCGGCCGAATTGCGAGCGAGGCGGCCGATGAGCAGACTGGTGGCATTGGCCGGCCGCAAGGAGGCGGCAGTGATGAATTTTGCCCGCCTTTAGAGTGGAGGAGCTTCAATGGGCGCTTGTTTAGCTTGCTAGCCTCCAGGATGGATTGCTTTTGGGCTGAGGGCCATTTAGCTGGCCAGTTAGTTGGGTTTAAAATTTAGAGCCTTCGAGGGCTAAAATCGTGATCGGCTGACATTCGGCTTGGAGGCGGACGAGTTTGGCTTTGGTTTTGCAAATTAACGCACCTCTACCTCAAGTTTGAGCTTGAGTTTGGGCTCGAATTGGAGCGTCCGTCTCGGCGAGGAGCAGCAGCAACAGGCTGGCCCCTGCAAGCGAGTGGCAACAAGCAACAACAAAGCACCTGAACTTAATTGAGTTTGTTCTGGTGCTCGGCTGCGGGCTAGCAGAGCTGGCCGGCCAGAGGGAGTGGAGAGGAGTGAGGCGGGCAGGCCGCGGCCGGCGCCCATTGGACCGAATGGGCGCCGGCCGCGGCCATTCAAATGATTGGCCGGCCAACGAGCGCAACTCTTTGCCCCGGCCCGAACAAAAAGGCCATAATTGCAAAGACTCGAGCGAGCGAGCGAGAGAGAGAGAGGCGGCAACTTTCTCGCATTAGCCGAGCCCTCGGATGGCCCATGGGAGTCTTGCTGAGGGAGGCGAGCCCAATATGATTAATTGTCGGGCGGATTTGAGCGAGCCAAACTCCATTTTGCCTCTCCTCGGCCTCGTCTCATCCAACGTTGAGCCGGCCGCTCATGCTGCTGCTGCTGCTGCTGCTGCCACATCCACCAAGAACTTCGAGTTGGATTGGGATAAATCGCAGCGAGCTGAATGCGATTTGCTCGCTTGGTTAGCCAACTGACCAGCCCAAATCGGCTAATCGAAGTTGGCCGCTCGCCTAGTTAGCTCGGCCGGCGACTCCCAGAGCGAGACTAACACACGGAACTGGCCGAGACGCACACAACTCAATTTCACAACCACCTGATGTGATGCAGAACGCGGGCCGCTTTGTTCAAAGAGCCAAACTAATTCAAGAGGCAAGCAAAGACAACTTACCTGTTGTCATAATTTCAGCGGCGCAAATTTGCCAGCCTCATCTTAGCTTCGTTTTCTGCTCTCTTTTTGCCAATTAATTTTGCCATATTTCTCTTGCCTCTTCTTGAATCTGGCCTCAACTCGCTCGGACCAAACGCTCGCCGGGCCAACTATGCAGGCTGACTCGCGGGCCCAATTTGCATCGGCTTGCTTGGTTGGTGGGCCGACTTATATCCAACTCGCGTGCCTTGAGCCGAGCGCAATGTCGCAAGTTGCAATGAGCAAACTGGCCGCCTCGCAAACACTCCTTTGCTTCGAACAACTCCAAGCTTTTGTTCCCGCCGCTCGGCTCACCTGCTCAAGTAAAGCCAACTATCCAGATGAAGATCCTCGGCTGAGACAAGTGCTTCTGTTTCTGCGACCACTGATGCCGCTGCCTCTGGTCCAACTGCCACTGCCGCCGCCACTGCCACTGTTGCTGGCGGCGCCGCCTGCACTGCAACTGATCTTTGGCCCGCACTACCTGTGGGCTTCCGTGCACTTGCTACAAACTCCGGCCAGTCTAAGCCCTCTGCTCAGCTCTCTGCTCTCTCAGTCCGGCTATTGGTCGCTTTTGGTAGCTGCCACCCCTGTTGCCTCCTCTCCTCGCTTCCCCTTGCCTTAAACTCCGCTGCCGCTGCCGCCGCCGCCGCCGCCGCCGCTACCTCGGGCCAGCCGGCGCCGGCAAACCTCAGGCGGACAAATTCTCACACAAACACTACCTGCCTCCCCATTCCCATCCACGCCTTTACTCTGCGCGGCAAAACTTCGCCCTCCCCCTCTCATTGAGTGCCCCCCCCCCGCAGTGGCCGGTCGCAATGCGCCGAGATCGAGCTGGCCAAAGAGGGACGCTCTTCGGGGGAACTGTGGGCGTGCGACGGCCGCCGCCAGCGACCCAAAGGTTAGCTGGTTAGCCTGCAGACTGGCGATGGCCGGTCACTGCAGCGCAACAGGCCGACTGGCCGGAGCCGCATCACGCCGCCTGGCTGACCCCCACTGCAGCGAGGCCGGCCAGCGCAGGCTGCCAGCAACACAACTGCCGCCCCCACGCCGTATCCGCTGGACCTTGCCGGCTCAAAGGTAACAATCAGCACCAGTTGACCGCGCAAGTCCACCTCTCTCGATCTCTTCACTAGCTAAGCAAGCAAGACTTTTTGGGCGCAGGCGCAAGCGCAAGCGGCTCCGCGCCGCTCGTCACGCCAAGCGCAAGCAACTCGCCAACTGCCGATGGCCAGTTGGCCGGCCAACGAGGGCTAACTCGGGCCGGCAAGCCGCTCGTATGGCGGGCAGGTGATGTGAACAGTTGGAATGGATATTGACAGGGCGGCGGTTTTGTTGGTGCAGCCGGACGGCGAGCATTCGACGCGCAGTTGTTGTTGCAACTTGCAGCTTACAAAAGCAACTCTCAGCTTGCTAATCCAAGCCCAAGTTTGAATCATCCCCTCCCAAGTTTAGATTGATGTTAATGGACAAAGGCCTTAAACAAGGGTGTCCACAGTTGGCAGGGGTGGGTTGGATTTAATTTTATACCAACGCAAGTCGGCCTCCTCTCGCTCCTTCCTCTCGCCGGCCTTTGGTTTGAGCGACGCGCACATTGTTGCGCAACTCACACCTGTTGCTTCTGGCGGCCGAGAAGTTACATGATCGCTCTTGGCGGAGGTGTTTGCGCTTTGAGGGCTTTCGCTTTTTATTGCACAGCAACATTGACTCCTGATCCAAGTGGGCTAACTGAACCGAACTGAACCCGACTGGACTAAACTAGATTCAGCAGAACGAAGCCCAATTCAACTGGACCGAACTTACCCATCGAACAATCTTCCTCATCCATCAACGACACCACGCTTTCAGGTGGCGGTCAAAAGTTATCAGCGGCGGTTATTTTAATCGAGCCAACGTAAAACAAGCGCCTTATCTCATCTGTTATCACTCGCAAACACAACATCCATCCTCCTCCCAGCCAATCGATCAGGGTTAGCCTCAGAGAAAGCGATGAGGGTTTCAGCGGCTCCTGACAACACCAAGCTGCGATCCGATCAGATCCGATCAGATCTCATCCCATCACATCTGATCCAAACTGAACCAAACCAAGTTAAACTGGAGCGAGCTAAAGAAGCGCGAGAGCGACTTACCAGGTTAAATAGATACTTTCTCTCTCTCTCTCACTCGGCCGTATGGATGCAGGAAGCCCATCTCAGCTAGCAATGCTGTGATGGTTAACCAGCAACCGAGTCCAGTGGCAAGAAGCCAGCGAGGAGGAGCAAAAACACAAAAACTTGTTTACGATTCCTCCCAAAAGGCCTCCAATCGAACGGATTAAACTCGAGAGCTGAACACAGGTAACCTGAAACCATGCGAACTTCTTCTTTCGCATCTCCACTTTCATTCTTCAAAGCTGGTCAATCCGTTTAAAAACTAGGCTTAGCTCAGGCGGGCGATCATTTTTAATTGCAAACCAGACGCTCGAGAGGAGCTTGATCAAGCCGGCTAAGCTGAGCCCAATCAGCCAGCCTTAGAGTCATCCCCTTGCGTCTCGACCCTTCGGCTGGCATCCAAAATGGAAGCCCCGAGTGCCATTGCAGCCCAATCCAAGTGTCTCCAGCTAGGGCCAACTTGGGCACTCGTACAATTATAGCGCTCGGACGGACAGGTTACAATGGGTCGGAGAGGCTTGCAAATGATCAACAAGCAGCCAGCAGCTAGCAGGCAGAGCCAACGCCAAAGTAACGAGGCGGAGAGATTCCCTCGAGCTCGCTTTACGATCCGGCGCTTGGACGCCTAATTGGCCAGTCCCATTCTCACAAGGCAAACACTGGTTGCCCCTTGTTTGCTTGATGGAGCCGAGGACGAGGGTCTGGAGTGAGAGAGAGCCCACTTATGGTTCCCCTCTCGCTCCTTTCCCTTGCTAACAAGTTAGCCGCCAAGCGGGCGAGCATCCCTAATTGCATCCGTCCCAGTGCGAAGCTGGCGGACAAGTGGGCCAAACGGCCAGGTAGCTGAGCCTGGCCGCTTAGCGGGCCCTTCTTTCAATTTGATCTCGCGCTGGTCCAGTGTGGCCGCAGGCGCCTTGGGCTAGTTGGAGCCGCGAATGAGTTGGTTTCGGCGCAAATTAGGCCGACCTTGTTGGCACAAAAGTGGGCGCTCGTCTGAAAGTCGCCCGCAGCAACAAGGGAGACGTGAGGTGGCTTCAACTTGGGCCAAATCTAATTAGTTGTCGCATAACCTCCAACACTCGTTGGTTGCGACCTACTCAGGTGGCAGCGTGGATCCGGCCGATCATCGGACTCATGCAGCCAAACAGGGACCTTAGAGGGCCATTTCATGCAAACTAGCAGCCCAACAAGAGCGAACAGCAAAACTGATCAGCAACCCTGTGAACAAGAAACCAAGAGGATGAGCAGATGAGGATGATAGTTATAGTTGGACTTGCAGTTGCAATTGCAGTAGCAGCTTTAGTTGTAACCCGCCCCTCAGAGCTAATGGCTCGCCAGTGCGAATGGGAGCCCATTGTTGAGGTTTGAGGGATTTCCGACGCTTTCTGCGGCAACTCGTCCCTCTCAAGTTCATTCGCCATCATCTTATTAGCGGGATGGCCGTTTTGCAACGCAGAGTCTCGTTGGGTCGTCGTCGTCGTCGTCGTCGTCGTCGTCGTCGTCGTCGGCGGCGGCGGCGGCGGCAACAACCACACCGTAGAGGCGGCTCTCGTCGCGGGCCTGCCGCTCGAGCCCTCAATCGATCAGACGAGCAGGGCTAACAGGTAGACTGCAAGGGGGCGGAAATTGGCCCATTGTGTTCGTGAATAGTGGGCCATTGTTTACATCCTGTCCCGGTATCACTCGCCTTGCCATGGTTTGGCCGCCAATGCCAAACCAGGATGGGAGACTTCTGGCAGGAAGGCGATTAATTCAAGCAGGTTGCAAGCAGCCAACACGATCACGATGATACAAACACACAAAGGAGGCAGATGATTTGTTTTCTAGCTGGGAGAGGCGAACTTGAAATTGCAATGTTGCGGTTTTAAATCCGGCTACCGAGCAAGATTGGATCCGGTCACAACTCTTGCCTGTCTGCGCTCCTGCTGTTGCTCTTGTTAGCCTACCAGCCACAGGTGAATGGTTAGCTTGCTCGCCTTCTGGCCAACCAGAGCTCCTTCGCTCTCTCTCCATCTCTAGCGATTTACCCTCCAAAGGAGATGACAGATTTTTCGTAGGCAAATTCAGCCATCATATAAAAGCGGCCCGCTAGCAAATCTAGCAACTCATTTCCACTGTATCATTAGTCAAATGCAAGCGGCAGATGGAAGCGGGCAGCCTGATCGCCACCTCGTCCAGCAGCATGTCATCAACTAATCAAATCTCTCGTAGCGACTCAAAGTCACAAGAGAAAACTGTAAAGAAACTAAACAGATTGCTAAATACAGTGATGAATCTTTCGACCTTCAGCAAGGGGGGCATGAATTCGAGGCATTGTCTCAAGTCAATAACTCTTTGCTCCCTCCTCCTACTTCTACTAGATCGATCTCCTCCAATCAAGTGCAAATCTTTGCTCGAGTTCAGCGCCACCAACGGCGAACTCAGGCACTTCAGCCCGAACCCAAGAGGAGCCGACAAGTGGATCCCAATCAGGGATTACTCAACTAGCCCAATTGTTGAAGTTGACAAGAGAGCGCCAGTCAAGGCAGAGAAGGCCAACCAGGATCAGCTGAAAACTTCAGAATCCCAATTGAAGCCGACAACAAACAGTAAGCCGCCGACTCTTGGAGGCCAGAGCCAGGAGTTGCTGCAGGCGGTCAGCTCGAACAGCGGGGGACTGGCTAGGATTGATTGCATTGGCTCGGGGGAGAGCAAACAGCAGCTCCTACCTGTCAGCTTGAACCTCGAGGCCTCCAGCTCAGGCATGAGCTCGGTTGTCAGCGGCGCTCGGCCTCAGATGCGGCGCTCGGCGCCAGATGGAGGGCAGCAAGCCGAGGAGGAAAGTGGAGATAGCGACAACGATGACGAGGACGACGAAGAATTGGAGGGCAAGACATTGGAGCGGCAGCAAATGAAGTTGCGCAGAGAGATGTTGAACGGAAATGAGTCGGTCTCGCTGGAGTCGGCCGTTGCGCCTCCAAGGGGAGGTTACAAATCCAGGCTTCTGGAGATGGCAAATCAGAACGAGATGGAGGAGCCGAATGGGGAGAGGAGCGAGCAGGAGGCAGCTGAGGCAAGCGAGGCGGAGGCGGCCGACAGATCTGCATTGGACGAGCAACAGCAACAGCAGCGCGAGATAATCCTGGCCCAAGCTCAGAGCGAGGCAAAGGCCATCAAAGAGCAACAGGAATCCCTACTGAGGCAGCAAAGATTGCAGCAACAAATGTTACTAAGAAGGCACCAAGAGTTGGAGGCAAATCAGAGCGACGCTAGGCTCATCGACTCGCCACCAGAGCGGAGACAACTGGCCAATTGGCCCCAGTTGCAGCGGCAGCAATCGCGAGCTAACAGGCTCAGATCGAATGCGCAACCTAGTGATCAATACGGCCAGCAGCAGACGCAACTCCAGGAGCAAACGGGCTACGAAAACGGGCTTACAAACCAGGAGTACGGTGAGAGTAGGCAGGAGGATCAGAGTGATTCGGGTGGCCAGCAAATGGAGCGGCCGCCGTTGGAACGAGTGCGGCTGGAGCAAAGTCAGAGCAGCCAGTACGAGCGCCGGCCGACCGTCAGGAGGCCAGCGCAGGTCGACATTCAATTTAGCGATACGGACCAGCCGGATAGTAAGACGTACAACTCGATGAGAGGAGCCGACGAGAGGGACGATGTGATGGGCGACAACTCGGTTCGGAAGGCTTTGATAAGCGAGCAAGCGCCCGAACTTGAGCTCAGCAGGAAGAGCGCCATCCAAGGGGACGACGACCTCCTGGTTGCCGCCCAGCACCACTATGGGACCCATTACGACTCTTTGCATGGCCACCAGAAGGACCACTACCAGTAAGTTGGAAGACGAGAAGCTGAGCTCCTCTCGTTTGCATGCACCAGACTAATCTTTCGCCATTTGACGAAGGTTTGCTGAATCGCACAAGAAGGGCCAGTTCCACTCGGGCTTCAAGCGTGGCGGCAAGAAGTTTCAAGGTAAGTGGCCTACTAGCCAGTCCCAAGTGCAAAGTGCAGCGGCGAGCCACTAAAACTGATGTCTCCACCAAAAATGTCCCAAGTCTCTGGACACTCGTCGCAAAACAAGCACCATGCTGAGGGTCACGTGAAATGGCACGGAAAGAAGGGCTCTGGAACCCATTATTGGGACTTCAAGCACAAGGCCAAGAAGCACGACGAATACTCCTTCTGAGGCTCAACTGGCCCAAACTCCGTCATTCGTATCTTAACAAACCAATTAAATAGGTACCCAGGTGATAGTTTTAGGGCGACAGGTAGCTCTATGTACATGGCATTTATTCGTTCTTCCATCAATCTGGACGCTATCTACAAGTTTGGAATCACAGTCTTGATATGATGACGGGGTCGTCGGGCGGCGCCGAACTCGTCTCGCCGATCGCCCTGCCTCCGTCAGCTTCGGCAACGGGCCCCATGGTTTCCTCTTTCCTGCTCACTGGGTAGTCAGGGTCATTGTTGTTGTTGTTGTTGCAGGAGTAGGCTCTGCTCTCGGTTTGGTTGCCATTTTTCGTCCTGTACAATCCAAACTCATGGTCATGGTCAAGCACGAAATTCGGACTTCCAATCTGAGCGGCGCCGTAGTCGACTTTCGGATTGACCACGTAGTTGCTCTGGGTCACCGTGGCCGATGAGAGGGTTGTCGTTGAGGGCGACGAGCGCATGAAGCCGTATGCGATTGGCGAGCTCGAGCGACTGCACTCGTCGTTCATGATGGAACTGGCCTCGCCCGTTTGCCCGGCGTCATCGCTGGTCGCCCTGAGCTGCCGGCCGGTTGAAATCCTGCTCGAGCCTCCGTTTTTCCCAGAGTCAGTGAGGTTTGCAATCCTAGAGCTGTTCTGAGACATGAGAGCATCGTTGGGGTTTGCGTTGTTGGAGTCGGGAGCGCTGTCTTCACATTTCTCTGCGTCCCTCCGATCGAAGGCAGGCGACTCCCCTTGGCTCTCCGACTGGTAAGCAAATCTCCCGTCCACATCGACAGTAGGAATCTCGCTCTGCACTTCCAATTTTTGAATCACTGTATCGGTGCTCGCGTGATATTGGGGCCTCACGTTGGCGCCAAAAGTTCGCATCGGTTTGATATGCTGCTCTCTCGAGTAGGATGTTGGTTGCGGGTAGTTTTGGCCGCGGATCCATTGGTCATTTTGTTTGCACGATCCGCTAGTCTCACCACCAGTCTCATGGTTCGTCCTTTGTTGAATCTCTATTTGCTTAGCCAGCACTCTCAGTAGATTTGGCTGCATATTGAAACGTTCCTGCTGCTCCCCTTGCAACAAAATCGGTTCCTGTGCGCTAGTAGCGCCTTGTTTAGCATTGGTCGTCCCTAACTTGCTCATAGCGCCTCCATAGCCATCCCCGGCTTGAGATTTGCTTAAATGTTGAACCTTTGTTTGCTGCAAGGCGGCCAGCAGTTGGGCGCAATAAGAACAGCGCTCCTCGACAATCTGACCAACATGGTGCTCCATTTCCTTGAACCTCCTAACGCACCTAAACGCGTGTAACGGGCAGCCAGTGGCTATTAGAGTCTCTGAGCCAATAGGTTTCATAACTGGCACCAGTTGGGAAGTCGTGAGCTGCGAACCAACTTGGCCAATGTTAAAGAGCCGGCGTCTTCTGGGATCTGTCGAGGGATAAGCTCTGAGGGTGAATTTAAACCAATCGCTGGCGTTGCTTGCGAGACCATGCATTCTCCGAATGGTCGGCGAGCGCATCAGGAAGTTTTGCGTTTGTGGCGCTAGAATTGGGTTTACATGATTCATAGGAACTAACACCTTGGGCGTCTGGTATTGCTGGTGCGCTATTCGGGCCACCATCGGTCCAAATGTCTCTTGCTTGCCAGACCTAACTGCGTTTGGAGAGGACCTGGAGCATTCCTTGCCTGTAGTCCTCTTCGAGTGTTTCGAGGACGACGATTTGGGCGACGAAGATTGCTTGCTTGATCCCTTTGCTCTACCAAGATAACCTTCTCTGGCCAACATCTTGTTCCCGTCCAACAATAACCCTTGCGATAACAATAGTTTGCCCTGACTGCTCAATATCTTCTCTCTATCGCTCCTATCCATCTTATACTTGAACAAGCAAACTCCTATTATGATGAATGACATCACAGTCATGGCTACGGTTATGACTGTTAAAATAAGCACATCCAGATCAGTGAGAAGGGAGCGTTTAGGTCCATGCGATGAGTCTCTCGATTGTTGGATGGTCCTGCCGAGCTGGGGCAGCTGGTTGAACGCGTTTAGGGTGTTGAAATGCGAGTGTCTCTGGTGAGTATTTGGTCTATGTTTGCTATACGCAGTGCTCGCTACCTGCTGTCCTCTCGGCTCACCGATGCCCGTCCACATTTGCCGACTGTTGGAGGCTGGACTGTTGACCGAGTTTTGGTCGCGCTTGCTCATTCTGGCGCCATTGTCGGCCAGATGATCGTCTTGGGTGGAATCTTGTGCGCTTCCAAATGAGACAGCGTTGGACGAGTGTAGGGATTGATTGTTCGAGTTTGAGGGGTACCTGTTGAATCGAGTCAACTTAACGAACGCGACCTCTGACTTTGGCTCGAATTCAAAATAATCGCTCTCGCTCTCCTCCTCGTCTAGCTCGTCCAGTTCGTTGATCGAGCCGTCAGCTGGGAGATGATAGCTTTCGCCAAGTCTAGTCTCATTTCTCCTCTTCGATTGTCGTCCGTTACCTGCCGGCGATTGCGTTGGAGAGCCTTTGCAAACTAGATCGTTGTAGTGGACGTGCTGAGTCAGCTTTCCACGTAACTTCAAGGGATAATGGCACTTGAGATCGCTCGTCTGCGAGACTGTGTTAAACTTGAGCCAATAATTTGCAATATTTGAGGTAGAAGTGTCAACCAGTTGGTCTTCGCCGGCTTGTGCGGCTGGCAACTCAACTGAGGCCCAGCGCTTGTTGAGCCACAACCAAAGAGGCCTAGTTTGGCAGTCGCACCTAACAGGATTAAAGCTTAGCCTTAGCGATGAGTGGTCGCCCCGTTGAAGGAGCTGGTTGTTTAGCTGCAACTCGTCCAACAGTTGCAGTGAGCTCGTGCTGATCGAGCCCATATTGTTATGCCTAAAGTCCAAGTTTAACTTCGTCCTCTTGGCCAAACTAGTGAGGATCTGCCTGAGCGGCAGCTGAGCCATCGACGTGTATGAGATCCTCAGCTCCAATTTGTCGCCCGTTATTCCGAGCAAACTTTCGTCGCCCATGGACGTCAAGTTGAGGCCCATCAAGCTCAACCGCCTGGTGCTTGGACCGAGCAACCGAGACAGCTCGTCGCCGAGCTGAAAGCCGCGGCTGGCGTTTATCTGTGTCGGGCTTGCAAAGTCATTGAACAGCTCCAGTTCCATATGTTGCACGTCGAGCCAGACTGAACTTGCGGCCGCGCCTCCGGAGTCTTCGGTCTCTGGCCACTCTAGGCTTGTTTGCGGCTGCTGCGGCGAGAGTCGGAAGCAGTGCTGGCCAATGGAGGACACGACGAGCTCGTCGCCCATCTTCCGCAGCATCCTCTCAGATAGGTGGCCGTTTGAGAGGAGTGAGTTGAGCAGGCCTTGGAGGTTTTGTCGCAGTAGCGGGTAGTTGAAGAGTTTGAGCGTCTTCAAGGCTTGCAATTTGGCCAAGAACTTGCAGTTGAACCTTTGCAAGCTCAACAAATTGCTGAGATCCAGGTGTTGAAGCTTGAACAGTTGATTCAAATCGCTTTGCCCGACACTCGTGAAAGAGTTCGAGCTCAGATCCAAGTATTTCAAGCTCAGAGCTACGTTTGTTAGTTGGGTATTGAGCAAGTTCAGTCTAGTCAGCTGGTTGTTGCTCAAATCGAGAGTTTCCAGCGAATGCGTCCTGTCGAACACGTTGATCGCCAACCAAACTAGCTGGTTTGAAGACAAGTTCAGGTGCCTCAAGAATGGGGCATCGATGGGCTTGTTAATGGATCGTATTTGGTCGAGTTGGATTGCTGTTTGGTTTGCGCCCGATCGCCGCTTGCCCGACGCTTGTGGTGGCGAGAGATTGTTCGGGCTTTGGGCTGGTTGTTCACTGGTTGCCTGCTGGATTGCGTACAATCTGGTGGCCGCCAAGTTCAGATGCCTGACGCTCCTCTGCTCGAATAGAATGAGATCACTCGACTCGCGATTCAAGGGGTTGAACTGGATGTTGAAGCTCTTGATTTGGATCAGCATGTTTGAGTTTGCTGTGAGACTCTGGATTCGGT
>Ga0268249_1000001_pt1 | contig 182340 bp, 129 predicted proteins | sample AgamicAtPe_FD_200257 | JGI IMG/M metagenome (GOLD analysis project Ga0268249, IMG submission 200257) | Agave microbial communities from Guanajuato, Mexico - At.P.e (v2) (version 3) | ecosystem: Host-associated > Plants > Phyllosphere > Phylloplane/Leaf | place: Guanajuato, Mexico | collected... | reverse complement strand
CGGGCGGGCGCATCGGGCGGCCGTTGCTTGCGCAAGGCTCGCCATTGGTCGGTCGCAAGCCAGCAAACGAGCCTCTTATCGTCCATTGTTTTGCTGGCGCGCTCGTGGGCGCCGGCCAAGTTCAGCTGGCCGGCCGGGCGGCCTTTGTTGGCCTAACGAGAGTTTGCCGCATCACAGTAATAATGCTAATAAACTGGCTTGCGCTCGTTGAATTTGGCGCTCAAGGTGGCGGCAGTTTGGTGGCGCAACTCTGACGACAGTTTGCTCGCTTGGGTGTCAGCGCGCGCGAGTGCAAGTGCAAGTGCAAGCGCAAGAGATGTGGCATTTAGGAGGCTGAATCTGGTTTGCGCAAACTAGATCACGAGAGCACCAGTTGAGTTGAGTTGAGTTGAGTGGCGGCTGAGTTTTGTTTGCATTCGTGTTTCAGTTTTGGCCGCGACTGGTGTGTCGCCCCTCTCGCTCGGGCTTCAGCGGGCGGCCGAGGGGCGGCGAGCGTCCTCCGGCGACTCGCTCGAGTCCTCGCTCAGGTGCCAGCTGGGGGCTGGCGAGCTGGGCTCGTCGGCCGGCCGAGCGGAGGCGAGCGGCGGCGGCGGCGGCGGCGGCGGCGGCGGCGGCGGCGGCGGCGAGTGCGCGCAACTGGCTGCCGCCGCCGCCGCCGGCCACAACCAAGGCGGCTCCTCCGCAAACTCCGACTCGAGCCAGCGAATTGGAACGCGCGCACAGACGAGCGGGCGGAGTTGGCGGCAGCGGCGGCTGCGGCTGCGGCGGAAGTGGAGGGGAGCCCGAGGGAGGCTCGAGGCTGGAGCCGGGGCTTGAGTGTGGAGGTTGGGGCTGGCGCTGAGCGCAGTGAGCGCGAACGCGGCAGGAGAAGAGAGACGGGCTCAGCGGCGAAGCCACAGGCAGCGGGCGAGCCGAGCGCGGACTCGAACTCGAACTCGAACTTGGAGGAAGCGGCAGAGGCGGCGGCGGCGGCAAACTCGGAGGGCAATTTCAAATTCGAAGGCGAACCCAAAGGCGAACCCGAAGCCAAGTGGGCCGCTTCCAACGAATGCGTGCGCTCATTATGCCGGCCGACTGGCTGCTTGCTCGCCGGCTCTGGCCGCTCGAAAGCTCGGCCGGCTAGACGGGCCAACTAACGGCCGGGCCAACAATAAAAAGCATTCCCATCGCCCATCGCCCATTCCCATTCTCTAGACTCAGACGGACTCGGCCGGACTGACCTCGTCCCTGTTGCCTGTGGGCGCCGCTCGCCGCTCGCTCGCCGCGGCGCCGGCCTCAGAGTGCGGCGCTCGGGCCGAGCGAGGCCAGAGCGGCGCAAATTGGAGGCGAGCGAATTGCGTGCGCCCAGCCAGAGCGGCGACTGGCCGCCTGTCAGCGAGCGGCCCGATTGGGCGCCGGCCAGCCAGCCGCCAGCCCCACCACTGCGGCCGAGCCCCTCGAAAGAGGGCCGAGCGAGCGAGCCAGCCAGCGGCGAGACTGCCGGTTAGCCGGCCGGCCGGCCCAGGTCCAGTCTGGCCGAGCGGCGGGCCCGCTGGTTGGGCCGGGCGCGCCGCCGGTGCGAGCGGCCGGGAGTGGGCAAATTCCTGGCGCTGCGAGAAGAGCCAGCGGAGGGGAAGGCGGCTCGCTCTCTGCGCTCGTTCTCGCTCGCTTGGGCTCCAGCGCCGGCGCTCCGACTTCAGCTAAGGCTGAGGCTGGCGCTGAGGCTGGAGCTTTAGCCCCAGCCTCAACTCCAGCTCCAGCTCCAGCTCCAACACAAGCTCGAGCTCAGGCGACTCAAACGCGCTGCTGCCGCCAACCGAGCGCGAGCGCCAAGCGGCCGCCCGCCCCTCGGCCAGCCTGCCTGCTGCTGGCTCGGCCGCCCGCTCGCTCGCCCGCGCTGGCTCAGCGAGAGCCAGAGCGAGGGCCGGAGCGAGCGGCCGGCGCAAAAGGCAGCCAGCCAGCCAGCCAGCCAGACATCAATTGCACGGCGCTCGCACTCGCACCCGCACCCGCACTCGCACTCACACTCGCACTCACACTAACACTCGCACTCGCGCTCGGCTTGGTTGGCCGGCGGCCGACCGCCTGCCTGCCTCCGTCCGCTCTCCGGCCAGCCAGCCTCACCGACCGGTCGACCGACTGGCGCGGCTACACAAGCGTAACGCTCTGCCCGTCTGCTCGCTGCTCCAGGGCCGAACTGATGAACGAGAGGGAGATTTAAAGATGGCGACGACCTAAAACTGCGCACATCCTAATGGTGTTGGTACACTTTATTCCACCAAAGGTTGGCTGGTTGGTTTGCTGGTGTTGGTGTTGGTGTTGTTGTTGTTTTACTATTGCTTGCCGAATATCCGCGGCTTCGTTCGCGATGGATAGAATAAAGTCGCGAAAAGAGGACCGTATTCCAGATCGGGAGGGCTCCCCATTCCCGACTCGCTCCTGGTCAGTCGTCTCTGCATCGCAAAGACCGACCGCCCCCTCCTCACTCTTGCCCGTAACCCTCCTCCGCCGAGTCAGTTTTCCAGCGCCGCCGCCACGCCCTCTTGCCCCACCCTCCTCTGTGGTCCTCTCTCATCCCGCTCACTTGTGGATTGTGCGGACACTTCGGACGCGCCCAGCATCCTCTCGCATCCCGCTGCAGGTCCCCGCTGCGCCCGTCCTCGGCTGCTGGAGAGAGCCGATAGACGCGCCCACTCAACTTTCTCGGGTTGCAACCCGCAAATCCCGCGGTGTTGCGCAATCGAAAGCGTGGGGGAAAAGAGGTGGGTTATGAGTGCTAGAAAGGGGGGGGGAAATTAACGTGTACGAGCAGAGACCTATCTATGCTATGCGAACCCGAACTCGGACACCGATTTTGATCACCATCCGGTGGAGTTGGGATTTTAATTATAAGAAGAAAGAGAGAAGGATACTGTACATTTTTTCTAGATGATTATGCTGTCGTCGTCTAGGAACATGGAGTAGAGGATGACCCAGTCCTCTTCATCACTTCCAGCGCTTGTGGTGGCCGACACGAGCTCGTCCTCGCAAGGCCCCAACTTTGGCTCGGATCTTTCGTTTTCGTTTTCGTATTCGTACTCGTACTCGCACTCGTACTCGTACTCGTTCTTGTTTTTGTTCTCGTACTCATACTCGTTCTGGGTCTCGCTCTGGCTTTGAGGCTGGCTCTGGCTCTGGGTGTGGGCCTGGGTGTGGGTCTGGATCTGGATCTGGCTCGGGGTTTGGCTCGGGGTCTGGCTCGGGGTTTGGCTCGGGGTTTGGCTCGGGGTCTGGCTCGGGGTCTGGCTCTGGCTGCTCGGCCTGGCCACCGGCTGTAACTGCAGCTTTGTCTGCTTTGGATCCTTCTTCGCCTTCTTTCTCGGCCGATACTTGTAATCTGGGTGCTCGCGGAGGTGCAACAGGCGCAACTTTTCCGCCTCCTCGATGAAGGGAAGCCTCTGCTCGGCAGAGAGAAGCTTCCACTCGCGACCTAAGCGCTTACTGATCTCCGCATTGTGCATCTCCGGCTGCTCGGTGCATATTTTCTTCCTCTGAATCTGGCTCCAAACCATGAACGAGTTCATGGGTCGCTTTACTGCTTGTTGCCGTTGGACCTTCTGTTCGCATAGCTTGGAGCCAGGCTGCTGGCAGCTTGGCTCAAAGCTATGCGAACCGATGGAGCCATTTAGGCGGACGGCAAACATGTCGCTTCTGTCTCTGCCTTAAAACTTGGTGCCTGGATGGTGGGTTAATTGGCCGAAGGCCTTTTCTGGTGATGTTAGGTGTTCGTGTGTCGGTTGGTTGTGGTCAGATGGAGGACCAACTAAAGATTGAGGGGACACCAGCAGCAACAGACCAGACTAGCACTCGCACAAACGCATACAAAATCGACGTTCACCAGCAGGAGCGCGGTAGCAAGCGCAGCAACAACAACAAGCCGCGGTAGCGACGGCAGCAGCAGCAGCAGCAGCAGCGTGCATAAGGGGAAAGCCAGTTCATTGGCCCTCGGTATGCTAGCAAGGACTGAAGTGGGCGAAGAGCGAGAAAGAGAGAGAGAGGGATTGAGAGAGGACGATACAGCGACCAACACCAGTGGAAACCAACATGGGGGCACCAAAAGTCCTCAGAAATGTAGCCCATCTCGCGTAGATTGCACGAACCATTCCAAGCCTTGAATTAAAGTCAGGCAACCTTAGTGCCCGAACTGCTAGCACTCAAATAGTGGCTGGTCAGCCTATCGAGAGACCTACACTTTGCTCCGCCGCGAAAGATTCTCAGTACCCTCTACATAACTACAGGCCCACAATTGACGCGCGTTTGCTCAACGAAAGAGTGAGAGAGAGAGAGAGAGAGAGAGGGAGAGAGAGAGAACAAAATCTTACATAGACATACATCCCTCTAGCTTGTTTAACCGTTAAATCTGGTCCAATGTTCTTAATAATCGTCTCTTTGACGTACTAGCTTACATACACTATTCCAGTCTAGAAAGATCATCTTGTTGCGATTCCGTTGAAAAGCTGACATACCCGTGAAGTTGCAGTTTCCTTGTTTCGTTTCGGTCCGTTTGACTTTTGAGTTCTACCCGTACTCGTTTGCCTTATTTATGTATACAAATTGTTGTATTGCTGTTTCTTCGCTAGTCTTTCCTGATTGACGTGCAGCATTCCCACGCATTCGTATGATTATATTCGTTCGTGTATGAATTGATTGTTTCTGATGATGATTGCCTTAACTGAAAGCTTGACGTTGACATATATGCACTCGATTGTTACCGAAGTCGACTATCACAATGTAATTATCTATGGTTGCTACACCGGCCGGACGATCTAACTCAACCACATCTCTACTGATGTAACTAAAATTTTGCGTGTCTTTACTCCAACAAACAAGGCGATTGTTGCGAGAATCGGAGCAGTAAACCGTCGACCCACTTGAGCTAACTCCCTGCGGTCGGAGGAATTCGCCCCACGAGGAGCCTTCGCCGAATCCGACAAATTTAGATTCATGAAATTGCTGATTGATCTGACGGTTTGTTGACTTTTGAGGTGGATTGATGAGGTAGTTGTTTTCGTTCGTCGACATGAGCGAGGTGGACGATGTTACTGTTTTGTCGTCACTCTGAGTGATCAAGACTAATCTATGCTTGTTGAAGTCGGAAACCATAATCTGAGTCGTAGACAGATATGCTATGCCTCTCGGCGAGTCCAGTGGTTGACTGAAATGCGTTAAGTAACGTCCTAAATTATTGAACATTTGTATTCGTCTATTTCTGGTGTCGCTCACTATGATGTTGTGTGTAATCTTGCAAACATCAATGTCCCATGGATAACAAAACTGACCGCACTTGCTGCCTCGCTCGCCAAACTTAAACAGGTACGAGCCAGACATATCGAAAACCTGCACGCGGTGGTTATCCTTATCTGCCACAATGATTTGTTCTAGCTTTGGATTGAAGACAATGCCAGCAGGCCTGTCAAACTGGCCATGCCGCGCGCCTGGACCATCGCCAAACATGTGGAGGAAGGTGACTGTTTGTCTTATTGCATCAAACTCGAACAGTTGAATACGATTATTGCTCCGATCTGCTACCCCAATCAAATAGGTCGAGCAAGCTGTCGAATGTGTGGAATTGCTTCGATTGTTATTGCTACACATTCCTGGACCAATGAAATGCTTGTCATACGCATCCTCGCTGAATCCAACTCCAACTGGCCGAAACCACTCGGTGAACGTGTCCGACGAGCTTGCACTTGTTGAGCTATTGAACGGCCATGTATCACTTAGAGTCGAGAGCTCTGAGTACCTAGCAATTGCTACGCCCCAAGGTCGACAAAAATTACCCGCTTCCGTTCCTTCGGCGCCGAAAGTCAATATACGACGCCAGTTGGATAGCTCTGATTTTGATTGCATTTGTGAATCGAATGGACTGCCGTTTATAGCAACAAGATGCTGACAAATGTGAACCCGGTTATTTCCGAAATCGACTATCACAATATAGTTGTCTATCGCAGCAAGACCTGCGGGGCGATCCAATTCGACAACATCTCTATTTATATACCCGAATGTTTGTGTATCCCGATTCCAATGTGCAACACGATTGTTGCGCGAATCAGAACAGTATACAGCTGACCCGTAGACGGTTGTTCCTTGCGGTCGGAGAAATTCGCCCCACGAGGAGCCTTCGCCGAATCCGACAAATTTAGATTCATGAAATTGCTGATTGATCTGACGGTTTGTTGACTTTTGAGGTGGATTGATGAGGTAGTTGTTTTCGTTCGTCGACATGAGCGAGGTGGACGATGTTACTGTTTTGTCGTCACTCTGAGTGATCAAGACTAATCTATGCTTGTTGAAGTCGGAAACCATAATCTGAGTCGTAGACAGATATGCTATGCCTCTCGGCGAGTCCAGTGGTTGACTGAAATGCGTTAAGTAACGTCCTAAATTATTGAACATTTGTATTCGTCTATTTCTGGTGTCGCTCACTATGATGTTGTGTGTAATCTTGCAAACATCAATGTCCCATGGATAACAAAACTGACCGCACTTGCTGCCTCGCTCGCCAAACTTAAACAGGTACGAGCCAGACATATCGAAAACCTGCACGCGGTGGTTATCCTTATCTGCCACAATGATTTGTTCTAGCTTTGGATTGAAGACAATGCCAGCAGGCCTGTCAAACTGGCCATGCCGCGCGCCTGGACCATCGCCAAACATGTGGAGGAAGGTGACTGTTTGTCTTATTGCATCAAACTCGAACAGTTGAATACGATTATTGCTCCGATCTGCTACCCCAATCAAATAGGTCGAGCAAGCTGTCGAATGTGTGGAATTGCTTCGATTGTTATTGCTACACATTCCTGGACCAATGAAATGCTTGTCATACGCATCCTCGCTGAATCCAACTCCAACTGGCCGAAACCACTCGGTGAACGTGTCCGACGAGCTTGCACTTGTTGAGCTATTGAACGGCCATGTATCACTTAGAGTCGAGAGCTCTGAGTACCTAGCAATTGCTACGCCCCAAGGTCGACAAAAATTACCCGCTTCCGTTCCTTCGGCGCCGAAAGTCAATATACGACGCCACATCATTATAATTTGTTTCAATCTTTTTGCAGCACTTGAGGCTGTCTCGTCCGTTGTATGGTTCAGGTCTTTCTCCTCTAGCAAGTAGAAAGTTTTTATATTAAAAGTTGATCGCGCTTGTCGGCTTAAGATTGTTTGTTGCTCTTGTTGACATAAAAGGGGAAGATGAAAACAATAAAAGTTAGGAATTCAACACTCAATAGTTTTGCTTGGTCCGTTGAAAGTCATGATAGGGGATAATATATAGGTATAATCTAATAATAATAAAATAAAATGATGATACAACATGATAGGGTTAGTGGTATAAGAGGTGATATTCACCAGAAAGCAATTATCACCTTTTACACTTGTGGCTCCCAGAGAACCAACGCCAACTGAATGGACTTGGGCGAGAGCGCGCATTCGTGCGTCTCGCGCTAGCCCATTCGAGTTGGCGCAGAACAAGGAGTTTAAGTGAGTCTCAAGCAGAGGCAACTGTGCGCCGCCTCCGCCGCCGCCTGCACAACTGTTGAAGCAAATGGCCCTCTCGCCCTGATGCCGCAGTTCGCTCAACCCAGAGTTAGGTTGCGACGACAACAGTAGAGCCCACAAAGTTTTAGCCTCAAACCTCGAAAGAGCCGAACTTGCGCTGCAAAATTGCGAGCGCAGCCTGCGCATCATGGCCAGCAAAGCCATTCGATTCTGGCACAAAGCTCGCTGTCCTGTGCGCGCAAAGGCGCCTCCGACCCCCAACCGCAGTGCAACTCCCCTCCCATCGCGCACACACACACGCTTCCAGCCTCCCAAAGCCGAGCCTGCCTACGCTCGCAAGCCTCTCTCTCTCTCCCCATCCCCGTCCCTTTGCCAGCGGATCAGTTGATTTGCGTGCCAGGTAGACGCTAAACAGCCGCTCATATCGGGCTCACCAAGCCCAACTGTTGAACTTGGCGACGTCCCGCTCCGCATGCTGCCTCTCTGTCTGGCCCGACCAAAGCAGGCAGCTGAGCCTGTTGCTCGGGTCCCGTCTGCGGGCAAGCTGTCGCTCGCGCTCCGGCGCGCGTCTCATGGCGCCTCCTGCTCGAGGGGCTCGCTCATAGGGGAAAGGCATAGAAGGGGGGGGGGAAATGTGTTTGGTTAGCGGCCACTTGGTGGCGCGGGAATCAATTCGCGCCAAAACTAGTCATTGTCATGGATTACAGTTTGTGTTTGTGTTTCATTTTCGTGAGGAACTTTGGTAAGATACTCACGTGAAGCCTCAAGGTTCATCAGGCCAACTATTGACAGCAGGAACTAGACAGTTCAACCAACTATTAGACCATCATGACCGAAACTGATCTCAAAGCTAGAGAGTTGGAGCTCGAATACAGGAGCTTCCTGGACGATGAAGCCACAGATGGCATATACAAGGCTAAGGTGGAACATATGATCAAGAGGAAAGAGACTAGACTAGTTGTCAAAATAAACGACACAAGAAAACACCCCAACTTCAGGGCCAGAGCTCAGGGGCTCATTGAAAACTCGGTGGAGGAGTTAGTTGCGTTTCAGAGGGCCCTCAAAGAGTATGTTATTTCATTGGATCCCGGTTATGGCAGGAGCATCTTCGAGTTTCACATCGGCTTGTGCGGCAGTTTCGGATCAAGACACGTCACCCCAAGAACGTTAACTTCCAGATTCTTGAACAATACTGTGTGTGTTGAAGGAATTGTTAGCAAAGTTTCACTGGTAAAGCCCAAAATCGTCAAATCAGTTTATTATTGTGAGGCCACCAAGAAAACGATCGAACGTCGCCATTACGACTTATCCTCGCTCGAGTATCACCCCTCCTCAAATATTCTCGAAACTAAGGACGAAGACGGAAACCCTCTCACGTTAGAATATGGGCCCTCCCTATACAAGGACCACCAAACTCTTACTCTCCAAGAAATGCCTGAAGTTGCGCCAGCAGGTCAGTTGCCCCGTTGCGTCGATATAATTGTGGAGAACGATTTAGTTGACCAATGTAAGCCAGGAGATCGTGTACAAATTGTTGGAAGTTACAGATGTTTGCCTAACAAACAAGGAAACTTCAGCAACTGCGTCTTTCGAACCGTCATAATCGCGAATTATGTCGAGCAAATGTCGAAAGAGGTTGCCCTGACCCTCACCGATGATGATGTGAGAGCTTGTAAAAAGCTATCACGCACTAGAAGATTCAACATATTTGATCGGCTTGCCCAATCGCTGGCACCATCAATCTATGGACACGAGAACGTTAAGAAAGCGATACTTTGCATGCTACTCGGTGGAGTAGAAAAGATATTGCCCAATGGCACTCGCCTCAGGGGTGATATCAATGTTCTCCTTGTTGGTGATCCTTCAGTTGCAAAATCTCAATTACTCCGATTTGTCCTCGGATGTGCGCCAAGAGCGATTCCAACAACCGGTCGAGGATCCTCTGGAGTAGGTCTAACCGCTGCCGTCACAACTGACCCTGATTCCGGTGATAGGCGCCTAGAGGCAGGGGCCATGGTTCTCGCAGATAGAGGGGTTGTTTGTATCGACGAATTCGACAAGATGTCCGACATTGATCGTACCGCTATTCATGAAGTGATGGAACAGGGCCGTGTCACTATTTGCAAGGCCGGTATACAAGCCCGACTAAATGCAAGATGTAGTGTTCTAGCTGCAGCAAATCCCTCATGGGGCAATTACAATCCCTACAAGAAGCCAATGGAGAATATTGGTATGCAAGACTCACTTCTATCTCGTTTCGACCTACTTTTCATTATGTTGGATGAACACAATCGTGAGACCGACACCAAGATCTCAGAGCATGTCGTGAGGGTGCACCGTTTCCGGCCTCCAGGTGAACAAGATGGCGAACCTGCTGTACTTAACACCAATGCCAATTTCCTAACAACAATGCAGTTCCAGAAAGACGAGGGTGAGAAGACGGAAATGTTCGAGAAGCACAACCCTCTGTTGCACGGCGACCGCAGTTCAAAGGATAGGTATTTTACAATTGAATTTATGCGAAAATACATCCATATAGCCAAACGAGTAAAGCCACAGTTGACAGAAGAAGCGTGTCTTATGATAGGTGAGCATTATTCGATTCTAAGAAGAATCGATACTGATGTTGCCGATATGGCCAAAACACAGCCAATAACTGCTCGTACCCTAGAGACCCTGATACGACTTGCGACGGCCCATGCTAAAGCTAGACTGAGCACTCTTGTAGAATCCGAGGACGCTGCTGCTGCTATTAACCTAGTTCAGCACTCATGTTATCATAAGGTGTTGAGCAAGCCGAAGGTGAAGACGAGCAAAAGGAAGGGTACCGACGATGAGGAAGGTGCAAGCGAGATTAGTGATTTTGAAGACGAGGCAACTCGTGACAGTCATGTGAGCGATGTTAATACGAGAAAACGAAGGCGTGTTGCTAGTTCAGCAACCGAGGGTATGGATCTGGATGGTGATCATGGCGACAGTGAAATGGGAGGAGACAGAGAACAGCAGGCATCGCTGCAAAAATTGACAGACGATCAAATCACCGTAATCAAGGCGAAACTGCCCGAGTTCCAAGAAATGCTTAATGAATTGCTCAGAGCTGCTAATGGGGCTTCAGTCCTAGATCTCGACTTAGTTTATAGCTACGTGACAGAGCACATGAATATTCCGAGGTCTGAAATAGATATTTTGATAACTCTAACTCAAGAGAAGGAGATCTTCATTTTGGATGGAAATTCTCTATATTTCATATAATTAAAGGAAGCATGAGAGAAGAATCTGCCTCAAGTGGTTCTTGCCGTTTGTTGCCCTCGTCCAGTTCCATTTTGGCAGATTGGGAAAACGTACCCGAAACTCTCTTGCTGAATAGTGTGATAGGTTTTATCTTATTTGTCTTATTCTCGGTCATGACGCGTATTGCATGGAGTCGATCAACTAGCAGATCAAACAACACGGAGGATTCTCTTGATCAAGGTTTGATCTCATTCCTCTATGGATACCGTGATCCAGAACGCTGGTATGTCATTCCTAGGTTCGAGTTCTTCTGTCGGAAAGATAGCCACCACAAGCACGAATTGGATTCAACAAACATTTATGTTCCGCCGAAATTACCTTTGTCAAATCCAATTGGTCTGTTCGCTTTCGGCTCTCTTCGTGAGGATTCAAAATCTCTTGAAGACATCAATTCGGGCCAATCGAAGCTTTCCAAAACTACTGCCCTCACCTCCAGCTCTCAAGCTCCTTCAGGATCCAAGACTGATCTAGCCTCCAGGCATCAACCGGCACGCTCGAATGCGACTGGCAAAGAAGTCGGGGAGCCGCCGGTCGTGAATCAAGAGTCTTCGTCGATTGCAAGCCCCTCTTCCATTTCTCAGACACAATTTAAAACACTCAAGGACATTAAAGGGAATATCATGAATCAGGGATCAGACGGTACTAGACCCTCATCTGGGGAACAGACCTTAATGTATCCGTCTATACTAACTGCGGAGCAACTACAAGCCTCATATTTAAGCAGGAAGTTGAACCGTTTCTTCTCGCTCTTCTTTCGTGTCACAGATGCTGATATTATATATGCGAAAGGTCTAGATGCTTATGAATACTTGCTCTTCCAAAGACATTTAATATTCATAATGTTCATCACGAATATACTTTGTCTAGGAGTTATTTTTCCAATAAACTGGTTCGCGGGCGTCAACAGATCCTCATCATTTCAGCGCTCTACCATAAAGAACGTGGACGTAATACTTTATTCTTTCTTACATTGGGCTCACATAATTTGCTCAATATGCATAGTCATCGTAACCATTAGAATACTGAACTCGTATCGTGATTCAATCATCACTAAAGACGAAACGCAACTAGCGAGAAGAACACTCTTGATCGGGAACTTACCTGTTGGTCAAAGAAACCGAGTCAAATTAATACATATTTTGGAGAGATATTTCTCTCAAAGCAAAGTCGAGGCAATACAGTTTGTATATGACACCTCTCGACTGGTTCATTATCAAATGCAGTTGGACGCTATCATTGCAGCTAAAGAATACTGTCTCTTCTATAGACGCAGACACAACCAGGAATTGATGGTGAATCAGGCTGAGGTAAACAAATCCCAGGTTTGTGGTGGGAATTGTCGGTTGTGTTCGTTCTTCTATGTATGTTGCTATCATTGGTCACGAGAGGCCAAACAGCCAGGTGTAGAATTCTACAGCCAGCAAGAGCATCATTATAGAAATAAAATCAAAACGGCTTGCGAGGAGCTGGTCTCTCAGCCTAGCGAATATGCCTTTGTGACCTTCAAGTCATACAGACATGCGAAGATGGTCATGAGCGAGTTGACGCGAATGAAAACTGAAGCTTTAAATCAAAACAGCCGAAACATTTACAATAGATCTACAAAAACGGTAGCTTCGAGAAAAAGTTTAGACAGTAATGAGAGCACTACGACTAAGACCATCAAGAGGGCCATTGGAAATCCTAATGTCTTGGTAGTTAACAACACCTCAATCAGCGATCCTCTTGATCCCACGAACAACCCTCACATCAGATCCATACGCAGTCCAATAGTTAAAAAGTCTCAGTTAACGAAGCAAGCAACTGGGCCAACCCAGAGTTCAGATGAGGAAAGGAGCGCGTTGCAAAAGTTGGAAGGTCCACTAACGTGGTCCATCAGATATGCGCCACTTCCGGATAACGTCAGCTACTCGGATCTTTTACGTTTAGCCACAACTAGCAAATATACGACAGCTTTCTTCCAGTTTTTGATGATAATAATATTTATTTTCTTCACTACACCCAACGTGCTGATGTCAATGGTGGAAAGAATGTCTGTTTTTAATCCGAGTCAAGAAGGCTATTTTGAAGGCCCCGTTATCAAATATCTCTCTGTCCTCATATCTATCATACTAACCGCCTTGCTACCTGTTGCAATAATTGAGATTTCGAAACAAATTCCTTACGAAGATACGGCCTCTAAGAACCATTCGATCATGTGGAAAGTATATTTGTTCTTGGTTCTGATGGTCATTGTCTTGCCCTCAGTTGGCATGAGCAGCGCGCAAGCATTCATTAACAGCCCCCTTGATCCTCTGTGCCTATTTCCTGCCGATAATGGTGCCTACTTCGTCAATTACGTCTTATCATCAGTCTTTCTCTCTACGATGCTTGAACTGATCAAACCTGTGGACATCCTATCCTACTGTTTTATTCTTTGGACTAGTCGTTCGTCAGCTGAGTACGAAGGAGGTCGCCAGTATATCGAGAGAGAGTTCTCTGTTGGTATGCAGCATACCAACGTCTTGCTGATCTTCTCAGTTGTCATGACTTATTCGATATCATGCCCTCTGATAGCTCCTGCAGGTTTACTATATCTAATTGTAAAGCATGCAGTTGACCACTATCATTTGTTTTATGTCTATTATACGAAGAAGGTAGACAAAAATCTACAGAATACGATAGATCTATTCGTCAAGATAGCCCTACTTCTCATGCTGTTGCAGACAATGGTTGCCATTTTCATCAAAACAGGCACAAGTTCTTTTGCATTAGTATCTCAGGTTGCCTTCTGGGTGACACTAGCAGTTTTCATATTCAATTCCTTCTTCGATTACACCTCAAGAGCCATCCTTATGAATACCAAGCGCACCAGATACCAACGCGAATTTTGTGCATGTTTTTATTTGCCTAGAGTGATTGAAGATCTCTTGCGATCAGACTCTTTACCCCCGAGCTGTGTCTCCCGTAAAGTATAATCAATAGATTTCGTCATGTGTACAGACGGATAGTTTTATCGGCACCGCTCGAAAATATCCATGGTAAGCTATGATGGAATTGGCAATCTGTTACAGCCAATGTGTCATGGTGCTCATGACCATGAAGAATCTTGAGCGGGACAATCAATGCGTTCTCTGATAGATCTTCATAAACCATTCCATGGCTTACTATCACATGGGCGTCATCCGAGCCTGAGGCAAAGAGCGGATACTTCTTATGAAAACAAGCACTTCTTATTGCACCCTTATGGTACCTGATAGTTTTGTATGGTTTGACTGATAAATCTGTATCAAACCAAACTAATCGGGGGTCATAGCTGCCGAGTAGTAAATTATCGCCCCCAGGGTGGATAGCTAGACAGGATGTTGTCTTAAGACCAGACATCAGTTTCTTAGTTATAAGTTTCTTAGTCAAATCATATACTATCACACTTCTATCGTCGGCAGCAAATAATTTTGGTTTACTGGGATGAAAGGCAATCCTTTGGAAGAGATGCTTGCCTCTCTTGAATGGGCATTGACTTTGGCGTCTTGTTAGGTGCCCTATCACAACGGATAGAGTTCTTGCATCCGGCATGACGATAGCAAAGTAATCGCCTCGTGGATGCCAAGTAAACTGATCGATTGTGGCTGGGGCATCGAGGTATATTCTCAAACCGACCTCATAATCCTCGCTAGTTTCAGATAGTTCATTCCATGTCAAAGGCTGCTTCTTTTGACTCCTGGAGGTATCTTTCTCACCGTTCTGACCATCGCTATCCTCGAAATCTCCGTGACCTGTTTTATCAGCGCTATCCGAGCTGGCTCGGAGTACGGTATCTGTATCCTTAATGACGCTTGAATCGCCGACGAGCGAGTTAATCATATAGATCTGCCTACTAGTAACTACAGTAACAACCGTTATGGCCGGATTTGGACACCAAGAAACACAGCGAACGGGGGATTCAAATTTCACAGTGCGCCAGCATCTACCTGTTAGTATCTCCCAGAATTTGACTGTGCTATCCTCGCTTCCAGAAACAATAAATTGGCCTTGCGGTTCGACCGATAACGAGTGCACAGTAGCTGTGTGGCCCTTAAATACCAAGGATTGTATAGATGGGAATGGTTGCAGATCTTTTGGACGAGGCAGTTTAGGAATGAGCGATTCGGGATCAACATTAGCCCTACGGATACGCTGCCTAGGACACATATATAGTTCGAGACACCTCTCAAAACGTTCGCGAACGGTGTTACCGTAGAATGGTACTGCTCTTAGGCTCGAGAAGCGCTGAGGTAGGAAAAACTGATCTCTTTCCTCCTCAGATTGCGACTCCCACTTCTTGACGTCATCTGCACTGAGTAGGTATTCTGGAGGTGGATTGTATGACTCAGCATGGCCAGGTAAGGTTGTCTTAGGTGCAGGGATGTGAGCGCGATGTCTTCTATCATTTAGATCTCCATCTTTGAGCCAAAGATCGTAAGAGAACTTGTATTGGTCGCGGTTCTTTTTCTTTGGCTTGTAAGGTTTCAGTCTGCCTGACCGGATCAAGGCTACGAGCTTGGTTAGTGCACGCTTCTCCGACAGAGATGGAATGAAAGCAGCTTTTGGTTCGGGCCGATTCATAACAGGATGGATGCTAACTTCATTGCTGAAGAAATCGACGTATGGCTCGTATGGGTCATAGTTTTTGTCGGGGTAAACGGCTCTTCGTATTCTGTCGATCAAATCGAGATCCTCATCCGATAGTACCACTTTCTGTCCAGTAACCTTATCATAGACAGTTCTGAAATAGTTAGGGTCGTCACATTGTGCTACGAAGTCATTTATAATATTCGACATCTGAGGATCCTCCTCAGTCTCCCTGGCTGCTCTCGCCTTCTTGGCCTCCTCCTCTAGCTTTAGTTCTCTATCGAGCACTCTTAGCTCGACCTCATCTAATTTGTTCACCATTCTGATAACGTAATTATCACAAGTGTTTAGGGCTGTTGGATTATAAAGTACGAGAGTTCAAGACTAGGTGAGGGAAAAAGTCAGGCCTAGTTGGAGAGACAGCGCTGTTGTTGTAGGCTGAAAAACACGTGGGTAGTAATGTAGGAATCGTTGGAATGTTTTCTGCGCTAGACTGTACTGTAAATCTGAATTTAGAATTCATTCGCAACCGTCGTCATACACACAGATCTTACATCATATGATTTATCAGACAAGTGACACTAACTTCATTTTGGCCGCGATTGCTTACTGCATGAAGTACATTTGTGGACCACATCTTGCAGTTCCGTACATCCACCAGGTAAGAAAGGTACTATGTGAGTCCAAATTTCCTGATACCAAATCTGTCCCGATCAGATGATGGTGATAGATGCCATTAGCCAGCAATGGAGAGCCATTCTGATCTCTATTGGTGAAACTATCACAATAAATAAAGTTATCAACGAGCAAACTTACATCTGCTTGTCGCCGCAATCTTTGGTGAGCTCTCCCGCAAAGAGACGGCGACCAGAGATGAAGAATTTTGCGGATGTTATGATTCCACGAGACTGGACTGAGATTCGAAAACATGTCACAGCTTCTTAGGCTTGCTCTCCATGGAGCACATTTACTTTCAATTATATTCATCTGTCTGGATGAACTTGGTGGAATCAAAACGGAAATCACTGATGAGGGCACGAGAAACGATAAATTTGTGCATCTGCTCGATCAGGCGAACTTATCCCGAAAGATCAACCTGGAATACAGGGTGGTCTTGAAAAGAATTCATTCTGAGGTTCAGGTGAGAGAATATCTAGACCTGAATTCATGGAGTCAATATTTAGAGCTGAGTTTGAAAGAATCAAATGCATCCAAGCCGGGATCTGAAAGCGAATCAAGCAAGATTAGTGTGCTGGTGCTAAACGGTTCGGGGAAAAAGGTGGTCACACAGTTTGAACATTACAAGTGCCAACTGAGGGTGTTAGATTCCGACGGAGAGCAAGAACAACTGTCGGAGCAATCTGCGCCTGAACCAGCTACAGATCGGGATAAGTTGATAGCGGCCGCTCGAGTATTGGTTTCAGCAGCGAAGAACTCACCCTACTTCGCTCGTATCCCCGTTAATCAATCACATGAGACCTGGATCTTCGGTGTCAGTGGCCTTTTCACAAGAGCTAAATATCCAGGTGATTCGAAAGCGCGAGCGCCTAGACAAGTGAGTGGTGAGGATCGGGTCAAAGTTAAAAGATCGCATTCCTCTCACTGGGAACTAGAGCTCACAGATTCAGATACTTTCGTTCAGTACCACTTCGTAGCCTCAACAAGTAACCATGATGGTCAAAGCGCCAATTACGACCTCTTGAGTGATATATCGGTCGAAGGGTCAGCTTATTCCGAATTATTCAACTTTAATGTAGTTGGCTTTGAGTTCAGCGATGAACTTGCCAAAAAGATATTCAAATTACCGATTGGCTTCGGTTGTCCCGCTAACCCTTTGATCGAGACGAAAGGTTTTGTTTTTGAGTCTGAGCTGCCATCAGGAGCGATGTTAGAATTTGATGTGGTTGTGGACAAGCATGATGGGAAGAATTCGTCAAAGCCTGTGGTTAGAACAGTAAGGTTTGCAAGCTCTGAGCACCCTCTTAATGCTCTTTCCACACTGACCATGTTCCAAGTGCTCGAAAGCCAAATCAAATCTATAAGAGACTTTCATTCAAGATTGAACTATTTAGTTAGAGGTGGTAAAAGCGATAGATGCGAGGTGAATCGATTACATATCCTAGACTTCAAGCATAAACAAGCCATCGAGCCTGTGGATATTGACTTCAATAATGGAGTAATTCTGACACTAACTGAGATGCTACTAAGTTTCATATTTGACTCAGAAACAAGCGAGCATAATGCGATGCACTGTCTTGATAGGTCGAAATCTTCGCCGGAACTAGACGTTGAAGAGTACGTATTTGAATCTAGCGTGCCTGATTCTTATGGACATATGCTCGTCAAGTTTCAAGGCAGGCAAGCGGTCCCAAAAGTAAAATTTATCCGTTATTATGAGCGCAAGAGAGCTAGCGTCAGGCAAGCAAGTGGTTCTGGCACCGAATTTGGGAAACTCAAGCTAAAGAGATTGACCATGGTCATACTTGATGAGTCTCACACGACAGAACTAGCCCAAATCAAGTTCGAATTTGCCGGACATACAGTGCAATTGCTCAATCTCACGAATAGAGCCAAAATATTTGATCTGAGTAGCTGCTATAATCTTGACCTTGACTCAATGCAAATGGTCGTCACCTACCCGCTTAAGCAAGACATCCTCGATCCTGCATCACTAAATAGTACATCAATAATTGAGAGCTTCTACCAGTCGTCGGCAGTCATTCGCGACCTAATCCAGGTAGAAAGTGGAGCTGGTGATGCAGCGGAACTTAACCGTTTCAGGGCGGCGGCAAACTTCTTGCGAATCCCCATCGTTGAAGTTAGCCGATACGAAAATGGTCTACTTGAGCTCGATATGCTCGTACTCAATGCAGCATCTCCAGTTCACCTGTTTGATCAGATTGATCAGAGCACCTTCATAGGTGCGACAATGGAAGAGACTATGCTAGTATACTCGGCAGCCAAGTGTGCAAATTATTGTGAACAGTTTAAATGCAAAATGTTTGCTTACGATGCCATAACTCTAGAATGTAAAATCAGTCCTATTTCAATAGAGTATGAACCCGACGAGGATGTCGATGATGAAGATGGCCTTCCAAGTAATTCGGGCGAAGACGAGGTGAGGATAGCCCTTAGAAAATTCAGCAAAGTTTACTACAAACCAGCGAAGTATGACGGCATCGACCTGAGGGGTCTAGACGATGAGGTCACCTTAGCGGAGTTGCACTCCTATCTAGACCACAGTCTAAACGATCCCCAAATCACGATCAGATTGGAAACCGAAGAGCAAAGGTCCGAATCTGTGATTTTAGAGGAACGCATCTCCAAACTCGTTGGTTCGTTGCCTCTATCTTTTGGAATTCCTGATTCACAAGACGAGGTACTGCAACCTGAAGAGGCGAAACGACGAATTGTCAGTCCTAGCAAAATCAGATTCGTCCGTATTCCAGTCACATTGGACACATCGACTCAAGCTCAAGCAATAAGTGTGGCTAGGGCGTTCAGATCTCAAGCAACTGGATTTAAGTACCAGCTTGATTTACTTGATGACAGAAATCACATTTCAAGCAGAGCTCTCAATGCGGATGAAAGAACTTTTATCAGCACAAACAATAGCACCTACTACACTCTGAGGAAGATTAGCGACGTTGACTTGGATATCTGTGCGACACTCTGTTACAATTTGAATGAATGGGAGCCCACATCATCGAGCGAGCAAATTTGTTCGTCGTATTCGTTTTGTAAAAACGATCGGCAGTGCATACTGGCTGTTAGAACTGATTTTGGCTTTACAAGATCGATCTTGGATCTGGTCAAAGAGGGGGACGTCGCGCACCAGATTAATTCAATCTCCGAGCTTGAGAGCGAAAGAACAGATTGTATTGTTGCAGCGCGCAACTACCTATCAAACTTCGAAGGTCCAATCCGGTTGAGCTCGCTGATAGTTGAGAGAGATCAAGAATCAGACTTGGATCTCAGCTATGAGTGGCTGGTTGCTTCTCGGATTGAATCTGACAAATTGTTGGAGGATTCGAGGGACGATTGCGCAGAGAAGTGCACAAAATACAACAAAATAGGTAAAAAATTGTGCATGGCAATGGACTATTGTTCAACCGTTTTAACAACATCCCTAGATGCTAAGGGTCAGAACCCGAAACACGAGACATCCTGCCATCTATTGTTGATTGACAATCTGAGGCATCATAGGGATGTTGGTACTACCTCTAAGGTGAATCGCCTCAGAGACCGATTGACCAAAATGCGATCGGATGAAACGCGGAACATCAATGAGCGGGGTGCCAAATCCGTTTGCAATCGTTACCTCCTCTCATATCTTAACGAGTTTGCTCACATTAAGCAGCGACAATTATCAGGTGAGCTGGAAAGCATTATCGACAGTCTTGCGCCAACAAGGACGGATATAAATTTGAATAATTGTGCCCTAGAGTGCAAATCGAGGCAAACAGAGTGCTTAGCCTTTGTTTATTGCAGCAGATACGATCCATTGAGCCGAAAGCTGATAAGAAGTTGCAGCATATTCAAAGGCTTGAGAGAGTCAACCATTGGAGATGGAAACTTGAAACCTGAGTGTCCAAAGCACACTGAGTATAGTAGAGATTGCCATATCTATTTGAAAAACGAGATTAAATCGATTGAAGATCTCGTGATGAGAGCCAAAATTATTAGAGAGAACTCAGAATTCAAAGGGTTTCGTGAAGCGATAATATGTTTAATCCTCTTTTGTCTTTTAGGTGGAGCCGGTTTGTTCTTATACGTAAGATCGCACTCGAATTCCAGCAAGAATCAGGGACAGGAATCAGAATTGTCAATTAGAAATGTAGCAAATTACAGGAAAGAGCTCGATAGAATTGAGGCAGAGACGAATCAGTCTTAGAGCAAGTTTCAGAACTGCGACACGATGTGGCAGCACCTTGCCAAGGTTGTATCAGCTCTACTCTAGCTCGTAGGCCTACTGTGTAGCTATTGTTGGTATCTAGACATAGCAGCTTCTGTGATACATCGTCATTGAAGGATCGATAACCCTGCTAACGAGATACACAAGGCTTTAGGATGACTATTGCGAATCACAAACCTCGTGGCGCGAAATGTTGATCAGGTGAGTGGTAGCCCTCTCAGTGCCAATTTAAGGCACAAATTGATTGTCGAGCTAGAGTAAGGCGCCTGCTGGTGGTAGCTCAGAGGTGCGATACATTTGCCCCGAGTTAATGGATTTCGCCCTTGAATATTGCGGGGTTGTTTTCAAGAATCTCTCGAGAAAATCGATCACGTTCAACATTCAAAGGAGAGATGAATTCCAATGAACCTCCAATGTGGTCTTGGAAAAATTATCGCACGATTTTCTCTTGCCTCGCGCCTCAACTAGAGACTTGCACCACCGAAGCCCGAAACCGGCTCCCTCTTTTCGCTAACTTATACTCACACACTAAGGTTCCATCAACCTCGATCTATCATAACATTCAAGTTCCCTCAATGTGTGATGAATAAAAATCTGAGTTTGTTGCAAGTACCAAGCTCAGAGTATTGTTATAGCGAGCCTACGAGGGGTTGCTCGCAGCGGCAGTCGCGCCAGGTGAGCTTACACACCTGATAGCAAGCTTGAACAAAGATGCTCGTGCGCAAAAGCTAAAAATGGCTGCTTGAGTAATATAAGTGTGGTTTATTTTGACATAAAAGAAGTTAAAAGTTGAGTTGTTAACAAGATGGGTGCGGCCAGTTTGTTGTCTGAGCCAACTCCACAACAACAACCTGGCCATCTGACTAAGGTTCATTAGACTGGAAAAAGATCCTACTCGTTCCCTAACTATCGATCTTGCAATCCTCTCACAATGAACCATCCGAGCTTGTCGCTCATCCACCACCATGTGATCGATCGAGCGCCAGATGGTATTGAATCTCCGCGCTCAGCCAGCAACCCATATTGCATTCTGAGAAGTTTGGGGTGAAGACCCATTGATCATTTTGGAGGATATGCATGAAAAAATCATCGGCAATCGAGCCCAACCGGCCCCAAAGTACATTGGCGCCTCTTTTTCAATGAGAATCTTGAGTTCCGAACAGCCCTGCGATCTCCTGGAACGACTCATATATTCTACCAGGATTATCTTCTTGCCTTGAGATCGAAATGATTGCAAGCAGACGACAGAAACTGGGCTGAGTAACGAGGTGTGGCATCTTTTCATGGGTTTCAAACAGTCTGAAAGATTCTGCCGAAGTGCCTCCTTGCCATTCAATCATCCAACTGTATGTACGTCTTTTAGCGTTTATTTGAAGGCTCATTGATCGGAAGCTAAGAACGAAGAAACTACGCGCGAGAGCAATTCCTAAGAATTGTTAGCGCGAATCTGTCCAGACAGGTGGCTCAACGAGCGCTGCGGACTTGGATTGCAATAGAATTTAATTATTATGTTTGATTATTACACAAGTTGTTGCTTTTACTCTAAGATCCCTCTCATTGCACGAAACTTTCAGTCTAGTTTGCCTCCAATGGCAGGCAATGGAATTCCCCGTCTTTTCAGTCACAACATGGGTCTACACAGCGGCCTTTGTTCTTATTTATCCCTATCCGAATTGCAAAACAACTCATTTCACTTGTGCCAGACACCCTTGTAAACAAACCTAACATTTTCAGATTGAATTTTCGTTCAGAGATCAAGAGAGGCAGAGACTGATAGCTTACTTGGAAGCCACCCTTTAGCAGCTTTGACTGGCTTCCTCTAGATACAAGCAGTGGTTTAGCCGTAAACACTCGTCAAAATCATCCGCAGTTACCGTCCGAGTTCGCGGTAACTCGTTGTCATGATTTATCCGTGGTGGCTTTTAGATGGTGAACTTGGTTCCTAATGCGCCTCAATACATTGTTATCTTTTGACCAAGGTACTATTGTTCGCATAGAACAAGAGCAGAACCTTTCCAAAGGTGTTTCGATGGAACGATTAGGCTTATAAAAATCCGGCCCAGACTTCTGTAGTATGCGGGAGCTGAATTCGCGTGAACACCCTGGTGAACAATCGGAAGGTGATTTGTTATCGCCTATACTTTATTCAACTCAATTGTTTCTTCAGACCCTCGTAGGAGCAGACATGGCTGTGTTCCTCTGCCAATGACAACAATTGCGAATCCATAATAAAATCACCGTTCCGCCTAATAAAACTTGCGACTATAAATACAACAAAATGCCACCGGCTATGCTAATTGATACATTAGCTTCGGCACCCGCCGAACCTGGAGTCATGAAACCAGTGGGTGGTTGTTTGATTCAGATCGACGCTTTTAGATGCCAATAAGCTGGTGCACAAGCCTTCAAATCTAAAGGTTTAAAACAAATTAGATGGAGACTTGGACAAGCTATATTGGTCCGGGTTTGGTCGGTTACTTGCGCTCAATTTTGGTGTATAAGATCATATGGGGGATGATGGCTCAGACGGTATCCTCTACGAACAATATGATAATGGTTTTATACTCGCACGTACCACAGGGGCCTGGATTGCTAACTAGGCAAGGTGAGAAATATCGGCTGGCAAGTCAAGGAAACGAAGCGCCCATGGTGGTTGCACTGCAAGGTAATGTAGTTAGGAGGCGCAATGGTTGATTGCTGGCAGCTTTGCTCACCTATTAGTGACTAGAACGGGCTTGCAATAGATAATTAATTCATGATATCACTTGCATGGCTAATTATTCATGTAATTGTTGAGCTCCTCCTCTAGAACTCACAGGGAACCAACTACTGTCTAAGTGTTCTCTAGACTCTCGAATGGCGGACGGTCGCTCGAGTCATGACGTATCCACTCTTGCTTGAGATTGGTGGTAACCTGAAACTCAATTTTCCCTCTGCAAACAATTGCTTTTACTCACAATTGATCTCTCATCAATTATTTAGAGGAAGCGAAAGTTCAGCAGCTTGACAATGTCCCATGAAAGATGAAACCCGTAGCCATAGAAATGATAACTGGCCTTACTTGAGCTCTTCAAGCGTCTCCTCGGAATCTTTCGATTGATTTAGAACCATCGACGGCCATCATAATTTTCAGCTCATTCGTAATATCTCCTAAGGATTCATCTTTTGCTTGCGAAGTGAACAATGGACAATATGTCGTTAATTTTTATCCTCTATCTTCTTCTGGCGCCAGGTTAGTTTCAGTTGAAGATATTCTTCAATGGAATCCCGAGTAATCCGTATCTGATACAGTTTCTTCTCCAACCCGTTTAGTTACCCGTAACACTCTCGCCCTCCAAACAACCATAAGCTACGAGAAGCAAAGCGATCTTGATGAGCTCCGGATATCAGACGATCGACAGCGCGGCCCGATTGATTACTATGATGCCACAACGGACGATCCGTTTGTAGCTAGAACCCACGAGCAGATCTCAAACTATATCGGAAAACTGCTTGTTCCTCTAACACCAGATCCGATCGTTTCGAGACCGAATGTTGACAAAACTCGAGGTCAGATATTCAACCACACAAGAACTCCCCACCAGAGGCAAAAAATCGCTAGCTCGACATCTAACGCGTTCAGGCCATTCAATGGTGGATGCCGCTGGCTGACACTGCGTGATTTTAAGAGGGTATCATTGGATATGAGCGAGTTAATTATATGCAATGGAAGAGGTCGCTCATGCTACAGTTTAACCATGCAAGCTTTTATCAGGTGGACTGAAGATGACTACATCCCACTAAATAACTTCAAGGCATACTCAAATGCGGGTGGAGTAGTTTTGGAGAAACCACATGACGGCATCAGCGCTCGTCCATCCACGAACTGCCTTTCAACCAAACCGGCCCACAATGGCACCGTAACTGGCTTGAACTCACGCTCATCAAGCTGGAAGGCAAATTTTCGAGAGGAACTAGTCATCTTTGTGGACTGTGGTTATCTAATTCTTCAACTAGTCACAGATGGATCTTTTCTAACCTTGGAAGCGATTTCTTTTTATCAGAGAGCCGACATCGCGTCTCAGATAGATATGGCGGAGGGCGATCCGCGAGATGCTTTACCAGTTGTCCCATCGAGGCGCCCCGAGCATTTGGTGTTCACTTCAAAAGGATCGAAGAACTACCCATTATTCACGATACCGCTAACATCTCGCTATGTGTGTCGAAATCGAATTGAGCTGGTTGCAAACAACTCAATCCAATTAGTTCTCGACAGATTTGAACTGCAAAGGTTATCGTATTTGTCAGCTATGGATAGAAATGCAGTGATTGATTCTGGACCTGATGGTTCGCCTCCAAACAGCTTGATTGCTAACGAGGTGAGAGGTGCAAAATTGCGAAACATCAAGATCAGTACAGAGAGGAGCACTGATGCATTGGGTAAGCAATTCTTCATCTAGCTTAAAACAATCCGAGATCCAAAATTAGCCTCCCTCGTCATTGTCTTAACCTACGACGAGTAGATCGTTCTCGTGATTTAATCTTGGACACCTGTTGCGTTTGGATTCAAATGGCTTGTTTTTAGCCCCCTTGCTCCTCTGGCGCTTTGCGCAAACGTCTTCGAGTCATGACATACTGCGCGCAAGTGCCCCTTTGTTTCGAATAAGTCTCGCTCGATTAAAATTGCGCGAAGCGACCGCCATTACTAATGTGATGCAGATCCACATGCCCGCTCGGGGATGAACTTTAAACTTTCAATCGTCGTTAGCGTTAAAAATCTCACACGGTAGCCCTAAGAGTTGAGTTCAATACCACGTCCAACTAAACTACTGGGTAATGAACCTGAACCTCAGCATTTCCTCTCCTCCATTCGCTCTTCAATCCGACCAAACGAAGCTTCTCAACGCGAATTGTACGTGGTTCTGGTGGTAGTTTGTGAGGCAATATAACTTGTCAGCATCGTTGCCCACTAAACAGCCTCGCTAGGCGTCCCCCTGTGATCGCCATTTCTAACGATGAGCAAGGCAATGGCCAAGATGCAAACGATATGTTAAACTTGTTTTCGCATCTAACAGACAAGTTCAGGTTGGTTCGCGCAGTTAAGATGATTACCTCACACACCACCTGGCAAGTTTGCGCGCAACTCGACCTCTCGTAAGCCCCTCTCTCTTTTTCTCGCCCTCGCTCCGGCTCGCCTATCTGTCCAGACATTCACCCCTTCTTCTCTTCCTGATATCTCTTAGTTGCGCCAGAGTTCCTGCGGCGCCGAGTATTAATTGAAAAAGATAAAGAGTGACCAATGGAGGAAAATTCTGCCCACCACTTACCTGCGCGACAAGGTTCTGCGCGCGATGGATATCGACAATTCAAAGCTATGTGCGCGCAAGGTAGATCCAATTGATCTTGAGGCTCAGGTTCAAATATCGAGCGAATAAGGATGACTTATCTTGGATGTCTATGCCATGGATCTTGCTCGAACGTTTTGCCAGATGAACTTGGCCTATGGTGCCTTCTCTGCCTGGGGGCTCCACTTAATCATGTGGTTTTGTTCGCAACCTCGTTGTATCAAGAAACACAGTTAACCTGTTCGCCTCCTCACCGTTTTGAAACTCCAGTTATCCATTTTAACGAACCACTGAGGGATAGGTTGGGGTTAGCGATCCTTGAGTGAATGGAGTAAATTGTTTTTAGGTTTGTATGCAAATTTGCTGATCACTGCGAGAGTCAGCTCTCCATTCATCGTTCAATGAACTTGACCGCCACATGAGGATCGTGAATATGATTTACCCTGTGGCTTTCATACCGCGTAATTGGTGTTGCTTGATCCTGGCCAGCGTAGAGAGGAAACATAGTGGAGTGTAACCGAGAGTATCAACCTCTACGATACAAGTTTTCGTGACACGACCTAAGGGGTCGTAATAACAACGTTACCATCATTGTGATTGATTAATACATAACTTCCTCTCGCGAAACTGAGCTTAAAATTTAACTCGAAGAGAACTAACCTGAGCAAAGGCTTTGGAATCGTAGGGCTAGGCATGCTGAACCAAGCCGAGCCGTGGTCTGCGACAGGCGCAACAACTAAGATTTGATCATGTAGCTTTGACTCTGCGTGTTGCTTTCAGACCTTTTGATGATCCATCTGCATAAAACTAGCCTCTCTATGCCGAGAAGATTCTGCTCCAAGATCCAAGGTTGGCTATTTGAACTCCATGGCGGTCATCCATATTGTGTTAGGATGGACGTTCGTAGAGCTGTCTAATGACCCACTACCATGATGACCCCGAGCAGGCCGCTCTCTTTTCAGATAAAACTTCCTGATTAGATTCTCTCTCAAACCTCGAAGAAGTTCATTCTTTTCTCACCTCCATTAGCAGGAAATTGCGTGTGTAATTGCTAAGACTAATTGTTTGTATCTTCCAGACACAGTAACGAGATGCAGAGATCCAGTTCATCCCTCCATGCCACTGACCAACATGATGGATCGCGACGATTTCAACGGCAAGCAGCCACCCAGGGAGATCGTTGCCAACAGGTGGGCCTCGCTAAAGTCTGGCGCAGCAATCGCCGATTCCTCTGCATGGTTCGCTCAAGAATTAGTGGGCAAAGACGCAGCTGTTCTCGTATATTTCTTGACCTTTGGCTTTGCTAGGAGGCTCTGGACCCAAGTGGTAGAGTTTAAAATCTAGTTTTCAATAGGAACGAGGACAAATTGATCGAGGAAATCAGACAATGGATTCAAAGTGACCCGCTAGACATGTACGGATATTCAAAGTCAAGGTTTCTAGTTGAGTCGTCAAGTTTGACCGAGTTGATGACGATGACGCAATTGAATAATAAATGAGTTGTGCTCAATTCGATGTCAGAGGAAACTTACTGAAATGTAAATATTTACCTTCGTATGTTCTAGGGTTTCAAATGAAGGGGTGTCAGTTTTGGCAGGCTAGTTCGTTAAAACAACAATTGAATTCATTGCCCCTTTTGTTCCATCACGTGCTAAATTTTCCACGGTCAAGTAGAGGCCCAGTAACCCAAAAGCAATAGCTATTTGTCAATGGACAATGCGTGCTGTAGAATCTGGCGCAAAATTGTTCGCTCGTCAGCGAACTGTTGATTTCTGCCAGAATCGGCCAATTCTCTACGTCTGTGTTAAAACAAAGGACCCCCCTTAAATGTACATCTAGGTGGCTCTCAAACCTCTCTCCGGTCTTCCAGTTTGGGCGAGATTCTTCCTCTTTCAATACAAATTGTCGGCTAAAAATTAACTCAGAACTGTTCAGAGTGGCACCATTATTATCTTGAATCGAAGCAAGAAGAAATGCTCTCAAGGAGCTCTCAAGATTCATCCTACCTAAGAGCTTCAGCATCAATTTTGGACAGACTGACCACAAGAAGCCTTGAGTGTCGATACATTTGGCACTTCAAAGTGGCTGTGCTGCAGCTAAAAGGAAGCCAATAACGATAGCTATTCGAACATCAAGCGCTGCATGCAAGAATAGGCCTTCCTAGAGACCGAAGGCCAACTGTCATATCAAGCAGAGCATTTTTGCATTCGTTACGGAAGTTTCAGTTTATGACTTGGGAAAATGCTCGCCACCACAAACTACTATCCAAACTAACAACAATCCATTTAGCCTCGCTTGCCTCCAAATTCCAAGGAAGCAAGGAGAACCTTGCTATTTGTTGTAGATATTCTGCTCATTGATAGCGAGGCCGAGTTCTGAATATAACTAGTCTCACAATATTCAAGTCCCGCGTATTATCATACAATACCTCTCTTGACGACTTAATAGGTCTCCGCCATAAATGCACAAGTAGGTGTGCAATTACTGGACGAGGCGGCTGTGTTACTGGCGACCAATTCAATGCCTCGACTGACCAGCATGGTCAACATGGGATGACCGTCGATGTGAAACAGCACCGACAAACGATATATTGAATTCGACCTTCGGATCCTTCCTCCCATATCCAATGGGGTTGGATTTAGGATTCGGGACTGGGCAAAGCCGTAAAATTCGCTGGAACTACTCGGGTGCGTGCAGCTGTAAAATGAAAGTTGGCCTTCAGATTCTGTTTATACGCCGAATCTGCCGGTCAAAATTGAAGTTCGTCTGTTGTCAAATATGCTCCATTATGATGCTGAGCATAAAGATTTCTAAGAGGCCTTCAAAATTCAGTCCCTGATAACACTAGCATGGATTTTGATGACAGGTAATGCGAGGTGCCAAGGCAAAGCTGACGAGTAGATCCGATCGAATGTCATCGGCTAAATTTCGAGCTTGAGAAGCCCTTCGTTGGATCGATTCCAAGTAGTTGTCAGGGTTATGCTTGAGCTGCGCACATCGAAACACAATGGTCCAGTAATAATAATTTCCTTCGTGAATTCTTGATTCGATATGCACTAGCGAACCTGGCCGCGATAGGCTGGAAAGTCATTGATTGAATAGGCGACAAGTTGAAAAAAGACTTATTTCCGCGACTCGCGAGCTCTCAGATCGGCTAACGTGTAAGCTTTCTTCTTGCTCCGTTCAAAGTGTTCTCTACCGGAAAGATGGTCCAGGAACCGAAAGGAGTTTTCAAACCTGAAAGCGAGCATCAAGTTGTAGAGCTTGAGATCCTCGCCTAATCTTGACGACAGTTCTTAGCTAAAACTTGAGGACGCAATCAAAAGCACTGTTGCGTGGTGACATATCCCCTGCCGGCCGAACACAACCTCCTATTTATTATGCTCATTACAATGGAACAAAGCTCGAATTGGTTCGATTTTTCTTCGAGATGAATTGAATAGACGTTCTTCAGCGGCTAAATAAGAGCTCACGTTGAGTGAAATCTGTACAAGCTACGCGTCGACTGCTAGAAAGGGTAGGATAGTTTGCGACAAGAAAACTTTCAACAAACAAGTGTGACAAAACAGCGAGAACTAGAGAGCTCTAGAACCAGAAGGAAGGCCAAATTTACAACAACCTGAGAGTTAATGATTTAAGTCTGTTTCAAACTTTCGAACCTGAGAACCTAACCCATTAGCACATGATTCTAATTGTTCGCTGGTTTGCAAGCTAAAGTTGACAAAATTAGACAGCGCTGTTGGTTGCACTCGCATCCTTCTGAGCTAAGAGACCCAAGGATTTAGGAGCGTTTGCGGCGAATAACTTGATGAGCACAGGTTTCAACGGACGAAGTGAAGGCTCTCTACTGTAAATCCTCTAAACGAACGCTGGAACTCAAAGGTAGGTATTCCAATTGGTGCTAGCCTTTGCGGGGCAACCCAGGAAACGTTACCGCCCACTTATTGCTGCGCGCGCAGGCTAAAGTTGAGCCAGGTAGATGGTTTGTATGTACTTGTGATGTGGTAGCAGTAAGCTAGTCAAGCGGAGGGATTGCACTTGAACTTGACAATGAATTTAGCGCTGCGTTCTTCCGTCCTCCGTCCCTTCCCTCCTTCCTTCCTTCCTTCCTGCCCAACTACCTACCTGCCCTGTCCTCCTCCCTCCCTCTCCCTATCCATCCCTTCCTCCATACCTCGCATGCTTCCTTCCTCCTCAGGCCGTTTAGTTGCCAGCCGGGGCAAATGCACACGCGAGAAAGCTCTCTCCCCCTCATCCGTCTCCTCACGATGAGAACCTTCAGAAAGTGAACTCTTCTCTCGTTCGTAGGCCAGAATAGCATGGACGCTATGAGGCTGGAGCCTTAAAGTTCAGTATTTGTGCTTCCTCCTTAGTTTGCAACTTCCTCGGCGGCATGCGCGTTGAGGTTGAGAATTAACCATAGCTCGTACATGTCGCATCCAGGGCTCATTGATTAGCTGCGCATGTTAGTTGGTCCATGTTGGTTTGATATCGAATGCAACAAAACAGAGCCATCAATCGGATGCAAACCGCAAACGGTAGAACTAGAGTCTACATCTGAAGTCGCTCGACATCAAGCCAATCGATCGAATACATAAATGTCGCTCGCCTTTCAAAGATGGAGTTCCAGTTCGGGGAGTGCACATAATAGCATTTCCATTTGTCTGAATAGATAGAGAGAACCTAAAGAGAACTGCACGACAACTAACGCCAAACACATATCAAACAGCATCATAGCAACGTACAGTTGAAGACCGCGAGAAGCACATAGACAAAGCATAGCATTCAAGAAGACGGATTGAAGTGTTTAGGGAGTCTCGGAGTTAACTAAGTTGATCGCCAGATGTTGGGCGGGATGGTTACTGATTTAGGCGCCCAGGTGACAGAAAATTTGAGAATAACTGCACCAAGAAACAAGAAGCCAAACACAATGTCTAAACAATACCATAGAATAATCTCAGTATATTTCTTTTCTCTAATCACATTCGCAATTCTACTCACAAGCTCATTTCAACCAAGTGATGGCGCTGCTTTAAATCACGTAGGCAAAACAAGACAGTTCAATCGCGATAGAGGTAAGTTTTTGAAGCTTCTCCCGCATAGTCTTCGAAGATTCATCGATAAAGAATGCTCCAACAAATCCTTTATCTTCTCAAACAAATGTCGCTAGGTTGCTACTATATGCTGCAGCATTTCAAGAATGGCGAACAAATTAAAACAGATGAACCATGCCTGAACTGTACCTGTGAAAACTCTATGCTTATGTGCTACCTCCGAGTGTGCCCATATGTGAAACCAACTGGTGATAGATGTATTATTGAGAGAGTTCAAGGAGAATGTTGTCCAAGAATCACTTGTCCAAGTCCACCACCGCCCCCCGAAGACATAGAGCAGGAGCTTGAACCGGAAACAATCGCTCCAACCACGACAACCACAACAGAGGTCTACATTACACTGAACCAGTCCACTAATTTTGAAGTAGCATTCACGAACGCGAGCGAAGTTAGGAGCGGAGCTGGCGGTTGTATGGTTGGAAACAATTATTACCACGAAGGTGCTCAGATGCCCTCGGATCCAAGCAAACCTTGTGAGATATGTTATTGCATAAGAAATGCTTCCGCCTGTGTCATGCAAGATTGTGCTCTTGAGGTCAGTGGCTGTACGCCAGCATACCAGGCTGGAGGTTGTTGCCCGACGCGTTATAATTGCTCTGCAATGAATTCGTTCACTACTGCAAGGCCCAAGACCAAGTTGCCAGATTCTTCAGGTAGAAGAAGATTCTGGGATACCTTTCAGACAAAATCGTCCTTTTCTACCACGGTGCAAGATATGATAAGTTCGTTTAGCCAAACAACTACAGTGAAACCCTCAGCTTACCCTGAATTTGGACGGACCACTGCCTTGCCACCGCCCGGATGCAGACTAGCCAACTCTACAAAGAGTTTTGCCGATGGAGAGAAGGTTCCGTCCAAGAATAAGTGCGAGCATTGCTATTGCATGCGGAGTGAAATCGTTTGTGCAGTCCAAGAGTGCAGGCCACCTTGTGATGGTTGCGTTCCAATACTTGATCCAAATGACCAATGTTGCCCAAAACGTTACGAGTGCTTTGCACCAACCCAGAGAGTGCCAATCGAAAATATATTAGACGATCAGACAACAACGCCATCAGGTCTTTCCAACGACTCGCCAACCACAAATCTGAGCACAATTGAACCAAATGCATCGACGAGAATGGACGAGAGGGCGCATGATGCCGCTGACCAAAGTTCACCGTCACCGACGACCGCACAGTCCGTCGAGGGTAGCATAGGACCTGATCAGGTCGAACCTGCAGTCAAATCTGAGATTTCAATCATGACAACGAGGCAAACTAGACCGCCCTTACGGCCAATTTCCCCAAAATTGTCGCTGAATGAAGATGATAATGCAAACGAGATGATTTCAAGTCAAGATCCTTTCAAATCAACTAAGCCAGAACCCCAAGACTCGACCAGTAATGTTGACGGATTTCAGCTCCATAGTGAAAGGGAACAGGAAGCTGACTCAGTCAAGTCTATTGGTCGATTTGTCGCTCCAGAAGGCTCATCAGCAACCAATGCAAATCAGGCGCAAGAGCCATCTGAACCGATTCCACCGGCTTTAACATCAACCATTAGCCCCATAGTACGTTCCGAGGAGACGGTTCAATCGTCTACGCCAGCCCCTGAAGGTCAAACAAGTACAAATCCCGAACCTAGCGATTCATCGAGTCTCACTGCTGGAAGAAGCCGCCCATCAGTTGTAGCATCGACCATCCCCGGGGAGGGTGGCTGCCGTTACAATGGCAGGATGTACCAGAACGGTCAAGAGGTTAAATCAAAAGATAGCTGCATGGAAATTTGTATGTGTATAAACAGTGTAGTTTACTGTGATGAAGTCGATTGCCCTAAAGGGCCTGAAAATCAGGATAGATGTCAGAGAGTTGTAACTGAGGGTGAGTGCTGTCCAAAGTACATCTGTCCAGGAGAAACAACCACCCCTGCTAGCACAGATTCTCTGGGCTCAGGGGCTGCAACAACGCAGCACACAAGTTCAACCTCGGAGACATTGGTGATTATGCCAATCCAAGGTACCGATCCTACTGTTGCGGGCGTGATTTCGACTGAACATCAGAATTCCACAAAATCGTCGCTGGAGGAACCCGAGTCGTCATCGAATGCAAGCTCGCTCGCATACGACTCTAGCTCCACCAACTCTCAGCGGCCTACAACCGAAACCAGTGCTAGCTCCACTCAAGACACAACGCCCAACCCAGTTAGCACTCCAGACTTGACCTCAAGTATTGCCGACCAGTCAACTACTACGCAGCGCCTGGACTCAACTGGGGCTCCAGCTGAGACTAGCAAAATCGTCGGGACAAATCAGGTGCTCTCAAGCACTAGCGCAGTCGTGGAACAAAGCTCGACAGCCGCTACTGTGACTCCAACGACTGCTGAGACGGTCACCACAACCATCTCGACCCAAGATGCAGCCTCAACGAGCTCCGGTCCACTTTCCGACTCTAGCCCGGCCTCTGAGAGCAGCGAGCCGCGTGTCGAGTCGACGACCATGCAAGTACCAGTTGCTGAAACCAGCAGGTCGCCGATCCAAGACTCGCAAGATGTTAGCACCACTACAGATTCGGGCGTCCCTCCCGACCGAAGCGAGCCTAGAGAAGAACCTGGATCCGCTGCTAGCGCCACACAAGCGCCCGTCACTGAGATCAATGCTGGCTCTATCCAAGACACGACACCATCCACAACCAGCACTTCAACTCCCGATTCAAGCTCCGCAAGTGATGTAAACTCATCAACCTCGATGCAACCCTCAGACACAATCGTTCCGAACGCACCCATTATCGATTCAGACAACGCGCCTGCCTCAGTGCAACCTGGTGTGAATCCTGTTCAAGATACAGCTAGTACATCCGCCACCGAGTCTGACCCCATCACAACCGTTACGCCAACACGGGATGCTTTATCTACAAGCTCAGACCGGAGTCCAGCATTCGATAAAAATGAAACAATCGAAGGACTTGCCTCCGTTGCTGATGTGACATCGGCAACAGCTGCCGAGACCAGCACCAGCTCCACACCGGATACCACGCTATATCCAGTTAGCTCATCGACACTTGCCTCGAGCTCAGACTTGAGCTCAACACAACGCCCGGATGCTATCGTCCCAATCGCACCCATGGTCAGCTCAGACACTGTTGCCAATACAATGCCGCCAGGTTCGAGCTTGATTCGCGATTTCAGTGACCAGCCTACAACGCTACACTCCATTCTAATCGATTCTGGCTCAACCACATCTCAGGAACTGTCAACAAATAAGGCAGCAAACTCGACCAATGAATCTGGTCTGTCTGTATCGGATGCATCTGCAAGCAGCAGCGAGCGACCTCTCGACTCGAGCTCGATACCTCCAGTTACAACAATCGTTCCGAGTGCAGACTCAAGCGAAGAAACAACGGCAACTCGTGCTATCTCTGACCAAACCTCAACGCCCGCAATCGAGACAGACCTCTCTCAGGCGCAAGGCTCCAACACTAGCCCTAGCTCGACGACAGCCGCAGCCTCGAACGAGTCCATATCTGATCAAACGAGTAGCCCGAGTCCCACAGTCACCGCAAGTAGTTCTTCAAGCTTCGAGTCGGCCCCACCCTCGACGGTTGCTTCGCCGCAAGCTGCGGAAACATCTCCGCCTGCGGCCACGGTCACGAATCAAGACAATGAATCTGGTCCAACCACGACGATTACAAACCGAGAAGAGCCGCAACCAGACTACAGCTCGTCCTCGCCATACCCTCCGCCAAAAGTAGCTGAGACTACAACCGACGCTGCAAGTTCTAGTCAAGCCCCAACGTTTGCACCGACAGTTGTAAGCTCGTCTATGCCTAAAGAGACAACAGAGAAGGCCGTCCCTCTGGATTCAACCGAACCGAATGCAGCGCCCACAACTCTCAAGACTAACATAATTGTTGATGTCGACTTGACTACGACTGCTCCGACCGATATTAGCTCGTCCAAAGACACGAGCTTGCCCTCATCGACAGTCGGCCCAACTGTATTGGACACGAGCACTGCTCGCCTTGATTTGGCCACAAGCACAAGCCAGTCCAAGCAGTCTACTGAGTCGATTTTGGCCGGTTCGATCTCTACGGTCAGCCCGCTTGGTGCAGTTTTGAACGGAATCGTGGTCGAGAAAGGAGTGACCGACTCAAGCGCACCCACTACCACCATGCAAGACGCGTCGACCAGTGAAACTGAAGCAGTTAGTACCACTGCATCTTTAGCTGCGAGCAGCGGGGGTAGCTCTACAAACGAGTCAGTTTCGAGGATGGACGACTCGCTCTCCTCCACTATCTCGACGACACTAAATGATAGTGCCACCCAACCGCAGATTGACCTCCTCAGGACAGAGCTGACCACAGTTTCAACACTAGCCTCTGAATCTGTTGAGTTGTCAACGTCTCGACTACCATCCTCTAGTGTGACAGGAGTATCGGTGTCAAGTGAATTCAGCTTCGCACAGACTTCTACCCCCTCTTCTATCACACCAGAATCCATGATTGATGCCACCATCCCATCAAAACCAATTAATGAAACTGATTCCATCCCTCCAGGCATTAACTCCCCAATTTCTGATCATAATACGAGTTCCTCACCTACTGCCAACGATGCTTCTCCCACCACAGTGATGTCTAATGAGATGAAGACACCTATGTCTGAGATAGGAGAAAGCATCGGAGAGCTGTCATCTGGATCGAGTGTCAGGCCTTCTTCTTCGCAAGATATCAACTCACCCCGAGCATCAGATTCTGTTTCATACACTCCCAAACTGACGAGTGCTAGTGTATCAAGCGAGAACAATCCATTTATTTCGCCAAATTTGGACTCTGGTTCCATAACAACTAAGATGCCAGTCCAAGACCACACAAGCGCGAGCACTGTCAAAGACTCAAGTTCAGCTAATGAGAACAACCAGATAAGAGACGAATCCGAATCTGCTAAGCCACATCCATCAGTTGGCACTGGCCCTAGCTCTATTCAAGAAACCACACCTTTCCCAACTAGTCTGTCAACAGTTCATTCTACTACAAGGTCTAGTTTAATGAACCAATCTAGTGAAGCTCAGGGTTCAGATATCGCTATCACCTCCCCCGAGATGATTCTAGTCCAGGGGACTAGTCGAACTTCTCTGGGTGCAAACCCAGTCGATGTTCCAAGTCCTACGAGCGGTTCTGTTGTTCCGCTCGTCGCAGAGGTGAGTACAACTCTGCTACCAGAGCGACACTTAGCTTCGTCAAGCGTGATTCCCACTGGGAACTCAGTCTCTGAAGGAAGTAGGCCTATGAGCGAATACGCTACCACGCTTCTATCAATCATTGATACTAGCTCGAACTTCGCTCGAGACTCGACACCGCACCCAACCAAGCTGGGATCGCCGGATTCCAATTTAGAAACAACCGTAATTCCCAATCGAGACACTTTCACGACTAGCTCGACTTCTATCCTGGACTCTAGTTCAGCTTCTGAGAAAGAGGATCGTAAGGTAAATCATCACTCTGTTGCTCCGCCAGAAAACAGTGATGAGGCTAGCTTAAGCTCTGCTCGAACACCCTCATCAGAGATCGATAGAGCAAAAGATTCAAGTCTCGCTACGACTTCGAATATTACGACAGGTGACCAAAAATCCACAGATTCACGATACTTTCTAACATCTCCAGCTACAAATGAAGTTGATTTGCGCACAACTTCAGGCACTCTGCAAGATTCAACCCAGACTTCGATCCCGAACGATAGATCGAGCTTGATTCCACTGATGGAAACAACAAGTGGCGATAGTCTGTCCAGCAACCAATTCTTATCTTCAACTCCCATTCATATGGATACATCAGAGATTGATTCATCAACAATCCCTACTCGAACGCTCGAAGGAATGACAAGCTCCATGCAGGAATCAAGTTCGAAAACACAAACCGAATCTTCGACAACTATAGCTCAGAATATTTTACCTCCAGTCTCATCGGCTGCACCCATTGTCGAGACGGATTATGCTGGGACGTCGATCAAGGCTACAATTCAAGCCGAAAATGTTGAAAGTACGCGCAAACCAAACGAATCGACTGTCAGCCCCTCCACAGAAAAGGAAATCGAATCCTCGAAGTCACCCGACTCCTTTTCAACCATATTCAGAGAGTCGATTAATTCGGCATCCACCGATCCTAGTCTCATCGATCTATCTAGCTCAAACCTTGATTCTACTCCAAACTCGAGTAAAACACAAAATCCCACTTCAGCTGGTAATTTAATGGATATTATCTCGTCGCAAGGAGGCGAACAGACCATTCCAGAAGTGAGTCCATCTCCAGAAACAGCCGTGATAAGTTTGGTAGTTTCATCTACTACTGAGGCCAACACAAATGTGACACCGAATGAGGCAAAACCTGGTGCGAAAGTAGATTCTATCTCCGAACCTAATCCAACTCTCGGAAGTCACGAGTCCGATGTTCAGTCAGTGCGTACCTCTTCTCTAGCGCCAGAGACAGGTGGAAGGTATATTCAAGAGACAAGTCAACAACCAGATACCTCAGCAGCTCCAGAAACCGGTTCGAGCAAAACATCATCGCCGGAGGAACCCGAGTCGTCATCGAATGCAAGCTCGCTCGCATACGACTCTAGCTCCACCAACTCTCAGCGGCCTACAACCGAAACCAGTGCTAGCTCCACTCAAGACACAACGCCCAACCCAGTTAGCACTCCAGACTTGACCTCAAGTATTGCCGACCAGTCAACTACTACGCAGCGCCTGGACTCAACTGGGGCTCCAGCTGAGACTAGCAAAATCGTCGGGACAAATCAGGTGCTCTCAAGCACTAGCGCAGTCGTGGAACAAAGCTCGACAGCCGCTACTGTGACTCCAACGACTGCTGAGACGGTCACCACAACCATCTCGACCCAAGATGCAGCCTCAACGAGCTCCGGTCCACTTTCCGACTCTAGCCCGGCCTCTGAGAGCAGCGAGCCGCGTGTCGAGTCGACGACCATGCAAGTACCAGTTGCTGAAACCAGCAGGTCGCCGATCCAAGACTCGCAAGATGTTAGCACCACTACAGATTCGGGCGTCCCTCCCGACCGAAGCGAGCCTAGAGAAGAACCTGGATCCGCTGCTAGCGCCACACAAGCGCCCGTCACTGAGATCAATGCTGGCTCTATCCAAGACACGACACCATCCACAACCAGCACTTCAACTCCCGATTCAAGCTCCGCAAGTGATGTAAACTCATCAACCTCGATGCAACCCTCAGACACAATCGTTCCGAACGCACCCATTATCGATTCAGACAACGCGCCTGCCTCAGTGCAACCTGGTGTGAATCCTGTTCAAGATACAGCTAGTACATCCGCCACCGAGTCTGACCCCATCACAACCGTTACGCCAACACGGGATGCTTTATCTACAAGCTCAGACCGGAGTCCAGCATTCGATAAAAATGAAACAATCGAAGGACTTGCCTCCGTTGCTGATGTGACATCGGCAACAGCTGCCGAGACCAGCACCAGCTCCACACCGGATACCACGCTATATCCAGTTAGCTCATCGACACTTGCCTCGAGCTCAGACTTGAGCTCAACACAACGCCCGGATGCTATCGTCCCAATCGCACCCATGGTCAGCTCAGACACTGTTGCCAATACAATGCCGCCAGGTTCGAGCTTGATTCGCGATTTCAGTGACCAGCCTACAACGCTACACTCCATTCTAATCGATTCTGGCTCAACCACATCTCAGGAACTGTCAACAAATAAGGCAGCAAACTCGACCAATGAATCTGGTCTGTCTGTATCGGATGCATCTGCAAGCAGCAGCGAGCGACCTCTCGACTCGAGCTCGATACCTCCAGTTACAACAATCGTTCCGAGTGCAGACTCAAGCGAAGAAACAACGGCAACTCGTGCTATCTCTGACCAAACCTCAACGCCCGCAATCGAGACAGACCTCTCTCAGGCGCAAGGCTCCAACACTAGCCCTAGCTCGACGACAGCCGCAGCCTCGAACGAGTCCATATCTGATCAAACGAGTAGCCCGAGTCCCACAGTCACCGCAAGTAGTTCTTCAAGCTTCGAGTCGGCCCCACCCTCGACGGTTGCTTCGCCGCAAGCTGCGGAAACATCTCCGCCTGCGGCCACGGTCACGAATCAAGACAATGAATCTGGTCCAACCACGACGATTACAAACCGAGAAGAGCCGCAACCAGACTACAGCTCGTCCTCGCCATACCCTCCGCCAAAAGTAGCTGAGACTACAACCGACGCTGCAAGTTCTAGTCAAGCCCCAACGTTTGCACCGACAGTTGTAAGCTCGTCTATGCCTAAAGAGACAACAGAGAAGGCCGTCCCTCTGGATTCAACCGAACCGAATGCAGCGCCCACAACTCTCAAGACTAACATAATTGTTGATGTCGACTTGACTACGACTGCTCCGACCGATATTAGCTCGTCCAAAGACACGAGCTTGCCCTCATCGACAGTCGGCCCAACTGTATTGGACACGAGCACTGCTCGCCTTGATTTGGCCACAAGCACAAGCCAGTCCAAGCAGTCTACTGAGTCGATTTTGGCCGGTTCGATCTCTACGGTCAGCCCGCTTGGTGCAGTTTTGAACGGAATCGTGGTCGAGAAAGGAGTGACCGACTCAAGCGCACCCACTACCACCATGCAAGACGCGTCGACCAGTGAAACTGAAGCAGTTAGTACCACTGCATCTTTAGCTGCGAGCAGCGGGGGTAGCTCTACAAACGAGTCAGTTTCGAGGATGGACGACTCGCTCTCCTCCACTATCTCGACGACACTAAATGATAGTGCCACCCAGTCGTCGTTAGGTGGAGGATCAAGCTCTCCACCAACCACCACACATTCTCCCACAGGCTGGTCTTTCATCCCCAATTTCGGCCAATCATCCACAACTTCATCTCAACATGTTCCCTCCGTTCTTCCAGAGGTGAATGTTAGTTCACCATCCACTGATCAACTTCCTAACGGGAATCCAGACCCCATATCCAGCAATCCCGCAATCCAGAAATCTATTGACGGGGGACGTTTAACCTCTGCAGGCCAATCGTCGTCTGTAGCTCCATCTAAGCAGTACACTCTTCGTCCTCCACACGTGCCCGCTGGAGATCTGCTGCCTTCCGTCGCCTCTGCTGTACCTACTTTCGATGCACCAATCATCTCAAAATTTGACTCCAAAACTGGCGCAAGCACGGATGACCAAAGATCAAGCTCAGGGATATCAGATTTACCATCTTCTACCGTGTCGCCAACAATCAACAGCAATGCAACGATGTCGCCGGCCGACCAGTTTGTGGCCGAGCTGACTACTAAAGCTGTAACTTTCAAACCTATTGAGTTGACAACAATTATTCCCTCGATTCGAGGATCTGCAGCTCCCATAACTATTCCGTGGTCAGATATCAGTAATGGCTCTAGCTTCAGAGAACAGACTACAACAGTTCGGCCGACCTACTTGCCCCCATCTAGAATGAATCTCTCGTCCTTTGGGACGAAGTCTGCTGCGCACGAGCCAACGCAAAGTACTATTACCGAATCAGACTATGAAGAAGTATCTGAAGGTAAGCCCATGTTCTTGTTGACTTTCAATTCTGCCTCTTACTGGATAAATTTAACTCACGTCTTGTTTTGTCTTCTACTTTCCAAATAGATTCTGGATGTGAATACGAGGGCAAAACCTATAACTCAGCCCAACAAATACCGAGGTCACATCCTTGCGATTTTTGTTTTTGCTTCAGAGGAGACATTATCTGCCTTCAACAAACCTGCCCGCCACCAGTACCTCATTGCTTTGAAACTATTATGGATGGCTTTTGCTGTCCAAGATACGAGTGCCGTAAGTGTCACCAATGCACCCAAATAAGTTTCACTATATCTGAGCGATCCCCTAACCATCAAATCTCATCTCTTGACTCTGAGCAGCTGTACATACCGTGAGATCTTCGCCGAATTCAACAAGCCTATCCCTCACACCTTTCGAAACTCACTCAAGGCTTCACACGCCTACACAAGAGGAAAGACCCCAACCGACTAAGGGGTCCAATGTTAGAGGTGAGTTCAATTCCAGATTTGCACATGTATCACTTAGGATCCATGGAACAATCGGCTAACTTCAACAATCCCATAGGTTGTTTCGTTGATAACAAACTTTATGGAGTTGGACAGGTGATTGAGAGCGCTAGCGGTCCATGCTTAGAATGTAGATGCGATAAAAGTGGTATGATGAAATGTAATCCCAAAGAATGTGCCCCAGAAGACCCGTTGCTCCAACAAATCAACCGCGAAGTGATCCAATCGACGTTAAGTAGAAGTCAAGCGGAATGATCTCATAGTCTCGTGTAGATCTTGTATCATGGCACAATCGAAGAAGTCAACGACAGACAATGTAAACTCATGATTTATCCAACCTAGATGCTCAAAAACTTGTTGGCCATAATAAAAACTGATAGCCGTCAAACGTAGCCCCTCTGAGATCTAAATTTGGACAGCAGGTGATCCAAATGGTGTTATAATCGCATTCAATCATTGAAAATTAGTTTATTTAGCTGGGATTACGACACTAGTTTACTGGAAGAGTCATATTCATAATTAAAGTGTCCTTGTTTTTGTTGTTGATGAAGCTGTCAAGCTGATCCTTGACGCTCTTACCGAATTTGCTCACGGTTGATGTCACCGTTGAGGACCATTGAGAGATTTTCTCCTTTGCACTAGATAGGGGAGTTGTGTAGAGGGTTCCGTTTTGGAGACGCTGTAGAAACAATTTGTCCTTAGGATCAAGATCGTCCATCGCAGCATTTCTGGCTGATCCATTACTAAAACCAATGATGGCGCGATCATTCAAGATTGATACCCTGTTCAAGATTTTCATTGATCAGGTTAGATGATGTTGAAGGTGACGTGGCGGCCATAGCTAATGTTAGATAACTTACAGAGTCCAATCAGAGGGCAATAAAGGACCAGCGTAGGCGAAGAGCCTTTTAGCAGTTGTGGTTGAATTAGAACTTGAGGTCTGTTCGTCCTGGGCTGCATTCACACCAAGCACTGCGATAATCACCAGACATATCAGCACCTCCCTACTTGAATGCTCCATAGTTTTTCACAAGATCTTCAACTTGGGCTTCACTAACCGGAAAATATAAGTCTAAGTATGATATCAAATCGACGTTCGTTTGTATATTTTCTTTATAACCTACGATACAACGATGAATACAGTCTTATTCTCTTTCAAGACTTTTCCTAAAAAGATAGGTCGAATGTCATACCGAATCAGTTTAACCCATTCCATCCAATGACGCATTAACTGGAGGCATGACCTGTTCGTTGGAAGGTGGACTTGCTTGTTGTCTCAGTTCTCCCTATCATTGAACAACAAGCGAGCTTATCCGTTTTCCGATGTCGTTTTGACTTTGCGCATACTAGTTCGAGCATTCAACAAGCAAACAGGCTTTCAAAGCATCAACCAAATCTAAACTGGAAAGTCTCCTTATCTAAACTCAAGTTATAACCATCATCTGCGATAAGGTAGAGCAACATTAAGATTTACAGAATTTATAAACACGTCTGAAAGGGCGCCCCCTAGGATGGCTAAGCCAGACACGTAACTTATCCAGTTTTGCCATCGGATTATTAGCGAACTTTCGAGTTGCACGTGATTATATCTCAAAACTTGGACAATCAGAAGGTGGAATGATTGCCGTTATCAACTGAATGGGAATCATGTGAAGTATAATCATCATTGAACAAGAATTGGCTAATTAGAACGGCGAACGGAAGTGAGCTGTCCGTTTGCCTGTTTATTGTTGCTGTATAGAATGTTTGTGCTATGGAGCTGTTCTTTGGAGGTTTCTAGCCCAATGGGGCAATGAATGTGTTTATATATGTATCTGTGTATATATATATATGGGACCAGTTTATATTGAGCAGAGGCGATATCGGGGATATATAACAACTAACAGGGTTAAAATCTCATCATTTGGGGGCGAATTCTTTGGTCAAGTCGATTTCGCTTGGATTGCACGTCGTCCAGATTGATAAAGGTAGATCTTGATGGGCGCGCTTCTTTGCTTACTTCAGGTAATGATAACAATTAATTAGTTTTTGGTTCGAGTGATGAGCTTAGAGTAGTGGTTTTAAGTTTGCTCGATAAAGATTGTTCGATCACGGTGTTGGTTCAATTGTTTTTACATGGTCTCTCGACCGATTTAAGTGAATTATTGCTCAGTACGATGGGTAGCCACCATAGCTGTGCTGATAAGATGGTTGCTCATAGTAGACAGGTTGGGTTTGTTTCAGGATTCTTACGCAGCCCAAGCAGATAGATAGATATGGTTAGTTGTTCCGTTCAACAGATTTCTGCTCTTTGCTGATATCTAAGTTTACTTACGGGACTGGCAAAGGGATGGGTAGCGGGAGTAAAATCTTCTTGCCGCCATGAAGTAGTAAAGCGGCCATAAGTGCATTCTTCATCATTTTCTTCTTTCCAGCCTCAACACCTGTTTGCTGGTGGCTCATGAGTGCAAATAGAAGAGCAAAGCTCATCAAGGAAGCGAAGGCAAATACTGTGATTGACTTCATGTTTGAGTTTTCCGATGATTTGGTTTGCTCACTAGGTAAATTTGGTTACTCTTGGGATGAGCTAGAATGCTGGATTCTTTTTCGAGCTAGATGCGAAAAATCTCTCAACTTTTTCCTCTGGTGCGTACACTATAACTGATCTAGTTCGCGAGGTGCGCGTTTCAATTTATACCTGGCCACGAGATAACGTGAACAAGTCGCAGAAGCCCGCGCAGCAGCATCTCGCTCGTTTTCACTGACCATCAAGCTAAACTTCCTGCCCTGATTAACAGGAAGTCTATCAAGTTATATTAGCTGCGAGCGGTGAGTAACTTTCCTCCATAACTTGAAGCCAACCGTGCGCAGCCATTGTTCAAATATTCTGTGACCAATAGCGCAGTTTATGTTGGTGGGGAGCAGGCACAGTGCTTGCTTCTTACATTGTAATGCCAGAGGAAACAGCACAACAGGTGACCATAAATCAGATGAGCTTGCGCTCAGAGAAACCACCTTTCCCCCTGTGCCGAGCGCACCTAGCCGATGCTAGCCACAGTCTTGCAACCTGTCCGCCGCCGCTGCCTTCGTTCGCCGATGGCATGTCTCCGCCCTCGTGTCGTCGACCAGATTAACGTTGGCCAAGCTGACCATAGTATTGCTGCGTATCCTTTCGTTTGCAAACTTGTCCTTCGTTCACTTCAGCGCGACGACTTAGAGCTCTGCCAACAGCTGCCCCTGGAGTCAGGTCTGCTCTGACCTTCGAGCATCCTCCCACCAGATCAAGCTTGCTCTAATGCCATCCTTGTGATTAATTCTAACGTTAAAAGGATGGACACTGGCACCAACAACAGCGCTAACTGAGACGACAAGTGATGTAGTTGCTGTTGTTGATTCTGCTCATCGAAGTAACCTACCAATGCGTTGGGATTTCCGGATGCCTGTGACTGGCATCATAATGTTGGCGAGGGATGAAAGTCAAGGCAGCTTGTAGAGGAGCAAGAGTGGTGCGTTTTGATGGAAACTGGAACGGTTGTACGGCGAGCAACTAAAGTTTCTATTCTTTGAGCTTCAGTATCATTAGGCAACCAAAAAGGAGAAGCAGGGAGAGAGGAAAGGAGAGCACATTTGCATCATGTTAACAAACCTGAGCAAACATACGCAAGCACGCACTTTGCCATTGATTAGCCGGGCAACTGCCCTCAAAGCGAAACACCCCTGGGAGGCTCAAAATGCTTGCCACCCCATATTATCATGGTAACGCTTTTGTACATCCAGCGTCACAGGTTTGCCGCCGTCGCCGCCACCACCACCACTATCACCTGCGTCGTGCGCCAACCTGAGTGGTACCCAAGGTAGAGTGATGATAATTGATGAAGATCAGCTGGCAAGCTGAACAGGGCCAAGCCGAGCTTGGCTTGAGTTGGTAAAACCTGGTAGCCAGCGAAAGTGAACTCAAGACGTCTAACTGAGCAGAGCGTAAGCTGCTGAAATTGCTGGCCAATGAATTCACATAGGTGGAGGGGAAGAAAGGGCAGCTGGACGCGTTTCATCCCATGAGCCGCTTATGATAATGAGTTTACTATTAGTTTGGCGGCTAACTCGCAAGCTAACCCACTCCTCTATTCTCAAACTGGCTCCAGATAATCGCCAGCCTGCATGGTTGAGCGGCCGACGCCAAGGGCTGGGAAATATCTTGTCCACTTTTGCTTGGGAGAGGTGCCAGCGAGAGAAATATCAGTCGTAGTCAGGTGGGGGAGTAGAACCGTCTCCATCTCCATCTCCATCTTCATCTTTTGCTCGATGCTCCTCGGGCCGCTGGTGGCGGAAAAACGAGCTCACATCTTTTTAGTGGTGGTGGCTTTCTAAAGGTGATTGGATGCTTGATGAATACATTATAACTGGTGCTTATTTGATGCATGTTTCGAGCTTGAAATGGTCATCTCCAAGAGAGCGTTGCTTAAAGGCTATACAAACCAACCACTCGATCACACTATGATGTCGATCACAGGACGAAAGATCAACGAAACTAGCCAGGAGCAAATTCATATCTCGTATATTCGCTTGGTAAGATTGATCAAATTTTTACCTCCCAAGAGGCCATTCGTTACCGATTGGGCTTATGGTTTGAAAAAGAAAAGCTAGTTCCTGAAAACTCATGGGTCATCATCATTAGCAGCATCAGCAAACTCTACAACAGTTGCCACCTCCAGTCGTTACAATAATTATGATTATTATCATAAAATGCATCTCTTACGTACAATTTAATTGCAACAAGAGCTTTTATTATTCTGTTCTGCTCGAGATTTTCGGTTTAAATGGTCGGTCATGACTATGGTGTCGTGGTTGTCGAGATCCTCTTGTTCCAAGCTCTCTTGTCGTCGCATTATCTCTCTCACGAGCAGTTTGGCAGCTTGTTCAATATTTATATTATCTTTGGGAGAGGTATATAAGCAGCCAATAAAATCGTTCTCCTTAGCGAACTCTTTCAAGTTTCTTTCTTCTTCTTCGGACCGTTGAACAAGGTCACACTTGTTAGCCAACAATAGACAGGGTATCTTGGAACCATCACTTAAGCTAACTTTGGTGTCCAAATCGACCTTCCAACGCATAACTGATTCAAATGTCTTTGGTCTGTTCGCATCGAACACTAAAAATGCACCTACTGCATCCTTGTAATAAACCCGTGTCATCGTTCCAAATCTTTCTTGGCCCGCAATGTCCCAAAGCTGCAGTCGCACCAAGGTGTGGTCATCGTATTGCAAGGTTTTCAAAGCGAAATCCACACCTATGGTTGCCTTGTAAGCGCGAGAGAAGAATTGGTGGACATAGCGTTTGATGAAACTTGTCTTACCTGTTGAGGCCTCCCCAACAACCAGAACTTTGAAGAGATGTTCCGAGTTCTGATGTGATGATTGAACCATCTCGCTAGAGGTTCTCCAGATTGCGAACAGCGCAATTCGGGTTGATTATTTGCAATATTATGGGCTTTGAAATCGGGATGATAGGTAGATACAATTCACTTCCATTTAAACAGGCGGTGTTGTCCTGCAAGTGAAAACAATGGTCTGGCTTGGATTGGGAGCTCTTATGTGTGTCATACAGACAAGAGTGGATGTGGTTGCCAAGTGTCACCGATGGATAATCTCATCGCCTGATAAATGCGTAAGGGAGCGCAAGTGAGAGATCTAGCAATGCGATAAACGAAATCTAGCTGACGAGCTGGGACCGTCACTAATGGCCAAACCTGAGGCGCATAGATAATGCTACAGAGCTACAGTTGGGCCGGATCGATCAAACTCAACTCGTTCAAAGTCAGCCATCGAGGTGAGACTAGGAGGCGTTCTAGTTGGCGCATATCGCGCATTTCTTCTTCGAGGAGGACGCAAAAATAAGGTACGAGAATAGGCGTTTACTATTTTTGTGGACTTTCCTAATCTTCCTCAAGGCTCTTTCGATTTAGTCGTGAGACAAATGAATCAGATTCATCCCAGACGAAATCGTATCGCTGAGTAACTATGTGGAGAATCTTGGCGGGAAGCAGGATCGATTTTGTAAAGGATGTGTAAATGCGAGCAGGAGCGCGCTAGGATCAATGTGAACTAAGAAAATCACCAATTCTAATTTATCTGTTCTCTGCTTTTCTGACCGCAGCTGCTGCCGAGAACAAATACTACTGTACTTCGGTGCTCACACACAAACATGCCTATTTTTATTGATTTCAGTCTCTCTGCGCGCCACCAACTGACTGGCCATAGACTAGTTTAATATAAATAACATCTATATCTATCTGGTGGCACTATGAGCTAGCTCACAGATCCAAATATCTATCAAATTGCTATTATATGTCTAGGAATACATAGTTGGATAACAATAGACGAGTTGACCCTGCGCTACAACACAAATAGATCCAATCCACTTATGTTACATCTCAGGATAAATATCGGCCACGAAGACGATTGACCTCAATTCCAGGTATCTATTCCAACCATTAGATAGGATGGCGCGCGGGCACCAGAAAGAGCAATCTAGACAAAAGAATGCCAAGAAGCAGGCAGTTGCATCCAAATCAAAAGGTAAGTCAAGACTCCCATCCAACATGAATTCAGCCTCAGCGGTATAAGTAACTATGTTGACCTTACCCATCCTCTCTCGCATTTGTAGGTACTGACCAGAGAGCTGCAGCAGCTAAAGCTTTGCACTACTGTTGCTGTATTTGCAAGGTAGGTATATCAACAACATACTCGGCGCTAAGGAACCCAGATTTACAGAAACTTTAGCTACGACTCTTCCCTCATCACCCGTAGACTCAAGTGCCTGACCCCAAGACGTATAAGCAACACTTCGAAAACAAGCACCCCAAGTCACCACTCCCACCCGAATGTCTAGCGGTGGAGGCATAGCGCGTAAACTAAGGAATCTAATGACAAATTTGAAGTGAAATTTACTCTTCTCGTCTAACTTTCTTCTTCTGTTTCTTCTCTATCTTTTTCGCAGCCTTAGTCAATTCATAGGCTAGCGACGTTTTAACAGGTTCTAAGTTTAGCACTTCGGGCCTCTGTGACCTCGTTTGATCCTCATCGATCTCCTTTTCGATTTCCTTTTCCTCTAGCGACTGGAGATATGTCTCGATTTTCTTCACTGCCCTGTTGAATAAACCTAAAAGTTGAGTAGGCTCGAGGCCTATCTCGAGAGCTGCCTGATTTACACTTTTGCCTTGCACTCCCATCGAGAGGAGAATTGTGGCCTGTACGGCCGACAAATCGACGCTAGAGGGTAGCCAATCTAGAAAGTAGAGCTTACTGAGTCTGAACATCAATGGGATAATGTGATGATAATCGACTAGAGTCTTCGAATACAGTTGTAAAATCTCGAGTTTTCGAGAAGTCAGAAAAAATTTGTACAACTCCTGGCGAGTGATCTGGGGTTTGCTACTTGTAGTCGCGCCCTTCGTTCTCATGGCACGGATCACGCTTAACGCGAGCTGGGGCGGAAAATGACGAAACTGATGCACCAACAGTTCAAGAAAGTCAGTCCGAAACTCATCGAAGAACAATCGCAACCAATCGTTTTCTTCCTCGACCTCCATGCCCTCTCGTGAATTTTGATCTACTTCCATTAGGCCTTCTGAGCTTGATGAGGGCGGAATGAGTCTACGTAGCATGATGCACGAATGCTCTCCGGTAATGTCGCTAGGAGATTGGCGTATGTAGACAGGCACGTATTTGTTCCTTTTCCAAAATTTGAGTAGTTCCGAAGTCAAACCGAAAGACACACCTAGATACTGGAGCTTCTCTGCTCGGCGCTCATTTAAACTGAGTAAGAGAGGCGGTAAATCTGCCTTAGGTTTGAGCTGACCCTCTTCGTCGGTTTGATCATCATTGCCTTGATCCACTGGTTCATTCACTGACATGGAGTTTTCATGATCCTCAGAGAGATTTATATCGTAGAGGCCACAAAAATAATCGTAAAGCAACTGTAACGCTCTGGTTCCATAGCCCATTTTCTGATAGTTGGGATTTGTGGCGATCCGTACGATCCGACCACCAGATAGAGACGCAAAGTTATGATCATTGAATTGTCTTGAGATTGTCCATGGAATAAGATCTCCAGAGGCTGCACGCTTACCGCGAGAAAGAGAGTTCATCATTGACTCTTTTGATATCTCTCCTTCAAAACAGACTTGTATGAAGCACAACACTTCCGGTAGCGTCCCAGTTTTCTTACCTGGTGGTAAAAGACAGAATAAATGATGAGCTGGAGCATCAGAGATCATTTGAAGATCATTTGGCGTGTTCTTATAATGAGATGCAACATAGAGTGCCATCAACTGGTGGAGAAAGGATTCAGAGCTCTTGTGATAACTAAACAGAGTGTCACGATTGATATAATACAGTTGACAGTCCTCTGGGACTGGACAACCGGCCGTCCAGGGTAACTCGGCTATCGTTGCATCAAGGCACAATAGATTAGTCAACCAAGCCTCAACGGGATCATTTGCCTTATAACGTATTGGTTCGTTGAGTGTCAGCTCATGAACCAATCTGGAGCTGATTAGCTGGTCTGAGTGTTTCTGATTGGCTGTGTTTTGCCTCAATTGGCTCAAGAGCTTGAGAGACAACGATCTACCTGTTCCTTCATAGCCATTGATGGTGGATGCGAGAAACACCAACTGAGAGCCTAGGAACGACTTCACTATCGGTAACGGTATTGCTGCAGCTTCATCAATAACGAACAGGTTGGACGTCTGGATTGAAAGTTTGCTCTGAGAAGCCTCGATTGGATCTATGTATTGGATTGTCTGACTATGGTCCTTGAACACGTTGATTCGAATGACAGCATTGCCTTTATCAGGATCGTTGGATTTGATGACATTGAAGTCATGATGTTCTGTCAAATGGACAGCTCTCAAACCCTTGAGAACAAACTCGAAAAGAGTGTGTAGGTTTTCGGGTGATGGAGATGAAACGTAGATATTCGAATAACCGTAAGCTATAGCTGATGCAATCGAGAGACCTAGCGCTGCTGACTTTCCTCGGCCACGGGCAGCAGTGAGGGATATAGTAGCTCTGGATGTTTTTTTTACCAGTGTCTCGGTGAACTTCACTACTGCGTTAGCCTGGTCGACTGTCTTACAGAGGGCGACCAATGAACCAATTGGCTGCTGATCGGCCAATGAATCGCGCAGCTCAAGAAGTTTGGGGTCAATCTGACTGATATCCACCCTCGGATCTGCCTTTATATTGAGCAAATGTGAAGATACAGGTAAAATATTGAATCGATCGTCAATTATGCAGCTACTAGGGCAGTCAATCAGAGACAGGATAAATCTTTCGTTGAATCGTGAAACAACATCTTGGTGACTCTCGGTGCGATATCTCGCATGCACGTCCATGGACATTGTATAAAGTTGCTTAAGAGAGTGAAGAGTGTTGAGAAGTATAACTACAATACCACCTCCCTCTACAGTTTCAACAGTCCTTGCCAGTATGTTGGGCTGCATAGCTTCAAAGTCTTGTAGCACTGCCATTCCGAAAGTCTGTCCAAGTATCTTGTGGGTCTCATGATAATAGCACCATCTAACATTTGCAGATGATATGAATAAATCGAGAGGATTATCTTCGTTTACCTCAAGGCCCGCCTTCTTTAGTTTCTGCAACTCTCGCATTCGTTTCTTCCGGTGCGTGCTGAACCCCAATTCCTTCTTGTAGCACCATAATACAGATGGCTTCGATTTTACTTGGGTCTTTGTAAGTATATGGTATAATGTTACTACTTGGTCTCGGGACTTTTCTCCGACAATGATGAAAAGTGATCGGTGCCCGTGATTTGATCCATTCTCTAAGAGAGTTCTGATACGGTTATCTATTTTCACGCGCACCATTCTTGAGAATTTCTGAAATTACACGATCGGACCTAGGTTTTGGGTAAGATGATAAAGACAATAGTTTGATTGGCCTAGAAAATGGATCCGAATCCTGACTCATTCTCAGGTTGTTGGACGCACGTGGGTTCAGCTCACACTTTCGGCGCGTCGTAGTATGTACTTACGACAGATATAAATAAGACTGCTGCTCGTTTTTTACTTATTTTTGCAGAGTAGTCTAAGACTATTAGTCTTAGCGAACGATGAAACATGAGCAATCTTGTTCTAGTTTTTGGAAGTTCTACCGACATCTTCTTATAGATCAATTCATTTTGTAGATGAGATTTGATATTTTGCTACATATGAGTCCAGTTTCATCATCAATCAACTGCCAGTTATGAGTTGATTGGAGGCAGGACTAACAATCTTCCGCTTGGAAAATTACGAGGATGTTCATCACGACTCACCCAAGAGGACATATTTCATGGATGCCACCAAGATAAAAGGTATCATCGAAGGTTTCGATCACGACTTCGACAATGTTGTTCAAAATTTTCAGAGGAGATACCCTAACATGCGCCTAAGGGAATTCCTCAACTATTGGGCCGAAGAATCCATGGATCTCCTTTTCGCCAATAGGTTTGACCCTAGGGAGCTTTACGAATCGCTAGATGAGATAAACAAGTTCCTTATGTCAATTGTCGCTGACAACTCGAACCTTGGCGTCCCCCACAAAACCATCGCTCTATATTTTGCGCTATGCATATATGTGAAACAACCCCCTCATATTCGGCACAAAATCAGGCTAACCCCCCAAGATACTGAGTCCATAAGCGACTTGCTTAAGAATAGCCTCGACTCTAGCTGGCATTTGGATCTAGCCTTCGTGTGGAATCAACTAAGAGCCCTTGCAGCTATAGATTTTGTCGAGGAGCGCTGCATTTATGGGCCATCGTTGCTGACCAATAGAGGCTCTAAGAAAGAAACAGAAGCCCATTGTTCTGGTAAAGACTATCATAAGGAGAGCTTCAGATTCCTGGAAGACAAGATTGAACCAACTGTTGCAGAGATCGATAATCTTTGTGTACCATACGAGAGCATCAAAGAAACCTTACGGCTTAACGATTTCAAAGATCCAACGGTCGATGTTCGGTCAGTTGGCACTGTCAAAGAGTTTATAGATCAAGCTAAAGGAATGTTACATGGGTTCAAATCTAGTCTAGGCTCAGGCAACGAAGACGTTAATTGAGAGACACGTCAAGCGGAGTAAATTTGAGAATAGTTTATAAAATCGACGATTGTCTCAGCAACAAGATACTGATTAATGCAATTGGTGGCGCTTGGATTTCCCTTGTCATCATCTTGATATTCAAATACCTAATTGATATAAGTTGGTCGATACTTCAACTTCAAGTCGAAGCCGACCAACACTCTGCCGTTTTGCGTTGACCAAAAGTTCGGAGGATTACTCGCGGGGCACTTTCAGTGGAGTTCGATCAAAATTGGACGGAGATCTGGGATCGCATTTCAACTTGATAATATTGGGAGGTGTCTTGGTGTCATTCAATTTGTCGCCTCCGCCATCAATCAAGTCAGTTACGTTCAAATCGCTATCATCGGCTGTCATGTCATGCAACATACCAGCGCTTTCCTGCCTGTTGGAGCTTCCCTCACGGGCTAAGAACTTCTCGTTTAGCTTTGCTATGGTCTGGCCCATGTTCGATCGTTCACGGTGAACAGATTAAATTATAAAAGCCTCCTTATAATCACGCATAACCTGGAATATACGATGTCGCCACTTTGCCAGCTGAACGGTTTTTGCGAGCGAATGTTGCAAACGAGGATATGGATAACCGTTGGATACTCGTACGTGCTGAGCGCGCAAGCAGTCGCGGCCTCCCAAGAGTGCCCGATTACTATTCTTTGACCACCTATACCAGTGTATCTCCCTCCAACTTGACACTGCTTTTGTTATTCTGGTAGATGGACATATTTTTCTGGGTTTGATTCGAGGAATCACAACGCGTTCCGAGGATCCTACTTGCACGACTATTTAGTTGCCTCTGGCCAAAGCAACTACAGAACAATATAACGAATGTTCGTCTGTACTTCTTTGATAGGAAACTGTACAGAATGAAGTTTCCCGCTGCATTAACTGCCATTAGGAAGTTGAAAATATTTCCGAAAGCTAATACAAGGGCGTGCTCGTTCGTATTAGGCACCATCTCGCGAACCGATGTATATAAGAGCATAGCTGCTGAGGGTATTTGGCATACAAGAAACAATATGACCACCGCAATCAGCATAATTGTGATCCTCCTCTCCTGTGAAGAGGATGGCTGAATTGGGTGTTGGAAGTTTGTGTATGAGCTTGCCAACTGTGAACTTCTTGAAGATGTTTCAGCTGCTGGTAGTTTACGCACAGGAGTGAGGTCCGTATTACATCCAACCACCGGCTCTTGACTAAGCTCTTGGATGGATATTTCAGTTGATTTAGTTGCATAGTCTCTGGAGGTGCTCTCGTTTTCCCGGTCAGCGGTTGATTCAATATCACAGTCATTCTGAGCGTCGAACTCTTTGGTAAGCTTGTTGGGGCCGAGCTTTAGGTTTGATGCAAGATCGTTTGGCGCCAGTGCTAGACCTTGAACAAAATTGCTCTCAAACAGATCCTCTCTCATGTGAACACTCTTGCTAAGTCTAATCATTGGACAACCATGGCAGCTCTCTTGCATAATTGAACTATTTCTTGGCGGCGAGGCGCGCTCTCTTTTATGTTCCATCGTTGTGGATGGTTTGAACTTCCACCGATGGCCTCTCGGGACTTTTACTGTGCTGTTTTGCTCACCAGTTAGTTGATCATTCTTTCCGTTTAGAGCTTTCGATCTAGAATCTGACTGATGCAACGGAAATTCCTTAGATCTAGGTGATCGCTTCGGGCTTCTTTCGATTGTTGAAGCTCTTGTCATCTTCGTCCTTTCCCTTTTCGAATGATGCACGGACTTAATCAGAAATCCGTTGAATAGCATCAGGGAGAATAAGGGAATAAAGTAGAATATTACTGCTGTTGACCAGTAGTAGATAGTTTTGTAGGTCTCGTTCCTTCCAAAATCAGAATAATCCAGCATCAAAATATATGAATCAGTTACTTTTGTTCGTTCATCATGATGCGCTAACTTCTCCCCGCTAGGCGCTGAACTTAAATTCACCGACTCATTGCCATCTGTACCAGGCGGAATATCTCCACTAGCATCACTCAGACTTGTTAAACTTTGCTCTGCTATAACAGGAACTCTCCTCTCGATCACTTTCCACTCGAAGGGAACAGGTGCGGCGAATAATATTCCAAAGATGAAGACAAATATGATCAACATTTTAGCGCGCGCTTCCGTGCACCAAACTTTACCTTTCATAGGATATTTAACTGCAATATATCGCTCAATTGTAAATGTAACTGTTAACCACACTGAGGTGTTGGAGCAAGCGTCAGTGAGCATCATCAAAAAAGGCCTAACCCTCCAGTATGCATAATATTTGAGACCCGCCATATTGGGATAGTGTGAGAGGCCAAGCAAAAACGTTAACACCAAATAGAGCATGTCTACAACGGCCAAAGCAGCAAGATACATGTTTGTTGTTGATCTCATCCTTCGGCGAGTCATGATTATCACCGTTATCAAGTTTCCGAATAAACCTATGACCATTAACAACGGAACTGCGACCCTTTGAATCCAAAATCGAGTTTGATCACGAAATAAGGCGTAAGCTGGATCGAGGTCGCTCGTAACGTGAGCCTCCATTTGCCCGAGACTTTTATAGGACTCGCAAGTTGAGGTCATTTGGCGCATTCATTGTTGAGGATGAATTTTTGCCCCCTTTTTTAGTTTACCTGAGCTTATTGCAGCGGTTGAATCTGTTCCCTACCCTCAAATCTGGAGACGGAGGAGCTGAGGCAAGGGTTGAGTTAAGTGGAGGCAAGGAGAGCTTGACTCGAGCTGATGAAATTCAATAGAATAATTTGGCTCGATTTGATCGCTCTTCGTCCAAGTAAAAATGTGCGACATTCTAATGGGCGTTGAATTTTGGTTGGCCGGAGGGTAAAATCGTGTCAACAGTCATTTGCTTGCAGTTCCAATTTGTGGGACCCCAAATTGGGGCTTGCTAGCGAAAGTTGGCATGTAAACAAGTGAAACAAGTTGCGGCAACAACTAGCTGCAGCTACCTGATCAGATAGTCAATATTGGTAGACGCACTCTCGATTTCGGTCCCCTACTCTCTCCTCGGGTGGCTCTAAATTTGACGTTTTGCTCGCTCGCTCGCTCGTTCGGTTGGCCGATGTTGTGAGAGAATTGACTTTCTCGCTTCCCCGAATCCGGTCAACTTTGTTCGGCTTTGAATGTGGCTCGACTTGTTGGGAGGAGCGAGGGCGGAAGTTGGCGCTTGGGCGAGCGCGCGAGTTTTGCCGGCTCGCGGTCGGTGGGTTCAGCGTGAACGTTTTGATGAGAGTTGCTCGCTGAATTCTGCTCTCGGTTTGGAGTGGCGAGAGAGGTGCTGGTCGTGGTGGTGGTGGTGAGCCAAGTGAGTTAGCGGCCACTAGGACAGATGAGTCGGCGTCACATTTGCTCGCCTCTCTCGGCTCGTCCACTTGCTCGCTCGCCGACACTCAATGTGAACCCTTGCTAATGTCCCATCCTCCTCCCTCCTCTAGATTGACGATTTTTGAAACATCAAGCGTTTACACGGAAACTTAATTGAATTTGGGCTCGCTGGTTTGCGCGGCGAGCGCGCTCAATGAGCCTTGGGCGAGCCGGGCGAGCAGGGAGGAGGTTCAAGTCGGCTCTCATGTCAATTCAGTCGTCGCCTCCGTTTGATTGAATCAACTCTGAGCGGCGCAGGCGGCGAGACGGCGCGACGGCGAGCGAGCAGACGAACGAACGATCGAACGAGTGGGGCCAAATTGATGGCCGCCGATCGGACGCCTTGCCGAGCTCCGTTTGGACGTGCGCGCGCACCCCCTTCCCCCGCTGGCCAGTGGAGCGGCCGGGGTGGCGTCCGCGGCGGGCAGCTCGCGCGCGCCCGCCGCCCCCAAGTCGCTCGATGCCGAGCAGCGGCCAGGCATGCGCACCCTGCCACCGCCGCCGCGGCCGCTCTCGAGGAGGCGCCGATAATCCCCAATTTTTGTGCCGGTGACAATGAGAACGAGTACACCGCTTTCGCCGCCGCCGCAAAAACGCCAACAGCAACAACAATGTCCCCCGGCCAACCAAACCCATCAGCCCTAATACAGCGGCTCGCCGGCAACTTGCACTCTCGGCTGCCCTGCTCTGCTCTGCTCCATTCGGTCCGTCTCGCTGCATGGTCACCGTGCTGCGAGAGGAGGAGGAGGAGGAGGGGGAGCCGTTTTTGACTGGTCGCGGGCACTTACAAGGGCGCTCGGAGGAGCGAACATCAATCTGGGGAGCGAGCGAGCGTGCGGACAGCCGACTCGGCTCCTCCTGACTCCAGACGTCTGCTGCGCGCGCAAGCACTCGAGCCGGGCGCTAATCAGCGGCAGCGGCGGCGGCGGCGGCGGCGGTGGCAAGCTTGCGGCCGCAGCGCGCGAAGGATGAGACGAGGAGAGCGAACGTGGCTCACGCTTGTCGCAAGTTCGCTCGCTCGTCGCAGCGAACTCTTGCGCGCGAAAGGGCGAGCGTGTTATTGGAGTCGAAATCGCGGGCACAAATCAAGCAAGTTGGGCCCTCCAATGCGCGCGAGCGAACCTTTGGCCCGTGCGCGCGCGCGCGCCCGCTCGCCAGATCGCTCGTCCGGCCTGGCCGAGCAAAGAGGGCAGCGAGCGCGAGTCCAGAGGAGCTGAGTCTGGCGACAGATGGCTGCTAATGAAGGCGCCAATTTGGCTAAAACGGATGGGCACTCTAATGTGCACAGGCGGCCAGGCGAGAGTGGGCGAGGCCAAGGGGCAGCTGGCGGCGGCGGCGGCCACCCGATACTCGCGCCCCGAGCGACCACTGCAATGGGGCGCAATCGATTGGTGGCGGGCGCTGCGAGCGGCCACTCTTTTTATCAGATTGGCCGCCCCCGTCTGACACCCGAGTCCAATGGGGCGAAAGGGGCCGCGAATCGGGTATCAACAAGCGCGGGGCCGAGCGGAGGCGCGTTCATCTGTTGATGCAACAAGCCCGCCCGCCCGCCCGCTGGAAGATTTATCGGCCGCCCCGTTGCGCTGGAGCGGGTGGAGGCCAAACGCGCGCCGAGCGACTGCTGTCAAGATAAGCGCGGTCAGTTGGTTCGCCGAGAGCGGACGCGCGCGCAAACAAGCAAGAAGGCCAGAGGGGGGGGGGCAGCAGGCCGCCGGGAGCCCAAGCGAGCGAGTCTCGCGCGGCAAACCGGCGCCGCTCGGCCCACAATGGATGGGCTAATGTTGCAGAAGAAGAAGAAGTGGGCGCCAGCTTAGCGGCCGCCCAAGCGCCGAGCCAGATTCATCGCAACCTTTGGGGCGCCAATTAGAGGCTGGCGCCGGCGGCGCGCGCCTTTAACGCTCAATTTGCTCCCACGTGAGCCTCCGATGGCGCGAGTGGCCCCAGCAACTTCCCAGCTCCGCCTCCATCTCCATCCTGTTGGGTCCAGCTAGAGGCTCGCTCGGGCCAACATCACCGGGCAGCAGCGGCGGCAGTGGCAGCAGGTCGGTTGGCCCATGGATACTTGCCCACCCCCCTCGAGCGGCACGGACGAGTGATTCGAGTTCCAAATTTGTGATGTGATTTATCCGCAACATCAGCTTGACGAACAAGCTAACAAATTGCACACGAGCGAAGAGAGTGGACTTGATGGATTGGGCTGGCGGCCGGTTGGTATAGGAATAATTGTGGTTGCTGTTATTACAAATTTGCTCTCCCTGATTTCTGGCCGAAATTTTGCCGAGCGAAAACGAGTTGAATTTTCGCGCTAACTTTTAGGTTCCAGATCTAGCGCACTGGACCAAGGGGGAGCTTTTTGACGCAAAGCGGCTTGGACGCGCGCAGGTTGGCCCTCCTGGAGTCGGCCCAAGTGGGACTGGCTCAAGAGTCGCAAGCGACAACTGACATCAGCTTTGTCGGTTTGCTCTAAAGAGGATGAGAGATCGCTCGCTGGCCAGAGTTGGATTATTCACGATCGGATGCCCGCTGACACCACCGAGGGCGAACCATTAAGTAAACGAGCGGCAAGGATTAAATGGGCCGCCGCCGCCGCAGCAGCAAATTCCGCACTCGAATGCGAGAAGGGGGGCGACGGAGACAAAGCTATCCAAGTTGATGGGAGTTGCATTAATCTTTTCATCTGGTGGCCAGCTCGTCTAGCCAATATCTTGCCGAGACTAAGAATGCGCCAGAGGGGCGACATCAAGTTCGGAGGGAGAAGTTTGCGCAGAGAGGGAAGAGGGGACACTTATATGGCGAGCGGACTTACCAAATGTCATCACCCCCAAGCTCGCATATATCACCAGACTCGAACGGTGACACTCTGTCCAGGCATTTGCCCAGGTTTGCCAGCAACATTGGATGCTACACGGAGATGAGGCTTGATAATCATAAATTGAGGCCCAGATCTAATCTGTAAAATTGATCCAGCTCAACAGATCAAGGCAGGGGCCTCATTTGCGTGAAACCAAGAAAACGGTCCCCTTGCCATCCAAGTCCATTTGCTTTGCACCCATTTAAGTCAGGTTAGGTTGGGTTGAGGCGCGCACGCACTTTCGATGCCGCCACTGAAAGGGGAGCCAAGTTGAAATTTTGGCCAGTTCATGAATATCAATCATCAGTCAAGTAGACAGGCCGAAGCCAAAATAGTATCTAAGTCTCGCTAAACAAACCTAGCTCCCATTTAGAGATTGAATGGATGACAATCGCGCCGCTCCAAATGGCCGCAATACTGGCTCACAAATCTAGCTGTCTGGCGAAGTTACAATCGAACCCCTACGGCTAAGGATAGAAATGGGCACAAGCAACCAAAAGCATGCAAATCGTATCGCGAGCAACGTGATTGATGCGACGGTGATATTTTTGCTTATTTCTACGCCCAACAACTGGGCAGGCGCATATACCCAAACGCGCACATTCACAAACTTCAAATAGATTTATGGCTCTTGAACGGCTCCTGATTTCGGCAGCTTTGTCTTGGAGCCAATAATTCAAGCGGGCTCAACCAAAGAGTAGAGGTTGCCGCCACTAATCTCGAATGGACGAAATACTTGGCGACAGCAGCTCAATTAAGACTGATTATTAACGATAAGTTACCGCTCGCTAGCTTGGCAAGCGGGACATGTCTTGTCATGGACGTCTGTCTGGAACCCTCTCGCCTTAGCCTGATTCTTTGGCATCCTCGACGACAGAATGTCGGCCTCAATTCGACAACTCGCGGGAGCATTTCCGATCGCAAATGCGCTACGATCAATCGCAACTAAGTCTTTGGCGAGCGAGCGAGCAACTGTCGGGTGGTGAAATATTTGCGCATTAGGGGTAGAGGTGGACAACGATTTAGGTTAGTGAAGGGATAGGGGGGAGCGGAGTTTCATCGAAGGGCGGGCTCGGCCGTGAACGAATTGGAGACCGTCAAACTTTACAGAACATCGTGTGGCCGCTTGCTCGCAAACATGCGGATTGGAACACAAAACAGCAAAACCATCCAAGAACAAGGCTCGAACCATCACCCAGTAGAGGTGGCCCACTGCTTGAAGCGGAAGCGGCTATGACCAAGATGGGATGGCCGAGAGTTTCCATGTTATAGCTGCCCAGTGGAAGCTTATGCTCGATAAATCAAAATGCCCACACTGGCCCATGTTCTCGAGCTGAATGGGCAACAACTGGGCAGAGAACATGCGAGCATACGTCGATTTTGGGAGGTGGAAATTCAATCCAGGCACCAGATATTCGTGCAATGTTGCCTTATCATTACGTGCAAAAACTACGAATGTGTTGGACGAGAAATCCGATAAGGGACTGGCAAGCGACCATCTTCACGATCAAACTAGCGCCCGACTATGCGCGAAAACCGGTTTTGATTTTCAAACTTTCTCCCGTGACCAGTTTTAGGCAAACCTCTCCAATGCGAGAATGTCACCTCGAGTTTTCGCTGCAGATTTAGATGGACAAACTTGCCACTCGCTCGAAATTTGTGTAAGAAAAATTTTCGACGAAATTAACGGCGATCGATCTAAAAGTCTTAGTTTTTGGAAGACGAGCAGAATCGGTGAGCACCTTGCTTGTCTGAAATTTCACAGTACTGTATCCTCCGTTGTAAGGTGACAACCAGTGGTGCGTTACCAAATTGATAAATTAGGACTATTCAGTTGAATTTTAGAGAGGAATAACAGACGGTTTTGGTCACAAATTGGTTGTGCAGGTTTGCTTTCAGTTAGGCTGCCTTTGTCCAGACACCTTTTTAGGTAGAGTGCGATTTCCAGCGTAAAACATTCACTGTGAAATCGCACAGCTGCGAACTAATGGGCGAGCTGGCGGCACTATCAAGAGCTTTACTGGTTAGCTGTAATCCTGAATGTTTGCACCATACACATCTTGAACTTTAAGTGAGAATCAACGCCCACGGTGTTTGCGCAGCATCCCGCCAGCTAGTCTTGAACTGTTTGGTTTGTTTACTGTACAGGATGGGGGGCTTCATCCGGTAAGCGATAATCGAATGAACTATCAGAGGCGATTGGTTGGGAAGGACGAGTATTATTGGTCACGCCCACCCGATCTGTCTCCAATTAGATCGAAACGAGGATCGAAAGGCTGGGCTCAATCTAGATGATTAGATTCGGGAATATCTTGAACTATAGCTCACACTTCCTATGGTTCGAAGCTATACTGTCTATTCCTAGAAGGTTGGGGCTACGACTTTACGAATTGGTTGCGCGAAAAGTAGGAGCCTAGTCGGTTGGCCAATTCTTCTCGATCGGCGGCTAGACGCTAATTCGGCAATCGACGTTGCCGCCGCTTTCGGGTGCCCCAACTCTGGACAGATCACTCTGAACTAATTAGACTCTACAAATTATTTCCTTTTCGGCTGGAACAAGCCACGTGAGGTCTGCTTGTTTTGGCGCTAATTTTTCTGGCCATCATCAGAACATTCGAGCGGAAATTCTCGGATCCTTGGTTTAGGTTACGAATGTTCGCAATCTTAGTTTAAACAGTTCCAATGCCTCGGACCGCCATGATTTCTCTCAAAACCTTGCTAATCAAGAGCCAAGAATATTCCATATCAGCATTGAGATTCCTCTGCTCGCAGTAGTTCACAATTGCTGGTGGCCACATCCATTCCGGATAAAAAGTGTAAAATTAATGGGTGGGCGAACGATTTTAAAGGCTCGATCTGCAAGCTGAGGATCTCCATCCAACTCGACCATTTTTCCAGCCACCAAGTGAGCTTGCATCACACGGTTCAGTAGACAAAATTGGAAAATTCCTTGAATCTCCCAAGCTCAGAGGAGAGCCATATGTATGCGACTAAAATGCGAACTCGCGATGCGAAATCAAGCAAGCACCTCGAGGCTGCTCACTAGGAGGAGGATAATCTGTACGCCATTGGCTCAGGTACAGCCAACTTGAGGTAATGAAAAATCGAGCGCGCGGCAAGGAGAGGTAGAAATATATAAATTAGAGGTTGGATGAAACAGTTCTTGTTGCACGAAAACGTTTTAGATAGTCGTCACATCGGTCGAGCAGGTACAATCAAAGCTGAAGTTCCATTGTTGTTATGCATTCGATCAAGCTCCCGAGGTCGCTCGGATCCAATCTGATATCAAGCTTGTTCAGATTTTCGAACTAATCTGGGCGAAATTCGAAGCATTTGGGGTGACGGGCGTCGGAAGTCAGGCGGCTTCTACGAGAACCAAGCAGAGAAAGTCACTTCCAAGTGGGCCAACTCAGATCGCTCGTGTTCAGCGTAAACTCGCACAATACTTCCGTGATCACCTGTTTCGCCATTGAAACGGAGGAGCTCTGCTCAACCACGCGCGCACACACACACGCTCTCACATTGAAGCTTGTCGCTTGGAGCTACGGTTTTACTCAGAAGGATTGGCTAATGTAAGGAGAGGCTGGATAATCGCTGGGCCGAAACCGAGCTATATGTAGCTTGGTCTGTTCACTATCTACTATTGTGTCCATGAGAGATTCAATGCATTTTGATTGGCCCTTTTCAGAGCACAAGCTACCCTTAGCTCTCTTTTGCCCACAAATATATACACGTATTTCCGGTAGATAGGGTAGCTCAGACGGAAAGGATCGGTAATGATCAATGTATACCAGTTTAGCTCGATCCAGGTAATGAAGGTGGTTGCCACTCTCGGAGATCGAGATTTAAAGAACCCGAAACCTCCAAATAGGTGACCAATTGCTAGAGACGTCAATTACAAGAGTCTATCTCCCTCCCTCGATGAAAAGGGATCGCTGTCCATGTTGCTTATAAACTGAACCCAGCCTTCTCTGCGACGAACCGATCGAAAGGGGCATGTTCGAGGAGAGGTTTCCTTTATCGGCTGTCACACTCACTGAGTGTCTAGTCCCACAAGGGTCGCGAGCTCATAGGACTAAAAGCATAGGAATATGATTCAATTCTCACTCTCCGTCTTCTCCTCATCGCCATTAGCTCTTACCCAGACAGTTGTTTCCGCTCCCTCTTGTGGTTAACCGCCCGTGGTCATACGCCATTATGTGGCGAGCCGACCACTATCAAGTAGAGATTCCAAGTTGCACGGGGTCCACTAGCAGCAAAACCATTATCGAGCTACATACAAGAATAAAGTATAACTCTGGCGTGACCTTTCTTTCATGATTGAATGACCAACTGTATGCTTCTATTTGTCTATGGCTACGGCGACAACTCAGACACTGGAGGTCGATGGTAAACCATAGTGCTGACAACATAGAGTTTCAATTGCTCACTTGTAAATGGTTATCTTTAATCATTGTGTTGACAAGACAAGACAAGATAGGACGTCATCTTCTACTTCCAGTAGTGTGTCTTCCCACGAGACCATGCAGTTGAATGCGACTCGTATTGTGGTTGCTTGATAGAATCCTTTATTGGCGACACAGATTTTGATCTTACCTGAGAGTACGATTTCATCAGAATCGTACTTATTTGCTCCGTATTAGAGTCATGGTGTTTGTGACCATGTTGACTCTCTTAAAACTGATCCAAACCACAATCAGCTACACTGGGGCCCTGTCGACCCCATCTGCCTCTTTTACCCCGAGACTTATAATATTCAAAACCCGAATAAGTTATGGTGTCCCATTTGCAAAGGCTTGAAGAGCTGTGTAAACATAGTTCAAAATATTCACGAGTCTGGATATCGGATCGAGAGTTTAGAGTTGGAAGACGTTTGAATTTTCGGCATAATTCCTATGAGACTGCGCTATCGCCCCTCTCGCGCTGGATCATGTAGTAGCCTAATACCTTTTGAACTTTGAGGTTAGAAGCTGGCTGATTTAGACTTGACAGTAGTCTTAACTAATTTTAGACGAGCAGCGAGCGAGAGTTGGTCAGCTCGGGGAACCGAGCCTTGTGTTGTGCTGACAACCCACCAACAAAATCGACTAACAATGGAACATAACCTGTCCCGTTGGTGGGTCTCGCTTCCTTTTGGATGAGCACAAGCTCGGCACCAGTGCACGCGAACTGAATGTACAACAACAGCATGAGTATATCACGAATCTCTGCTCATTCAAATCTGATTACTTTTGTCAAAATTGTACGCTTGACTGACACTCGCCGTTGCCAAGCTCGCTTAAGTGATGTAATGGAAGCTTAACTGGAGCGATACCAACCGAGCTCAGGTAATGCGCCAACATTGCAAATAGCATCTGATCTCGAACAAGCTTCACTCCTGGATATTTGTTCAGGTCACAGAGTAACACTGGACGTTGGGTCATCGATAGAATCGTTGGCGATCTAAAATGGAATCTGATCCAAGCAAACAACATGACTTGTAATTGCAAAATACTGGTCACCACTGGCTGGAACGTTCCCTTTATTGAATCCGAAATGAGAGGGAAACAAATTTGTTGCCAGCATCTAACTGGCTTCCTTTCCGACAGAACATATTTATAAACATGGTGTACGAGGATTCAGATCGTTTCCAAAGCAAGAGCTGCTTAATCGCTAAAGTTGAATGGAACATGACTTGATTTCATTAAAAAGGCGCGAATTATACTAGAAAACGTGACTAGCTAACTCAAACACTCGTTCACTTCCAACTTATCGAGTAGAGAATTCAGCGCCCAATTTTTTGGCCAACAACATTTCTCGTGGGCCAAAAGATTAAGTTGTTGTCCACACCAGCTGGTCCATCTAATCCTGGAGCAGTAGGAATTGATGGGTTTTTTGCGGATCTTCCATCGAGCAGCAAAGCCGTCCCTCTTAGGCTATGCGGGGGCAACGGTTTAGCAGTTCATCTCTAACTTCCGGGGAGCAAACTTCGAATCAGTTCCGGTACTGTGCTTCCCGGTGGGAAGCTACCAATTTAATTTTAGTTTGGCAAATGGCTCGCCGCTTTACTTTAAAGAAACGCTAATAAGTTGGAAGCGAAAAGAATCAGAGTTCCAGTTCTCCTTAATTAACTTCGCGACAAAACTTATTTTTATTGATGAGAGGATGTGACGTTTGGTCATTCATTAATTTGCAACACTGTCCATCAGCAGCTGATATATAGCATTTCATGGACCCCAATTGTTGGAGGTGACCAGAGTGTATGGACTTGGGAATAAATAAAAGACAATATCACTATTATACATGTTCTGATATTCTGTATGCACTCCATCAGCACTGTCTGGTGGTATTATCTTTACAGTGGATGCTCCATCTTTGGTACTTGATTCACTAGTTGTTGTTGCTGTACTCGTTCCAGATTCGGGTTCATCGAGAGTCGAAGGTTGACCGGGTAAATCAATAGCACCCAATACATAGGTTTCACGTACTGCTTGAGCGGACCTCTCAATGCTATTCCAACCAGGCGAGGGTAATTCAGGTGTGAAATCAATCGGAAGCAGATCACGCCAAGGCGAGTATTCTATGGACTTATCAGATTCGGCCTTACCATCAGACCGCCAGACAGCGGATTCAACAGAATTATTCGACACTTTGCCACCTACCGCATTTAGCGTTTTATTATTGGCATTAAGATTAGAGCCAGCAACTAAGTTTGCAGAGGCATTTGTATCATTCTGTTGATCCGGATTATTCAAACGAGTAACATTGATTCTCTCATCAGCTATATATTCGAAGTAATGAACCTTTTGAATTTTCTCGTCAGGTTGCCAAGTAATTGACTTTCTTTTACGAGAACGCCGATCACTACTTAGCAAAATGGGACTAGGTTTAGTATAAGGGCTAAATCTGTCCTTAGTGAGTGGTCTCTTTATGATTGGTGCTGCAGCAGGTATCGGGCTCTGCACTACAGCCGATGGCATCGTTGTTGATGATGATGTAGTTGTTGTCTCCATACTTTTATCATCTTTATTATTGATAACTAATAGAAAGAATCATATTTAAATGAGTGTAGACGAGTGTAGAAAAATAATAAGACATCAGCCAGTAAAATAACACTGAATGTGCGCAATTCCTGGACATTGTTATATTTTTTCTTGGTGTTTTATCAACATAGGAAATTTTTCTCGCATCCAGGGCTCCCTAGCCACGTAGTGAACAAGGGGAGTTTGATTCTTTCGCAAAATCAGAATGGCCAGAAGCCAGCCAAGAAGCCTTGGCTGTTCGACTAACCTCAATACAAAACTCATTCTAGTCGCGGCTTCTAGATGGCGTATCCGGCGTCAGAGAACCTTTTGAAAATTGCGCGCGTTTCCACTGACCGCTCTTCGCAGTTTATCGAAGGGCAAATGGATAGCATGAGGTTCACCCAGCAAAACATACAGTCGTTATGCGTTATCTGGCCTACCAGCGAAATTAAAGAGGCCTGGCGATAGAGATTTGCTCCATTTTCTGATCTACTATCAGGAGTTAATCTGGCCAGCGTAACCAGTTAAGACTCATCACCTATTTCCCTTTCATAGCTTAATCTTATCATCATTGACAACCAAGAGAGAAAGGGTAGCCACCAGCTAGCAAAAATGGCTCCACCAGCGTACGGCGATCTCGGCAAAGCCTCTAAAGATCTTTTCAACAAGCACTACCACTTTGGAATTGTTAAACTAGATTTAAAATCTAAAACACCAACGGGAGTTGAATTTATTGTCAATGGTGTCAGCAACAATGACACAGGTCGTGTGGCCTCATCTCTTGAAACCAAGTACAATATCAAATCTCATGGTGTAATTCTCAAACAAAAGTGGAACACCGACAACGTTTTGACTGGTGAGGCAACCGCAGAAGACTACTTCTTGCGAGGCCTTAAAGCTGGCCTAGTGGCAACTTTTGCGCCCCAGAGCGGCAAGCGAACCGGCAGACTGACTTGTGGATACAAGTCACTCTTTTTCAATCTCAATGGCGACATTGACCTTGATTACACGGGAGCTGTCTTCAACGGAGCCGGTGTTTTCGGGTACCTTGGTTGGTTGGCAGGCATGAAGATGACATTCGACCCTACCAAAAACAAGCTAAGCAAGTCGAATTTTGCCCTCGGTTATCAGGCTCCCGAGTTCCATATTACTGGTCATCTAGACGACGGACAAGAGTTCAATTGTTCGATCTATCAAAAACTTAACGATCAATTAGAGACAGGTGTGAATGTCGCATGGTCTTCCAATTCGAACGTTACCAAATTTGGCTTAGGCTGTCACTACAAACTGGACAAAGACTCCGCAATTCGCGCAAAAGTTAACAGTGCCAGCCAGATAGGCGTTGGATTTATTCACCGTCTACGGCCAGGAATTAACTTAACCATGAGCGCCATGATGGACGCCAAAAACTTCAGCCAGGGCGGCCACAAGTTAGGTTTGGGTTTCGATCTTGAGGCCTGAGCACAACTATCACTGAGCAACTATGAATAAATTCGACTAGGGTGTTTCTAGTTTCTAGAAGGCTGTTCCTCCGGTTGGTCGTGCCTCGCAGCCTTGCGCCTCTCGACAATCATTCTATGCTTTTGTCTCATGTAGGCAGCGACGACTGTGTGGTTTCTTTCCATTTCACCATACTTTATGAAGTAGTTTGTCTCCTCCCTATCATAGGTGTCGATATGATCCTGGCAATCTTCTATTCTTCTAGTATCGTAATATTTCCCTTGGAGCCAAAATAAGCAAGTGTCCCGACGATACCTCAATAGATTTAAAGTTTGCCTGTCGACCACACGATTCCTTTTGTACTCCAGGTCTGCCTCACGAATGCAGGCGAAATCGTCTCTGTAACACTCGTCGATTGGTAGCACTCGAGGATATTTTCTATGATACCAATAGTACTTTGGTCCTTTATTTGGCAAGACAATATTTTCTCTGATCCAATAAGTGGGCACCTTGATCCAACCGATGAGAAATCTGCCAAGTGTTAGCATCGGACTCGTGGTCTTAAGGTCAGGGTCTAGGGTGTGCTCAGGTTCGACCGGGTCCGGTCCGTAGATAGGCTTGTCGGGTCGCTCTTCTTGCATGCTTTGTTCACGATTAAATCGCTATCTTTGACCTTTGTTGTCGCACTTTACTTTCCGGGGGATGAGCAGAGTCAGGCGTATGGCAAGCTTTAATGACCAAAGAAATAAAGTGGTCTGACTCTTGAATTATTGTTCCATCCCCTTCTATTCAAATTGGAGCCGCAACTCTCAATCTAAGGTAGGATGGACCTAGATTGGGGGTACCTGAAATAGAGGATCAGAAATGCGAGCAATGTTTTCGGCAAAACAGGCTCAATGTGGTGAGAGGGCGTGTTAGCAAGATCCGACACCAAGCTGACAGACCGAATCCGCACGCAGTTCCCGAAGCATTCCGAGCATAAATTCTCGTCGTTTACACCCACTCAAAAGACCTGAAGGAGGGACCGCTTTCATGCTGCAAGCTGCAACTCGGCCGGCAGAATAAGAATTCTTTTATTTACACGACTCTAGGATTCTATCTCTGGAGCCCGACTAGTATCATCCAACATGTGAGAACTACGATTTCAGTCGAGGAACTCCCTTGGAGGTAGTGCATACTATTCTCGAATCAAACGCTGGCACCCAGGTGCCTGAGGGCGGTATGGCGAGTTGTCCATACTGCTCGCCGGTCAGTGATCCAGTCGAGAGGCTGGTTCTTGATTGATTAAATCCGTTCTTGGTTTTTCGGATTAGGTTCGGAATAACCATAATCGAAAGCTTCAGAGCGTCACTTAGTCCATGAGAGGTCCTCTGAGAGATCTCTGTCACATTGTAGACGGATATAATGTCGCTTCACATCTTGAATCATAGAAGTTGATCGCCATGGGCAATGCGAGTGTCCGCTTTGGCAAACTGTGGTGTTGAAATATAACCGAAAAAGAACGAACAGCCTGAGCTCTAACAAGCTGGAATGAGGATAAAGAACCATTTATGACAGAATTGAGTCGCAAGGATAATTTCTTCGACCAAAGTGTAACTCAGCGCAGCGCCAGATACATACTTCTCCAGCAATCTTCCACATTTCTCTCATACATACGAAATAGATCGAACACATCAGCAAGAGACGCATATACTTAGGATGGAGCCCAAATCGAGAAGCCAAAATCGACTATTTCCTCAAACTTGACCCCTTATGCTGTAACTGTCAAGATTGCTAAGCTCACCGGATGCTACCGGGCTACTTTGTAGTCTTTGTATTTATTTTCGGTTTCGAATTTCGCGTTCGCACGATAATTTAACTGGTGGCTAACTTTCTGATCTTAGCATTGCAAGCATGGAATATTCTCTGCTTGTACTTGTTACCTAACTGAGTTTGTAGGATTTATCTACGAACGATTAACGAGAATAAATAGAACATACACCCATCTCCAGAGAATCGCGAGCGAAGAACGGAAAGATTGAAGGCTGTCTCCCGTGCAGATGAGGACTTGTTGCCGACTATCACAATCTATCAGCCAGCCAGATTATCTATTCTCGTTTTCTTCTGCACCTATATCATGCATCCCTTTGCATAACTTGCGCAACATCAATTCGACTAGATTAGTCCTCTAATTAATGACTGATGCGATGGAGACCTCGACAGGTGGCGCCCAGTTTGCTACAAATGTATTTAACAAATCTCGAGATGAGATGCAACACTGGCACGACTCTGCCAGACGCCGAGAGGCTTGTTGCTGCCCATGGGACATGAGTCTCGGGCAACAATGACTCGGCGTGAAAACAGACAGCCATGGTGGCTGAAACAGGAGCAGACGAGGCTCAGAACGGGATGTGAGTCAGCCAGGGAAGGATGTTAGCGAACGTGTGAGGCTGCGGCTAGTTATCTGGCGACCATAACAATGGCGGCCAATTTGCCTCCTTGGTAGCCCACTCGGACGGCTAGAAAAGTCTTGCCAAGCCCCTGGCCCAAAGCTTCAATGCGTCGGCAATGAGCTCATTTGCGCTCGCTACAATTCAACTGAACCCTGACTATCTCATGGCTTTGGTCCCGTTCCATTCGGCAGACACTGCGAGAGCTCCTTCTAGCTCGAATGCGCTTGTTGCTACGCGAATTTCTGTTCTCGAAGGAAGGGGAAGTTCCTTTATTTATGTTGCGCCAATTTGCTCTTCCCTCGCTGGCGTCTACAGACCAAGACTTTGTCCTTCTGTACCACCAATGCAGCCAACACTGACCAACCCACCTGAGCGAGTCCATTCGGAAGAGTCCACTGTTCCTGCCTCCTCTTACTGAAGGCCCGGTCAGTGCTAGACTTAGCTCAACCAACCAAATCTCAGCGGAGTTGCGCAATGGACATTGAATAGACTTCTCTTTTCGTCTCCTCTCTCGAGCAGAATTACGCTGAAAAATAGTCGAGAATAGTTGAAATTTACTCTCTCGTCAGTAAAACCTCTCTTAAGCTGCAAACTTGAGCACGCGTGAAAATCAAGCTAACGATAGCGAAGGATAGCATCAAAAAATCCGATTGGTAATTGTTTGAAACTGACAACTCGTCGACGGAAGTCAACCACGCAAAAGTAACTCATCGAATCTGATCGGTAAGTTTAGTTTTCCTTAATGTGCTGAATAAGTGTACCCAATATGAAGACACTATTAACTCCACTTCAACGCTCGACCATGCAAGTTTGGGTTGTTTTGCTGCAGAAAGAGGCTCCATTATATCCAGCGATATTAAGTTCGCATATCTAAGCGCTCAGCTGACAGAGCAAGTCTCCTTGCTGCCGGCGGTCCTGTTTCTCGCCTCTAGATTGCTCTCGTGAAGAGCTCTTGCGAGGGCAAGATCTTCATTCTCGTTCTGAAGCCCAGAATCAATTGTATTTTGGTGCCTCCTGGATTCACTTAGAGCGATCGCGAGAGCCTCCTGCTCGTTTATGTTCCCTTGAAGAGCGTTTACTTTTTGGTTGGAATTTGTTGGCCGGTTTCTGTTGCTCGTTCCAGAATTGCTCTGAGCGAGTCTACTCAAGGCTGCCTGACCAGATCTACTAATCTGTTGGGCCTTTTCCTTGATTAGCTCGAATCCGGACGAGGTGCTGGTCGAACAGGATCCTTTGAATGAGGTCCAATTGTTGGTCATGTTGGCGACCATGCTAGGGCCTGGGCATGAGTGATCTGAAGGGTGCCGGTGCTTGACGCAATATTTCCAATGACAGTCTGAGCACTCCAAGTAGATTAGATCTTTTTGCTTGCAAGACTTAAACGAGCATGATTGCAGGTTTGATTTTGGTTTTCTGGCACGATATATTGCCCTATCGTTACGTTTACAATACTGGTCAATATGTTGCGAGACCGCTAAGTCAGGTAGCTCATTTCTGTTTCCAACTACTGGTTCTGAACAAAGTGGACAAGCTGGCACTTGTACACTCTTATCTTGGGCCTTATTACAACCATGTGATTCGTATCGGTAATGTCTAATGCAAAATACCTCCATACAGGCATCACACTTGACAGGCAGAAAGTCCAGTTGATTACACTGGCTTAGTGCGCAATTTCTACCTAGATGAGGCAACTCCATTAATAATGACCATCCGATTTGGTCGAAGTTGATATTTATCTGCAAAATTGATTAGAAACAATGGATATATAAGGTTATCTGAAGCTAAGGTGGAGAGTTTTTGGCTGTAGAAACCTTAAAAAATGCGTCATCTTTCACAGCTGACATGTGAGCTGTTGTTGTTGCGTCTTGGGATGGGCGTGTGATCGGCAGCGGTCGGAACTTAGGGGGCGTGTCGAAAACTTTTTGACCTCACCTGTCACTGCACAACTCTACAAAAGCTGACCATTTGCTATCAGCAATTTGCGGGAAAAGCTCGGCTTACACAACAGAGCAGTTAATTGATTTGCCAGTGAACCTTGAACAAACAGAGACTCCGAGTTGCTGATATCAGGGTGAGCTCAGCGGACGAGTAATCGCACAATATCCAGGTCCTGTGGGCGAGTTAGACTGGCAACCTCGAGATACATGATGAATGGTTGGCGCAGACTGCGACAAACATTAGCACGACCATTCAAGCTTGTCAAGCCCACCAGTACCTGTAGAATTTCAGGCCTGCTGATTACGCTCAAAAGGCTAACTTGTTTGTTTATCTTTGTTCGATCGACATTGCCCGGGCTAACGCTGATGATTTATAGCAGGACACCGGCGTTGCACGCCCGTTTTTTGGCTGTCGACCACAATCAGCGTTATCAGCCAATTTTATTGTTCCAGAATCCATTTACCTGGAGTTAGTTTGCTGAGATTGGCGAGTGCAAGCCAACTTGGAGTAGTTGGCTATCCTCGCGCCGAGAGGATAGCCCAATTTGGAACCATGAAGCTGCTCATTAGGCTACTCCCGTTCACAGAGCGGATGTCGGAGGGAGAGAAGCCAAGCAATGAACCAACTGGCTAGCAGGTGAGGCCACGCTAGCTTTGTTTGGAGAGAATTCTTGCGAGGGCACGTCGAAATCGGCCGACGAGCAAGAGTGTTCGTAATTTGCACATCCTGTTTTGGTTCGCTTGAGATTGCCGTAAAGAAAGTGATATCAAGAGGAAGTTGGTCGTCGGTGTTAGTGGATTTAATTTGATTCATGGGCCCATTGTTTCTGGACCAAAGTTGGAATTGCCCTTAGTTTGGCTAAATGTGGCCAGGGGTTAGAGATTGTTTATTACTTTAAGTGCTGGCTATGACGTTGGCTACAACCATGAGATTTGTTGAGACATGGAAGCTAACTCGGATGCTCATAGCGAGCGCAGGTTGACCCGAAGAAGAGGCAGGGTGTGGCATGGCCAGCACTGCTACCATAGCTAATGTTGGCAGTTCGGTGGTCATCAATTAAGACCAGAGGATTTGCGGCCAGCTCGGATTTTTGTCGTGGGACAGAAAGCTAGCGCTCGGTCTTTTGAGCAACGACCTCGGTTTTTCCCATGAGAAGCGATACCTTATCGCGTAGCGCGCCAATTCTCTTTGACAATTCTAGACGTGATTTGCCAGTTAAGGTATGAGAATAGGCCGCAGTTTGGGCGCCTCCAAGCATGATGGACAGCTCGCTTAGCAGCTCCCTCGCGGTCTCGCTTTCGGTGCGGGCGGCGATGAGTTGGGACGGGAAGAGAAGTTGGCATGTTAGGCTTCGCTGTGCCAGCAGGTGATGGTTAACAAAAGGTAACCAATTATGGTGGCAAGTTGGAAACTTACAACTCGTTCAACTGGTTTGCGATGGTGAATTGCTGAATTAAATTTTGCGCATAATCAGCAGATTCATACAATTCACTCTGAATCCTCCTCTCAGATTCTTCAAGTTCTCTCAAATTTTCATCCATCTCGTTAAGCTCATCCTGAATAGGCCGCAAATCTACCACTACTAAACCGGGCTGAGATTTATCCCTTGAGAGCTCAAATTTCAAGCGATCAATCACCAAAGATTGAACAAGATCTACCATCAAATCGGGATTGTTGCATTCTAAAATAAGCCTGTTTGTGTCATTTGAATAAGCGATTCGCAGTTGGGTGCTTAATTTAACTTGAGCTTTGCGACCAATCTCATAATTTTTCGACATCGATTTGAACGAGTGCCTCAAGTCCACCAAGTTAAGCTCAAAACTTTCGATATCCTCCCGCAAGGGGCGATTTGGAATCCTCAAGTTGGAGCTTGAGAGCTGCGAAAAGCTCCCTCTCTCGAGTTGGTCATCTCTAACTTCGTTGGCTATCATTGGCCACGACGACGAGCTTTCGTGAACCCAGCTTGTTGGTTGGTTAAGATGAAAGCATAGGAAGCTTTCGTCCAGCCAGCGGCAAACCTGCAATTTGCGGGTTGTACGAGGAAGGAAAGGTAAATGGGCGCGGGCATGGGAATTAGGTGTTGATTCCAATCATGAACAGTCTCATCATGCGATTACGGAGTATTATGTAGCAGCGAGCTAACCCGAGAAGGTTAAAACAAGACGGTGGCCCAGGAAACTTTAGCCTCTTTGCTACTCACTTCAATAGACTGCTGACCATCCCTGGCTAGCTGGAGCTCCATACGAATTGTTTTGCTACCAGTTTCCTCGCTGATTGCGAGTTTTTCACCTGTTTCGGTCGCGCCTGTTTCTGGAGCAAGAGTGAGCATGGAAAATTGAGGCACGTAAATTGTTCTACTATAAACTCGACCAACCTTGCTGGCCGCAATCTTGGCACTGTTGAGCAACTTTGGCTTGCCCACATCTTGCATTAATACTGATTCATTATAAACATTTACCTGCAATTTTGTGGCAACATTTCTAATCTGCCGCAACGGAATCACAACGAAATGCGAACTCCCTCTTTGTGAGCTTATAAGCATTCGGCCGGTTGACAGAAGATTCCTTCCCTCATCCGCCAGCTCAATCAACCTGGCGCACTCGGAACCAGCGCAAGTCCTGATTGAAACGGTCAGTCTAAGATGGACCTAATTAGTTTGTTAAGAGAATACAATTGGGTTAGATGCTTCGATTTGGTTTTTAAAACGATAAGCAAAGCAATCGCAAATCTAGGGTTGAGATGATTGATGCAGTTGTAACTCACTGTTTCCAAATCGAGATCCCACTTATGGTTGATCTTATCCTCTTCTAGTTCGCCTACATTCCCGAATAGCTGCGCCTGGAGAATGTTGCTGTGATAAAGTTGGCAAGCCCTTTGTTCTAGTTCCATTTGCTGTGCTAACAAGGCGTTTAAAGTTTGCAACAAATCGCCATTTTGTGTGGCATCACATTTGCTTGGCTTCATATCGTCACCCACCGATTCGATATGCAAATCTGCATCGCTAACCATGACTGAATCTTTCGTGAAGAAATCTCGGCCTGCAACCAACAGCCCATTCGCTATCGTTGCTCTTGTTCCCTCAGATTGTCCATGAGCTCCCCAGCCCATCCGGCCCTGGAGCTCAGCCTCTTGGTTACCATTGCGGTGGCTTGTTTTGGTTTGAGGAAACCGCTGCACTGGCACCAAACTGTAACCTTGCAAGGCAACTCGAGCTGAGCTAAGACTGCTTGGTCTGAATCCGATCACGACACCGGAGGTCGAGCAAGCAAGCAACATTTGCCTCCCATCAAGGTGATGATCCATCACAGTTAAGCCGGCGAGCCGATCGCCAGACTTGAGGCAGCGTGTTGCAGCTAGCAGTTGGCCTGTGAATGGCGAACGAGCCTCCAACCGGCCACTCTTGAATCCAACAACCAGCTCATCCAGCCCATCGCCGTTCGCATCATACATAATCATCGTCTGAGGTATGCATTTGCATTTGTTGCGCCAAAGTCGCTCGCTAGACAGCATCGGCTTCACGGATTCAGTTAAGTTTGCGATTCGAGCCGGAGTCAGATTGGAGGGAAATCTTGGACGGTCCGTGTGAATTAGCCTGTAGACACCGATGAACCCACTATCTAGTCCATAGGCAAAATGATCCATCTGCTCAATCGACAGCTGAGTGCCAGAATCCGTCGCTACCTCCTCGAGCTTGTCATCTTTGTTAGTGCGCGAAAGCGGAAAGCTGCTCGTATTGATTGCACATAGGTTGTTTATTTGCGAGTTTTCACATATGGTCAGCGAGTGAGATCGTACGTTTTTGTCCAGGCTATCAAGTTGATAAATGTGGATTCTACCCTCAACTGAGCCGGTCAAAACAAGATCGTCCCCACCGAGATTTCCCTGGGCGAGACATACAATCGTATCACTAACTGATCTCTCGCTCGATAATTCAGCACTAAAGCCGTGACCATCGAGGGGTAAGTCCAATCTGAGCGCATAAAGTCTTTGGGGCCCAGCACAAACAATCGGGGGATCTAGTCCTGGTTTAATACAGGTTGAGATCACATTATTTGTGATCACATCTATTGGAGTGCTGGTGTTTAGGTTGAACAGGTTGCATTTGTTACGAATGTCATACAAAATGAGCGATTTTGAGCAACCAATCAGAAGAACACTTTTGCTCGTAGACTTCTCAGACCATTCGCCGCTACTGTTATGGTCCTCGAGCTGCTCGGAACTGTTAATTGTTCCAACGGACACACTTCTAGCAACATCCTTTAGCGCTATGTATTCTGCCAAGTCGGTGACCGATCCTGATAGGGGACCCGAATCATCGGCTGCGCTCGTTTGCTTCTTGTCGCTCGCAGCCAGATCGTAGACAACCAACTTTTTCGCCATTAAATCGAAGAGAGGAGTCAGTAGTTGATTGATCTGGGGGTTATACATATCTGGCTTCGTTCTCAAAACTTACCTTATCGAGTGTTTGTGCAATCACAACGAGAGACTGGGCGCCATTGGGTGCAAAACGACCAACAACCATGTGACCAGCTTGAATCCTGCAACCCAAATTGGTCCTAAGCACAGTCTCATCGAACATGTCCTGCAATCGAATTGAACGAGGGGCGAGTTCACGTCGAGATTTAGTATATACTAACACTCTTCTAGCAACAGGGTACGTCGTTTCAGGGGTCAGGATCAAAACCCGGCCAACGTGCAATCTAATTCGTTACTATGGAAACGACGCGAATTCTGCTCATTGTTTATTCTATCATATCAATTTTAAGAGGCATTGAGTGTTAAAGATGCAGTATCCAAACAGTTCGGTGCCAACTTTGGAATAAATATCAGAGTTTTCTTTATTGATTGAACGCTGTTAAACATCAAAGCCGGTCTATATGCACCAGGTTGAGTGGCCGCGCGCGATCCTCTAAATTCGAGTGCGCAACCAGGTGTTTTGGCGCAGTCGAATTGGGCTGCAACTTGGCGGGCCGGCAGGCTTTATTCAAGATCACTTGCTGTAGATGCTTATGCTGATTTGGACTAGCACTTCTAGATATTGTTTCGCCATCATTGATCGATTGTATGGTTGACATTCGATTAAAACAATTCTTCGGCTCACTTGGATCACAACTGAGCTTCTTAAATGAGTGGCCGAGTTTGGATTGATTCGAATTTATGACATTCGATTGTTTAAAAGGTAAATTCGCGGATTTTTGCCTTAGATTCATGTAATAAGCAGCGTCCGCTAAATTTCTGACATTTTTAGGGTCAGCCTGTTGCCTTTTGCCATTGTTATTCGCTGAAGAACACTGAGGAGTCTCCGGTGAGGTCGATACCGGCAATGAGATCAATGATTTGAGATAGGATGGCTTCTGAAGTCTTGTATTGAGCGTCTTTATATCTGTAGCCGAATTCTCGGCCGCATATTGGAACTTTTCAGCCGCCAGAGAGCTCATGAATGTCGACATGGGTTGGGTGAAAGTTTGCCCCTTAACCTCGGCGTTCGAACCGCCAGTTGAGCTGGAAGTGTCTCGAGCATTTTTAATAGCTACTGATGCAGCTTCCATTGCGGCAACCGACTCGGCCGATTTCCTCTTGACGAGCTTTGCGCCACCCGAATTAGGAGAGTCAATGCTCTTGCTCACACCTGGACTAGGGTCGGCATTGTTGGTTGAGCTAAAGAAGTTTGAGCGCATAAAGCGCCTCGTCCTCTGGGTCAGATTTAGACGACTTCTACCTGGCAGGTCGGCGCATCTGCCCAACGATCTCCTTTTATGCCTGTAAACCATTGAGGCTAGAAAAGTGGCATGAAGAATCCGTGCATATTCGAATGGGGTTTTTAAATAAAAGTTAGAACTTGAGGGGTTCGATTAGAAGGCAAGCCATCGGGAATGAGAGTCAAACAATTACCTGCAATTATGGTTAGCGTGACGAGAGATACAAAGCAAATGAAGGCCAATGCAGCGTTGCCCATGCTATCGTTGAACTCGCTAGTTTCCTCCATTGGGGCCACCGGAGGTTGTGGCTGCAATTTCCCATTAGAATCATGCGGCGCAAATAAATTGCCGCCTCCAACTCCATTGGACTGAGCCACAGTGTGTTGGCGATGTTGTTGTTGCAACCTGTGGAAGCCAGCCAGAGTGTTGTTGCTTCCGCTCAACCTTACGGTCTCGCTCAGGTGGCTCTTAACGAACTTAGCCGGCAATTGATTAGAGGCTTGTGTGAACTCAAACCTGTTGGGCCTTTGTACGCCAAGCTCGACCATATTGTTATCAGGTAGATTCGTGCCTGAAGAGTGTCCATTTGCATAGACAGCCCTACTACTGTTTCCAATGTTTTGCTTGAAATCTTGTAAGAACGATATGAGCTCGTGATTAGTCAATTTGGTGGAGTTATCCATTGGATTGTTGGCGAAATTCAAGTGGCTCATGGGGAGCTGTTGTTGGCTTGAATGTTGCTTTTGAAGTTGTTTAAGGTGCTTAAATAACGCCAACTTCTCAATGAAATTTTTATGTCTAAAAGGGTGCAAAGCATGCAAACTGATGTTGGCTTTGTTCCCACCACCATAACCATTCAATTGCGAGGCCAATTCGCCATTTGGCAAGAGCCTAGAGCCCTGATATTGTTGCTTGCCAGGCTCGTTCGAGTTATTCGAGAACAAGTTTAAACTGTTTGCAAGCATTGGTATTGTTTGTACTTTGAATGCAGAGCCACTTAACGGTGTTGGGCCGGTTGATGGCACTTGATTCCCAGGCAACTGCATTAGCGCCGGCACCTGATTAAGACCCTGAAATTTGACTGAAGGGATAGGAAGAGAGTCGAGAAGGGAGTTTTGTGAAGGAAAAGTCGGTGGTTAGTGGAGGGTGCTAAGCAATCCGTTAGCGAATAACACAATTGGCACCTCGTTGCAACCCTTACCTTGCGGTCGCTCGCCATCACCATCTTGAGATTCGGACGTTAGAGCTGTCTTGTTCCCATTGATTCGGTGGGAGTTTGGATCCAACAAGTTAACCTGTGGCCGCACGGCAAACAAAGGGAAATCTTTGCCTAGATTTGGAGACTGAACTTCGGGGTGCTCTTGCGAATGTTGGCCATGTTGCGCCAGCAATTGTTGCTGGAGCCTGAGTCGGTGTAAGAACAGATTCGAGCTGTCACTAGCTGACTGCTGGTTTAAGGCAGCAACATTTTTAGCTGAAATGGGCAAAGATTTGGATTCCTGTCCTTCGTTGTAGACGTTGCGGTGCCTATTCAACATCATACTCTCCGTCACATTCACGAGCGGATGCTTCTGGGGCCTGTAGGTAACCATCAACATCCTACCGTCGCCTTCGTGGTGGCGCGAGGGTTGATTTGAGTAACCTGCCGTCGCCATGCCACCATCCGTTTGAGCATAAACCATCTGATGGGGTCCGATGGCTTTGCTATGAGGAAGCTGGGATAGTTTAACCTGTGATGGCTTATAAAGCTGGCCCCGGTTCGCTGAACTTCTCGGTGACTCATTGTTATGATTTGCACTCCAAGCGCTAGTTTCATTGGCCAATCCGCCACCGTGACTAACTGGAACCAAATTAACCGTCTCGATTTGCTCTTGATTTGTCACACCTGAAGCTTGGTGATCAGTTTGACCGGCAGAGGGCTCATTGCCTTGAGACTCGTGCTGGGTTTCCTGTTGCTCGGCTACCTTTTGTTGGGATTCGTTTGAGTTATCTAATGACTGCTCAGTTTGAGTCTCTTGCTCACTTCCTAAAACTGATGGCGGCCGATTATCGCCGCTCGTATTCTGCCCATCCGCTGCCAAATAGACGAGCTCACCTTTTTCATTAACAAAGAGCTGTCTACCCTCATGCGACTGCGCTTGGCTCTCATTCCATTGCTCTCTATTCGGCTCCGGATTTTGCGAACTGGCCACATCAGATTGGTGATCGTCAGCACTTGCGGGCTCCCCCTGCTGACCCTGGCTATGCTCTATTTCCGTTGGCTTTTGCTTCGGGGTGTGGTGAAAGTGGTGGATGTGAAGGATAGAAGAGGCTCTCGGTCGTTCTGGGCTTGCGAGAGCTCTAGTTACGTGCAATGAATGTGGCAAATTCACCTGACTATGGGCTCTCCCAGCAGTTGAGTACTTTTGGCTTGATTCTGATTGAGCCTCGTTTGGTCCGAACAAGATTGAATCGGCAACTACAGGATCTAAACCAATCACCTCGATGGGTACCATCTTTTGGTCATGTTGCTTAAGAGCGTTTGCTGAATAAGTGGGCAAGTCATCGCTTGATGCCCAGTGATTGGTGTAGTCGTTCGATCTTGAGCTATCCATGAATCCGCTCGCTTGTTTCATTAACATGCTATTTGATGAATATGGGTGGCCTGCACTGCCTTCGTGGGCAAACGATTGTTTCGTTGATTGCGGGTAGCTTGTTTGCGGGGTTAGCTTATTCAAGATTAGCTTTTGTACTGCTGTTGATATTTTCTGGCCTCTTGGAAGTATTGGAAAGTGTTGTCTGATTGTGCTTGAGATGGGATTGCCTGAAGTAGACAAATCGTTTAGGTTTACGCCTCTGTAATCAGCAGTGGTAAAACTCTGTCTGGTTTGAGTTGATTTGGTGGTTTTGCTTGCCTTTCGCTGACGCCGATTTCTTCTCCTGCCCCTGACTGGACCTCCCAAGAACAACTTACTTCGCAGTCTCCTAGGGTTCTCAGATGAACCCTTGCTAGCTCCCATGAACACTCTCCGATTCAACTCTTCCTCTGCAACCAACTCTTCCTCTTCACCGCTATTTGTTGCATGCTCGTCGGTCGCAATTGGATCAGGTGGCTCAATTATAACTGCCTTTTGCACATCCTCTTGGGCTTCGTTTGAATCTTGAAGTGATTCCTCATCCTTAGAATTTCCTCCGTCCTCGTCTTCATCTGCCTCTTCTTCTTTGTTTTGATCCAGTAGGTTCGCCTCATTCGAGGTAATGTTTGTACTGCTTGGCCTCATTGTCGTAGTTACATTTGTTATAAGTTCACTCTTGCTGTTCAGAGTCTTATTAGTCGTTGATTCATGCAATGACATCTCTCTTGCTGATTCAGTCGTTACCTTTGCATCTCTTACCTAGCCCTCGCTCACCAACTAAAACCTCAAATTGTCCCACTGTATTTTGCTCGCTTAAGATTGAGTCAGATCTTCCTGAAACTTCAGCCTCACAGAAACCGAGCAAACAAGTGTAGGCTTGTAAGGTAGGCAGCAAATATTGAAACTCTTTCACCGCAACTTTTTGCAATCAAATCATAAAAATTGTCAATTTTGTCTAGCCAATAGAACTCTAGCCTACCCGTTGCTCGCAATCCAATACACTGAGTAAAACACTAGCGTGAGAAAGTATTCCTACTTCATAACTCTGGTTCGTGAACTGTCCGCCTGAATGGGGCGCCCGAGACTCACTCTGATGCAGCGCCTGCTTGTTGTTATCAACTATTCTTTGGACAAGCAATCAATGAATGATGACATCGGCAAAGGTTTACCTCATCCCACCACGACACTCTACCACCGACACTTTTTGCACACTCTCAGCACTAGCCCAAAACTCTACCATCTCATCCACATCCACCCTAGACCATCCAACACTCCACTTCTGACTGCCCCTCGATTGCATCCAATCCTTTGCGAGGCCCGAAGTTTTCATTTGACACCCTCAGGTAGCTGGCAGTTTGTTGTAGAGACGTGAGACTTCTAGTTCAGACAGTTACAAACTTGCTCACTCGTTTTGAAGCTCTGTTTCGATTGTCTTAGCTTCGCTACGATAAAAACGAAGGCAGCTAAGACGAAACCGATAACGCCAAAGGTCCTGCTCAACTGAGACTCACAATTAGTGTTAGCCGAGTGTAGCTAGTAATTAATTTGTCCACTCTCGCTCAACCTTATCCATCAGCCATCCAACAAGATGCTCCATCTTTTCCCAACAACTAGTCGTTCTATACGGCGCTCTCGCCCTGCCTAACTGAGACTCTCCACTAGACGATACAGCTCTCTTTGCCCCACTAGAGCGGTGTCATCAAAACAGAATACGTTATTTCATCCAGCTACCCCTGGACAACATCCATCGAGTTCACCCAATCTCGTCTCAAGACTCCAGGTGAGAGTCCTAGCTTTGTGTTTGCTAAATTCTTCTCAGCTCAACCTTGTGTGTCCCCGCCGGCGCAAAGGGATAAGGGAGCAGATACTAGAGTTACAGAGGCAATGAGGAGGGACACTGTCGATGTCGGGTCGAGTTATTTGTTTTCGGTCAATCCTTGTAAACGACCACCGGCCAAAGCTAGGGTTCAGCTTTCGAAGGAACAGTAAGGGCATACACACATATTGTCTACGGCAGATTCGCTGATGTTTGCGAACAAGAGAGGTAGAAGGCGAATTTTCGCTTGTGTGTGAATCCTCGTCTGGGAGATTGATCCTATTGTTCGATGGCCGCTGAATTTGTGAATGCAGGTGAGCGAAACTGTCCAGCCGCTTGTTTGCTCGTTCAGTTCGAGACTGGCTTTGGATTAGTAACTTAAAAGCTGCGCGCGCAAAATCGAGAGGGACGGCCGGCGCACAGGTAAGAAATAAATTGATTTATTGTATAACTTGTTGCATCAGAGACTGGTAGCTAGCGAATAAACTAGCGAATAACAAACTTTAGCAAGGATGATAATAAGTGAAGGGATGTTTTATTACTTTTGTCGATTCAAGCTCAAGGAACAAGTTGAAATTTTGCAAAGTTATACATTCAATGTGTTCAGCTAACAAAAGAGGGCCGAATGATCGACGTTTTGCACTTGATGCGCTCAAGAGACAATAAAAATGGAGCAAAGGTGGCTCGGAATTGAGTAACGAAAGCCTCTCCAAACTAGCTGGGCAGCTTAGGCAACTGTCTCACCAGATTAGCTCCAGAACGAAGCGAGCAGACGGAGGGCCGGGCTTATAAGGTTCTAGAGTGTCGGTGGCCGCATAAGATTGAAGCCAGTCTTGGAAGATCGTGATAATCAAACAACAGAATATGCTGCCCTCGCCTGGCCCTCTGATATATCGTCTGTTTCTATTCGAGACATGCGATCCCAAGCGCATGATCTTGGCGCTTGGAATCTCCAATGTGATCAGATGGAAAAGGGAAAGGGGATGTTGGCTGGTGCAAGCCAAGTCTGGCGATTTTATTGCAAGGCTAGTGCCAGCTTGCAAGCCTGTATTAGTTTCTAACTCGGCGATAAATCCAGGCATGAACAAACTAATGATTAATGACTAGCAACAACAAATAGACCTGTTAGGTTTCGCTTCAAATCCAATTAGTTTGCCGAGCGGCCTGAGAGTGGACTGCTTGATCAGAGTAAGGGTTGGCGGTGATGCCTCTCTGACGAGCGACGCCTGGATGGTCAGCCCCTCTCTTTCTATGACTTTGCAGCCGCCGCCCAGCGAGAATCCCCTTGATACAAGTGCCGGCCAGCAAAGGTTTAAATAAATTTCAGCCCAACCGAGTCCGAGCCAAACGATCCGGCGCCATGGAAATGCGGCCTAACAATTTTGTTTCCATGATGGCGTTTCCAAGTCGGATGAATATCTCTCGCTCCGTTCGCTCTAATGTTACAAGTTGCACACCATATAAATTGTTGCTCCATCAAGTGGGCAAGAGCAAAAACCTTGATAGAATACAAGGTTGGCGCGCAATATGATAATCTCAGTCTGAGCCGAGGATGAATTGAGATTTCGTTTCATTCTCTTTTCAACGCGAACGAAGGTGGAGGAGAAATTCGAGATGGAAGGGAGCGAGAAAAAGACGTTCAATCTGCTGGACATTGAAACCCAATTGTGAGATGCGTTAAGTCTGGTAGTGAAGGAGCCATTTTTGGAGGTTTCGCGTGCGCTTTTACCTCTACAACGAAAGATGGACCACCAAAACCAAGCCCTCCCTTTTTCGCTCAAATCTGGCCTCATCAATACCAAATCCTCAGTTCCGGGGCTCCAATCTCGGATGCTACGGAAGACTTAAATTTGCAACGGCAATTCATTGGAACAGGTTACCATGAGGCAATTTTAGTGGCGGTAAAAGTGTTCATGGTGGACCCACCGGCTAGTGGCCGATCAGTGTTGTTTCTGTTGGTCGATAAAAATTGATTCAACTGTTAGATGGAGCGGCTAAGGGACTCTTCGGAACTGAACGGCAGGTGGTGGTGTGGAGGCTGTAGATTTAAACTTAGACCGAGCTCAGATCGTGTCCATACTTCCTCCCGCTATCGAGGATGTTATTGGCGCCAGGAAAGGGGCAACTCTCTCGCTCCTCTCCGGATCGCAAGCTGCTTACATAATATGTGCTCATGCTAAACCAGAAGCGTGCAGGCATTAAAAGAACCTAAGGCTCTCGAGTCGAGCCCAGGCTGGCCTACTCCTACCACCTAGTCTTAGGAGTAGTGGCAGTAGCCTCTCTTCCTTCTGCCCTCTCACCTGAAGCGCCCTCCATTGGAAAAGCTGACTCAGGCTATGGGATGAATTGAGAGTAAAGAGTCGAGTGCTTGCGCAGGCAACGGCGCCTTCACGCTGCCAACCACTCGAGAGTTGTGCTCTCCTTTTGGCACGTTGGCTGGCCTCGTTCAATTCAAGCCAGCTGGACTTATTTTATAAATTGAACAAGTGAACCGATTCACTTCCTGGCACTTCCTCCAAACGGGCTTCAGTCAATTAAGCAAGCTGTTGCGTGAGCTTGATTGTCTACCGTCACCAATGTGCGAAGGAATTTGCGCCCTCACCATCCACTCCAATCCGCCGCCGCCGCCGCCGCCGCCACCACCACCACTGCCAACTCTCTCCACCAAAACAACACTCTCGCTCGCCTGTTGCGGCGCCCTATTCGATCTGCCCATCAGTTTAGCTAGTCCACCACTCAAGCGCTCGCTAATGCTCCAGGACATCATCACCTATCTTGGTGCCCTCGAGCTACCTGAGAGAGGGTAGGGCGAGCTTCACACAGCATAAGGTACTCGCACTTGACTAAACAAACCGCTAACTTCAATGGCCAAAGTCAATTGTTGCTCTCTTGCGTGAGCCAAGTCTAGTTCGCGTTTTTGCAACTGAAAGCCTTAAATTTCGTTCAAAACTAGTAAAGCCAGTGGACACTTGAGAGCCGGTTGTGGGAAGTCTTGGATGCACGATGCAGTAAGATGCAATGCTAGCTTTGTGATAGAAAAAGGCGAACTTATCACGGAACATTCAACTTGATAGCCGATTGTCACCAATGTGTCCGGTCTAAATATATGCAAGCTAGAGGTAACGTGAATGGGCGTTTTGAATGGCCAATCCAAGAGTCAGATAATGACTTGGAAAGGAAACGCCGCGGGACATCAGACGACCATTCTTAGCGATACTTTGCCTTCATTGGCCATACTCTCGCTCGCTTGTCCAAGTCCGGTTGCCATGGAGGCTGCTCTCCTCCGAGATTTGAGGCTTCCAGCTCCAAGTAGTAGATTGTCATGCCTCCCTTTAGTTGGTGGGAAAGTTAACCGCTCGCCCAAAGGCTTCAAGTTGGCCGCTCATATCGACAGAGGGCAGCAAACCTGAAGCTTGAAAACTCTCGGCTAGGAGGCGAGTTCATTTGTATCATTCAATTTCCTTAAACGATTCGCTTGTGCCGACTCGCTTACTTAAGAAAACAATGGTCAGTTTGAGTGGTCGCGTTTTTGGTTTGATCCAAACAACCGCATGCGTCATTTCTTTTCTCGCCTGTTTGCTGCAACTCTAATTCCAAAAATACTTTCCCTCCCAAAGTGCGAGAGCTGGATAGCAAGGATGCGGTGCGTGCCTTTGCAAACCACCTAGCTTGCTAATGGTCAGTGTCGGTCCACTTGAGTGCTGCCAGAAAAGGAGAAGGAGGAAGTTAATTGAAGTTCTCTCTAAAGGCTGGATTCATCGCGATCATGGCAGCTGCTTGGACCAGCGCGAGACCTATTCATTCCAAGCTTTGTTTGTTAAATTTGGTGCCGGCCAAATTTCATTTCGGCAGGTATTCGAGCCGAAACTGGAGTGGAGTAGCTTGGTTCAGCTGGTACACTCGGCAAAGGGCGCCATTTCAGTGCAGCATCCCGACGGCTGGCGAGAACTCTCAGGGCAAAGCCTCTAATTGGTTGCGATGGTTGCTGTTTCTGTTTATTCCTCCCATGGTGAATTTCCACATTCTTACCTACGACGAGAGCAACTGCTCGCCTCCTAACTCAACTGGCTCCCGGACGCTTCAACCCAAATCGATGGATTCACTGATAGTATCAGTCTAAGTCGTCCCTTACGGAGGAATTAGCCCGCTAGACAGTCCGGCCGTCTGGCGGCCAAAACTGCCAGCGGGGCCACTGTCTGGCCCGTAGCTTCCCAAACCTGTAGCCTTGATTGAGGGGCTTAGTTCTTCGTTCTCGATTATTGTGATGAATCTATCGGAATAATTTTAGCAATTTAAACCTGGCAAGGTTTTGCTGTTTCCCCTCGCAAGCAAGTTACTCAATCTGATTATCTATTATCAATCACAGACTGACCACTTGAGCTTGTTTGTCTACCAACAAACAAGCAAAGTCAACATTGAAGCCTTCATGCGGCATCCATTCTGTTTCCGCCTCAGCTCTCAGGGGCACATTTTTATCCATGTTTGTGTTTGTGTGCCAGAAAAATGGTCAATCTCGCTTGTTTGTAGTCTAGAAATTTATTCCAAATCGTAACCAGACGCAGAATGGACTCTTCTGGTTGTAGCAATTTGGAATCATCTCCAGCGGCTTCGATGAATGAACAACAGCAAGAGCAGACAAATTTTGGCTCTAATTCACAGTCAATGCCAAAATTACCGCTCGCTCATCCTGAGATACTAATGGACTGGATCTTGGCAAAGTAGTGTGCAACTTCCCGGATGATCGTTAGTTTCCATACTCAAGACTGCTTATCTTTGTTACATTCTGAACATGAAGGGTCGTGCTTATGTTGATGTCGTGTAACTTACCACTAAGCACCGGCAGACCTCTACTATGCCTTCACTGTTAGAGGAGGGGCGTTTTCCACCTTAAGCGCAGCCATCGCCATTAGCCTCCCATTGAAATATGACGGGCTCAAAACAGGCGAGCGAACGAACGAACACATCTTCCATCCTCCGAGAGATCCGAACAAACTCTAAGGTTCAGCGATAGTGTTAACGAGCTTACAAGCTTTAAAGCGCATTCTAGTCCCCACTTGTTGCATTGTTATCATTGTCCAAGCTCAACTAAAGCTGGTAGTATCGCTTGCCCGTCAAGCCGGCTCGTTCGAGTGAGGAGTGAGAATCGGCGATCTATCTCCGTCTCTCGCGCTGGTCAGCCAGTTAGCGGCTTTCAAACGGGTTAATGCTTGAGAGGAGGACGAAGATGGGGAGCAGAAATTTTTCAATCATCCAGGTTTGTTATTGTTGTGGCCTAACAAGCTTGGCCTAAAATTTCGCTCGCCAAGTGCGCAATCCCGCTCCACCCTTATCAGGTTCGTCCGCCTGTCCGCCTGCCGCTGTCCCTTGACTTGTATCGGAGTTTCAGTTGACACGGCTCTCGCCAAATCTGGTCGCCCGCCAATTAAAATTAAAAATTGAAGGAACTCTCACCTGGCTTGAATTTGAGCCCCAGAGGCCAAGGAGTGGCGTCCGCGCATCTGTCCAGACAAGCGCCCGATCTTTGCCCCTCTCTCTCTCTCTGTTCTGTGAGAGTCTGGCTAGCGCGTACACACGAGAGCTCACGAAAGCTCGCAGACTCGGTTTCAGGGCGAGAGGAGCCCCAAGTATAGGACTCTTGCACGAGCAGGCGAGCGCGCATGCGAGCCAGCGAACCGACGAGATGCGCGCGCTTCAGCCCCGGGGCCAAGAAGAGGTTAGTTTGTGGCTGCGCCACTGGTGCTGCCGCTGCTGAACTCCACTAGGAAGGGGAAACGAGCGGGCGCGCAAGGTAACGCAAGCGCACACTTGTGCTGGAACTCGGTCAGTGGGTTCTCCTATTGGCTTGCGAGCGAGCGAGCGAGTACGGGTGCGGGTGGCAGTGCGAGAGTTGCGCACACAGCACAGGCCAGCAGCAGGCAGCCGGCCCAGCGCCAGACTCTCGGCTCCTTTCTCACACAACTGTGCGTCGCTCAACAAGCAGGCTGGCGAGCGCAACTGGCTGAGCAATCGACCGAGTGGACGATAGAGGGAGGGAGAGAGAGAGAGAGAGAACGAGACATACACACAGCAAGCGGGCCGGACAGCGAGCCTGAGCGAGAGGAAACGTCCGAGCTTTGCTTGCGGCCGAAGCAGCGGCATTCAGGCTAAATCCCTATCCCTCGCTCCGCTTCCATTGGCAACCTGAGCGGCCGAACGAGCCAGCAAGCAACCGACTTCTGTCCAGTTGCTGCGCCAGACTACCAGTTCGGGCTAATTTAGCGAGAGAGGGAGAGAGCTTGCAAGGAGCAAGCAGCGCAGCAGAGAAGTGGAAAACAAAAACATTTCCTCCACCAGGACACTTGCTCGTTGAACTCAAATTTCTCCTGCCAAGTGCCCGTCCCTCAACTAGAAATGTAGTGCTATTTTCATCACAGTCCCTCGCCCAAAACCTCCTGACCGGGCGATATATTCACTAGCAATTCCATCCTAAAACTCACACACAATTCCCGCTTCCCAAACTTCAACAGACGCAACCAACAAAAGCACTACCAACCGAATTTAGCAACAAAACTCTGCCAAACTCATATTATGTGAACCGAATTCAATTTGATCACCATCAGAGGCAGATTCGAAACGAACAGTATTACTGATACGAGAATCGGGAAAGCGACCCCACTAGCTCCGTCAGAAAATCTCGAGCCAGCAACTATGGACGACGGTCTCAAAGGTGCACTAGCTCCGCCGGCAAGCAAACACTCGCCGCTAGTTCAATTTACCCACAACTCAGACATCGATCATAGGCAAGCAAACAACAACGAAAACTCGTTCATTATTCCAATCAAGAGTCCTGTCGATGATTCAAACAGGCAAAGCGAAAATAGTCTCAACCGCAACGACTGCCAGCAATCGAATCGCCAGACTCTCGGCTCCTCCTCGCCCCAATTGTCGTCCAACTCCTCCACATCTAGTCAGGCGCAGAGTAATGACGATTATGAAAACCAGGCCAACACGGACAATAACTCGCCCTCATCCCCGCAGTCATCCTACAACTCTTCATATGGTTCCAATAGCGGCTTAAAGTTAGTCAACAATTCCAGCACCAGCATCACCGCTCTTGTTCCCGGTGGTGTAGTAACAACGCAAAATATTAGCACTGTTATCAAACCAAAGGGAAACAACAATTCACTCCAATTTGTCAAAATTCAGACTCCAGAACTGAGCAAGAAGGCTGTGGAACAGATCAAACTAGCTGAGGAAACGAAAATCAGCAAGGAGAAGATTAAAGAGGTTGAAGAGGAATGGCAAAATAATCTGCTAAATTGGAAATCGAAACGACGACAACAATTCACTCACACCGTTGAAACAGTCGATCCGTTTGAGATGAGCGATAATTGTGGAGGAAGAAAGATAAAGACTTTTGCCGAAATGATCGAGCAAAGGGCCAAATCAGGCAATCGTCTAGGCTTCCACCTACAGAGATATATTGCCACCGATGATGACGAGGACGAGCGAACGCCTCCAGAAGACGGTCTCGCTAATTCCAACGATGAGACAGATCGACCCGGGGATCATGTCGACTCTGATTATGAAGCCCAGTCAAGTAGCTCTTCAGGTTATAACAATGCTGACTCAAAGACACCAAACTCTCCAGAGATATTCTCAAATAATTCGAAGTTGTCAGATGTCCTCAAACCTCAAACCAAGAATCAAACTATACGATGTGATATTGATCCAGCCAACTGTGAACGTGATTCGAAAGATACCAACTCCATATCACTTGTAGAAGGCCCCGCATCTGACCAACTCAACTCTACTCTACTCCAAGGCATAAGACCACCCTCAGCATCTGTCTTGACTAAAGTGGCCCAGCCTTCGAGTATCCTCAGTAGAGTGGGGCAAGGTAATAGGCGCTGCGTAGAAAGCGACAATTCAGAATCTGATGAAGAAGATGAAGAAGAGCGTCAACAAGAGGAGGAGGAACAAAAGCGTTTACAACGAATTGCTTTCGAGGCGAAGCTGAAAGCTTTTGAGAGATTGACTAAGCCATCAACGGTCTCACCAAAGTCCCTACCCAATCGCATCGTCAAACCACCGCTTTCTCAAATTAGAGCTCAGAGGGTTGAATCTTCCTTGCAACCTCAGACTCATAGCAAATTCCGGATTCCGGAACAAATCGGAATCTCCACAGGCAAAGCAACGCTGACTGGCGATAGGTTACGACCCTCTTCAAACAATTCAGCCACCAATTCTTCGCCAGATAACAAGAGCGATGCCTCCTCTGGTGAAGTCGTCTCTAGTGGAGATCTAGAATTTAACGGTCAAATCTCTGAGCAACTATTTCCGCCCAAAGAGTCACTGATCCAACCTCCCCCAAGATTGAGAAGTGTGACCTCTAGAGATGATATAAGTACGTCCAAGCTGAACGGTTCGATCGACCAAAGTGCAAACCTAGCTCAAAGAATCAACTCACTCGAGCCGAGACCATCAGAGCCCGATCAGGTAGATCTTATCTCATCAATCTCGCAGCTAGATCTTAATCAGAAATTGATAGCTGAGGTTCCAGAGCGAATCAATCACAAACAGAACGATTCCAGTCATATTAACCTAAACACTGGCCGAACAAGTCCAAAAGTCAATAATTTAAACTCCAGTCAGATGTTTTATAGCAATGATCTAACAAGCAGTCATGTCAATAACATGATTTCATCAGCAGCGGTGAGTCAGAATAGTCCTCCGCATGTTGTCAAGAACTCAAATTCATCATCACAAGTCGAATATAACCATCCCATAGCTAACCAGAAGCATCGCAACATGCAACCTACCCAAGAGCCTCTCAAGGGTACGCCAACAACTCATCGAAAATCAGCGTCCAAAGACGATAGGACAGTCCTATCCGTTAGCGGAAAGAAGCGCTGCTCTTCTTGTAAGGAGGAACTTGGACGAGGAGCCGCCGCTTTCGTCGTCGAATCTTTATCTCTAGTCTATCACACAAACTGCTTCAGGTGTTCCGTCTGTCATGTGAATCTATCGAACGGATTCCGAGGTGTTGATGTTAGAGTGCATGCCGGAGCTCTCCACTGCCAGAATTGTTACTCGAAAGATGGGTTGAATTACAGTCGCGTTTAATTTCTGGTTTTATTGCCGCCTGGACTAACTCTATGTAAAACAAGGCTCACAGATTAACCCCAACTTTTGATATATTCGCTCATCATCATATACTGGGAATAAATCTACTTAACAATAAATTTAGTTTCGCTCATATTCTCGCTGCAGACAATCTTTCCATCTCCATGTTGAACAGTCTTGATCAACGATCGACAGGCTTATTATCAAGTTTGCACTGACATCTCATTTGCGATAGCTCGCAGCCTCTTGGAGACGAACGATGAGCATTGAAGATGGCACTGTGCAAGATACAGTCATGTAAACGGTCCAACCCCATCATCCTGAAGGTTGAAGATATTTTCATGCTGGATAATTTACGGAAAGGATGATTCCACATCTGAGTCGTCTCGAACAATTATCTTCCATCCCATGTTTCGCTGAGTGTAACTTTGGTAGTAGACTATGTCTGGAGTGCTCATATTGGGTGTCCATTGAACGATACCGGGTTGTCCCGCCAAGCAGGTGTAGTTGAGTTTAGCTCGGAACTGTGCAAACGATTGATGAGTCTCCGCCTTCCGGATGTCGTTGACACTACTTGGCAACCATGCGCATAATCTGCCAAAAGAGGTCGGAGCTGGTTTACCAACCATTTGGGGTTGTTGGGCTAATTGAGGTTTCCCGTTTGTCGGCTTCACAACTGAACCAGGGGCTCTTTCGAATTGTAAACCTGCCATTACTTTCTGGTGGTTACGCTGGGTCGAATTTTGTAGCAGGTAACCTCCGTAAGGCTCGTCAGTTATGTAGAATGGATGATAGAAACGATATCCTTTATCGAATGAGTTGCCACCTTCAACTCGAAACGTGTAGGTTTTACCGCGTTGAACATGTAGTATTGGTGACATGAGACCGTTTATGTACCACACAAGTCCAGGTGAACCCTCGCCTGTCATGTGCATATATCCTTTTTGAACGCCTGGGTGGCCAAGTCTAGCGTAAAAAACGGTGGCTGATTTATTCAACATCACAGGTTGTCCCCAAGAAGCAGTGTTATAGAAAGGAGCTAGCACCGATTCCGGTGAGATCATATTCTGGGTTGAAGATGGCGACTGTGACCCGGAAAAGTGTGACAAGAATTCGAGAGCAGACTTACGATCGTTTGAATGTGTACCTGTCGAGAGGGCTGCCACTTGTTGGCGACTGAAAGCTACATCATTTGCATTGTGAGCTGGATCATGAGAAGGAACAGTGAATTGAAAACAGTTTTTCATAATCTTTCGACCAAATTCTATCTTCATATCTCCTTTCGAGTACATGTGATGGTATCGTGGCTCTTTAAACTTGTTTAATCGCCCGACTGCCCAAACTATGAAACTAGAACCAGTTGTTTTGAAAACCTTGTCCCCCTCGTCACCAGTATTCATCAAGTTTCGTCTAAAAGTGATTTTCGTAAGACCGTTTTCCCGTGTATAAGTGTGCACTTGATAGTTTTCAACACCTCCAACTTTTGTATCCGGACAGACCCCACGATATTCGTTGTTTTGTAAGCTAACACAAGGGTGACGATCGGTGATGTTGTAATCAAAGGTATAACCTAAATGAGCTTCAAGATACGATATTGACACGTCTGCGCCGATCATTTGAGAGGCGTTTTCGGACCCACTCAATCCGAATCCGATATAATCGTTGCTGCTTATTCGTGCAACCAACTCAAAAGTTATCTGAGGTCCGAAAACTTCCCAATTCAGCTGAATATCTCGGTGGAGTTGTTCGCATTGTGGTAATCGAGATTCATATTTGACCAATGAGACGAGCGATGGTGGAACGCTTTGATGGCTGGGTATTATCACGCTGCCGTAATTCTCTTTCTCGGTCATATCGAAGATTGATAGCCAGTCGATGTCGAAGATTGTCAAGTTTCCCGGTAGCTCTAAAACTATATCTTCACCTTCATACATACCTAGCGGCTCTAGTGAGCCTGTCTCATCTGGTACTTTTGTGCCGGATGGGTTTGGCTGGGGTCCGATGCCAGCGTAGAAGAAAGTATTGGGCCCAAGGCCATCATAGTGGAGTTGTTGTATCCCAATAGATCTTGAATTTATCAGTGTAACCGTTTCTGACTTGACGCCGTGAGCCAGCCGACTGAACTCAGATATCTTCTTGGGTGTCGGGGGTTCAAAACCTTCCGGTATAATGACATCCCCTAAATTTTTGCTTCCTCTTATGTCCCATACAGAAAGCCATCGTATGGAGGTGATCTTTCTGTCGTCAGGCATTCGGATCGTGATGTCTCGGTTTGTATAGCGTTGAAGACGGTTTGTCCGACCATCCTCGCTTGGTATGATAAAACCCTTGTTGCTCGGCCGAATTGATGATCCGGCCCAGAAGAAAGCGTCTTGTGAGAGGCCATCATAGAAGAAGCTTTTGATCAGAAAGGTGTACTCATCTATTGTGTAAACGTCTCCGTTAACTTGATGTGAATATGAGTTGAGTTTGCCCAGATAAGTGCCCTGGTAATCGCTTACGGCGAATGGGAGGAAGTTTGTCAAAATGTATGCGACTATTGATATATGTAATGCTGTTGCTGAGATCCTATGACTTGTTGCTCGCTCAAATTGCGGACTTGATCTTCTAGATTTTCGATGAAGACTTCTTGGTGAATCCACCGGCGCATAATAGTTCATATTTTGCTCCTCTGTAGCTTGATCGAACTGAATTATTGTCATTCTAGCCGGATCGAATCTGCCGAGTTGACGATTGCACCTGCGCTAGATGGAAGGTATCTACCACTGGAGCATTCCAGACGAAACTCTGATTCTAGTTCATTCAAGTCCGACTCCAGCTAGAACTTTCCCCAAGAGAAACTAGACCAACTTACACCATATCTGTGCTCTGAGCCGATCCCAACCGCTCTACAGGGAAAGAAAACGGTGCACTGACACTGAATCAAACTTCACTTACGTTGGATCTGGTTGCTTTCGCCTTCATCGCCGAGCAACCTGTTAGACAACGTAGAGTTCTAACGCATGCTTAGTTGAATCCAACCGCTCGAGTTGAAAATTGGAGCAACTCAGTTGTGACTCGTGAGTCAGTGTCCATTGATCTGCATCAGATTAACACAAATTTGGCTTGGATCGATTCATCTATCATCTTGACCTGCTCATCAGGTGCCCGATTTGATGCGAGGAGTCGTTTGATCATTGAAACCTCTGATTTACGGATGCTGCTAAGTCATCTATGCCCTTAACGATATTTGATCGTCAGACAGAGCCAAAGTACCCGATGCCGTACTTCTTAATTGAATGAGATATTTTGGGCGTGCCGGACGTGATGACTCTAAGATTCGATTCACAACGCCATTGTGGCGTCTTCTTGTGACTGTCCTGCAGGTCGGCTAGATCTTACGTAAATGTCCATCGTGTGAATGGAGCCCGCCGAGGGTGAGCGGAGATTGATTTTACAAGGTAAAAACTATTTGAGTAGACTGATACAATTGTTGATTATGGTCTTAACTGGTAAAATTAAGATAATTCAAGTATCATGAGCTCGTTAGAGGACGTGGTTAAATTCAACTCCCAAACCGCCGGGAGGGAAAAGCTCCTAAGGTGAGTATTAAATCCAGTGTGATCCAGCAAAGTAGCTCACAAAACTCACCGATTTCGTTCTGTCCGACTACTAGACTCTGTCATTACATTATCAAATTCGTCAATTCCGTTCTCCAGCTTTACTACAAACGGTATGCTCATGGAGGCATCGAGTTGTTGGAGTCTATATACAAACTCAGAGATCTGGAGCGCTATTTTATCTCATGTAGGCGACTCCTGAATTTCGGCCGATGTACCGATCAATTTTACTCAGCTGTCAGGTCATTGCAGCTATACGATCCGGTGATACGCACGACCCTATCAACATCAAAATTATCACTATCATTCCAAATGTTCGCCGATCATGTACTCTGGCTGCATCAAATGGGTCTCATGAGGGTCGATAAGCAAAGGTGGATCGGAAGGGCAAACAAATTTTGGCTCTATTCAGTTGCAGCCAATCTGCTGAGAGATTTCTACGAATTAATCTGCGTGATTCAACGTGTAAGAACCCGAGAGAAGGACAATCTCGATGGTGGAATGAAATTCCATTTTCGTACCCCACTCAAATGGATTAGAAAACATCCCAAACTTAGCTGTGATTTGGCCAAGAACATGTGCGATTTTTGGATCCCTTACTCAGCAGTGAACAAGATTAATCTGCATCCAATCGTGATATCATTGTTAGGAATCATATCCACTTCGATGGGAATGCTACAGATTTATGACAAAGATTACAGATTATTGCCGAGTTGACTGCACAAGTGAATCTTGTGAAGGGCGAAATCTTCGGGAAACAATCCAGTAGAATAAATTTAAATCTCAGGCTATCTCTGTGCAGGTGACGGCTCGCCCCCCTCTCACGCCCTTCCCTTTCTACGAGTCTCACCCTCCAAAATCAGATAAGAGAGTGGGCTTCTCCGAATGGTCTTGTCTTCATCTTCTTAACTTCTCAGGCTGGTTTACGCGTTTCAACGGCACTTGATCTCATGACGCCCACCAGTGAGCCGAAACTCATCCTCAAACTCATCATCTCTCAAACTCATCAAATTGATCACTGAACAATTGGAAGCCCCGCGCTAATTGACGTTCTACCGAGATATAGTGACCAGAAACTCGCGACTTTAGACAGAGGCATCTACTAAAGACAAATTTGGGCACGATCGAGTGCTTTTGTGTGATATATTATTGATGACCGCAATCCACTAGAATTGGGAGGCTCTGCTGTTTGTGTAGCAGTCAACGTTATTATTCCTAAAAGTAGTATCACTGCCAGTAACGAAGTTTCCAGCAATCAAATCAGCAGCCGTCACACTCTTATTGGCCGGATTGTTCGGGGAGTCTTTTGAATCTAGATTCAATATCCGCTTGACATTACAATCATCTGTTTGCGTATCCTCATCATCTGGAAATGCTGACCCTAGAATTCTCAAACGAGCCTTGGCATACTCGTCTGCACGCTCTTGGTAAGTTTTCATTGACTTTTTGTTGCTATTACTGTTCTTCACTCCATCAATGGGTGAAGTTTGTTGCCAATGAGGGTGAACAGGTGATATCGAACTAGTTGAAACGTTTTGTCCCTGTTTTGTGTAGCGATCATGTTGAGATTGTGGGGTACTTGTCGTCGCGGCCAAGGCGGCTTTGTTTCTGGAGCCCTCTAGAGCAACCTTGTAGGTGACAGGCTCATTACTCGCCGACCTCGTCTCAGTTCGTGAGTCGATTGGCAAACGTTCCCCGAGCATTCTCGAGAGGCTACTATTTTTGTTCTGGTGTCCGAGATATTGACCATCAAAACTTGTTCCTGCGGCCACATTTAAAATAGGTTCTATGACGGTGTTCGATTGAGACTCCTGGCTGGCAGCAGGTTTTGGTCGCTTTAGAATTTTCATTTGCGTTGGTGGTCTGCATTGCACACCGTTGGAATTGGTCCCTGTGTCTTCGAGAGTTACTCGGATCGGTCCTCTTGAGGGCAACATGATTAAAATTTTCTGATTCCTATCGTTGCATAGAGTGAACCCGCTGAGGGAGTTGGGCAAGCTTATGACTTGTTGGATAGAACTGTGAATGACATCAAAATAATATCACCATATATAATCAAATACAATAACGTTGCTAGAGGGATGTTTTGGGCGAGGATATGAAATACAACAATGAATAGTAACAACGATAACAAAGTCCGCTCAGCTGCCACTAGAGATCAGGGCTAGTGAATGCTTTGTAAGGAAAAGCGGTATGACTCGACAAGCTTGTCGTTCTCTTTCCTCAAACCTCTGTAGGCTTGTCTGAATGCCTAGACCGCCCGTTCAACTGCTTGCTTACTTGCTAGCTAGCTAGCCTCCCTGCCTGCTTGGTAGCCCTCCCGCTTGCCCTGATCGCCCTAATTACAAATCCCTATGCTCTCACCTCGCTTTCTATTGTGTGTGAGAGATGGGTTACAAGATTGAGGGATAGGTTCATAATTTATAGCGATCGAGAAGAGGTGAGCGTGTGTCAGATCAAAGGTAACGGCGCCACCAGTGTGGATCTTTTTCTTCGGTTTGGTAGGCAGAATGGGAGCAGCGCTTGGTGTGAGCGCTATTCTATGCGTTGTAATAGTGCTTCTTTGCCTTGACTGAGTTAATAGTTAGAAAACAAGCTCCATTCATTTATATTCTTTTTTCCACTTACTTCTCATTACTTGATTCTTCTTCAATCGGCTAGCTCGCAAAAGTTAAGCCTGCTGAAGCCGATGCAGAGGTAGTTTTGGATGTAATAGTTGCAGCTCTGTTGGTAGGTAGCCGACTCCACCAGATCAGCACAATTCTCGCTAGTTAGCTCGCTCCAATCACGCAATTGAAGTTGGATGGCGTTTGTGTGAGCGAGCGCGCAAACAGCTGAGAAATTTATCTAACTCTCAACCGTCCAAGCTGAAGCTGTGGGACTTGTTTGTTGTTGCAAATGGTCTACCTGCCCCTGGCTGTCGTCCATCCTCCTGGCGCTCTGTCAGCCGTTCAGCCGCCGCTAATGCTGCCCTGTTGTTGTCGGTGCCGCTGCTGCCACTGCTGCCGCCGCAACCACCGCTACCCTCGCACTCGCCAGCCTGCTGCATATGGTGATCGTCTATTTCCCATGGGCGAATGCGCAAGCTTCATTGTATCTTATAGAAGAAGAAACATCCTCGGTAACTAAATCTAGCTCGCTGTTGTGTTCGTTCGCTCTACTTCTATTCTAAAACTAGCCAACATGTTAAATTCTATTTCCTTGATTCCGTATTAAGAGTTAATCGCGAGCTTCAAGGAAGGAAATTCAATTCTCACCTGAGCTCTGTTAACTTTATTTGAAAGTTTTATCTGCTCCACACAATCTTATTCAAATCATCTCATCTTGTGTTAATCTTGCAAAAGATAGCGCTCAATAAGTTATTGCATTTAAAAACAAGTTGACGGGGACGCCTCTCCCTTTCCCTTGATCACCTGTCAAATGCAAGCTTGTTTTGTAACACCGACTGACCATTATGAACCCACCCAAACAATCAACTCAATTTCAATCTGCCAAATGAATCGCGCATCTCCCGGCAATCATCATAACCTCCTCAATATTTGTTACAAAATCTCCACCTTGGATCTTCGAAAATTATTGATTATTTATATTTAATTTGTAAAATTTTGAAAAACCGTAGTGCCAACATATTGCAACACTCACAGGTACAAGCTCGACTACGGAATCCGTGATCAATTCAACCGTCTACTTACCCCCAAGCTAAACAAGAGTGTCATCCCTACAATGTCCAACCATTCTGAGGACACAATACTCTGTCCTGTGAGCGAAAGTTTTTGGGAGCCAGGCAATTATAAGAAGACGACAAAGCGTATAGAGGACGGGTTCAGACTATGTAATGATCTAGTGCAACTAATACAAGAGCGTTGTGATATAGAGAAGAACTACGCTAAGAATCTCCACAATTGGTCTAAGAAGTGGAACGAAACTATTAGTAAAGGTCCAGAATATGGGACAACAGAAGCCGCTTGGAAAGGCATACTGTCGGAGGCAGACCGATTGAACGAGCTGCACTTGAAAATCAAGGATAAGCTCATGGATGATGTTATCAACGAGATCAAACAGTGGCAAAAAGAAAAGTTTCACAAGTCAATCATGCAGATAAGAGAGAAAAAAGAGATCGACGAAGAATTCAAACGTGTTCAGAAACCTTGGGCCAAATCCTTAGAAAGAGTCAACAAGTGCAAACACGACTATCATTTAGCCTGTAAAAACGAAAGAACTCTCGCCAATCAAGAACGTAACGCTTCTAGTGATACCTCTATATCACCTGATCAGGTAAAGAAAATCAAAGATAGAGTTGCGAAAGCTAGAGAGGAGGCTGCAAAGAGCAAAGAAAAGTACGAACTAGCCCTAAAGGAACTAAGCCAGTACAATCCGCGATACGTTTCAGAGATGACGCAAGTTTTCGAAAAGTGCCAAGAGATGGAAGAACATAGGCTCAATTTTTTCAAAGACATCCTCTTCAATATACACGATTGTCTAAATATCTCAAAAGATCCCGACTTACCGGTCATATACGAGGAATATCGACATACATTACAGAACGCGGACGCTACCAAGGACTTGAAATGGTGGTCAAACACATATGGCGTCGGGATGAGTATGAACTGGCCACAGTTCGAGGTGGGTGTCTCCATAAACTCCAGCCTTCTAATTGATACTTTATCGAATCCTCCGACTAACCTTACTGTTCTCTCCTTTAGGCATTCTCTGAGGAATTCCGAGAGATTATCAAAGATCCTAAAGCGAAAAAGATAAACTGTTCCAGTGATGGTATAACTCTCATCAATCAACACAAGTTCAATGAAGAACTACCCGAGTGGGTTGAGAGTTTTACAACGAACGATTCGTTGATCGATAATGGTGAGCCCGGCGTTTCTGTGAGGGCTTTGTACAACTATGAAGGCGCCGAGGCCGATGAGCTTTCTTTCAAGCAAGGCGACGTTTTTGATAAGCTAGAAGATGAGGATGAGCAGGGCTGGTGCAAGGGTAGAAAGGATAATCGTGTGGGTTTATACCCAGCAAACTATGTTGAAGTGTTAACAGATAAGGAATGACGAATTACACATGATCGCCGGTCGTGAAATCTACATGCCAAAATTTTAGAGAGTAAATTTTATCTCACAACTAGATTTTGATTCTGAACCTCGGCGTTCATTCTTAAGTACTAGCTAGGCACAAGGTGGCTCGCATCTAAAATCTCCAGTCTTTACCTGGAGTGTTTGCACCGTTATACGATGGTGTCTTGTGCTATCGAGTATCACGCATGAACCGCTGATGGTCTTGCCAGAAATCGAAAATTGTATACTGACGTCACCCGGCGTAGATGGTCCGTCATTGAGATCAAATCGCGCCAGGCAGGACGTCACAGCATTCGAGGTGGATTTAGATATCAGCTCAGTCAGGTTAGCGAACGACCAGGTCAATTTAGACTCCAATGGGTTCCAGTTTGCGTCAGGCTTGCTTTGGTATGAGGTAACATCTCCATTCACGTGCATACTTATCTTAAGGTTTTTTATATCATCGCTCGATATTCCAATATCACTTGGAATAGTTTCCAGGAATTTTACGTCCACTCTTACCTTTGTTATATTCAAATCACACAACCAATGTGCCAGCGCATGTAGTGGACTTACACGTGCCAGCTCGCAGGTATCAGTAATTTCCTGCTCTTTGTCTTGAGACCCAATGAGATATTCTAGCAGCGCCGGTAATATAAAGTACTTAGCGCTTGAGTGGTGTACATATTGCTTCTGAACAAAGGCTCTGACCGCCTTCATATCAACAGAAAACTTTCTCATTGAGTTCGAGGTTACAAACGGCTGGGCGTTACCGTTGCCTTCCCTCTCCCTGACAAACTCCTGGTTCACCCTGAATTTGTCCCAGGATGTTGAGCATACGACTGTTATTTCAAGATCAGACTCCAGGACTGAGTTAGCCATGTACAGGATGTTAGTTGGCACGGCCATCTTGACACGACCAATCAGACTGGCACGACCCCCACCTTCTTTGCTTTTGTGCAACATCGCATTGAGACATTCTTGTACAACAAAAGCGACCGGTATTTTCGTGGCTGATCGGTCGTCAGCTGAGGCCCTCTTCAGGTCGGGAACAGTTTTGGGACTAAGTATACTTGAATTTAACGGATTCAAGAGATCGTTAGGCGCCAATTTGTGAGCGCTGAGTTTGTTGGAGTAAGGACCACCGAACCCCTCCATATCTGGAAGGCTTCGCTTCGGCATAGAGACATCGAGGTCGATAATTTGGTTGACCGGAACATGGTGGTTAGTGCCATTCGTCTGGCTATTGTCGCTGTTGCTATTTGGTCTCACTCCCAGAGGTTCTTCCGAGAGAACTAAATCATCAGGGAAGATGACAGAGCTTGTAGTAGCTATCTGCGGCACAGTAGTTTGATCGGTTATTGCAATATTATTCAACTGCAAGGTACTTTGGTGGTGCCGACGAGAGTTTGGTTTTACCAGGTTGACATTTGCTAGAGACTTCCATGTTCCAACTGTCGCTCGAAGTTCGTCGACAGAGGCACTAATTTTGCCCGGCGTTACTTGTGCGATTGGTCTGATCTTGATATTGATCTTCTTTGTTGCAAAGTCATCGTCATCGTCCCAATCTGAGTCACTGTCGTCATTAGATTGGGCTTTGCTCGTGGTTTGTGGTGCAATCATTGGGTCTTAGACAATTTGGATCGGAGAACGTGAGTCGTTAGCTGGTGTATCACATAGGTATGCCAGTTAAAATTCACAATATGCATTCTGATCCGATCATGAGTTCAGCCTGACATTCTGGGCCAGCCAGCTACAGAGTTAATATAATATTGGCACAGATGTGGGGTCTCAATTGTGGTACAACGAAGGTAGTTATGGTGAAAGACGAATTCATGGAGTCAACACCGATAAAAAATCCACCTCCACTCGTGAAGTGTAGTCACGCCGGATCACGTTGAACAATTAGTGTTTATTTTTGGTTTTGAGTTTCGCAGACTCTTGTAATTCTTCTCTGTACGCACTGAGAGTATCTTTTATCGGATTATCGGACTGACGTTGCAGATTATGGAAAGATCTATGTTAATTGACTGCCTTTTATTGTAGTTAGTTAGTAAAGCATTCGGGCGACAGTGTTGATGTCGCTGTTACAATTGATAAATCACTCCATGCTCCCAATTTGTCATTGCAGATGAGAGTGTGGCGCAGACCTCACTCTTCAATTCAATTATCTACACCATTCACCCCTGATGCATCATCAGAATGCGGAAAGCACCAGTCTTTACGTGCATATCTAGAGGAGGTTGATAGTGGCCTCGCATCCTGAAATTATGGTTTCTCGCTTAGGACTATCAAACCGAAGTGACCGAGAAACAGAAAGGACAAGAGCTCGTCGCTCTGACGTAAAATTTTGTGTCTTGGAGTTGAAATCTGTCAGGATACCCAGGAAGTTCCATAAATTTGAAAGCCAAAAACATTTTATTCTTCAAAACAACATCCTAGAGGCCCGAATGACGTTGAGAGTATTTTCAACAATGTCTTTTACCAGATTTGAGCTCATACCAACTCCATTCAGGTAGGAAGTTAAATTTGTGCAAATATATATGTCGCGCTTGATATCCGTTTCCAGCGCTACTTGATTTGGCAGTGAGTCGTTTGATTTTGATGGGCCGTCGGCGGCTAACATGGGACGAGCTAGAACGAAATCGTCAGTTGTAGACACGCCCAAGCTAGTGTTCTGTAAGAGCGGATTACTAGTGGTGGCAAAAGGGCTAATCAATCCCTGCTGATAGGATGATGTTCTTGAATTAGGAATATCTGTCATTGATCGCTTGCCCGGCCCATATAAGTGGGATAAAGCGCTCGGATTAGGTACGACGCCCGTTGTTTGAGTTAGAGGATGGAACGGGTTCCTAGATTCGGTCGCGCAAGACAATCTCTCTCGGCAATGAGATGGGTGCTCAGTGATGGATTTCGGTTCGATTGACCGATAAACTGAGATGGATTTTCTCTTGCTCGCCAATGATTGGTAGTTTGCGATTGGACTGAGGCTAATCTTGAAACTATTGTTGTCCGGGAATTCGCTCTTGGGGTGGAAGTTGTTCGAACTAAAACTATAACAAGCCTTATCAACAGTTTCATTATAAACTTGGTCTACATTATCTGATACCGATTGTAGATTCTTGAACTGAAATAGCAGTTCGTCATCATCTAGACTGTTGGTGGTTTGTTTGCGAGACAATCTGATGTAATAGCGCCAATTGTAGGAGTTGAATCCCCAGTGACATACATCGTTTTCTTTCGGGCCATGCGTATGCCCGATGAATCTCCTCGGCGATAGCATAACATGACAGGTTGCGCACTCAATACATTCCAGTCCTGGACTTCTGAGAAGGGAGGGATAATAGAGACCGACGCATTTTCCAAAACAACGGTGATATACTCGTAGTATTAGGGTTGAAGTGACAGCTTTCGCTAAAGCTAAAATAGGATTCTGAGCCTCTGTTCCGAAGAAGGAGCCCATCTTGTCAACAGTTGCCTCTAAACCCTCGTTCTTAATGTGCCGGGTCTCCAAGTTTGGTCTAACAAAACTAGCCAACGTCTCCTCACGGACCTTACCCGACACTGACTCTATGGCTGTGCCCTGATTGCATCGATCGTTTTCAATAATATTATTGCACTTGTCTATCATGTTGTCCGCCTCTAAACGAGCTGTTGCTTGAAGGGTTTCAGTGTTGGCAACTTCAAGGTGGGAAAGAGGTCGAAAATTAGGGAGCTCTGGTTGAGTCGCAATTGTTGCGTTTGTTGAACTATCTTCCAAGTGCTTATCAATCGAATTGGATTTGGGGTAGTTTGTAAAGTAATTGAGATTGTTTTTGGAGCACAAGTCGACAATATCGCCCCGTTTAATGGGAGAGCATTGCTCAAATAGCCAGAGACAGATTCTGTCCGCGTCCGTGCGCTTGATCATCGGACAAAACTTCGCATCAGGTGGCAACACGCTGGCCTTGACAAAACCTTCAATCTGTTTTGCGGAGGCTGGCGTAAAACTTATCATTGATTCTTCAAACTTTTCAACAATCCTAGTGAGTGTGAACTTTCGCTTGAGACATTGCAGTAGCTGAGGCAAGCAGAGGTAGGGTTCGCCAGAAATAGAGTAGGATGCGATTCGATAGACTTCGAGCGTCACAAAGACCGGCAAGTCAGCGATGGTTTTCACCAAGTGGCGTCCATCTGCGCTTTCCTGTTGTTGCGGTTGCTGGCGCTGTTGCTTAACGGCGTTGTGCTGTTGCGGTTGTTGTTTATGGTCCTGGCTAATGGTTGAGTGGTGGTGCAATTTGATTGCTTTATTGCTGCCACTTTTATAACCCGTCTTGTTGTAATACTGCTCAGGCCACTCGATTTGGCCAGAGGCTGGACTGAAATAGGGCCTCTTGTTGGTGGCGTTGACACCAACGCTCGACGCTGGTATCTCCTTCGGGGTGCCGAGCATCTGTTTGTGGTTGCCGACAGCGAAGGGTGTGTGACAATCGTGCGTTGCCTGAATGAACTTGTTCCCACTATAACGATCTAGGTAATTGCAATTAATTGAAGGCGATAACATGTTTTAATTTGCCATTAAAATGGTCACTCGCTGGATGGCTCACGAAAGAGAGCATCTAAAATTAGATGTTTGCCGCCCGAGATCGAGGGAGCACACCGTAGGGAAATGAGCGAGCTAAAGAGGGGACTATAAACACCAATGGAATTTCGGGCCAGCTGGCGCCATCTTAGAACTGTGTTTTATTTTTCGAAGGATCGCGGCCATCGGTGCGCTCGCATAGCTTGTATATGTTGTGTTGCGTTCTATTGCGCTCTCCTTCTTCCCTCCGAACCTGCCCCCTCCGCGCTGTGCACTGCGCTTTCTACGCGATGGCGGCGAGTTCATCATCATCATTGCTGCTGCCGCTGCCGCCGCCGCCGCCGCCGCCGCCGCCGCCGCTACCAGCCTGCCACCGAAGCCACCGCCGCCTATCACTACGCCATGCGCTCCGGCGCCCAAGCCGAAAGGAAGTATCTTCTTGATATGGCCCGATCGAGCCAACGAGCGCTCGTTGGCTAGCGAACTCACTGGCTCGGCTCAGTTCGTGTTGGCTGAGCGAAAGATTGAAATGTCAACACCCTGTGAGCTTCGAGCGCGCAAAACCTGTTCCAGGAGCGCGCTTTGGCTGGCGAGCTCGGCACGAAAGTGCAGCCGTGGCCGCCGCATCATGATCGGCGCAGATCGGACGGCCGAGCGAGCGAGTGGATACATTGAAGTGAGTGGCGCTCGATGGCGGCCAGTTGAGCCAGTGGAGCAGAGAGCAGACGCATGGGAGGGCGGGCGCGGCAGACAGGTAGCTGGAAGGAGGAGATTTTATTTATTTCTGGTTTTGAGTTCCGCAGACTGTTCAAGTCTAGCCGCGTCGAGACGACGAGAGCAGACTAGACTAGTCTGGCCTGGCTGTCTAGGCCGGCTGCTTGCGTGCCTCGGCCAAGCGCCCTCGTCGCTCTGGCCAAAGACTCGGCAGCTGGCGTAAGAGCGACCGCCGCAGCCGCTAACTTGCAGCTCCCATCCATCAGAGCTGGCAGCCTGGCGGGCAGGTCGAAGTGGGGGGGGGGGCAGCCGGAGATATCGGCCCAAAAGAGGGCAGCCAAGCGCGGGAATCTGTGGCCTCCTCCTCCTCCTTATCCTCCAAACTCAATATGGAATCAATTAGATTTCGTTTGGAGCCACAAATTTCGCCACACTCTTGGCCGGCTGCTACGGGCGAACAAAAGCCTCAGGCTAGCAAGCAGAGTGGCACTAAGTTCAAGCCGAGCTGGCCGGCAAGACTGGCGGCAGCGTTCAGCTCACCCCCTCCCGTCCGATGGCCGATGCCATTCCAAGGCAGCCGAGGCCAACAATCACAGGCTAGTTTTGTTTCATTCGAATGGACTTGACTCTCGCCCCCCAAGGGCGCAAACATGGGCCACCGGCCACCACCAGCCCTCTCATGTTTGTGCCACCAAGCAGGCCAGCAGCCGGCCACACCTGGCGCCAACATTCGACCACAGTGAGCTTGGCGATCGCAAACTTTGCAGCTGAGTACAATAAGTCAACATGAGACGCTGATTTGGGCACCCGGCCCCTCTTTGCCACCGCGAGTTGCTCAAACAATCAATTAACGGGCCAAGTCTTGGGACGGGGCGCTGACTCTGACGGAGCTCCTCTCCAAATCGGGAGACAGAACCCTCTGCCGGCTGGTGGGCTCGCTGCGTGAAGAGCTGGCCACGTTTTCCGGCCTCCGAGGAGCCCGCGTCGGTCTAGGTGCCGCTCAGGTGACTAGTCCATCCGTCTGTCTAGCTTGATTGGTTGCCTTCAACGTCGAACGCTGCTGCCGCTCCATTGCGCTCGGGGCCGAAAACTACGGCTTACTTTGTTGCTTGCGCAACCGAGCAGAGATCTGCCGCGGTTAATGATTGCGATGCCGATAGTGCAAACTGGATTCTACCTGTTTGGCAGTGCCACTGTCCAGGAAAGCGAGTTTGTGCTGCTGCTATTGCTGTTGAGAAAGCATTGTGTGTAGCCAGGAAGGATCGTAATCCTGGCTAGTTTGCCTATCAGCACTCGGGATCTCCGCACCTGGCGCCTTTGGAGGCAGGCTCACATTTTAACCGGACCGACGATTGTTGGCGCTGCAAGTGTCTCTGCCAGAGCCTGTTGCGTACGTTTACAGTTCTTGACATTGGTTTGCTGGATCCCATGCTAGCTAGTGAAAACTTCAGATTGCGCACCACCTCTTGGCACATCCTCTTTCGTTTTGCGCACCTCGTAAACTCAGCACCAGCAGCCAGGAACGAGATACCACGAACCCCGATAAAACAACGAAAATGCCGGCAACATCAGCCGCGATAAAATCGGTAGTACTGACACCCCCTCCATCTAACCCTACACAATTTCCGTACACGGATCGCTCTTTTTATCGGAGATTTTTTCACGGCGCCCATCCCGTTCAGCTACAGGATCCTCCTCCAAAATAATCAGCTCGACTGTTGTTATCTCATCCCTGTCTTTGGCTGGCATTCAGTCGTGCTCCTTGTCAGAATGTTGCTCATCAAAATCGCCAAGAGTCTCTCGCCAGTCCTTTCTCCCGTCCGTATGGCTCGTTTCTGTTGCGGTTCGAAGCCCTCAACGGACTTGAAGTCCCGTCTCGTGTTGCTCTAGTTTCGACTGTCAGAGCTTTTATTAGCTGCGGAATGGTCATCAAAAATCTGGGTAGTGTCGCAGTGCTTTAACTTGTACAACCCGTCGCATTCTAATGCTACTCTGGCTACAAGAAGGTCTCTTTTTGCTGCTGACTATCAAATTCGACGCTTGTAGTGCGACAGATTTGAAGCGAGAACATGTTTTGATTCGATTCAGAATGGTCGATACTTGGAAACCTGCAAGGTGCGAGCAATACCAAGCTAATGCGGATGCTAGTCGAAGGCAGTTCTAGTTTTGCTGGGACCTTGATTCTAGCAGGCCGATTAAGCTGGCTTGAGTGATGCGAATGGATGTTTCGTCTAACGCGAGCAGTGAGTTATGGCCACAAGGAAGCAAGTTGGTGCTTCTGCGCGAGAATGCAGGATTGGGAGGAAAGGTGGAGATGCGCGTGGAGGACGCAAGGAATGGTTTTGAAAGTTGTATGCGCGAGCGCCGAGCCGAAACTCGGTTCGAGAGACACCTGTCATAGGTCGCCTATACAAAAACAAATTTAGTGGCTCTTGCGCACCAAAATAAATACAAATGCGAAACAATCTCGAATTTTATGCGACAATTTTTGAGCACGGACAAAATGTGTTCGTGGAGAGTGACAATATGGACTTGAGAATAAATGAAAGTGGATTGTGTGTTGATGTTAATGTTACGCCTGGAGGGTGGGTGGAGAAGTTTTTGACTGCGCACACTTCCTCTAAAAATGTGCGAGAAGTTTATGAAAGGACCGTTAAATGTTGCAGGAGAATGAGGGACGTGAACTAGCGTATTTTGAATTGTATCTGTTCTTGGCCTCTCGGACTGGAAGAAGTAGAGCCGGTTCCAAAAGTTCTGCCGCCTAATGAGTTGGCAGTATCTTGCTAATACTTAGCACCTGTGCAACGGCATCTGAATCCTCCTTATTTTTGGCCCACCTCATCGCTATCCGAACTTGGGAACCCGACCTACGCCAGCTCAGGAGTGGTTCTATTACCTATTCTGCAGCCTAGCTGATCGGAGACGACACAACTCTTGGGACCGGATGTGTAAAAGCAATCAGTTTTTCTGTGCGAGGAGACGATGCAGGCTTAGGGGGTCTAAACGCGGAGGTGCTGCGAGCGGGCGCTGGGCACTAGAGCTGGGCAGCCGAAGAGACCAAAAGCAATCTCAATGCAAACCGTCGAATTGAATATTTATTGGCTCCAAGATTACATGCGCGAATAATCCTGTCTTATCATGAGGTAAAGTACGCTGTGACACTATTGAGGTTTTTGAATATCCGAGACCTTATGGTGCATTGCGGCTCGCAATTTGCGAGACGCTTTGCTGGACTTGAAGTTTGAACGATTGAGGCTACACCGCGTGATCACCGGACGATCACATTGGCGAGAGAGTTGAGTAGGTCATCCTAGATTCAAGACCAATACCAAACACCATGTTTTAACTCCTCTAACTCTATACTCGGCTATAACTGGCTCGACCGCCATCTTTCCGCAAGCTGAAGGACCTTTCTACTACCCTACCATGAAGTGGTTGCATCGGTCTCCTCTGAGCTGACCAATCAACTTGTCTGCCATCCCTCGAGTTCCTCGACACGAATTTGTATCGCTTGAGACGTCTCAGCTGTTTTTGGCCCAATCTCAGTTTGTCCTCGAAAACTATCCACTGAACAGGCTCGCGACATGGTGGAAAAATCATCGATCCACGATAGAGATAAAATTTTGAAGTATCGACAGGTAACAGGCTCCTCCAGGTAGAGTCTTCCTCAACTAATTTTTGGTTGCCATGATTTGATATGTGACTCAGCCCGTCTAATAATTTGTCGAAAATGTAGCTTTCGTGAGTAGATGGAACAACGGAGACAGAGAATATAAGTACACCATCTTGTTTTGCGGAACTTTCTTCCAGACTTTCATATGCTGCGTTGGTATGAACTAGGTGAATCTCTAGTGGAGAGCCTTTACCATCTATCAAATGCACAGACTGGTTGCCATCGTGAGACCAATAGAACTGTATATAGTTCAATATAAAGTGACTATCTTGACTTGGGTTGAATGATCGTGCGTTCGAGGTGCTAATGAACGCACTCGGCTTGGGACTTTTAAGACTCAAGGGCACCAGTTGAAACGTAGGAAAACGATTTGTAAGTAGACCGGAAATCGGTTTGTCGTATGCAGTGATACCCAATCGAAGGTTGAGATTTTCCTTCACTTCTTTAGTTGCTATATTGATAGGCGACTGTCTGGTTCCATTGCATGTGGGAAATATCTTGGCAAGATCATCCTCCATAGTCCAGTTGGTGTCCATAGTTATTAACTCGAACAAATCATTAGTCCTCGTAACTTCTTTAATGTTGTCAAGCAAATTATGAATAGAGACAACGGACATGGCCGTAAGATACATCAGTATATTGGACTGCATCGTCGGTTGAGCAAACAGAATCCTATTCACTCGTTTACGTGCAGGTACCAACGTCAGGCTGCACCTGCTGCTGAAGAAAAAGAGCCGGTAGAAAACGGATCAGAGGTTCGTTCATCGCTGAGACACTTGACATCAGACAGGATGTCACCAGTTCCATATCGTTTGTTCCATCGTCCAACAGCTGATGGACTCATGATGACGCGACAAATGAGATAATTGTGGTCAGATTCGTCTGCATTGCATTCTATGATGGAAGCGTATTTCCTTAACCAGAAATACTTCTCGCCACCGTTCTCTACTCTTAAAATGACACTTTCCTGTTGCAGATTAACCATAAGTTGTTGGCTTATTTTTTCGGTCAGTTCCCTTACATTAGTGCCAGTGGTTGCGGAGATGTGCAGATCACAGTGCGGCAGACTCTCTAATTTCTTGTCTGGTCCCAATAGATCTACCTTGTTTCCGACAGTGATGCGAGTTTGGAGCAAATTCTTTTGGACCTTGAGAGATTCCAACGCTGATATCACAGTCTTGTATTGGAGCTTATGGTCAGGGTGAGTGACATCCAGTATATGTAAAATAAGATCAGACTGTTTGACTTCCTCCAAGACTGTGCTGAAGGCTTCGATCAACAATCTTGGTATCCTGGATATGAAACCGATAGTGTCAACATAGAGAACTGTCTTGTTTGAATCGAGTTTTCCAGCGTGAAGCGTCACATCCATGGTGGCGAACAATTGGTCCTTAGGAACCAATTCGGCATCTTGGGTGAGATACTTGATGAGGGTGGTTTTGCCGCTATTTGTGTAGCCAACGACAGAAATGATGGGGAACTCTTCCTTTTTTCTCAATTTCCGATTGGTTTCTCTCTGATTTTTAACGTCTTCCAAGCATCTTTTGAGCCTGCTTTCTCTCTGTTTCAAGATTTCTAAACGTCGATGATAGAACCTCTCACCTGCCCCTCCAACTAAGACCTTCAAGGAGCTCGAAGAGGACGAGAATTCGCTACTCTCATGGATTCCCCTAAGATGTGACCTGATGTAGGGTAACTCAGCCAAGGCGAGCTGTATCTTAGCCTCCCTAGTTGATGCGTGTTGCCTAAATATGTTCAAAACAACCGTGAATCGATCATAGACCGGCATCTGGAGCTCCTTTTCAATGGTTACCAATTGCACACCACTGAGCAGCTCAACTCCAAAAAATACAGCACTGACTCCTTGGAAACTAAGGATTTCTTCCTTCAATATTTGAAACGAATGGGGTCCTAGCAGCTGTTTCTTGTTAAGGTGGTGGGCAAAGACAACTTTCTTACCGATTACTCTCCAATTGTGTACAGTGTTGCCTAATGAAACGCATTCAGCAAGCTGGAGGTCTGGATCGGTATCATGGCCAAAATTTGCGTAGCTGATCCAGGGCTGTATAACGACAAGGTTATGTCCTTTTATCGGATTCGCTTGGCGTAGTGGGTCAACAGACACTCTTGGGTAGTATTTGTCCAGAGGATCTAGATACTTATCACTCATGATTTCGTCCAAGTTGTCGAGATGCGCTCCAGTCAAATTGAGCTCTTTCCGTAACATTTCTTCATCTGATGTGGAATTACCATAGCTTAATCTAAATAGACGGCTTGGCGAATTCCTGGCCGCCAATCGACCTAGGAAAGGTCGTAACATTGCACCAGTTGGGACGCGTCCTCGCAGTCTTGTGCTATGCTTGCCCCTTGAACAACCTTGGTAACAGAATGCGTTATTATTTTTTGGGTTGGTCTAATTGCTGGACATTTTTACGGCAGAAGTTGTTGCAAGACTTGAACAAAGACTAGCACGATTGTAATTTTAATTTTATTGATTCTAACGTAACAAACACAGCTCGGCATTTGTTGTTTTCCTGTGGCTAATGCTGTAGATCAACCACGTGTGTCACGTTCAGTGCCCTCTTCGTCCAATTCCATTCATCATTGGTGGATCATCCCACTGAAATGGTCGGATGACTTTGGGTTACATAAGGCACTGTTATCGACTCATTGTCGCGTTTCAAACAGTTGTTGCACAGAGAAGTTGCCCGTGATGGATGGGTTTCGAGCGTACGTTAGTTAAAATCAAGGTCACTCGGCCATCTAAAACTCGACCATGTTCCTCGTGGTTCTCTTCACAGTTTGCTGGCTGCACCATCTCATCAAGTGATGCGGCCCACCCGCCTTGTCGTTTGTCCCAGAGAGCTTTGAACCACCGAAAGGCTGCTGACCGACGACAGCTCCAGTTGACTTGTCGTTGATGTAAAGATTTCCGGCACTCATCCTAAGTTTTCTCTTTGCATGCTCAATGAACTTGTCATCCTGCGAAAAAATGGCACCGGTGAGTGCGAAAAGATTCTCGTCAATCAAATCTAGGGTTTCATCAACTCTAGAATCAGGGTAAACAAAAACGGTTAACACTGGACCGAAAATTTCCTCCACCATTAACCTGTTCCTCGGATTGGTTGTTTCAAAGATGGTCGGTTGAACAAAGTAACCCGTCTCATTGCTGGCGGTTCCGCCGCATAGAAGCTTCAGGTCTCGCTCGCTTGCCTTAGCAAAGTTGATATAGTTGGTGATCCGATTGTATGCATTCGAATCGATGACAGCGGATGTATAGACACTATGATCTGTTGCTGGTCCAACTTTAAGCTCGCGCTCGGCAATGTGAACCAGTCTATCTTTGACCGAGCTCCAAAGACTGGCGGGCACGTACAAGCGGCTGCAAGCTGAACACTTTTGGCCCGAATATTCGAAGGCGGATCTGATTGTCTGTGCAATGGCTATATCAAGATGGGCAGATCTGTGTATTAAGTGAAAGTTTTTGCCACCGCATTCGCCAACGAGCCTTGGGAAAGATTCATAGCGCTTAATGTTGAGTCCAATCTCGCTCCACAGCCACTGAAAGGTGGCCAAGCTGCCGGTGAAGTTGACGCCGCCTAGCTTCTTGTTCCCGGTCATCAGCCGGCCAAAATCTAGGCCCTCGCTAGGAACAAAATTGATCACACCCTCTGGAAAGCCGGCCTCCTCGAACAGCTCGAGGGCTACATAGTTGGATAGGATTGCCGCATCTGAGGGTTTCCAAATGACACAATTCCCCATTAGAGTTGGCGCCGAGGCCAAGTTGGCGCCGATAGCGGTGAAGTTGAATGGCGAGATGGCGGCAACAAAGCCATCTAGGGCGCGCAATTCCATTACGTTTGTCTCAAATTCAGTTGAGTTTGGTTGCCATTCCAACAAATATCGCATGAAATGCGCGTTGAACCTGAGGAAATCTGCAAACTCTGCCGCTGAATCTATCTCAGCTTGCTTCATAGTCTTCGCTTGACCCATGATCGTGGCAGCATTCAAACGCTGCCTATACTTTCCACTCACAAGTTCGGCTGCCCTCTCAAACAATGCCAACCTTTGACCGATTGGCACCTGATTCCATTCCTCTTTGGCCTCTAAAGCGGCCTTGGTGGCCTGACGAATGAGCTCGTGAGTTGCGTAGTAAAATCTAGTTAGCTTCCTCGCATGATCAAAGGGTACAAGCTGGTGCCTAATAGCGTCCGTTTTGTATCGCTTTCCTCTGATGACTATTGGGACCTCCTGCGTCTGACCTTGAAGCTCATGCAAGCGTCGTTCGAGCTCCTGCCGATGCCCACTGTTTGGGTCCGAATAATCAAGCACAGGCTCGTTCTTGGGCCCTTCAGGTATCGTGCCGCCAGCATCTCTAGTCTGGCATCGTATTAGCGGAAGGATACGTTTCCACTGAAGTGATTTCGTCGAAATCATCCTGCTAAAGCTGGAGAAATTTCGCACTCGAGCTCGTTACTTATCATCTGGATAGCCAGTAGCTAAGCTAGCGAGGCCATATTTTATATTTAGACATCGATCTGCCACCTGTCAGACTGTCTCAGTGAGCAGCAAACACGAGCAAATTTCATCGGCGGCTGTTCGCTTGCAGTCCTCTTATTTTATGGTCTCCTCTATGGCAAAGAATGGAAGCAGAGCGAGCCAAAATAATCCCCATGTTGAGCTATAAAGCTCGTAATCTGTTAACTCAATTGGTTGCCCCACTCAAAACAAAGACTGCTCTCATCTGTTGCCTTTCACTCAAAAACCCTCTCGATTTTATAGTTCTAGCTCCTAGGGCGGTCGCAGTTCTCGAGGGGTCAGGGGCAGAGCGAGCGAAAAATGGGCGCAAAGCTCAACCCTCCCACCGGTGCAAATATTCTCCATTCACCATCTTACTTTTCACTCGGGTATCCTGCACCCTTTGCCCTTAGCAAACTCGGGAGCCAAGAATGAATATCAAAATTGAGAGGTGCATCTACCCAACCCAGAGTGTTGCCCATTTTCAAAATTTATTCTCTGCCATGAGGAACATACTCGAGCGTTTATAGACACGGGTGCTTCTCGACTCATTGCCAAGTTTATACTCTTCGAGGGAGCGGCTTAGCTTCCTCAAACATAACCACAGAGAGCTTGCACACTGGTGCCATCGATGAAACAGGAAATTGTCATTCTGAACCCAACGAGGCAAGCGCTTGGTTAATCAAGCTAAGAATCAGTCTGCCGTGTGTCACAATTACATTGTGCTATGTGTGCTTGAAAATAAAATAGTGAGCGAAGGGTAAGGCTGAGGGCCAAAATTTCGCCATGAAATGGCTTTGACATTTCGCCTCTATCTATCAGATCCGATCTCTTCCTTATCCAGAAATTCAGGCCGCGATCAAACGATATTAGGGTAAACGACATGTAGTCCAAAAAGGCTAATTATCTGACTCAGTGGTAGGATCGAGACGAGAGTAGAACCTCTTCCTGGAACTAATGCAACTCAGTATTTGGGGCGTAAATAAAGCAAATTTACACTACTATAATGTCACAGGTCATTTCAAGAGCCAACCCTCGAAATCCAGAGTCAACTAAAGGTGAAGCTAATTCTTGGCGAAAACCAGTTTTAATTATCTTTCATGGAGTTGTTTCGTCGACCTATGGCTTCGCAATATGCTGGCAAAATGTCTCGAGTAAGTCGGACACCTTGAATTTCACACCCACATGGAGCTCTGTTAGTTCATAGCTGCTGACCTAATACTTTTCTCAAATCCAATCAGCTGCCTCAGCTCAACTGTATCTTAGATCAAACCCAGCAATGCGTGTATTTGGCAAATGGAGATTCTTGACTTATCAATGTTTGGTCATTCAATTTGTAGCGTTCTCCCTCTGCCTAACTTCCCATTTTGTTCCCAAGTTAAGACGGCTGAAAGATTACTTCTTCACCAGCATAGCATTCCCCGTTGGGATGACAGTCGTTACCAGCTTCTGGGGCATATGGTTCATTGCAGGCAGAGAGAACATATTCCCGGACACAATGGAGGCCTTCTATCCTCCTTGGCTAAACCATGTCACGCACACCATCATTGCGCCCATCAACCTTGCCGAATTGGTCTTTGTTAGACACAGCTATCTAAGTGATCGCAAGGCATACATGCCCTTACTAGGTTATATATTCTCTTATACATCATTCTTGCTCTACATACGTTTCCAGACGGGCCGTTTCGTATACCCTTTCCTGAACAAGATGGACGCCATCCCTGTCGGTGCATACATAGTTGGACTGGTTGTTTACACTGTATTCATCTACAAGTCTGGCAAGTATATCCACAATCTCATTCATGGAGTCAAGTCCTTGAAAGGCGCTTGTATGGGAAAACAGCCGAAGAAACTCTAGCGATCAGAGCATGAACAAACCGGAAACTCCAACTTTTGCAACGGTGTTCGTATCGGCACAAGTTGCATGTCTCAGAATAAAGAAAAGAGCGCAGGAATGTCAGAATCAAGAGGTTCCGAAGTTATTCTGGAGACTTAAAATGGAGGCGATTCCAATGCAGACGAACTCACTTCAGTAGTCACCCCTCACTGATGAAACAGCGGCATCGAGACACAAACATCGGTTAAGTCACTCAATGCGGTCATGGACGATGATGCTATCGATTGAGTAATTAAATAGTTACTACCGATTGTTCGAGGTCTCTCTTCAGCGATTTCAACCCACAAATGAAATTGAAGGTTACCATTTTTGCTCTGACAAACAAATAATGGATTATGGTAGTTATTTTATATCAGTCACACAAGTGTCATTAAGCTTGTTGTCGGAACCCTACGTTTTGGCTTTGAGAGGTGCGAGTTGGATGAGGCAGATGAGAAGGTCGATGAGGGTCTTGATATGATTGGTTGGTGGGCACAGCTTTGACCCAAGCAACCCCTTCTGAAGGTTCCATCTGGGTTTGGGGGCAAGACTGTCAATGTTACAACAGCTGAAGTTTTGATGTATTCCATCATTTGTGAATAACTTAATGTTGCAGTGGAGGTTTTACATATTTCAACTAAACGAGATCCGGGGAGCAAATGTGTCTGCCAAGCTATGCTGCCGGCGTCAACTCTAGTTACAATGCCATCGGGTTGAATATCAAATCCCAATGAGTTTTGAGAATTCTTCCTCCTTAAAGTTAACTCGCGTGTTTCACAACCATTGGTTACGGCCTTCAAACGTGTCACGATCTCACATATTTCATCGACATCTGGATCTTTGATCTGCACAAGAAGGCATTCAGCCTGGTGGCAGAATATTTTTATCCAAGCTGGATTTGAGGTCCAACCTAATATTGCTTCAACAGGTGAAACGTATAACGTTTCCTTTGATTGTTGTTCGATTACGACCAGATAAGATGCCGATATGCCTAAAATGCAGTCTATTATCTTGTTAGACTGCCCAAAATCTTTAACCTGGACATCCCAAACGATGGCGCCCTGAATGTCTGAATGGCCACAAAAGTTTGCGTAACGTCTCTGAGAACGCTTCTTACCACCGAATAACGAGGAGACAATCTTCACTGCGCCGGAAGGACCCGAGTTTGAACTGCCGGCAACATCTCCTAAACTTGTGTTGGTTACATAGTCTTGAGTTAAGTCAGTCAGTAGTCCCAATCTAGTCCTTTGACCCATTGTTCGAAATTTCTCGCAATACTTGTGCGCTGCATTCTCCGCATTGATTATTTTGGCGAGAAGGAAATTCTTAAATTGGGGTGATTTAACAAATATCCCCGATTCAGGTATTGGCGGACCAAAGGGTGGCATCTCTTTTGATCGTGAGACAGCGACCGCGTAGTGTCTGGGAGATGCGAAATCATAAGATCCGTCGGGTAACAAGGGCGGATTCAAAGCTTTAACAATTATGAATACGTGCTGAAATTGCGATCTTATCGTTTTTGGTGTGAATGGTAATGCTCCCTCCTCTTGGAAAACAATGGTTACTATATCATTGCCGATGTGTCTTTTACGAGATAGTTGCTGCCTATTATTAGCTGAATAAGGTAGCATCGTAGAGACATGGAACATTACCTCGCAATCATTGTAAGTAGTGTAGATAGAATACAAGCCTGTTGAGTCAGACTTATTATCTAGACCGCCGCGATACTTGTCAAATCCGAGCAAACGAACGTTCTCTCCGATACATGATAAAAACTCGTCCAATAATGGGCCAGAGTGTTCGTTGTTATAGAATTCTTCTTCAGTGGATTGTCCAGCTCTACAATAGAGGACTCCGACCTTATAGTTTTTTGTCAACTTATGTTCATCTAGTTTCAGTAATTGCGCATCTGCGTTTGGAGTTGCTAGTTTTAACTTATTTAGAGGAATATCAGACTTGGCAAGCAGGTATTCCAGCACCTCCTTGGAGTTAGTTCGATGATTAAGATTTGGTATACAATCCTCGTATACCGATCCGCGTAGGGCCGCCAGCTCAGATGTTCGTATGATTATACGATAATGATGTTTGATCTCGTTTGAGTTGTTACCAGAAGATATTGACTGCTCTTTACGTATGCTAATAGCAAGGGGCCCATAGCTTTCGCTATGTCCGAACCAATTTTGATGGTCGCGACCATAAAAATAACGTCGATAATAAGTTGCACCTAAATCTGCGTAATCGATAACCGGGTTACATTGTAAGTTTCTTTGATAGGGACATACGTTCTTCAACGAGCATGATGTTGATTCTAAAATAGTAACACCGCCAACGAATGACGGCTTGTGCAACTCTGTTGTTGCCGTTAATTGTCGTCGATCGGTTAGCTTATTTAAACAAACGATTCTTTCCTCTTCGCCGCCAAGCTCGTTGCGGAAGAAAGGGCATGTTAAAACGAGATCATTTTCGCGCCCATCACCCAAATCGGATACACTTTGCAGTGGATGATCGTTAGCGTTTCCATTTAGACTAATATCGTTGGTACCTTTGAGGTCGCTCTGATTTCCATTTATTGATTTATCATTGCTAAAGTTGTTGTTATTATTTAAATGATTACTGAGGTGATTGGTTAGCTGTGTGTTAAATTGTTGCTGATAATCTAGTTGCTTGCTTGTCAAAATCTGATTTTGCTGTTGGCTTACTAGCGAGGCGGCCGAGGCACCTGTTGTCGTATTCTTTCTTTCTTGCAAAACTCTGTACTTGCTTGGGTTACCAAAATCAACAACCATTGAGTGACAGTCATAATGGGCGAACGCCTTCTTTCGTAGTCTCTCCTCGAGTCGAACCTCGAAATTGTGAATACTCATCATGAGATTTTCGGCTCCCAGCGCAAGTTGGCGGGCAATGGTGCTCTCGTCACTTGGATGGCGTAAAAATTGAACTTAAAAACTATCGCCAAACGGCAACTGCTGGTTTAGAGATGGCTCAATTCATATTTAAAATTTAGATCTGTACATCTGAATGTTAGAGTTCTAGACTCTTGAAAATAGATCCGATCTGGATTATGTAGAGGCGAATGTTTTTTTTATTTTTAAATCATCATCGTTGTGGATCCCATTCACATCCTCTTGAATGGCCTGTTGCTCCAGTGTTCCATTGTTCGGTCCGTTCCTCTTCTGTGTGTTTGCCAACATACTCTCTCCGTCCGATGGATTGGTCAGTTTTCGGGACTTCTTTCCCCCAACATTGCCGGATGGGTGCACCAAGTTGGCGGGGAACGAAACGAGTTTGACCAGGCAACCTCTCCCATTCGTTCTTTTTCCTGCAGGACCAGCGAGATCGCGCGAGTCGCGACAGCACGTTTTGGCAGAGTGCAAAGCGATATTCACCTCCGAATATTCTATTTCCGTCACCCCTTTCGCCGATAGAATCCTCCACTAAAATCACTCAAAACCACCCCTAAATCAAAAAATCAATTTTCATTCAAAATAACCCAACTTCGACTAACGAAAGATGCCCTCATACAAGATTGCGGACATATCCTTGGCCGACTTCGGTCGCAAAGAGATCGATATTGCCGAAAATGAAATGCCTGGTCTCATTGCCCTCAGGAAGAAATATGGTCACCTCAAACCCTTGAAGGGGGCCAGAATTGCCGGTTGTCTACACATGACAATCCAAACAGCTGTGCTCATCGAAACTCTTGTTGAACTTGGTGCTGAGGTCACCTGGTCAAGTTGCAACATTTTCAGTACTCAGGACCATGCGGCCGCTGCAATGGCTAAGCGAGGAATACCTGTGTTTGCTTGGAAGGGCATGACAGAGGAGGAGTTCTTATGGTGCATTGAACAAACAATTGTGTTTCCAGACGGCAAGCCACTGAACATGATCCTCGACGATGGTGGAGACCTCACAGAGTTGGTTCATCGCAAGTACCCTCATTTATTTAAGGGTGACGATCCTATAAGGGGCATCAGCGAGGAAACCACAACCGGTGTTCATAAGCTATACAAGATGTTCAAGGACAACACTCTACTTGTTCCAGCCATAAACGTGAACGACTCTGTGACCAAATCTAAGTTCGACAATTACTATGGTTGTCGTGAATCCTTGAGTGATGGAATTAAGAGAGCTACTGATGTTATGTTGGCAGGCAAGACTGCAGTTGTTTGCGGCTATGGTGATGTCGGTAAAGGTTCCGCACAATCATTGCGAGGTTTCGGCTGTCGTGTCATTGTAACTGAAGTCGATCCAATCAATGCCCTACAAGCCGCTATGGAAGGGTATCAAGTGACAACTCTGGAGGAGGCTGCTCCTCAAGCTTCAATTTTTGTTACAGCAACCGGTTGCAGAGATATAATTCGAGGTGAACACTTTCTTCAGATGCAAGAGGATTCCATCGTGTGTAACATTGGCCATTTCGATGTGGAAATCGACGTGACATGGCTCGAAAAAAACGCAGTCGAAAAAGTCAACATCAAACCCCAGACCGACCGGTATAAGTTGAGTAACGGCAGGCACATAATTTTGTTGGCTTCTGGACGACTTGTGAACCTCGGCTGTGCCACTGGTCATCCAAGTTATGTGATGTCATGTAGCTTCACCAACCAAGTTCTAGCACAAATAGAGTTGTTCACCAAGCCCGGAGCATATCCGATTGGGGTGCATATGTTGCCGAAGAAGCTCGACGAGGAAGTCGCTGCCTTACACTTGGAGAAGTTGGGAATCAAGCTGACCAAGTTGGACAAGAATCAAGCCGACTATCTTAACGTGTCCGGAGACGGACCTTTCAAGCAGGACCATTACCGATACTGATCTTCCACCTTGATTGAAACCATTTGACAAGCCAGCAATGTCTATAAATTTCAGAAACTTGGGATGGTTATGAGACAAAAACCATAGTCGATTCGCTCTGATTCGCTGAGGTGATTTGACCGAACAAATCTGTTTATTTTTTAATCGTTTTCCTCGCATTCTTTTTTGCCTTACTTTTTCCAGTGGATATCACCTTCTCTACGGTAGGTAGTTTGTAACAGATCTTGGATTTTCTAGAATAGTCTTTGTTCGAGTCTGAGAGCAGATGGCAGAGTTTATTGAGCTGATCAGATTTGACAACTTCGTCTTTGGTCCCAGGTCTTTCTGATCCCACATTAATTGTGACTAGGCTCACGACTAGCATTGTTCTGAGTTTCAACTTGGGCGCAATATCAATTAAGTTGGGGGCTTGTAATATAGATATACCAGATTTTGCCGCAAATTCAATCAGATATTTGCTCAAATGTGGAGAGGCAGTTTCATCGTAAATTACGGCAAGGGTTTTCTTTTGCTTTAGGCATCGAAGACCAGCCGAGAGGCCTACAACTAATCTCACTAATCTAGTCCCGTCAGTCCAGTCGATTTTGAAAATGCAGTTCTTCCTAAGTAAGCAACTCTCAAATGCTTGGACGATAATGTTAATCTCATCTTCACCTGCTTTCCTACAAGATTGAGCCGCGGCACCTCTGTAAAAGGTTTTAACCTTTTCTGTTATTTTCTTTTTCTTGCCCATTACGATATCAATCCATTTTGAGGCCACTACTCGCCTTGCTATATAATCGGCTTGGAGCGTTAAAGCATCGATCGATGAAAGTCTGTCTTAATTTGGACTGTAACGATTGGAGGCTAGAATAACTCCCCAAGCAAGCCGGCCAGTTCCACGTGTTTTTGTACAACAGGTTTGTCTGTTAACCGCATAATGTCTGCGTTGAATCGCGCATCTTACCATATTTATCTGATCCAAACCCTTTCGTGCGACTATAAAAGCCATCACCCGCAATCATAGTTAGCACAAAGGAGTTGCAGTCACGCAACCTCACAGGCTAAATCGCTTCAGCGGACCCAACCATCAGGCTTTCAAATCTAGCCTCATAATGTCGATGAACGTCATCGAAGTCGCCACCCAAGCTTATCAGGATCAGAAACCTGGGACTAGCGGCCTGCGGAAGAGAGTAGCTGTATTCCAGCAACCGAATTACGTAGAAAACTTTGTTCAAGCTCTGCTTGAGGCAACTTCGAAGCCGAAATTTCTTGTGGTCGGTGGCGATGGGCGCTTTTATTCTGAAGAAGCCATAAAGAAAATAGTTAACGTTTGCGCGGCAAATGGCACTGAGCGTCTTGTTATCGCCAAGGATGGCATTTTATCAACTCCCGCCGCCTCGGCTTTGATCCGTTGCATGAAGGCCGATGGTGGAATTGTGTTGACTGCCAGTCATAATCTGGGCGGGAAGGATGGTGACTTTGGGATCAAGTACAATACTAACAATGGTGGACCAGCTCCAGAAGTGGTGACCGAAAAGATCTACGAGAGGTCTAAATCTATCACGAGCTACAAGAGTCTATTGAAAAGATCGCAGGTTGATTTAAGCAAAGTTAACTCGTTCATGGTTGCCAATTTAACCGTTGATGTGGTTGATCCGATTGAGGAATATCTCAATTTGGTGCGGAAGGTGTTCGACTTTAATCAGATTAAGAGGCTCTTCTCTCGACAAGCGGAAGGCAAGTCGCCATTCAAGATGCTTGCGGACTCCATGAACGGCGTCACGGGTCCCTACACGAGGAGGATACTAGTGGAGGAACTCGGAGCGCCTTTATCGTCGATCGTGAACTTCCAGCCAATGCCCGATTTTGGCGGCAAACATCCCGACCCCAACCTGACCTATGCCAGTGATCTCGTTGACACATTGAAATCCGATCATTCCATCGACTTCGGTGTCGCCTTTGATGGTGATGGCGATCGCAACATGATTCTAGGTAAGGATGCCTTCTTTGTTACACCTGGCGACTCGCTAGCAGTCATTGGAGCACAGATCAAGCACATCAAATACTTTGCAGACAATGGGTTCCAAGGATTTGCTAGAAGCTTTCCCACTGCGCCGGCAATCGATAGAGTTGCTCAGCATCATGGAGTCAAGTGTTATGAGACTCCAACCGGTTGGAAATACTTCGGCAACCTCATGGACAGTGGCTCGATTTCGCTATGTGGCGAGGAAAGTTTTGGCACAGGTTCCAATCACATTCGCGAAAAGGACGGTATATGGGCTTGTCTAGCATGGTTGTCCATAATGGCTGGCACTGAAAAGACGGTGAGAGAATTGGTCGAGGATCATTGGAAACAATTTGGCCGCGATTATTTTTGTCGCTACGATTTTGAAGAGTGCGACGCAGTAAAGTGTCAAGCCATGATCAACGAGCTCGAGCTCTTACTTGGCGGCAAGTCCCTCATTGGAAGGAGCTTCGGAAGTAAGAGTCAGTATGTAGTTAAGGAGACAGGAAACTTCGAGTACGTCGATCCAATCGACAAAAGCATCTCAAGCAAACAAGGCCTGTTTGTTAAATTCACAAATGGCGCTCGGATTGTCATAAGACTGAGCGGAACTGGCAGTAGCGGTGCAACTGTTCGTCTCTATGTATCGGACTACTCAAAGGACAGTATCAGAGAAGACAGCCAGGTTTACCTGAAGGAGCTGCTTGAAATTGCATATTCGATCAGTAAATTGCCCGAATACACAGGAAGAGATAGGCCAACGGTAATAACTTGAGTTTGAATGATTTTGTCGATTAGGCTAAAACTGAGTTTTATTCTCCCGCTTTCTAGTGCTGCCCGGATGGTTGATACTTATCCGTTAATAAACTTGTTATTCTAATCTGTTGAGCGCGGATGCCAAGTAAGCTGGAAGACGTAGATCTGAATTAGTGTTGACCTGCATACATCGAGACCTGCCTTCCAACTCACCTGAGATCGTTCGCCATTTGATCAGCTTGAGAGTTGTTTCATTTTGGGTTTGTTTGCGTGTAGAAAGCCTGTGCCGAGAATCAAGATGGAGGAGTTGAATCTCACTGGTCATCTAAAATTTAAGTGAAGACACCACTCTTCCACCCTGTCCTTGTTCAGGCCGGACCTCGTAACTTCCGACTCCTTGGCGAGACATTTAATCTAATGCTCTACCCTTGCGCGGGCCGTCTATATGATTGGCGAACAAGAGCCCAGTGGGTTTACTATTTATATTACCCTGGCGTATCAAGCCTGCAACCAGCACTGCCAGACTAGGCCGCCAGTTTGGCAAACTATTGCCCTCGGCGGCGTCGGCGTCGGCGGCAGTGGAGTGTTGCGTTTTTGTTGATTTATGGATCGCGCGCGCTCTCATTTGCTTGCAACGTTGCGGTGGCTTGATGGGTGGATGGAGCGTTTATTGGTTTTTCTTTACTCATCACCCAATCACTATGGCGCATATTGCCCTTGCCATTGTGTCAAGCCGAGCGGCCGCCATCCAATCCAGTGGCTCCGATTGGTAGGCCTGCGTCTAGCTCGATTGTTACACCAGTTGACGTTCGAGCCTGTGGCGGCCACGGCAGTGGCGCTGGTGGCGACCGACCCGGCTGGCTCTCGCTGGTGCAGCTCTATGCTGCAGGCTGAGCAAGCCGCGCTTACAAGTGGAGGAATGGATAAACAAAACTGAGATTGGAAAAGATTAGATTGATAATGGAAAACGTCTCCCGAGTTATAAATCGGCGCAGGCTTGCATCTAGGCGACGAGTGAAACACGAACCTTGCCGATCAGATTGCATTAACACTTTGATCGGGCATAGTGGTGGAATTAGATAAAAGTGCTGGAAACCTCTGAGATTGACAATCGATGAACCATGATGATATAGTGTGTGGTCGATTGAGTCGTGCCCTGACTTGCTTGCCTGGCCAGCTGACTGGCCCGGCGGAGTGATATGTGGTTAGAAGGAGAGAGGGATAGAGCGAGAAATGGTGATCTTGCCATTCCATTGTGCTGTTCCTTTCCAAAGATCTTGAATCCTCGCAACCCAACAAGCGGGCAGCTCAGGTCTTTCTCGGTCTGACTCGCGATTGTCACCTTGGAAAGTTTGGTTGGGGCGGTACATTTGTGCGATTCCAATAGGACTTTTTCGCTCAGCTCCATCCCGCCCCCTAGCTCCCTCCCTGTCTCTAGCGAGATCCTTGTGAGTCGTCGTCGTCGTCGTCGTCGTAGCAAATGGAATGCGCGCAAACTGCGCATTGACCATGAGCGAACGCTCAACCATCGCCCTTGGAAGTGAATTCAAATTTGGCGCTCTTTTTCAACCCTCCAAATATTATTCCAAAACACTCTCCACTTTCTATCAGTCTGTCGTACTATTTATCAATCAAAATAAAAGCTGGCATCAATTTACACAACCCAATCGATCGAAATCCAAGGGGGCAATCCAACCTCGTGCGGTAAACTAAGATGTCTGTCCACTATAAGTTTAAGAATACAATAAATTACGACGCAGTCAAATTTGATGGCGTCTATATATCGGCATCTGATCTCAAAGCTGTTATAGTGCAACAGAAGAAACTCGGCCACTCTGAGTTACAAGTGGAGAATGAAGAGACAGGACAAATATATACGGACGACCAACTGATTCCTAAGAACAGCAACATAATTGTATCCCGGCTACCATATGCAAACTCAAATAAGCGATCCCGTCTGATGGCCAACCAGCCCTATCCCACTAGATTCGCGGCTAACTTAAATAATGGCAGCGTAACAAGTAGCACTAGTCTCGGAAACTCTAATAACAATAACCATCATCACCACAACCACCACCACAATAATCGGCATGTCACATCAACAGCAACCTCCACCCTATCTAGTTCAGCGGCGTCCTCTTTGTCTGGCAGCATGAGCATTGATAATGGTGGCAGAGAGGCCATGGAACTCGTCTCCAACAGGACCATGAGCGAGGAGGAAAAAATCAAGTACATCCAGTCACAGTCAACAAAAGACTTCGACCCAACACGATACGCTCGTAGTGGTAGGGGTGGAGGATTTGGTGGCCGAGGCGGCGGCCGTAGCCACTTTATTCCTGGCCCGGGTTACACCTGTAGAAAGTGTGGTATACCCGGTCACTCAATTTACGATTGTAAATCAAGTGCAGTGCATAAACCTAAACGTAGTAGTGGAATACCTCGTGATTTTCTATTGATAGTTGACTCTAAAGAAAAAGGTGCATTAATGACACCGTCCGGAGAATACGCCGTCCCTTACATCGACCGGGAGGCGTATAATAATCCAAAAGTTGAAAAAGCTCCCTTTTTCGAAGATGGAACGCCCAGTGATGAAACAACCAAAAAAGAGATAGTAGCACAAGCCAAATAAAACAATCGATTTGCCAATGGCGACAGTTCAATCTGTTCAATAGAACACCTTGAGCATGGTGTTTTGTTGTTCAATAACACTTCCTCCTACGATCCGCCGCTCGCGCCCTCTCGAGACCAAGGGCCGCTTGCCTAAAGACGGCTTGACAGGATAACCTGCCGGATAACCCTAGCTGCACCTGGAGGTAACTTATTTCAACTGGGATCGTTGCACCAAAGGTAGATCGAATGAGCATCAGCCATTGCCATCAAAAGTATTTGCTGTGAACTGTCGTCGGATGGTAAGATTGTAAAAACTTAAACCATGAGCATGGAGGAAACATTCATTGTAAATTGTGCTGTTCAAGAAGGCTACGCTTGTAGCCGATCTCTCGGACTGAAAGCTTGCGCGTTTTATAGTCCTAGGATCACATACGTTGCTTTTGGATTGTCAATTTCCAGTGCATAAAAGTATCATATCAATCTTCAACATATACTTTTCATCGGTTGTACTGCTCTCAGAGGTTCAGATAGACAGTTTCATGAAAAATGAGGCAAAAAAATCCGAATCTAGCTCATCTGAGCCGAATTATTCTAATTGCTCTCACATTCATGACGATTAATCTAACATTTTGCGAGTCAGTTTCAGAGTTGAGGCAAGAAGATTTTCCCTCGAAAGATCCAACGAACGACGAATCTGCCTCAACAGAGAGCCCAGATTATGAAGATAAGAATCAATCAAACAAATTTAGCTGGAGGCTGCATCAAGATGATCATAGTATATATGCCGGAAGGTCACTCATGTCCAAGGCTAACATTGAGCGCCAAAATGAGACGGATGATGGTGAGGAATACGCAGCATTGAAGACGAGCGATTTTGTAGAAAAGGAATGGCAGCTTATGTTTAGATCATTCGATTTAATGTATGATAGTGTCTCGTCATCAATTCTTCATGAAATTGCACGACAGACAAACTTGTTCGACGAGATAGTTGCGAGGTTGAAACCCGAATGCAAGCGAGAGATTTATCATATAAGGGAGTCAGTGAAGAAGCACAGGTTGTGGGCTTTGCGGATGCTCGATTCAAACGGTAAGATTCCGAGCGGTGTGACCTACGGAAAGTTCTCCTCGCCTGGAGATTATGAGGAATGCTTGAGTGTGAACGTAGACGAGCTGGTCTACAAGGATGCAACGAGTTCCAAACCTGACAAGCACAAGTTCAGGGGAAAATACTGCCTCCTAGATTTCCGGTTGCCATTGCCTGAGCGACCTCGTGACAAATTATTGAGCATTCATGAGCCAGTTTTGAATTTGACCAATATGGAGATAGCTAAACAATTTCCGGAGTTAAAAAACTACTCGGGCTATGCATCGGTATTCTATGAAGTTGGTTATATGCACGCTTTTTGTCTACCTAGCACCTGCGAGATAACTGATATAACCAAATCAGTTGGCCAAGCTTTGGAGGGTCTATATATTGTTGTGAATAACACCGTTGATTGTCAGGAGAGATTCGACGAACCTGTACCATTGAGACGGTCACAACTAGTGTCCTTGACCTTAATGTGTTTGTTGTTTCTGAACGCTGCGTGCGCCTCAATTGTCCACCATCTGTCAAACAGAAAGAAGAAGCATGAAAGTTATAGCAAAGGATCAGAATCAGAAAGAAACAGAGCAGAAAAATTGGAGAAAATCCAGAGTAGCTCGTTGGTGGCTAATCTCGAAAGATGGATATCCAAGACGATTTTGTGCAACAAGTTCTACTCCGACTGCTTTTCGATACAAACCAACTTCAACAGGCTGACAAAACCTGATCCTCGTGGGCTAACATTTGTACATTACACAAGAATTGTGGCCATGGGTTTGACAGTCGTAACGCATACGGCTGGACTTGGTACCCTGCAAGCAATCACAAAACCAGCGGATGCTTCGAATAGCGAGCAGATATTTCGCGATTTTATTCCTCAAATGTTGGCAAACGCGTTCACTTCAATTCAGATCTTCTTCTTCATGGCTGGTTTCATGCTGGTAATTAGCACATATCCATCAATCAGTCGCGAGAAGGGACACATCTCTTTTCTAGAGTACGCTGTCAAGCGAGCCATCCGGCTCATGCCAGGTATAGCTGCCACTATTGGCCTCAACTTCCTTTGGCCGCTTGTTGTCGATGGGCCGATGCTAAGCTACTTTGATAGGTTGATCGTGCAACCTTGTGAGAGCAACTGGTGGAGAACGATGGCTTTCCTGAGCAACTTCGATCATGTAGAAAAGATGTGCCTCAGGCACTCGTATTTCTCAGCCTCAGACTATCAACTTCATATCATGGCATTCCCAATACTCATACTCTTGTACAAGCAACCAGTTTTATCATTGTTTATCGCAGGAATACTCACAGTGGCTGGTTTTGTGGCTCAAGTAATCATGATTCTGACCAAGACAGTTTTACCTTTCATGATGGTCGATTACATCGACAAGGAGGCCTTCTTCAACGTCGTTCACTACATTCATCACCCCGTTTGGAACCACATGTCTGCATTCTTTTATGGATTCATTATTGGCTACCTGGTAGTCAAGCAAATCCGCATCGAACTCAGTGAAACAACCATCAAGCGTCTATGGATGATCATCTTGCCGGCCGGAATTGCGTCAATATTTGCGCCTTACTTCTGGAATCACTACAAACGGCCCATATACAGGTGGCAGATGGTGTTGTACGTCCTATTCGATAGGTTTATCCTTTTGACAACCTGCGCATGGCTCTCTTATGCCACCATGGTATTAGGTAGAAAACCAAGCAAACCAAAACCTGCCAAGGTCACGAATCTACCGGAAATAATCTCCCTAGACCAAGAGAAGGAAAATAAAACCAACACAAATTTCAAAGGTGAAGATGGCCTCAATCAACCAAAAATCTCAGCTGACTTGGGTAAGGAGGCACCAAATGACCCACCCATCCGTCCCAAATTAAGCCTTTCAACAACCAGCATCCCACGACAGAGATCGTCGCCAAATTTTCTGACTCTGGTTGCCGGAGGGGAAGGCCAGCCTGGTTTGAGGTCAACAATCTCGAGTTCAAATCTAATATCTATTCAGGCTGCGAGCATGAAAAGTCTCGAAGGTGAACAGCATAGAAGAGTGCAGCAGGATGCCCCAACGATAATCACTCAACCTCCCCAAAGGAGGACCCAAGCGCCCATCTCGAACGTCAACACTTTGTGCTTGATTCTGAGTCGGCTAACTTTTCAATTATATCTATTCAACATGGTTGTTCTGTGGGTAGATGTGAATCATTCCAAGTATTATTGGTTCTTCTCCTACTACTTCATCATAACTAAGGCGTTTGCTGTATATATATGCTCATCATTGATGGCCATGATATTCTTTGTAACATTAGAGAGCCCATGTCTCACCTTATACATTCAGTGGGTGAAGAGTAGAGCTCAAAAGCGCGCCGACAGGCGTACAAAGCGCGAGACTCAAGGCGAGAGCAAGCAAACTGCGAAGCCGACCAATCTTGAATCACTAACTTGAGTGCAATTGGGATGAAGGAGGGCGAATCTAGATCATCCAGGTCAACGAGGTCGACGATCAGTAAGGATGAGCCTAGATCTATACTAAGGAGTCGTAGCTCTGCGAGTTATGTTGGGCCGAGAATTAGGGTTAGACGGAGACGTCATAGGCACGTCTCGTTCAATACCCAGAATGAGGTATTCCTTATACCCACTCGCAGGGAACTCAGAGAGGAAGAACGAAAAGCCATGCGAAGACGAAGACTTAGGCGCAGGCTCACAATGCGAAGATTTACCCCTGGACGACGAAGACGGCCAGGAACGAAGATAAGGGGGGCGCAAAGGAGCTCAAGACCAAAGAGACGGACGAACAGACTTGTTGAAGCAAGAAGGAGGTATCTCAAGGCTCAAAAACAGAAGAAGAGAGGCAGACGTGCGGGGTCCAAGTCCACCAGAGCTGAGCCGCGCACGTGAACCAAACCCGCTCAGCCCCTCCGAGTGGTTCGTTCCCTCATGCAGTTTGTTTATCATATCTCGAACTAGATACAACTATTTTACTCGCTCGTTTACCATTAGTTGAACTGTGTTTCCATGTGCTAAAATTCAAATAAACCAACCCAAGCCTCCTCTATTTCTGACCCTACGAGAGAATCAATTCTAGACTACAGCTACAACACTTCGCAACATATCCAATGTCTGCCAGCAATCGTTATCCAAAGCAATAATCGTCCCAACCTACCGAATAGCATGGCCAATAAGCAAAAACCAAACGCCTACTCTGCCTTCGTGAAGCATGTTGCTCGCCAGAGGCAGGGTCGAGGCGAACAGGTCAATTTTGCTGCATTGTTCAAGGAATTAGATTCCGAATGGAGGAGTATGTCTGATGAAGAAAAGCAGCGATTCAAGGATAGAGCAAGTTATCAGCGTGAATACGAGGATAGGGCCCAAGTCGAGAGCCTTAATAACCAGACTGCGAACGATACACTTCCCTTGCGAAATGGTGATCAACGAATGATCTGTGATGCTGCTGGGACCGAGCTTGTGGCTAAGAGGCCTCACGAGGATGATTCGATGTCATCAAGTGGACCCTTGGTGAAAAAACTTAGGCCTGGCATTCCTAACTGGCATAAGATCAAACATTTAAATTTGGTACAGCCAGAGTTCTACTCGGACATGCATCTTCTGAATATACGTAACATCTGTCAAACCATAATCCGTAATCGTGAGCGCACTCTGGTTGATATGCCAATCTACTCTTTCAGCGTTAATGTTCTCTGTAAACAAACTATAGAGAAGGAGGACATTTTCATACCATTAGAGATCTCAATTTTTGCTTATTCACTCAAGAGGGGTAAGCTCGGCGAGCCCTATCATGTTATTATTGACTCCGGAGATGTTCCGAGTAACTGTCTTACCAAAGCGTTGGATCATGCAGTCAATCACAAGATTCAGTTCCCACCAAGAGGCCGATATCCATCTTGTGCCAGAAACGATTATAGGAAGATTTACAAAGAAATGCAAGACTACACTAGAGATGGTGAAAAGACTATACTAATATCAGATGCCAAGGATCTACCGCAGGTGACTAAGAGCCTCGAATGGCTCCATAAAAAAGCTTGTGAAATAGGTGGCATGCTACCCCGAGTTTCTACCTGGACGATCCTGCCTGTCACCGAGTACGTCACCTCGATGTACAACTTTGTTAATGAGTCGATGCTGCACATTCGCTTGCCAACTATACCTCTTCAATATTGGATCAAAGTGCAACTAGATCAATGTTCACTCGACTACAATAGTTCACTAATGTGCGACTATCATAAGGAGGAGGAAAATCAGACCAAATGGTGTGCCCAAAGTTGTGCAATGCGACTCATCAATAACATAGAGGATCCCGTATTGGACGACATATTCAAGCTATATCAGATGGCCGTCGACCCTCTCAGACGGAAACCTCCAATCATGGGTCCTAATCCTGCACAGATACCACCTCAAATTTTAGCCGACGTTCATATGACCACACAACCCCAGCTGATGTCTGATAATGAACCACAGAGCATTCAGATTGGGGATACTCAACCTCCACTTGCAATTGAGGCGCCTCCAGGCATTTCAATCTCGAGCAAAGACCCAAGGCTGAATGGAAAGATCCAACCGTCAACAAGCGTTATCTCCATGAATGTTGTTAGCGAGGGCTCATTTGTAGCAGTAGACCCGGAGCCTATACCAGAGTCTGTACCCCAGCCACCACCCAAGCCAAAAGAGAAGCTGATAATTGCTAGTGGGGACACGATAGATGAAAATCCGCCTGACATTTACTAATTAAATAAAGCATCTGTGTCTATGTAATTGGCTCCTACAAACGATCACAGCTCTTCGCGACTCTCGCGGGCTTTGATTTCTTCGATTTTCTTGATGAATTCGCTCTTCTCAAAGCAGCCATCGCATGATCCACCTCTATCTTTCAATAATCTCTTCAACTCAACTGTCTTGAGCTTCTTCAGATCAACTGAGTGGAGGTCAATCTGTCTTTTCTCACGTATTTCACAAATTTGTGAATCTCTATTCCTCAGGTGCTCACATATTTTGGATGTAGGTAAGCCCCACGTCATTTTTTCGGCCATTTCTTTGTATGTTCTCGTGGCGGATACATCCTGACCGCCTAGATAATAACAAAACTTGCTCTCCGTACTACCAGGCTCTGCAGTGTCGCAGATAAAGAGGAATGCTTGCGATACATTATCAACCGTCGGCTTTGATCCATCTTTTGTGACATCTGCTCTAATTTTATCTACAATTGCGAAACAAACTGGACAATCATCAACTTCTAGAGCTTGGGCTAGCTGGATGATGAAGATTGCACAAGAAACAGCTATACATAATAAAAGTTTCATCTTGATGTTAATAGGATTTAGAATTAGAACCTAGTATACTGAGTAATGAGTTGTGGAATTGTATATTGAGGATCCGAATTGAGCTCCGGATTCTTATGCTTGCGTGTTATAAGGTGGATCGACGCATCATGCAGAGTGCGAGGCACATTTAGGGTTTAAAACGCTGACGTTGTTCGCGCACCTACAGGACTCCATGGTGCAGATTGTCCGCAACGGATGCTCTCCACCGCAGTCTTGAAGGCGGGAACCTTTCGTGTCTCACGCCTAAAAGTAGGTACTAAACTACTAAAATAAATAAGAAACGCCCCTGGTGCCGATTCATCCGATCACAATGGTCTAACTCAAATGGGTTGCTTTCATTCTAGTGTTTATATCTGTTGAATTTATGTTAACTTCTAATCTCTACCACAAGCTCTAAGAGTCTAGTTATGGTAAAATCTAGAGATACGAAGCTTCGAGGAATTTGTATCGCGTCCAACAAAGAAGATTTATGTGGCAGATTGAGACTGGCGAATTTATTTTGCAATAACAAGACAATTCAACATCCCATTCAGAGTAAACCTCAAAATTATCGCAGATTTTGCGTACATATGGGAGACGAAGGCCGGCTAAGTTTTCCTATGCTCGAGCTGGTGCGACATTTGCGTCAGTGTCCTTTGATTATCGACAATTTTGAGATCCCTGAAGAAGAGCTCGATGCTCCTGATCGAACCCTTGAATTTGCAGGCACTTGAGTCGAGTTTCATAGGCCGCGACTTGCAGTATCTGATGGTCCTTAGAGTTTGAGCAACCATTTGCTGTTGGAATGGGCGAGAGAGATATTCGATATTTCAGGGTTAGAAACTAGAGTCGAGTATTCTCTGGTAGCAAACTATTCGCTCTCCAGGAGAACCATCAATCCAACTAACCATCTTCTCAAAATTTATAAGCCCATTCTCTAGATAGGTCTTGTTGCCCTCGTGCGCGAAGGTCATATCCTTGAGAAAAAGCGGCATGAACGGAATAATTGGAGGCTCCATTCTTGAGATAAAAATCCTGTACCTCCGATGATTGCGCGACGGATCAATTAGGGACTCGAACTGTGAGAAGGTGCGCTTGAGTTTGTTTGGCAACCTCTCCCAGGTTTGGGTCAGTCGGGCCACAGCCATGTTGCTCAGGCCCATGATGATTGCAAAGAAAGCATTCAGGTTTTGCATTTCCTTGCAACTGAATTGAGTTCGAGATGCAGGTAAAGGTTTAGTCGTTAGAGGGGCAGTTTTCAATCATTCAACAGTACGCGCCTTTCCTACTTACTGGGCCGCAATCTTGATAAATTTGCGCAAAATTTGCACCCTCTTAGAGAGCGAAGTCGATAGACAAATTTGGGTCACAACCCAGTATTGGATTTCGTTAAAGTGGCGCAGAAAGATGTTTAGATTGGCAGTGACTTGTTTGAAATTGTGCCGACCAAAGACGGTGTAAATGAGCTCAAACTCATGCATGCTCCTCAGTAGAGACCAGGCAATTTGGGTTAGACAGTATGCAACATCGCGGGATGAGAACTCCTCGAGTTTGGTCACCGAAAGCGACATCTGAGTCTTGATGTCGGCATAGTTGGTTGGCGTTGAGACAAGCAGGTGCGAGTTTATGGGGCCAGCGGCCGAGTCTATTGTCTGTGGGGTGTTTGTTTGGTGTCCAGTTTGGTTACCTGCAAGCTGCTGCTGCTGCTGTTGCTCGTGCAGTCGGCCGCCGCTGTTGCTGGCCGCATTGCTTGGGTTAGCGGTGGCAAGCTCGTTGGCGGCGAGCGCGCTGTTGGCCGCACCTGAGGCTGAGCCAAGCGCCTGGTAGACCTCCTGGAATGGATCCTGCTCTGGGAGCGGACTGATGGCGTCAATGTGGTCGAGCGGACAGACGAATAGGCGTCCGTTGACCGAGAGGCTGGTTGTTATATTGAACTCGAGGTCGTTGTAGATGATGCGCTCGCCGTTTGACTTTACGTGGACCAGAATGAGCTCCTTGTCGGCCAGCTTGAGCTCCTTGGCCGCCAGTTGCTTGATTTGGCCCGCTTGTTCATCCACTCGCGTCCTTAGTGTTGTAAAGCTATGATCTGTGCAGTAAACCCTGAATACAATCTCGTCGTTTGCTTGGATGTTGCTCAGCTTGAGCTCAAGACGGCGCTGGTGGAGCGAGGCGAGAAAGGTTGAGCCAGCCGCGGCCGAGCTCGTCTGGCTCAGCTCCCAGACGCCCGAGTGGCGCCTTATGGGCAGGATGTTGCCATAGGTGTCGTAGATCCAGCGTTGAACTCCCTTCTGTCTGCCCTCCTGTTCCTCCTCCAAGTGAAGCTCGAGAATCCGCGCGATGGCCGCCAGCTCGGGCTAGGCGCCGCGTTTCAACGGTAGTTTGTTTTCGTGTTCGTTTTCAGCGGTGTTGGTGTCGGTTGCGTGGTTGTCAATGGGATTTGCGTTGGCGTTTTTGGCGAGAACAATGGGAGACGGGGGCGCGTGTTAATGACATCTATGACCGCTATCGCTTGTGAAAATCAGGCCCCAAAGGAGGGTTGGCGGCGGCGGCGGTGGCGCCACTGCCACAGCCGAGGCAAACACAGCCGCTGCACGACAATAAATGTGGACCAGCTGAGGCGGAAGTGACGTTGATGCAAGCTGAGCTAGCTCGCCAGATAACTCGGACGTTTTGAGACTACAGGCTGGGCTAAATGGGCGCGCTAAATGATGATGGTGTTCATGATAATGTCCCTTTTCATTGTTACTCAAGCGAGTTGGCCTCCGCCCGGAGCGAGCCGAGCGATGGCTCATTTCACAATGCAACTCATTTATTTTCCATACATCGGCCGGCGACACACGTAGGCGCCATGTTGGCGCCGCCCCCGCCGCGTTGCCGCCGCTACAAGCCCTCGCCATTTGTTGATTTGCATTGCGCTAAGCAGGGCGCCAGGGGCCAGCGCGCGAGGCCAAGTGGAGGCGGCTGTTGGGGTTTGGTTGGTTGATTAGTTGGCTGGAGAGAGACTCACCTGGAGCGAGGCAAATCTGGCCGCATCCTGCGCGATCCTCTGGTGGATGTTCTGGGGAGGGGCGGATGGCGAGCGTTAGCAAGGATTTGCCATTGGAGTAGCGGCTCCTTTGTATGCGACTCAAGGAGCTCGAGCTCGGCTAGTTGAACGTCTATCGGCCTTCAAAACAAAGATGACGACAGGTGAGCGAGGCGCCTGATTGGCCGCTTGGCTCCCCGAGCGTCAGGCGGCCATATCTGGCCTCAGCGCGCGCAAAGCAGCTTTCGGCTCACGGGCGCAAACGCGTGAGCGGCTTGATTAATGGCCCGCGGGTTTGGGGCCATTTTAAAGGCGGCTTAGGGCGGCCATTTGGAGGTCGCTGGGCAAAGAGCCCACAAGTGGCGGCACGTTCGCCGCTTGCTCGTTGCAGCAAAGCCAGCCATCGGGTCAGAGAGTCCGGAGGCCCGCGGCATTCGCGCCGCTGAGTTTGCTGCCTCCCACTCGGCCAAGCGGCGGCGGCGCGAGAGGAGCTAGGCGAGAGCGCACCTAGGCGGCCGGATGTTGTGCTGGCGGGCGCGCTCATTTGCATTTGCTGGCGGCCGCTGAGGGGCCTTTGTTGCGCCCGCCTCCGACAGCAAGCAGACAGGCGGCTGCCGCTCGCTCAAGGCTCTCGGGCTGGCGGAACAAACAATAATGTTTGGCCGGATCCGCCCCCTCGCGCGCAGGTGGAGCGGCTAGACTTACCGTTAGAAATGATTGTATTTGCTGCTGGTGGAAAAAGTGCTCGCGCGTTATGAGCATCCAGCAGCGCACAAACTTAACAACTCGACGTTTCTTCGCTATAAGATACTCGTCGTCCAGTTCAGTGTGCTCGCCAGTCTGTTGTTGTTGTTGCTGCTGCTGCTGCCTAGTCCTGTTTCCTGGCCTACAATTGAAATCCGACTGAGGCAACTGCTCGCCGCTAGACTCCAAGGGCGCCGCTTGCTGCGAGTTCGAGAGTTGCGATTTAGTTTGGCACTGGTACTGTTTGAGCAGTTCGAGGCAGAGGCTCGCAGTTGGCATGAATATCTTGTGGGTCAATATGAAATCTGGATCGGGCTCTATTAGTGAGTGTGTGCTGGTTCAATTTGGCCCAAATCAGCATTCAAATCTCGTTGCCAGCATGCGGCCGGCGAGCTGCACGGGCCAGCGGTGCGTGTGATTCTCGCCCCGCTTGCTGGCCGGCCGGCCGGCCAGCCGGCAGCCAGAGCTGGGCGGCGAAGGGACTCACCTTCGAGGAAGTTGTCGCCGTTGCACTGGATGTAACCGGATACTTGGTCGTGCTGAATTAGGCCGCTCTTGCAGGCGAGCAGCGGGCCAATTTGAGTGTGCCCATCGATGCGAGTCTCGAGCAGGTGCTCTTTTTGTTCCACGAGTTGGTTCAGTTGGGGCGGGTTTAATTTGAATTAGTTTGGCTGGCGCTCGGCTTGATTGGGGCAGCCTTGCGGGCGGCGACACTCGTGGGGGCGGCCGGCCACCTGTGCGGGCGGCTGGCCGGCTGGTTGGCCGCCAAAGAGGTTGGCCAGCCGGCCAGCGGGAGCCGCCAGTCGGGGAGAAACTCGACGCCGCATGATTGAGTGGCCGCTCGTGGCGCTCGCAGCCCACAGAGAGGTCATCCTCGGCCTTCAAACAAAGTCGGCCAGTCCATTGGCTGGAGAGAGTGAGTGTGTGTGTGTGTGAATATTTTCACAGCTCATCGATACTTTGTTTACTGGCCGCCTGCTTGCTCGGCTCAGCCCGCCAGTTGGCTGCTTGGTTGGCCCACTGAGGATTATGCGCTCGCGGCCGCCGAGCTTGGCCGAGGCAACTGGGGCAGCCTCAATGGCGGAGTCGCCGGCGGGCTGAGCGGCGAGCGCCTAACGCCGTCATTTTTTTGTCATTCAAATGAATTCGAGCAAAAACTTTTGGGCCCAACTAAGCTCGAGCGCCGTTTCAAAGCGCTCGCTCGCTCCCAAAGGCAGCGGCCGAGGCAAGATCATCAATCACGGCGGCCAACAGGCAAGGTCGGTTGCGCGCTTTAAACTTGGCGCCAGAGGAGGAGCTTGGCGCGCGCGCGCGCGCGCAGCTCCGTCCCGCCGGGCAGCCAGCTCGGTCGCCAGGTTCTAATGGAGCCAATTAGGATTTGACGCAGCGAGAGGGCTGACACTCATGCAGGAGGCCCGCCAGACTGAGCCCGCCCCTCTCTGAGCCGGCCAACTGGCGCTTCCTGTCCGAACGGACCCATGGCAGTGGGAGCCTTTTCGTCGGCGCCGAGCGGCCCCCAAGGTGGCCGCTGGGCGCCACTGGCGCGAACAAAGGGCGAGATAGAGGGCTCGCTGATGTATGGGCGCGAGCGCGCGTGCAAATTTGCGAGGCGCCACTCTGGGGCCGGGCGGAGGGGCTCTTGTTGCGCCCCCGAGCGAGCCTACGTGCGCCGGCAGCGAGAGAGAAAGAGGGGCCTCATTTATTCTCGGGCCCAAAGTTGCGCGCGAGTGGTTGGTTTTGCTTTGCCTTGCAAGCTAGCCAAAGGAGCTCGGCTTATTTGATTTGCAGATTGTTGTTGCGCTGAAAAGCGAGCGAGCTCGCCGGCGAGATCCTCTCCTCCTCCCCCTCACGAGCGATTCTCACAATCTCCTGAGGGGCGGCCCACTCTCGACGAGGCTTTGCGGCAGCTCCTCGCTAGATCCTGTTGGGCGGCGCCAACGGATTCTGGCTGAAGCTCGCCAGTTTGCAGCGCGAGCGACAGGGAGGAGAGGAAATCCGGCCGGCGAGATTTTTTGGTCTTGCAAAGGAGGGGAGGGGAAGGAGAGGGGGCGGCCTCATCGGGGTGGCTAATCGCGCTGCGAGAGGGAGAGCAAAGTTGAGCTGCACTTGGAGTCGGCGGACGAGAGACTCACCTAACATTTTCTCGCTAGTTCCCGCCATTACCATGTACTTGAGGGCGCTAGATCCGCCGCTAGGCGTCTGGGCGGCGCCGCTCTGCTGGCCTGCGGCGCTCGGCTGCGTTGGCGCCGCTTGCTGCGTTGTGGCGGCGGCGGCCACGCCCCCCGCGCCGCTCGAATGCTCGCCCGCAGTGGGCGGGCCGCTCGAGGGCTCGGCGGTGGCGCAGGCTGCTGCTGCGGCGGCGGCCGCCGCTGCTTGTGGCTGGCCAGCGCCCGCCAGCTCCTTTGCGGGCACCCTCTGCAGGATGAGCACCTCCTTGCCTGGAGCGCGGCCATGGCGGCCCAGTTTCGGTTTGTTTGTTGGTTGGTTGCGTTAGGTTGGGTTGATTTGGTTTGGGCTCGTTAATGGCGCCAGGCAGACTAACACTCACCGTGCTCCCTCAAACGAACCGTGTTGGCCTCCACGTGCTTGAGTATTCTGTCGAAGTCGAGCTTGTCCACGCGCAGGAAGTAACAGTTCGGCTCGTTTGTCACTATGGTGGCCGCCCTGGGCGCATCGTTGACCAGCGCCAACTTGCCAAAGTCGTCCCCCTCGTGCAATGTGCAAACAACACCCTTGCCAACTATGACAACGTTAACGGAGCCGCGCAAAATTATGTACCAAGATTGGCCAACGTCGCCCTGATTGAATAGCACCGTGTTCTGTTTGGCATGGTGCTCGCTCGTTACGCAGGCCGCCAATTCCTTCTTAACGCTGTTTGTAAGGTGACTCAGCGCCTTCAAGTGTTGCAACTCCTCGTAAACAATGTCCACCTCCTCCAGGCTCCTCTCGTGGGGCCGCCTGCTAAGGATGAGCCTAAAGCAGGCGTCGGGCGCCAGTTTGCTCAGCACCTTGAGCGACCACCAGAGCGACTCGCTCGCAAGCGCCAGGTCTGCTTCGCTTGGCCGCTGGATTGCGCTCGACTCTGTTTGTTTTGTGCCCTCGCGGTCGAACCAGAACTTGTAATAGGCGAGCTGGTCATCACAGAACTGGAATTGGCATTGAGATTGCTGTTGCTGCTGCTGCTGGTTTTGCCTACTCTGGCTGGGCGGCGCAGGCTGGCCCGCTGGCTCGGTGGAGCCCTTGGACTCGTTGAAGGCAAACACGATTCCCTGTTCGAGCAACACCTGCCACATGCTAACCGCCTGGAGACGCGAGCCAACAAAACGGGCCGCGCTCGTGTTGGTGCGGCCAAGATCAACCAGCCAGTCGACCATCTCCTGGCCGACCATGCAGCGCTTGAAGAGCACAGCTTGGCCCTGTTGCGCTGGCTGCTGGTTGGCCGCCCTCGTGCTCGCCTGGCCGCCGCCGCCAACGAGATCGGCGTCAAAGCTGTTGCTCGTAAACATTGCGTGGCTTTGCTCGGCCGGCCTGGCAGCCGACTGCTGGGCGCCGAGGCTCGCGGCCGCCTTGTTGTTGGAGCGCATGAAGGAGGAGGCCACGTAGTTGGCAACCTTGCGGCCGGCTGCACTGGCCGCCGACTTGGTGCCGCCCGAGGAGGAGCTGGCGCTCGAGGCTGAGGAGCCGAGCAGTTGCGAGCTGCTCGCCATGGCAACAAGCTGCCTGTGGACGGGCCTTGCCGGCCCGGCTTGCTGTCTCTGCTGGTGCTGCTTGTGCGCTCGGGCCGGATAGACTAAGCGGTCTTGGATCATGGCTGGACACATGTCGAGCATGAGCGTCCGCAGCGCCCAGCCGATACGCATCAGATGGCTGGGTAGCTCGTTGGAGTCGATCGCCTCGAGGTTGAGCTCGGCCAGCCCCTCCTCCTCCTCGCGCTCGCCCTCCAACAGGCCGGCCTCCATCTGTCGCCCCTCCTCATCCTCATCCTCCTCCTCCTCCTCCCCATGCGGCCTCTCCTCTCGAGGCGGCCCGTTTTGCGCGCCCGAGCCCACAATTCCGTCGGCGTTGGCCACCTGCTCGGCTCGGCCGCCAGGTGTGCGGCGCGAAAGCGAGTTGCTCGCGATTATCCTGTTCAAGCTGGTGAAGGAGCAGAAGGGCGACGATTCAACGTTGTTGATGAGATGCGACTGCTCGTTGAAGATCTCCTGGAAGTCGGCGCGACGGACGCGCAACAGAGTGCAATCGTCGCTTGTGACCACGCTAACACTGTGCGACTTGCCCGGCATCACGCTGGCCCCAAAGGTGGTGCCGACGCCTAGCGTGCAGAGGGTCACTCCGTCCTGGTTTGTTCCGTTGGTTGCATGGGGAGAGGATTGGTCAGGGAAGTTGCATGAGCGGGTTGCTCCCTCTTGGCCGGCCGCTCTCGGTCCGTCTGGGGCGATGCTGATGTTGTTGTTGTTGTTGTCGTTCTGCTCGCTTGCGCCGGCTGGATTCACCTGGTAGCTTCCGCTCTTCTGCGGCAACAACAGTTGGCTCAGGTGTCTGCGCGAGAACATTGCCGGCGGAGGCTGGAGAGGTTGGCCGGTGGACGATCAATAGCAATCCGCTGGCTGGCCAACTGGCTGGCGGCGAGCAGATATTTTCGCTCGAGCAAGGCGCTCGTTGAAGTTTGAGCTGGAGCGAGCAGCTGCTGCCGTCATTATTATCGGCTCGGCAAGATCAGGAGCAGAGGCGGGCTTCCAAGCGAGACTCGAGCGAGGCAAGCGCGAGCGCCGAGCCAAACCTCTCGCTGCAAAGTGCCGCCGCCGCCGCCGACAACAACAACAAGTTGGCCAGCCTGCATCACTGCGCACTGGGGCCACCAACACCTGCCGCCCCCGCAAACAGCTGGCCAGCAAACGAAAGCGAAAGGTTCGGCCGAGCTACTCACCTTCTGGCCGCCACTCTGCGACACCTTTACGTCCACCGAGCCCTCGAGCAGCGCGTACCAATTGATTGCGTCGTCGCCCTGGCGAAACACTGGCCGCACGGCAGAGGAGAGGTTAGTTTATGGGCGCGCGGATGGTTCAGTTTGCTGGCGCGGCCGAGCAACTGGCGACAGGGCAGCAATTAGGCGCCCCCGTCAGCGCCCCTCCAGCCGCCGCCTCCTCCTTAGTCTTCCTCCATCCCCGTCTAATTGGATTTCCGCCAAACTGGCGCCCAAAATACCCGCGCGCCCCAATTCAGCCCGAAAGTGGCGCCGCCAGTTGGGCCAAACCAATTTGGGCGCGCTGATTCAGGCGCGCCGCTCGCTGGCAGCAAGCAGGACGCGAATCCGAGCCTCGCCGCTCCAACCGTCTTCGGGTTTGGCCTGGTGGTGTTTGGGCAAATTTAGTGCCGCCCTCAACTGCGGCGACGGCTGCAAAGTGGCTAGCCAAAGCGCAAGGAGGCCGGCCGATACTTATTCAGGCTCATTTGTCTCGCGCAGCCCCCATTCTGGGCCCCAAACAACCGCATGCTCGGCGGCGGGTAGCCGGCGACACTATTTGTTATTGGGCCATTTGCAGGCCAACGCTTAGCGCTGCCGGCGCTTATTTGCATAACAGTCCGGGCTAGCTTTGCGCACGAAATTGGCCCCGAAGTGAGCGGGGCCGCCAGAGTGGCCGGACGAGCGCGCGCGGGTGAATATTTTCAGGGCCGCAAATGGGGAGGAGATAGGAGCACGCTCGGTTGCGCAATATCTGCCACTCGAGCCGGCAGCCCCCCCCCTCGGCGCCGCAGAGCAGGCCGCCGCCACCGATTGAGCCGCCAGATTTTGGCTGGCCGCTGAGCGGCACTCGAGCGGCAGCTAGAGTGGCGGCACTGATTGGAGCTCTCCTTTATGGGCTGGCCGCGAGCGTCTCGGCGAGCCGCCCGCCCATCGAGGTCGCAGGTGGCGCCCCCTCCGCGGCCACCTTGTTGCGGCCGCGGGCCCGGTAAGCCGATTAGCCGCCCTCCGCCGGCTTCCTTCCGCCGCCTTGGCGCCGCGAACATGCCGCCGCCGCCCGCCCGCCCGCCCGCCCACTGCTGCTTGCCGCCGCCGCCCCCCGCGGACTGCTCGAGCGCGAGCAAGTCGGCGGCCGGCGAGCGCTTAACCTCGTTTGCGGTTCTCTCGCTCGAGAAACATGGATTCGATTTGCCGATGGTCGAATTATCCGCTCCAAAAATCGATTAAAATTAATAGATGTGAATGGGCGGCCAACGAGCACGAGCGGCGGGCAGAGGCGCGCCACTCGAGCCGCCCAGAGGCGGCCAGCGCAGCCAGAGGATTGTCCGCCCGCTCGGCTCGGCTCGGCTCGGCTCAGCTCGCCCGCTGGCAACTCGGCAATGGCCATGATTATTTGCGCGCCCATTGCAACGCAATTGGCGCTCCGGCCAGGGAGGGCCAGCGGGCGTCTTGGGGGAAAATGGGCGCGGCCAAAATGTTTGCGACCGGCCAAGGTTGGCGGAACTCGAATGATGCCATTAGAGGGAGGAGGCAACAGTGAGACATTCAAACAGTCTTGAGGAAAGCCAGGCTCAGCTTGGCTGAGTGGCGGGCAATTCGCGCTTGCCGCCCATTGATTTACTGCCGAGAGAGTCCAGCTTTGACCCGAAAGCTTTGCGAGCGCAACAAAGGGAGCCCCAAAGCCGCAGACTGCTTACCTGGTGGCCGCGCGAGACGGCCGTCTCGAGTGTTGCGCGCGCTCAAATTGAGGCTAGACATGTAATTGAATCAGGGCAAGGCGCGCTGCCGGCCAGCTGGGCCGGCGCACGCAAGCCAAGCCTTGTAAACATTAACCCATTCGCAACAATAATAATAACGCGCGCGGCCCACTGATCCGTATTGGCTGCGTGGGTGGCGCTTGCGGGCGGCCCAGTGCGCGCCTAGCGCCCCAGTCGCTATGTGACCGCTCCATTGGGCGCGCAAGCAGCAATCGCGTTGAGATTGTGCGAGTGGGGGGCGACGCTCACAGGGAGCGCCGGCCAGTGAGGGGAAGTTTTGCGCACATCCCTCACTCGCTCACTCCTTAGGGAATCCTCGCGCGGCCAACCAAGGCCAAGTTTGCCGGCCTGTTTGCCCGGCTCAGGCTGAGCACTGATCAGCTGGCTAGAACAAGTCAACTCCGGCACTCCCAACCCGCTCAGCTGAAGACTCAAATTGCGCCACTCTTGAGCGCGCGCGCGCTAAAAGGGCAGACGAGCCGCACGGTTGACTTGGCGACCATACCTGAATATCGGCCGCCAAGCCTGCAAGCTAATTAGAGGTTCCTGAACACGGGAGGCCTGCACTTGCGGGCGAGCTCGCGTTGCAGGTGCAACTCAATTTAGGCGCCAGTAGCTTGGAGCTCGTTTGGAATCGCAAACGCAACGAACAAATTGAATAACCCTCGCTGGCTTCCCAGCAAAACCAGCCACTCGCCGATGCAGTTCGAGGGGGGCTAGTGGTGCCAGTTGGCCAATGGGAAAAGTCGCTACAATTCCACCGCTAAGGTTTCTCGCCGGCCGCAATCACTTGAGCCGCGGCCACTTGGAGGCGCCCGCTTGCCGCATTCGGGAGCGACATTAAATCTCCCTTCCTCGAGAGAGAGAAGAGTTTGTAAGGTAACTGGCAGCGAGCGCTGCATCTGGCAGCCCGCTGCTTATTGCCCGCGCCGCTCGGCCGCCCCGCTTCCGGCCGCGAACTTGTTGGTTGTAAGTATGCTAAACCAACTGGAGAGGATCGAGGGGCCGCAATTGAGTTTGCGAATAAGGAGGACAAATGCTCGCCCCTTATTCTGAGCAAACCAAAAGTAAACCGTCCAGCCGCTAATGGTCTCATGGGGGATCCCTCAAGCATGCACTTATATGCCTGTAAATTTGTCCGCCAACGACAAGCCGCTGGGCCGCTCGTGGCCGCTTAACCCAGGCTAAACGGTGGACGGGCTTTGAACAAAGTGCTTTGTTTACATACTTTTGCGCGCCAGACTAAGGCTCGCCGAGGAAGTTTGCCCACTTCCTCGTGCGCCACTCAAGCGCATTCGGGCGCCCCTCTAACCTGACAGTGTCCACCAGAGGCAGTTGTCCTAATGGGCCACCAAGATCGGGGCCCTCTGGCGGCGAGCAGGCACTCCCAAATCAACACCGCTCCTCCAAAGCATTGCTATCGGCGACAGCTTGAGACTGACGCCAACCACCGCCGATTACCTCACCTGGTTCCCTCGAGGCATCAGGCCGCCAAACTGAGACAGATCGAAGCCCCTAATAGGCTTGCGTTTCCATTCCGCTCTCTGGCCGATCGGCCGGCCGGCCGGCCGGCCGGCAAACCACGCAAGCAAGCGAGCAGGCGAACGTCTGGCTTGGGAGCCACTAAATCCAGTGCAAGTAATCAGTTTCCCCCAAACCATTCAGCAATTGGGTCGCTGCCGGCGAAAGCGACGCCAATCGCAATCTTGTCCGCCCAGCTCCTTGGCCAAAAAGGCTCCTCCACGAGATAAGATTTTCGTCCGGCGCCGCCATTCATCACGTTGGCTCGCGTCTGCAATTGGAGCGCACCTGGCTAAGCGCAAGCCGCGACAGTTGGTTGCTCGCGCCGGCTCGAATTGCAATGAATTGCCGAGCCTCCAAGGAGCTCGCCGGGATCCCATCCTCGGCCTGCTGGTCGGCTAGCGGGGAAGATGCAATAAGACTAACGTGGCGGCCAACATTTGATCGCAACTGGCCCATTGGATGGGCAACTTATTTGTGGCAGACCAATATTAGTCTTTGAGGGCTCAAGTTGAGCCAAAAAACTCCTGAGAGGAGGGCCGCTCGAAGCGAGCTGTTTGCGACCATTCAGTTGGCTGCTGGCCAGTCCCATTGACACTCACCTATCACACCCTTGTCAATGCGCTCGATGGAGGCGTAAGAGCAGAGGTTTCTGATCACCGTTGGATGGAGCTTCCTGAAGGCCTCGAGCGCCATCAGCCGGTTGAACACGATATCGACATCATCCTTGAAGTATGGACTCTTGGTCGGGCTTGCTGAGTGTGCAGCTCTGGCGCCGGCGGGCCCAAAGCTGTTGTATCGCATCAACCAGGCGGCAGCCGGCTGGTCGTGGTGTCGATTGGCCTGCGTTCGGTTTGCACAAAATGGAGCAGTTGGCCCGCCAGCGCCGTCCAGCATTGGGTCGCCTCGGTGCTGCTGCTGCTGCAGGTAATAGTAGCAGCCCTGATTCTCGGAGGAACTGGGCCGCCTCGGGCCCACTGAGCTCATTCTCGCCGGATACTGCTGCTCCTGTGAGCTTGGGCCCACAGAGGCACGCTGGCCGCCCTCGTAGTTCACCTGCGGTCTGTTGGCTTGCACTTGCTTGCAGGCCATCAACTTTTGCGTGGCTACCTGCTCAAAGTTGGCCACAGCCGGCGCTTGCGCCACCACAGCAACTGCAACCGACGATCGACGGTCGTAGGCCTTACTCAGCTGCTCTTGAGGGTTTTGCTTACTTTGTTGCTGGTCTAGGGATGAACTCACACTAATGAGTCGAGGCCGACTTCCGTTTCCGCCGGCGCCGCTCACGTTCGCCATGGTGCACTTTTGGCGCCTCCGCTAGCTTTTGGTCATTTTGAGCTTGCCAAGTTGTCACTCCTCTCCACTGATGTCTCGCCCTCGCTGTCAATTCAGTCAAACGAGTGGCCAAACCGCAACCTCAACCTCAGCTGCAGCCGCAACACTAGCGAGGCAAGCGGGCTAGGAAGCATAACTTGCGACAAGTATCTCTCCTCTCAAGATCTCTAAGTTGGGCGGCCAAACTCGAATTGAGCGCCCACTGCGCTTGGCCAGCCGAGATCAAAAGTGCCGAGCTAGTTTGGGGCCCCAAGGGCGCGGACGCCTGCGCCGTGCGCGGTTGTCTTGTAACAATCTGCTAGCGCCATCTAGCCAGAGGCGCCACTCGCAACTGTTCCCAAGATAACAGCTCTTGAGCAGCTAAACTCTTTCAGTCTAGTTTACCTGAATGTTTTGCGTTTCTAATTTCAATTGGCTCCACCAACTGTGCGCCCCGTTTTGTTTCCCGCCCACCGATGTTCGCGTGTCAAGATTTTGATGGCCTTCAATGCTACCTTTAGTTTCTAAGGCTTGCGCTTGGTTTTGGTTGGTCCTGTAGAAGGCTCTTGGATGGAGGCACAGCAATAAATCCTGTATCAAATCAGCTAGCCAAGTTTCGGCCATCGGTTTTAACCGAAAACGTCTGAACTTTTATGAAGCCGCAATGGCCGATTCAGAACGTTTCACAACAATTGGACAAATCTTTTACTATGAAATCCTTTGCATCAAGATATGTGGCGGCGTTTTCTTCACTGAACTTCCGTTGATTCTAAGTATTGTCTACAGAATCTCCACCATAATCGTTGGCAAAACTATGAGCTATAGATATCTAGTATCACACAGACACTTGATGAAAGTGTTCTCTCGAGCAACAAGAGAAAATATCTCCCTATCTTTGAGCGGCTTCTATATCGCTTCGAACTTGGGCTTGATCTTCAATTTTTATTCGAACATCAAGTATCGCAGGCTAACGAGAGTGATTTTAAACAAGCGCTTGGATAGAAGCTATCTTAACGGTTACCTTGGGCATTACGTGGAAGAGAATAAGCGCCAAGCTCGCCTCACATCAAGTTCCAACTCAACTGATGGCTCATCTGCAAGTGGCACTTTAATGATTGGTCAATCAAAGACGGTACGAAACAAATCTTACTCTCGTATTACATTTGCGCGCTATCTTCTCGTCGCCTACCTGGCCATAACCGCACTAGTTGCTAACATGCGCGACTACTCATATGAACGCTTCAAGAAACGAGACCACCGACGTCCTAACCTTGATCCAGACCGTCAGCTGCGCCTTCAATCTACTGTGGTTAGCTTCTTGCTTGGCCTCGATAGGTTGGCCTCACGTAACATTACCAGTCCAGCTGAAAGTGACTCATTTAGCACCTCGGCTGATCAACTCAATTCCAGCCAGATGTACAAGCTCATTCACAGAATACCTAGGCTCTCTGGATCGATACTTTTGGACTTGATTAGATCAGCTCTGGAAATTGCACAGTCCTCCAGCGAAGCCATTATAGCACTTATGGTGGTTGCAGTCATGACAGAAATGCTTAAATATTGTCTTATCCACGACGGTCTTGATCGTCGACAACCTGAAGGCGAACGTCTACATGGAAAACCAAGACCGAAAAGTCGGGGTCACTCTTCTCTTTTGACAACAGAATTGCTAAATCAAGTAAGAGATGTCTTGGTGACACTTAGACTCACCACAAGCTTTAACTACTTGTTTCTTCTCCTTGTAGATCTCACCCGACTCATGGCATTATTTTCCATTTTCACCGAGGTTGTTTCGATGGGAAGTGCGCTAGCAATCATATTCAATACGATGGATTACCTTCGTGTTGTATTCCATATGACCTTGTGCCGGATTGGCTATGACTGGCTCCATACAGAGGTGCAAAAGCTCAGAAAATTAGTGGAGGAAAAAGATATGCTGGCAGGGTCAGAAACCATCGATTACGATGTGAGAAAGTCCGATGTTAGACGAAACGAGTCAAATATTGATTATTCTCAAAGGATAACGATCCATCGGTTGGCCGAGGATATAAGTTCAATCTGGCCTACGGACTGGTACACGCCCGATATGAAGAATCACCTGAGATACAACATTTTCGTCATCACCACTGTGGCTACCTTGCACCAATTGGTGGGTGGTTTCTCGAGGGTTACTGACTTTGAGTCGGGCGGTCGAGTTTAAGGCTCATCCAATGGAGTCATAACTGGCATGTTAGGTATACAATCTCAGATTAAACTTTACTTAACAAAATGGATCAATTACAGGAGCAATTCGATTGATTGAGTACGAGGGACGAGTTGTTGACTCTTCTGCATTGGCATTTAATATCAGCATTGGAGCTTTTGTTCGGCTTTCCAACCGTGACATCGGCGCATGTGGTCGGTTAGAACGTAACGAAGACTAGCAAACGGTTTGTGGCAGATTTCGCAACCAAAAGAGGTTACGTTATGAATTCGTTGCATATGATATTCAAAGCTACAGATGGTTTGAAAGTCATTCTGACAGACTGGACACTTGAACTGAAACTCTGATTTAATACCGTTTGGATTGGAATTTGAGCTAAAATTTCTTTGACTGTTACCGAAATAATGGTTGTTTGCTGTTCCATTTAAGAAATCGTTTAGACTATTGACACTTAATATGGCTGCGGTTCGTAATAAACTGCTTGAATGTAGAGTATTTGACTTGAGTAATTCGCCGGTATACATGTAATGGACGAGCGTTTTGACATCCTCGATACCTAATTCAGGTAAAATAATTATTGGATGCTCGACGGGATGTTCAAGCAAGATTTTCGCTAAATAACTGCTACAGGCTGATAAGACAACTTTGTGGGCCGATATTTTACCACCATCGCAGGCCAACGTACAATCAACTAAAGATTGTGAGTCTAGAAGTTGTTTAAAACCTTTGCTATCCAAATTAAGGCCGCCCAATAGAAGGCTGTTGGTGTCCGTCATTTCGGTTTGCTTGGAGTTGGTAGACAGTTTTGTGATATAATAACAGTAGGCAACGCCAGATAGACGTAATTGTTTCTTTCGGGCCCAATACGTTTGCAAAATGCGTATAGTTGATCAGTGGAGGAGAGAAATTGTCTCAGTGAGAAAGGGCAATAGCTATGTCACATCGCATTTTGATCCATTTAGTCTCTTCACTTTTACTCTCTTCCTCTCCTCTCCCTCACTCTTACTCCCAATCACACTCATTGATAGGAATAAGAGTCCCCGTCTTGTATTTATTATATTGGAAAAATGAGCGCAAATTATTGTAAGCTCATGTTTGTCCTCTCTCTCTCTCTCTTCCCTGAGTGCGCGGTCCTTCATCCATTTATCTGCTATGCAGTTCACTCTGTGGCATTCTGCAAACAAGCTCGAGCGGATCCTCTCAGAGTTTCCCATTCCTCAAGTAAAACAAGCCAAATCACAACAGGATTTTGCACGAAGTCGTCCGAGATTCTTATCGTTCGCTTGATAAAAATCGAGGTCTAGACAATGAAAATTCAGTCAATTTAACGACACAATCATCGCTAGCGCTCGCCAACAACATGATCGAGCCACTGGAATCTTCCTCTTCCTCAGATTCTGGTCCTATAGGCTGGAATGCCAACCTTCTGATTGTCAATTGATGGAGGCGTGTGAATGTATGCATGATTTGCCATTTGTCGCTAGAGCTTGAAACTAAATGCAGCTCTAATGAGCCATCCTCGAATCCAAGAGCGAACAGGTTCAGATCGCTGCTGAATCTGTAACTACCACAGTCTACAGATTGGATAGATTTTTCAAATTGTCTCAGCACTCTATAGTTCAAGCTAGCCGTCTGCTCGCCTTTTTCAGCCAGCGTCTGCTGCAAGACATTATCGATTGACCACAAGATGGCCTTCTTGTCTCGCGAAACAGTCATGAAGTGGCTCGAATCCTTGGTCCAGGCGCAATCCCAGATTATCCTCTCATGAGTGGCACTCGACTTAGTGGTGCCGGCAACCTTTTTGTAGGCTGGCCTTAGTAGGCCGGTTCGCTCACTTAATGACCAGGTTCTGTCCCGAGACACTGATAGAAGATACTTGTCATTGGGAGAGAACCTCAATCTAGTTATGGTCAGACTGTGATGTGCTATGGTTGCGGCCTTCCTAAAGCCCTTACACTCCCACACGTAAATCTCAGCTAGATCTGGTCGGTTAGCCTTTGACGCGGAGGCAAGGAAGGACCCGGACGAGTCCGAAGCTAAGGCATGCAATTCGTTGCAATGGCCAAACAGTTTGTTTGTCTCCCACCAAAGGGTCGATTGCAACAGAATCTCCTCGCTTGGAAGGCTATCCAGGTGGGTAGATTTAGACAATTTTTCAACCAATTTGCTCATACCATACCATGCATTGCTCGCCGAACCACTCTTATCGTTGGGATCTACAATTTCATATGGACACTGAGAGCCTCTATTGGAGAGACCAAGAGCTGGGAGTTGAGCGTGGACTGGAAACTCGCTTATATCCGAAACCGTGACATCAGACACCTCTCTGGCCAAAACTCGGAAATTCTCAATGAAGAATCGAGTTGCTCCAAACGCTCTTATAGTTTTCTCTTCAGCACCTGAAGCAAATTTGCTAAAATTTAGCGAGGCTATGCAGTTAATTTCATGTCCGTGAACTTGTGGTCTTGCCAGCTCGTGCCATTTGCCATCGCAAGAAGCGATTGCATGGATCCTACACGTTCTATCGAGGGAAGATGAAAGCAGGTAAGCGCCTGATTTTTCCCATGACAGGTCAGTCACAGGTTCATGATGACCGGTGATGGCGGGCTCAGGAATCCAGTCTCCCTCCACGTGTTTCCAACGGTGGATAGCGCCTCTTAGAGAGAGGGCATAGAGAGATGATTCGTCAGCGGAGATGCATAACCCCAAGAAAGGTAGATTCATTTCCCCTGTCTCTCCGAGTCGGTGCATCTCTAGCCAGGCTCCCGAAGTCGCCGGGCATGAGTCGTAGAGATTCAGCTTCCGAAGTCCGTCAGTAATCTCACATCTGTCTGGGGCTAGAGATGATTTCCAGATGACAATGTTCTTGTCCGCCGAGCAGGAGGCAAGCAGTATTTTTGACTCCGGCTGTTTCTTAAACCAACACAAACCATGAACGATGCCTTCATGGCCAGATAAGACGGTCTCTAAGGTCGCAGTAAGCTTATGTACACCTTTTCCATCAGTACGGTCGAGAGCCTCTCTTGAGACGACAGTCCTGATTTGTCTCACATCGACGTCATCGATTCCAACTAGTTTTATATACCAAACTCTTATGTAGGAATCCTGAGATGCCGATGCTAGTAGAATCTCACATGTTTTGGTCTTAATCTGAAGGGTATCTAAGCACTTTATCCAATCATCATGACCCCTGAGATCGAGGAGATGCAACAGTTTGTTATTACTGATTTGAAAGACATGTATCACATTATCACTACCAGCCAAAAATAATAGGATGTAATTCGCGCCCTCAGACTTCATCACGTGCAATTTAGAATCAAAGCAATAGTAGCTAGCTTTAAAAATATCCGTGATATGGTTGTCGAGCCACAAATAAACCGAGCCAGTGAGTGAGGTCGTGACTGATATAAATTTTCCACCCTTGCGAAGGGCACATCGGGATAAAAAGTTATATTCTGACTCTAATGATGTAATACTATGCAAGATTCTGTACCCGATTCCTTGATCGTCGGTGGGGTCATTGTAAACTTCCCATATAATTGCGGTCTTATCGTATGAGGTAGATATGATATAGAGTGAGGATTGTTCTCGACACTCGTAGTCAAGGACGAATTGCTGCCCATTAACTTCATCTGAATGACCAAATAGCTGCAAGATTGGTCGGTTGTCTCTCAAGTCATAGATGATCGGGCAGCGGCATCGCGAGTAGAGAAGATAGTTTTGGTAGCAGCTTAAGTTGCTCTCGTGTCGATTTGATGATATGGATGAATAGATTGTGTTGGACTTGACTGTTGTGTCTTCGACCCGCAGATCGTTTGAATGTTCCATTGTGATTTGTGTTGGCATGGTATCTGGGGTCAAAGCTAAGTCTTGATATTATAGGGGGAGACAGCATTGAGAGGTTTGAAGATAGCTTTGGCGTATCATCTACGGTAGATGATCTACCCACGTGGATGTTGGTTTATGGTGGTTTATTTTGCCCTCGAACATGAAAGAAAAAACGGAATCAACGGTCGGGATTCATACCGCCTATTCAAAGGGGGTAGACATGCACTAGCCTAGCTCGAGTGTTGCAGGTCTGTAGATTAGCCAGATTAGTGAAATGGGGGAGGTCCAGTCACTTTCACGATTGACAACCTTCGAGACCCAGGTCAGTCTCGAATTTCGCCAGGTTATAACCATCAATCACTTCTCATAGATTTATTTATGTCTGTTTAATAACTTCGAGTAATGATCTGCTCTACAAAGAAGCTCCAGCTCCGCGCTCGTGCAAGGGAGCTTGTGGGTGGTCTCTCTTTGGTTGAGAGGAGGAGGCAGTCGGAGGCTGTTATGAACAAGTTGCTGAAACATCCCAAGTATTTAGAGGCCAGTAATATAGCCATATACTTGAGCACAGATAACGAAATTGACACAATACCCATACTGCAGCATGCTCTCGAGGAAGCGGGCAAGCAGTGTTTTATACCACTAGTCAAGAGGAAGAGGTCGCACGATGGCTTGGGCACAAGGATGATAATGGTTAGGTTGAACTCTATGAGCTGTTACGAGAGACTACCTGTGAATCATTATGGTATCAAAGAGCCAGATAGATTAGCCGACGACGATTTGATCGCAAAACCAGCTGAGAGCAACCTAGATCTTGCGATAGTGCCAGGTGTTGCCTTCGCTCGTGATGGCAGACGACTTGGTCACGGCAAAGGTTATTACGACGAATTTTTAAGCAACTGGGCTAGCGAGACATCGAAGCGCCTCTACACAATTGGTGTTGCTTTCGACAAACAGATCTTTGACGATGTACCAACAAGCGCTGAAACTGACTATATCATGGACGAGATCTTGACGGCCTAAGAGGCTGACACATATTTTTAGTGCTTAGATCCGATCGATTTTTTGTCTTTACCGAACTCCCATTCGAGTGCAATTGTTCATCCTTAGAATGCACGAATTGAAGTAAAATGAATCAGCTTCGACCGAATGAATCATCTGTCGTTCAAGGGTGAGGAAAGATTACAAACATTTAGCAAGCTTACACAAAATGCCTCAGACGTTGATTCCCTAGAGGTCAAGAAGCTTGTTCTAGGGATTTGAGACTGCTCATTGGATCATTTGTGTTATGGCGAGCTCTCTCAGACTGCTCAATGAGCAGTGCTCATAGGTGCACAGTATTTATTTTTGTCATGAGAAACATTCTGTAAGGACAATCCTGCGCTCTCAAACGCTAGCCTGTCAACTGTACTTCTGATAGGCAAACACTTCAGTCAGCTTAGCTGGAAGTCTTTCGCTGCTTTCCCTTAGGCAGCGTTGCAATGAGAGCCACAAGAATCTGCGATATTGGTCCAAGAAGTTGGCATGCATTCGATTGCGCGACCAATTTTGAAACAGGTGCAAGTAGCGCCAGTTCAATTCATCGCCATCGAGCAGCTCAAACACAAACTCTTTCATGCTTGAGCTTGGATTAGAGGGTTCGCTTGTGTTTAAGTTGGCTGCGGTTGAGGAGGCAGACCTGGCCGTTTGGGCGGGCGAGTTGATCATGGCGACAGTGACATTTGTGACGCGCCAATTCTTATAGATGTCGGTCGCCAGTTCAACCTGCGCCTCGAGGTTGGTCAGTTGGAGCGAGGCAAAGCCAAAACTCTGCGAGGAACCAACACAGATGCCCCCCTCTTGGCCGCCCGCTTGATTTTCGCCGCCAACTGAACCATCCAGTGTTTTTCCATTCAGTGTTGCATCGTCTAGCAGCTGATCGGCCCGGTTTAGGCATCTGAGGATCCAAAGGTAGGATAGGGTGACGTTTGAGAAAGTCATGGAGAGTCCAACTCTGGTGCCGTCCAGGCATTGGGTGTCGCCATCGATCGAGTACCTTGAAACTTGGTAGTTTTTGAAAACTCCATTGTCGAGCAAGAAGGAGCAGCCATTTTTTTCGCTCAAGCCTCGTTTGATCACCAAATCTTCGTTCTTGAATGCTGGCAAGCCAACAGTTGGATACGGTTTCCTAGCTAAACACTCGTCGATCTTTGCAAAGTATTGCTTCTGGTACTGGCAGCTGTCTTGCTTGCCAATCTGTAGGCTCGAGGCTAAAGCTGGCACTTGGTTGACGTTCATCATTCTCGCCGTTCCAGCTGAGGGTCGTTTTGCCTTTGGTTTCAGCATTGATCGTTGGCTCAGCTGAGCCTCATCGCCGGCAAGCGTGCGGCCCAGCTCCATCTCGGCCGCCTCAAAGTCGCCCTGCTGCTTCTGGCCCATTGGCGACAGCAGGTAGTAGGGGAAGTTGGAGGTCAGCTCGGCGCCCATTGAGGCCGGCAGGTCGGCCATGCTCGCCGACTGTTGCTGTTGGCTGGCGCATTGAGAGACGAGTCCCGCGCCCAAGAGGATTAGCACGAGGCGATTCATTGTGTCTCCTGTATGTTGTTGGCCCGTTTTCGCCGACGCCTCTAATCTTTCTGGCCCGGCAATAGAAGCGGCGACGGCAGCAGCAGCAGAAGCAATGGCGACGACAAGGACGACGATTGGACGCATCCACGCTAAAACAACCACAACAGCCCCAAAGGGGAGCCACCAGCTGCCGCCCGCCTTCCATGCTCTGATTTTGATGCCTCCTTGGCTAGGGAAATTTTGCTGCGTTTGCAAGTTGCAATGCAAGATGAACGCGTTTACTTGGTTGGCTAGCTTTCAATTTAATAATCTAGCCATGATATGATTGATTGCAAGCAAGTCTTGCTAACTTGTAACATGTCGTTTGCTCAGGCTAATCTAAGCGCTGGTGCCGCGTTTGGAGCCCACAAGATTGGCCGGCTTCGGCCAACCACCGCCAGACTGGTGCATCGCGCGAGGATTGGCCAAATTTCAACTAACCTCGTCGGGAGTAAACCACTCGGGCTTGGTCTGGCACTAGATGGCGCTCGCGTGTGCTAGCCAGAACACGCGGTGCGCAATCTCGCTAGGCGCGCCCGCAACTCACACCATCTACTCACATTGCCTAGCTCCTAGTTGGCCTCTCCACTTCAAATTCAAGCCCCAAAATTGAACCACCCAAGAGTTTAGCGTCCGGCGAGCGCGGCCATTGCCAAGTCGCCTTTGTTCTGGTTTGCGATGATGGTGGCTTTGTTTGGCTAGCGAAACGAGGCTGCCCCCAAGAGACAGGCCGGAATGGAGCCAGCGCTGACCAGAGTGGGTTACCCAAGGCGACGCCAGAGGGCCAAGATGAAGCCAGTTTGTAAGCGAGAGTGCCAATTCAAAAAGGAAGCGGCCAGCGCAAACAGAGGCAACAACGAGAGGTCTGTGATACCAGCTCGAGAGGTACAATTGTGGCACCTCTTCAAGGCGCCAAGTTTCAAGAGAATGGCAAATCCAAGCTCAAGTCTGCTCATCCTCCTATTGCTCAATCATTGTGTAAGCCAATATGTTTGCTCTATCTTGGCCGATTTTGACGGTAAGTTTGACGGTTCTAAGCAAGCGCAAAAGAAGCCCGCTTTTGAGCAAAACTCAAACTCCAAGCGTGAATTTGAACCAAAATTGGAACTTGAGTGCCTGAAAGTCTTGGATTGAAAGGGAAGAGAGGAGCGGGTTTGTTTCCTCGATTGAGCTGAGGGATAACTTAAGTCGTTGTTGTTGTTGCTGTTGCTGCTGTTGTTGTTATGCCAAATGTGGACCAGTTTTCAGTATGGCCGCTTCGCCCCAATTGCTGCTCGTGTTATGCAAATTCTCTCTTGGATCATTGAATAACAAGCGAGCGGATGGGAGGAGGGTGCAACATTTGGCCAAAGTCTAATTGAAGTTGAACGAAACGGTTAGAAACACAACTGGCTTTTGGCGCGAGCTTGCCCGCTAATGGAAACTAATGTATCCAAAGCGCAGATGTGCCAACCCCGAAGGCTCCCATTCCGCTTGGCGAGCGCAAATTTTAAATTTCAATCAAGCGCTTGCCTCTGCGATGGCGCCCAAATGGAGGGCCCGGCAAGCCCGCGCGGCCCTCCCTCCCTCTCTCTCTCTCTTCGAGGGCGCTCACCTGAAAGTGGCGCCGCCAGATTGATCGATCGGGGGCCCATTTGGCGCGCCACTTTTAACCCTGAATTAACAAATTGAGTTTATTCAATGGCCTCCCCCTGCCGCTCCTCTGAGCGGACTGAGGCTGCTGAAGAATGGTCCCACTTTGGGCGCCAAAAGCGAGCGCCCATTAGAGGCGCCTCGAGTGGCCGGCCGCGCGCGCACCTGCTTGCTCGGCCCAGACTGGCCGCGATTGTGGCCCAAATCCAATCCAGTTGTGGAATGGCCCTTTCAAGGGGGGCCGATTCTGCTTCGGCCAGAGTTGAAATGGACGAGCATTTGTTTGGGCGCCCATTTGTTTTGCGTAACACAAAACAAAGGGCGCCCAAAATTAATTTGCCACAACGATAATTTGTTGATTAGATCCGCTAAATAAAGTTTTAAAAGCGCATTCTCAAAGCGGCCCTCCAGCTCAAGCCGCCAAGTTGAGCTCGGGTGCCAACCAAACTAAACGAGCTGGATCGAGCGAGACAATCACGACTTTGACAAGTCGCCAGAACCGCCGAAAACAATGGGCAAGCCTCAGTTTGAGGCGCGCTCAGGTCGGCCAAGTCAAGCTGGCTGCTCGCCGAGCTGGTAGCGCCTTGAGCGGCCGCCAGCCGAGCAATGCGGCCGCCTCAAAACAATTGGCCGCGCATTGGATTGATATGCAAACCCGCTCAGTTTGCGCCCCTCGGCTGCGAGCCGGGATTTCAAACTCAGGGCAGGCAGTTTGAGCCAAGCTCGCCAAAGACAAAGTGCCTCCGCCGTCCCGAGGCCCCAAAGGCGAGCCGAGCCGAGCAGCCCTGGGGCGGCCGCCCGTCTTGCCGCGCGGTCCTTGGAGGCGGCCGGAAATGGGCAGGAAGCCCGCTTGGCTTGGCCCGACCTCAGGCTGCGGCCAGGGGGCGGCGAGCTGGGCGCCGCCCAACTGGCGCCAGTCGGCCGCCTCAAGCCTGGCCGCGGCCGACTGGCGAGTCAATTGCGCCGGCCTCAACTCCTCGGGGCTGGCTTTGTTTTTGGCGAATGGGAGGAGGAGAAATTGGAAAACAGATGCAAGAGTTTGCGAGCGCCAACCAACTGGCCCTCCCCACCGAAACGCCCCCTCGAGAGCCGGAAATGGGCGGCCGGCGAGCGAGTGAGGCGCCCGCTTGGCCGGAGGCAGCCACTTGGCCCGCCTGTGGGCGGCCAGGGGGCGCCCGTGCCAGGTTAGTGTGGCGGCGGATCGAGCGCGCGATATCGATGACGGCCAATGGCGACAGCGACACCAGCGACAGTGACTAATGAGCGCCCGATGAGCGATGGCCAAGTGGGCGCAGTCACAACTGGCCCACTGCTCGGCTGGCTGGCTGGCTGGCTGGCCGGCCGGCAAGGCCAAGCGAGTCGGCCAAACGGCGACAAACTCGGCTCGACTCTGGGCCGCAAATATTGACCGAGCGGCTCGCCTGTCAGCCCTCGCATCCAGTCGCGAGTGAGGAGAGGCAGCCAGACGGCCGAGGCGAAAGTTGCAAATCCAAGCGCACTCAGAAACAAACTGCGTCCAGCCAGAGCGGGCGAGCAACTTGAGTCGCTGCCGGCTGCGGTTTGGGGCGCCACTTTGGGCGAGAGGCTCTGTTGTTGTTGTTGTTGGTGCTGCTGCTGCTGCTGCTGCTGGCGGCGCCAAGACAGGATGAGCTCGGGATTGATTGGGGCGAGCGGGAGGCTCGAATTGGCCGCCACTCGCCCATTTGTCGGCTCCCTCCTCCCTCTCGACTCTCACTTCTCGGCCGGCCGACTGCGCGCCGAGAGCCCGCTCGGGCCGCTTGGCTGCGCCGGCCAAATAATGCAAATCAGCCGCCCTCTTTCGGGGAGCCTCGACGGGGCGAGTTGCGATTGAAGGGCGCTCGTTAGGCCAGAGCCGGTTGGCCCTCCGAGCTTTGTCCGGAATCCGTATGCGCGCTCGGGTTTGCGAAAGCGCGAGCGAGCGGGAGGCAGTGCAGAGGTGCGAGTGTCGCTCACCTGGCCTGGCGCCCGTCAGCCGCCGAGCTCAGGTAATGGCCTCTCGCTCGGACTCGCTGAGGTGCGCTCGTTAGCGGCCACGACAACGTGTTGTTTGCTCTTGTTGAATGGGCGAGCGGAAGGGGTGAGGCAGAGCCGGCGGGCAGGCCGACATCCCAACTGCTAATAGATTCCAGCTCCTAATTAATCATTTTGAATCCGAGCCGGACGTGGACGCGCGAAGGATGGCCGGCCGGCCAGCAAGCCGGGCGACTCCATTAGCCGGCGGCGGGGCCGCGAAGAGGCCGAGCGGCCAGTCCGGCCCCAAAGGCTGGCTGGCTGGCCGGCCGGCCTGCCTGCATAATCCTGGCCGCCGAGCGAGCGCTCCAATCCCCTGACTCTGGCCCCTCTCTTCGCTCGCGCCTGCACCCGAGAGAGAGAGAGAGGGATTGAGCTCGTTGCACTGCCTTGCCTTGCCTCGCCTCGCCTTGCTGTCACTTGAATAAGCGACGCTTTCCAGCCACCAGCTGACTCGCGCCCATTCGAACTCGCTCGCCGGCCGGCCCAAAGGCTCAAGCTTGAACATGATTTTTCCTGTTCGCCCGAAACCATTCTAATGGATCCAGCGAGCGAGCGGAGAGGCTCGATGGAGCTGTTTGCTTAGCAAGCGCGCGGATCGCTAGGAGCAAGAGGCAATCAATCAGAGGACTCCCCTAGGTCAGCCTCAACCCTCTGAGGCCAGCGTTTTTCAATGCGAGTTGCGCTGCTCTTGGTGGCGGCACATTATTGGCCAGATCGGATTCTTGATTAGTTGCTTGTTGTGTCTCGCGCGCCGGCCGCCTTGGATGGCGACCAATGGGCCATGGCGGTGGTCTATTTATGGCGACATTTCTAACGAACGACGTGCTCACAATACAGGATCAAGATGCCCGCCAAGCCCGCCCAAAGCTGCGAGCGGCGGCCTCGGCCGCCGCCAGTCGGGGGCGGCGCATAAGTAGATTGGCCCGCGCGCACTTGTGGAGCCCCAAGCTGAAGTCCCGCAGGAGTTTCCCCGAGCAAGCCGCTCCTCTTGCAGCGCCTTCAAGCGCCGCGCTCCAGCCGACCGTCTTGCTGGGGCGGCGCCAAATTTGAATTGAATTATGCCGCGCCCAAGAGACTCGGGACGAGCTTGCACTCGTTCTCGCTCTCGCCGCTCGCGCGCGCCAGTGGCTTTGCGCGCCCAGCTTAGGGCCTCCGAGCGCTAAGCTCTGGGCGCCTCAGCAAACTCGCTCGCTCGCACTCTTGCCGAAAGTGTCATTCAAATTTGCTTGTCGCCGCCGATCTCTGATCCTCGCCCCTCGCGCCTTAGATTTGCGCCTCCATTTGAATTATCAAATTAGACCGAGCTGGGCGCGAGCGCGCAGCAAGAGCTCCTCTGGCCAACCGGAGCGCCGCTTATCTGGCCAGGGCATCACCTGGCTTTGAATTATTAGCCGGCCTAATTGTGCGCCGGCCAACAAGCTGGCGCGCGCCAAAGTAAGAGCCAACCGAGCTGGGCTGAGCTGAGCTGAGCTGAGCTGAACTACGAGAACGGAACTGAACCAAACCGAAGCTGGGGCGCCGGTGATCAATCATTGGCGCAATCTTTTCTAAAAAACAATTCCCCTTTAAACTCTCGTCCCTCTGCTCGCTCGCCTTGGGCGCGCAAGCCAAATAAATGGAAAGATATCAAATCTAATGAACTAGCTTGTGCGCTCGGCGGGCGGAAGTGGAGGTGAGCGCGCAAACAATTGAACCACTCGCGAGGCCGCCCCTCACCTGAGCGCCGCTCTCCTCTATCTGGCCGCCATTAATCTTGGCTGGCCGGCTGCGAGCGGCGAGCAGCCAAGAGCGCGACTGGGCCGCTCAATCAAAGGCGGCCAGGTGAGCGCCAGGCAGGCCGCACGCGACGGCCAGCAGAGCTCGGCTGAAACGTGATATCCGAGCTAATGAACTTTTCATGGGGCTCTTTGGGCGGCGGCCATTACTGTTTGATTCGACACGCCGCCGCCGCCGCCAATGGAAGCGACAACGACGACAACAACAACAACAACAGCAGCAGCGCCAACACAAACTCGAACGGCGACACCCAGCAGCGCAAACTGCGGCCATTGGGGCCCGCAATTTGTCCGCCGAGCCGGCAAGGCGCCGCCCGGCCAACGTCGAGCCATTAACGCGCGCCAGAACGGCCGGCCCAATTGCGCGGCCACGTAATCTGGCTCACGTATCTCCTCGGGCCCAACAGATCGGCTCGACCTGTTGACTTTGGCGCATGATGGATGAGCGAGCTGCGAGCAGATAACATCTCCGCCGGCCGCCCTCCATTTGAGCCGCGCGCGAGGGCGCTGAAAACTCCATTGCGCCTCGCGCGCGCAAGCCGCCTTGCCGGCCCTCTTCCGGGCCACCAATTCGAGCAACATCTCGACTCGGGCCACTCGAACACCTTGCAAATGGATCTCTTATCGCGTTCGCTGCGAGGCGAGGCGAGGCGAGGCGAAATGGGCCGGCTCAAATCTACTGCCAGCTTAGCCTCTCCGCTCATCCCCTTGAATCTCGGCGCCGGCCGAGCGGCTTTGGCGGCCAGTTTGCTCTCGCGCTCGGCTCGCTTTCGCCCATCGGCGGCCTCTCCTCGCAAACAATAAATTTCCGCCCGCTCTGCCCGCTCGTGCAATAAATAAAATTTGACTTTCTAATCTTTTTAATGGCTTACAAATCAATTTGGCGCCACCAACGTCAAGTGGGCCAGCCGAATCCAACTTCCGCCCAATGGAGGGATGGCGTGAGTTTTGGGGGCGCTCAAACTAAATTCAGGTGTAATTATTGTCACATCGGCGGCCGAGCATCGAGGTTTGGGGGCGCGCAAGCTGGCGCAAGTTTGGGCCGAACTGTGAGGCGCCAGCGACGACAATGGGCGGCCAGTAGAGCGCGGCTGATTGTCTCCTTGGCGGCGAGCTGCGCCAGGAGCGTTGAGCTGGGAAGCCAATCTGGCGTCGGAGCAACTCGAGCGAGTTGCTTTCCATTACTTGCGGCCGCCAATGCGCGCCAACCCCTTGAGCTTGGCCACCGGCGGCCGAGTCCCAGGAGGCGAGCGCCGGCCTGAGCCATTCATACCAATTTAAGTTTGCGCGCCAACAAACTTGACTCGGCCCACCTGGGCCGGCCGCCCGAGGAGATGATGATTTATGGCCGAGCTGCGTGCGCTTGCCCTGGGCCGCCTCGAGTTGCCCGCTCAGCCGCCGCCAGCGAGCCCACTCAAGTGGCCGGAAGCCAAGGGGGCCCCTAATTGATTGGGGCGCCGGATCTGCATTCTGGCCGGGCGGCTTGGACGGGCGCCCGCTAATTATCGGCTTAAGGGTTGGCGGTTAACGATGCCTGATGAATGCGTCCGATTTGCCGGCCCAGCGCCGCCGCCGCTCGGCTTAAAGCGGCCAAGGCGACAGGATTGAATTATCAGGCCGCCATTTTTCTTCCCTCAAGTCCAAATAATTGGCTCCCATTGTGCGCCGCCCGCTGCAGCCGCCCGGCCAGCTCGGCGCCCGAGTGGCCGGAAGCGATAATCTGGCCGGCGAGGCCAGTTTATCTCAATGGACAGACTCGCTCGCCGCGTCTCCGCCTCTGCCTCTTGCATTTGGTCCGCCTTTTGGGCGCTGGCTGCCAGATAATGATGATGATGATAGTAATAAGACAATTACTGCTGTCGCGGCCAAGCAAACGCTGGAATGGGCGCCAGCTCTGGCCGGCAACCAGTTGGCCGCATTGAGAGCTTTGGCCGGATTGAGCTGTCGCCGTTGGGCCGAGACAAAGGCCAGTTTTGGGTACATAAATTCGGCTGCTTTGCGCAAACTTGGCGGCCCCACCATGAGGTCTCTGGCGACAAAGTTCACCCCAGCGTCTGCGTCTTACCTCGACTTCGGGTCCGCCTTCGAGGCTGAGGCTGCGGGTTGCGGGCGGTAATTATGCCCCGGCCGCGCGTACTCGCTCACGAGCGCCCGGCTTGATTTACTTAAGCTCGCGCAGGGCGAAGCAGGTGCGAGCGCGCGGCAGCAAGCCAGCCGACTTTGCACCTTTCCAATCCATTTCTTTGCCCCCCCCCCTTGACTGGCCCCCTTGCGCGCCCGAGTCCAGCGATCCCGAGATTAGATCTCGCAGCTCTGGCGCCGGAAACGACGACTCCATCGCCCTTTATCGGCAAGGCAGAAACATTATTAATCAATGGCCGCCCGCGCCAAACCCGAAAACAGGCGCCACCTTCTACAAGGCGCCCGCTGGAAGCCGGGTCCGCATCGCTTGCAATGGTTCGCACTGGAACGAGGAGTCGGTTAGCCTGGTGCTCTGGTTCAAGGGAACTGTGGAGCGCCACTCGGTTCCCATCTACACGGTCGACGCTCGCCAGCGGCCCCTAAACTCGGGAGCGCGCCACTTCGTTGCGGACGCCTACAAGGGGCGGGCGCGCTTTGTGACCGCGGCCACGCCCCCCTACTTGGACCTCGCCCCCCTGGAGCCGGAGGACCAGAGCGAGTACAGGTGCCGCATCGACTACCGGGCGAGGCCGCGCGAAAACTTCCTCGTCATTCTCTTTGTGCTCGGTAAGTCCGCCCAAGATCTCCACCTCTCCCCCCCGCATTGTCCACCCTTGTCGGTGCGGCCCTGCACCAAGACTGGCAGCAAGAGCAAGGCCGCCGAGCCAGAACAAACCAGCCTGACCCTCCATATCCGCCAAAACCGAAACCAACCAAACCTAACCGGCCAAATTGGCCCCACTCGCCCACTCCAGTGCCGCCCAAGAGCGTCCAAATAATGGACTCCAATGGCAGATCGTTGGAGCAAATTTATGGTCCATTAAGCGAGGGCTCGGATTTAACATTGTTGTGCCTAAGCAAGGGAGGTAAGTTGAATTGTGTAATGTTTAAACGGCGCCAGCTCGAGTACGAGCCCCAGTGGCCAGGTCCGCCCATTGGCCGCCCAATGGCGCCGAGCGCCTAAACGCGGACCTTTCCACCTCATCTGTCACATGGGTGGGCACAAACGGAGAGCATCCATCAATTTGCGTGTCCGAGTTCGAGTGCACTCGGCCGAACCCCTCGGTGGGCCGGCCGGGTTAGTTTGCGCCGAGCGCACACAGAATGCAGATGCTCCGCGGCCCGCGAGCGAGGGGCCGTCGGGTGGGCGGGGCGCTCCCGCCCACCCCGCTCTACTCCGCCTCAAACAGCGTCAACTGCGCAAAGGCTAAAGCAAACCACAGAAACTAAACCAGCCCTCTCCTCGCCCAACCATTCCGCAAACTGGCCAATCAAATGTACAGGGCGACCTGCGCCCTCAGTGATGTGGAAGAGGGAGGAAAAAGTGATAGATGATTCCTACTTGACTCTGGCCGACTTTCTCGCCTTGGAGCGCGCGGAGCAGCTGGAGCGGCAGGCCGGCGAGCTGTCGCCGAGAGCAAACCTTTTTGGCCCAAATGATAACAATCAGGGCCGAGTTTTGTCCGACAGCCAAGCAGCAGAAGCGAATTCAATTAACGCGGATCCATCATTGGCCGAGCGTCCGTTTGTCTGGCGCGAGTGGCGCTCTTGGCCGGAGTTCGAATTCTACTCGCGCCAACTAACAAACTGGCCGCCCGGAAACGACTCCTCCCTCCAACAAGCGCGAGCTCAAGCGCCGAGCCGGCCGCAGCTCGAGGTGGCCGAGTTGCGCGCGCTAGCCGCCGACCAGGAAGCCGGAAGCTCGGCTGGACATCTGCACGGTCGTGCGCGTTTGCAATCGCAGTCGCAGTCCCAGTTGCAGCCGCAGCCGCAGCCGCAGCGGCAACGCCAACCCGCCGGCCAGTTGCTGTTAACTTTGCCCGTCCACGAGTCAATCACAACGGCGGTGAACGTGCTCAAGCTGGCCAACTTGGGCGCCGATTGGAGGCGGCAAGGGGCGCGCGCTGGCCAGCCAAGCCTCGAGTGTCAAGCCTCGAATTTGCATTACGACCTGAGGACGCTAATCAAGCTGTTTGCGCCGCCCTCGCTAGTTGGCGAGCCGCCCGTTTCCGGGCTCGCGCACCGCCCGTCCAGCCTCGGCCAGGGCTTCAGTTTTACCTTCAACTTCAGCTCCAGCTCCAACTCGACCTGGCCTGGCCCCAAGTCGAACGCGAGCGGCCAGCTACAGCAGCTCGTGGAGGCGAGCGAGCGGGCGCTGGACGCGGCGCTCGCAACCAGCGACTGGCTCGCCGGCGCCGCCTCCAGTGCCGCCGCGCTCAACGGCTCCTCGGGCGCCCACGAGTACGAGCAGGAGCTTGAGCAGGAGCACGAGGAGCGGATCCGCTCGGCGGCCTCGCGACAAACCAGACTGGGGGCGGCAAACGGCAGCTCGCCGCTTGAGGCGCCGGCCAGCGCGGCGAGCCTCATGCACCAGCTACAACTGCCGAGGGCCCATCAGCTGGGTAGCCTGTCGATGGAGGCCGAGCAGCAGCGGCAGCGGCAGCAGCAGCAGCAGCAGCTGGCCGGCCAGCAGCTCGCGCGCAGCCAAATAATTGCATTAGACGTCTATCGTAAGTAAAAGGAGGCGAGATGAGCGATTGAGAGTGGCCGGCGGAAGTCAAGTCCAGCTAATGGACCTGGCGAGCGGAGTGGCAAGTCTGCGTGACCCCAACTTGGCTTTGCCGGCGCGCAAAACACAATGCCAGCGGCGGCGGCGGCGGCCAGCGAGGAGGCCGCGCAGACAAGTATATTAATTATACGCCTCCTTTGCATAGCCAGCGGCCGGTTGTAATCGATGACTGCTAACACGAACGCCTATGAACCCAAACCGCCCGCCCCCCAGTCCGTCCGCGAGATGTCAGGATAAGCTCGCCGCAGCGACCCCTGTCGGCGGGCCAGCTGGCCGAGTTCAGCTGCATCAGCTCGGGCTCGCAGCCGCCGGCCAGGCTAACCTGGCTCAAGAATGGCCAGCCCATCGAGGGGAAGCTGGCGCGCCAAGTGAACGAGCCAAACGGGAATGGAAGCCAGAGCAGGTTGCGCCTCCAGCTCGAGCAACAGGACAACGGCGCCCGGCTTGCGTGTCGGGCCGAGAACGAGCTGCTGGCGAAGCTCCTCCTCGGCCAGCCCAGCGCGGCCGCCCACCTGGAGGACTCGCGCGCCCTGACCGTCCACTGTGAGCAATCCCGCCACTTGTCCAACACTAAAACTAAACTACACCAAACTAAACTAAACAACCCAAAAACCCTCCAAACCCGGCAGATCCGCCCAAGCCAAAGTTGGAGCTCGGAAACAAGCTGTTGAGCAGCTCGATTCGCGAGGGAAGCGACATCTACTTCGTTTGCGAAGTTGACGCCGCGCCGCCAATCAAGGAGCTCACCTGGCTTCACAACGAGCGCCCACTGAATGAGACGATTGCTTTCGAAAGTGGAGGGGGCCTAATCATGAGCAATAACTCGCTTGTTTTGCAGCGCGTTAAAGTTAGCCAACGTGGCCACTACGCTTGCATGGCCTCGAACAGCGAGGGAGTCGCGCAGAGCAATTGGATTGAATTGCGAGTTTTACGTGAGTTCCGCTTTTCCGCCAACCAGTTTGCTTGCCGCCGTTCAAGCAAACCGCAACTTTTGCGCCGCAACCGTTCGATCACCTGACCACAAATTGTCGCCCCCCGCTCACGGCTCGTGCAAATCTAACCGGATACAGATGCGCCCATTTGCGCGGCCAAAAGTGGCGACCAGGAGCGAGAGGGCGCCGAAGGGGAGGCCCTCCAGTGGGACGGCTCGCCAACTGGGCCAGCGGCCAGGTTGGTGAGCGCAAACAGGCTACCGGTGAAGGCAAAAATCGCTCTCCTTTGCCAAATGGACGCTGATCCGCCCGAGCTCGAGCTGAGCTGGTACCTGAATGGGAGCTTGAACGAGCGGCGGCCCCTCAGCGCCCATCGACGAGTGTACGAAGGCCACGAACAGAATGGAAGCGAAACCAAGTGGAGCGAACGAAGCCCATTGGGCGGCCAGAGGGAGCAAAGTCCAATGGGAAAGCGTAAGCCAACCACAATCACCTCGCAATTAAACTACCAGGTGGAAACAAATCTCGACTATGGCCGATTGTACTGTCTAGCTAGGAACTCGCTTGGCGAGCAAAAGCTAGCCTGCGCCTACGACATCAAGCCAGTTGGTGAGTAAATCTCGTCCATCTCCTAAGCTGCGCAAGGGCGACTACTTGCTCACTGCAACATGCGCTAATGACAACCTACAAAGGGGGCCGCTGCAATGTTTACTAACTAGCTATTATCCTGGCCTCACGCGCTTCTCGGCCCCTGAACTCTCAAGAAGCGGACGAGGAGGAGCCATTGTTTGGCTGCTTGGCGGCCAACATAACGAGCAGCTCGGCTTTGCTTGCCTGCGCTGATCGCGTTGGCTCCGGGCAAGCCGAGGGGACTCGTCTGAGCTGGCTGGCCGGATTTGGGCTGCAGCTCTACCGGCTGCCCGAAGCTCGAGCCTCCATGACCGCGAGCCAAGAGGATTCGGTGGAGCTCAAGTTGGAGTTTGAGCGCACATTTGCCGGCCAAAACGAGCCACTGTTCGTCTTGAACAACTTGGAGCCGCAGACAAGCTACCAGGTGCGCGTTTACGCGCTCAATCCGCCCCAAACTAGCTTCAGCCTCGAGCTTGGAAGGCTCAAATTTTCAACAAGTCGCAGCGAGGAGTCGCCCCAAGCGAGCGGCGGCTCCTCGTCCGAGTTGGGAGCCGCAGCAGCACCGAGAGTGGAGCTGATGGACAAGCTGCAGAGAGCGAGCGCGCTGGCTGCAATAGCCTCCAGCTCGGCCCAGTGGAGCTCAGACTCTCGGCAAAACTCCAGCCATTGGCTACAGTTCAAACACCAGCACCAACACCAACATCAACACCAACAACAGAGCTTGCTCGAGGCAGTGAGGGGCTCGCTGAGCTCTGCAATTGGCAGCTTGTTTCAAGTGCTAGCCGACGAGAACCAGAATGGGAGCCGCTCTAGTGGCCAATGGAGGGCTCCGAGTGGCGGCTCCTTCGCTCAAGCATCGAGCACTAGACAGGCGGCCGGCGTTTCAAACGGGCGGCGGAATGGAGCCAACAATCGGCTAATGGACATATCAGACACCCTCTTGATGGCAGGCGTTACCTTGATTCTGCTGTTGTCGCTCGTGCTAGCGCTTTACCTGCACAGATATTCCTCTAAGGGAGCGGCGCTTGCGGAAGCTGGCCGACGAGCCAGAAGCAAACTGGAGGGGCGCTCAAAGCTTCGAGTTTGCTCGGCGGAGGCGAACTTGGAGGAGGGAGGAAACGGAAGCTCGAGCTTGGCCAGTTTTGTTGGCCAGCCGAGCGACCGCGAGGAGGGGGAGGCGAGCGCAGAGGAGGGGGAAGGTCAAAGGTACCGTTTAGGTTCGGTTTGCGAAACGAATCAATCAATTGGCAACTCCGTCTCCACGCCCGACTGCCACGGAAGCAACTCGGCCAACAGTCCAGCGAGCTGCTTCACCACGAGCACGGCAACCACAACGAGAGCTGGCCCAGTCTGCGGCCGGCCCGACATGGAGCCCGAAGCGGGCGGCGTGTTGGGCTTGGCGGCGGCGCCAGTGTCGCACCTGCAGCAGGTCAACTCGGGTCAGCGGCAACACCGCTGGAACACGCTCGACCATCGGCGGCCAAGCGGCAAATGGGCCCAAAACTCTCTCGGCCGGCCGCAAGCAAGTTGCAGCCTCTCGCCAAATATAGCCTCTAGCAGCTCAAATGTGAGCAACGCCTGCAATGGAGCGCTCGCAACAGTCACCTGCAGCTCGCTCTACGGGCCAGCGCCGATTCGGGTAAGCAAGTCACGCTCATCAGTCTGCTTCGAGTCGCTGCTAATGGGCGGCGAGCAAGCCGAACCCAAGCAGCAGCGACTCGTCCGCCTGACCGACATTGACCAAAGCTTAATTAGGGATGCAAATTTCGCGCCCAAAGCCAAGCGGGCCAGAGATATGGAGGCCAATTGTGAGCCGGCGCCAGGATGGCAACTCTGTCGCGCTGACTTACTCGCAAGCTGCAACTTCAACCATCCCAATCAGATTGCAACGGACCAACCCGCTGACCAAGCGGCCAACAAGAAGCAGCTGTCGTTGCTGGACCAAGTTGGCTCAGTTTTTAGCTTGGCGGCCAGCAAGCAGAGAGCGGAGGGCCTCGCAATGAGCCACTTGATTGAACCTGGCGAGCGGATGGGTTTAATTCAAGTTGAATCCAGACACTTGCTTGCTGGCTCAGGTTTGTGCCAAAATCGGCCTCTAGCTGGCGGCTTGGAAACGGAGACAAACTCTGCCCTCCTTCCGTCCATTGTTGACTCCATGGCCAATCCAACGCTAAGAGAGCAACAATCCGAGAGTAGGCTCAACGGGCTGGCCAGTCGCGACTTAAATGGACCCAAGTGCGATGGGCGATTCTACGGGCAAACGAATGCGGCAGGAGGGCTCCAGCTGCTGGAGCAAATCTCAGCTCCAGCTTGCAACTCGTCGTCCTTGATTAGCGACGAGTCAAGCGATTCGAATGCACATTGCGCCTTGTCGTTGCCTCGAGCTGAACATTTTGACCCCACTCAGGTGCAATTCATTGAGCTCAGACCGACCGGCCAAGCCGATTGTCTGGACGTGAAACTGATGGGCGAGCTACTCGATCCAAATTTTGCCTGCTCGAACAAGCGGCAACATTTAAACCATCTTCAGGCAAGCATCAACCAGTCGATAGCCAATGGAATGCATCCAATGCACCTCTGTCCCTCCGTCACTTCCTCCTCGATCTGCTCCTCGTCCACCAGAGACCAAGCGGCCTCGTCGCCTCTCTCAAACTCAAACACGAGCTCCTCGAATCAAGAGTCCCTGCTGAATGCCAATGGGAGAGTCAGAATGGACTTCGACCCTGAACCTAGTGATACAACCGATCGTGTTCACTCGAGACGGAATCAGGATTCCGCCCGAACTCTCAACGGTCCCGTCTCGCTCACCTCCATCCTCAAGAATTCCAGTCTGAAGCAGCGAAGGCCGAGTCAGTCCAACTTGCATCAAACGGAGGAGAACTCTTGCAGTTGCAACGGAAAGGAGCCCAAGGCAAACAGAGAGGTCCACTAGGTTAGTCATGCAAATTTAGTGGGGCTCAAAATAAGCTGGCACCAAGTTTGCGCGCAGTGTCTATCAACACCACACACTTTCCATTGCCGAAATATTTGCCAAGACTCAGGTGCAATATTTGGAGTGATTGACAGATTGAAATTTAGGCTAGCATTGACAATCCCTGGATAGTTCCAAAATGCGCCGATCAATCTGAAATCAACATTTCGCGTTAATGCGTAAAATGTAAACTTTGCTAACTAGCTGTGATTCATCATCGATATCGCCTGTTTAGATTGAGGTATATTTTTGTTATCCATGTTACAATCAGTAAACTTGGAGCTCTACAACAGTTTTGTCTGCAGTATCACCATCAATGGCCGACCCCAGTTTTTAAAGAAGATGGCAGCAAGTGGCTCGTGTGAATTCCTCATGAGTCATGGCTCAGCTCGATGGTGTTCAATCGGACAAGCAAATCTGTCCAATCCATGGCTCCCAAATTGACGTCTAGATAAAGGACAGTTGACTGAACTCGATTATTGACACTATTGGTCACTGTACTGGACCATTCGATTTTAAGCCTATTCGCGCGCGTTGCATAGATTCTTAGCATTGTCAAGGGTCGCGTACAATCGAATCAATCGGTTACCTCAAATATTGCCCTCGAATATCTCACCTGAGCTCCTCGATTGGAGAGATTGAGGTGTTCCCCGCACCTCTAATTGAGGTGCGGTGTGTGTCAATAGTCTATGCTCGAATCCAACCCAACTCAACTTAAAATCTGTCCCAAGCAAGATTGAGGTCTCGCTCTCATGGACAATACTCATCGTCTTGAATAACCGCCGAACAGGTGATGAGCATTTGCACAGGCACAAATGCGATGGATATGATGACACAGCAGTCTAGTTTGACTAATTTTGGCTCGGATTTGGCCCAGGTTTAAAGTGTCATCGCCCAACGGTTTGCATACCACAAGGGTGGGAGTTCTCACTAATGCTCAATCATTCCCTTCTCAACCTGATTTTGTCTGTCTTCAACTAGATGTCAAAGTTGACTGCTGAACCTTTGTTACTGTGAGATTAGCGCAACGAATAGGTCGCAAACCTCGCTTGTTGGATCCCAAATGTCGTCTACACTTCCCATAACATTGTTTGGTCACTATAAAACGCCTACTCGCCAACGTCGATTTGGATGTTCAGAGTCCGACCCGAAGTTTGAATCTCAGCCCAAGCGACCCTACGATGACTGGACATTTAAACGATCGATATTTATCGGGACAATCTGCTCGCATTTCAACAATATTGCATTGACATCTCTCGTGGATGCAACCAACCTCTAGCCCTTGAATGCAGAGAGACTGTAGAAACTGGTTGAGAAAACACCCCAACTTCCACCAATTGTGCTCCCATTACTGATGTTTTTGTAATCTTAACGGCATCTCAGACTTGATTAGCCGTTTCGAGGTTACAGATGCATCTGGGGAAGGTTATGATGGCAGGCAACCGTAAAATAGTTAGCGTAGTAATGGATGGTGACTTGAGCTCTCTTGCATCCACAGCTGAGGATAGTCATGAAACTCACATATTCTAGAGCTTACGGTGATGAAAAATGAAATTTTGATTTGACATCAATACATCTATTATCCTCTTCAACGCATCTACCCATCACGAGTTTCCCCTGCCTGCTTGAATGCTCATCTTTGACTTGCAATACGGATTTCTTCCATAATTTTTTCGTCTATCGGAAGTCCTTCACACTGTTTTACTCTTGTATCAAATCAGATACATTCGGGTTGGAGTCGAGGAGAAATTCTAGAGTCCCCAGTTTAAAGCTTCGGTGGCTGATTAAAAAAAGGTTTCATGCTGATACGATCCTTCCTAAGAGCTGAAGTGAGGGCCGAGGGACATGGGCTGCTTCCAAAACTGATTTGGTGTAAACTGAGCTTTAGGTCGACTTTACCTTCAAATCCAAGAACTCAAGAACGTGGACTCTAAATAAGTTCAAGTTGTGATTCCATAATAATATCATTGTTCGAACAAACTGTGATAGAATGGGAAATATTTCGCAGGAAGTAATACACGAGTTTGAGTCTAGCGCATGTTTGAGAGTATCTATCCCTAGTCCAAAGGCTACCGCGCAGCGTAACTCTTGATAGCACAGCCTTGGTGTTCCAAGGAGTCCAATGGCAAGTATCGGACTTTTGGTTACTAGGAATGGTTCTGAGCGGAAATCCGCCCTCAAGAATGGATCAAAACTTGAGGAAATTTCGTCCCTATCAAAATAGGCCTCATAAGAGCTGGAGATCTGTATGGTGGCCGCTCAACTTGGTAACCCGAAGATCCTTTTCACGGTACACCCAAGGAGTACCTGAGCAGTATCTACGTGGGCCGATCATGGAGATTTCAAATAAGGATCGACGATGAGCCAGAGATCTTTGAACTTCCGAAGATTCACCCAATGATTGATCATATCTGTTCCAACCTAGAAAATACAAAAATCCCTCGTGAACGTTTGATTCGAACCCTTAGGCTCCCTGATCAGGTAATGATGCGCCTTATACTCAGAGGCTAAGACTCACACACCAGCTACACTGTAGTTGTATCTGAATCGTGAGCCTGTTGTGAAGAGAGTATCTGGCCCTCTTCAAGGCTGCGAGTTTGATGAGATTCGGATAGATTGGCGCCTCAAAAGTTGCTATATGTTGATTGAATTGAAGACGAACGAGATAAACTGACAGGTCGCGCAACTATGCTCGGCTCGAGCAGCCACTAACCAAACCAAGCAACAGCTAGTTCTAATTTTCGAGATCTTTCATTTCTACTTTATTCAGCAATCAATCGATGACGTCCGCCGAGAAGCAATACGAAGACTCGAATTTTCCTCCAAGCTAAGCTCGAGCGAGCAGCTCGACTGACCGGCAGAAAGGCATTGTTTAGCTGGGTTCTTCACGTTGAGGTATCTTATCTCGACCCCTAAAGCGAACGGGGCGGCATAATGAGCTGATGCTATCGAGACTCGCACCACCCGCTACCCACTTTGCTCAACATTGAGCGAGCCATAAAGTGTTCAGCGGCTCCAGGCAGGGACAGTTGGTGGGCTCCAATATATAGTCTACGTTATCTTGCATTTACCTCAATGCCGCTCTACTGAGGTAAAGATACTTATCAGACCAGATTGCCCTTGTGTCGATTGGAGTCCGGGGCCGAGATTGCGTACTGCGCGCTCGCGCGACCGACTTGAGCCGGGCGGCCAGTTGTTTGGAGAGTATTTAACAGGGTGACTGAACAGCTCTGAACTGAATTGGTTCCATCCATCGTGGTTACTAGGCTAGCTACTTTCGCGCACCAATATGACCCATTTCAGGCGATACGAGTTCAAGAAGCGCCGCTATTGCTCTACGCCAGCGGTGGCAAATTTGCACGATTTTAGCGACTGTTTTGTGGAAGAGCTCAAGGTGAGTGAAAGGTTAACTCGTCCGAACGCTGGTTTAACCAGGCCAAGTTCAGCGAAATTAACCCAGTTCCGGTAGAACAAAATTCGCACTGAACAGTCAGAGTCGAGTGGTGAGAAAGAGAATAGCGATCGTAACAGAAGGAAGCGCTTCACTTCACCAATCAAGGAGGTCGACGACGACAACGAGGAGCTCGATGATAGACTCTCCAATAGTGTTCGCATAACAGATGATGCCAACGACAACAAATCCGGCGGCCAGTCCGCCAGCAACAAGCTCAGGGACCAACGCAACCTGGCTGGCTTGGAGTCGAGGGGCGCCCCTGGCGCAGGTAAGGAAGAGGCGGTTTTCAAATCGGCTAACTGGCTGAGCGAAAGCGAGCTCATATTCTCGCTCAGCAACCAGGTTGGCGGTTTGGTTAGAGCTCTTCGCATATTCCAAGAGTTGGACATTGGAATCAAGCACGTTGAGTCGCGAAAGTCGAAGCGACGCGACTCTGAGTTTGAGATCTTCGTCGATATTGATTGTAGCGACCAGGAGAAGATGAAGAAGCTGGTGCATCATTTGAGGTAAGGGCTGTATGATTTGGAGCCCGTCTTGTGTGGGGTCACAAGACGGATGCAAACCTAACCTGTCGATCCCTTCGCCAAAAAGACACGAAGTGAACTGTCTCACCAAGGAGGAGTTTGAGAGATGGTCAAAATCTCCATCCTTGGCGAGACAGAACAGCCAAATGCTATCGCCTCTGAGTAGCAGCTTGAGCTTCAACGAGGTTATCAAGGCCCCGGAAGCTGGCGACAACCTTGCTGGCATGAAGGATGACAGGACTGACCATGAGAACAATAATAGGGCGCTTGCGTTGATGGCGCAACCGTCAGTTGATTACGGTAAGTCAATATACGCGACCGATTTCCATTCACTTGGGGGCCAAATCGATTCAAGCTATTAGGCGGAAATAAAATTAATAACCAACACAAATGGCAAATTGAACCATTGAAATGAGTTAGAGATGCTTATGGAAGGCATGCCATGGTTTCCGCGCCATATAAGCGAGCTTGACCAGTCAGCAAACAGGGTGCTAATGTACGGTAACGAGTTGGATGCCGACCATCCGGTAAGTAACTTCCGCCTATTCTATCGAGCCAGCTCGTCGGCCAGCCAGCTGGTCTGCTCCAAACAAAGATGAGCGCTTTGTCTATCGAGCAAACCTTCGCATACCAACCGGCTTCGTGTGTAGGGTTTCAAGGATCCTGTTTACCAGAAGAGGCGCAAGGAGTTCAGCGAGATTGCGTTCAATTATCGGCATGGGACACCAATTTCGCGCATCGATTATACCAAAGAGGAGACCCGCACTTGGTCGGTTATATTCGAGGAGCTAACGAAACTCTACGAGAAACATGCTTGCAAAGAGTTTAACGAAAATTTTAAACTACTAAAGCGCTACTGCGGCTACAGGAAGGATAACATCCCCCAGCTTGAGGATATATCGCAGTTCTTAAAAGCACGAACTGGTTTCACCATAAGACCAGTGGCCGGTTATCTATCCTCGAGAGACTTTCTCGCTGGTCTAGCTTTTCGTGTCTTCCATTGCACCCAGTACATTCGCCACTCGAGCGATCCATTCTACACGCCAGAGCCGGACTGCTGTCACGAACTCCTCGGCCACTGTCCCTTGCTTGCGGACCGGAGCTTTGCGCAATTCTCGCAGGAGCTCGGATTGGCCTCGCTCGGTGCGAGCGAAGAGGAGGTGGATAAGCTAGCAACTTGCTACTTTTTCACCATTGAATTTGGCCTGTGCAAGCAGGGCAACGAATTGAAAGTTTATGGAGCGGGTTTGTTGTCTTCGATAGCTGAACTCAAGCACTCAATGTCAGACAACGCGCATATCATACCCTTCGATCCTGTCGTCACATGCCAAGCAACTCCAATAATAACAGCGTTTCAAGAGGCTTACTTTGTGACCGATAGTTTCGAGGATGCCAAGTTGCAAATGCGAGAGTTCAGCTCAACAATTAAGCGACCCTTTGGATTGAGGTACAATCCTTACACGCAGAGCGTAGAGATCCTTAGCAACACGCGCAGGATAATGGCCTTGGTCAGTGAGCTGAAAGGCGAGATTTGCACCATACGCAACGCAGTCAAGACCTTGGACGACGAAGCCTCCGACGAAGAGAAGAAGAAACTCAACGATTTGGAACATTTGATTGCGAGTCCGTGAATTGAGGTCCCTCAAAGACCACCATGATATCTTTATTTGTTCTTGCAACAAAACAGAACGTTATCACTTCCAATAACCACTATGACAAACTGGCCTTTGACAGGCTGTTTATGTGGCGCTCAACAAATTGTAATGCATCCATTTGAGCGTTAAGAACCTGCTCGATCTGATGGATTGGATTTGAATTGTTTTCGTCGTCTGAGCGAATATCGTTCAACCTGACAATGAAGCTTTGCAGATCTTCCGACAAGGAGTGCAATTCATTTTGTACAGTTTCAACCAAGTTATACGTCGTTTCCCGCTCCCCATTCGCCCCAGTGTCGAGCTTCATCTTTTCGAGCGGCTCTAATACCTTTTCAATCTCTCTTTGTTGCTCAACTATGAAATCTAATTGCCGGTCGAGCTTAGTGTTCTCAACTTTTAGTTCCTCCACGTTCTGATTGATTTGGAATATCTTAACAGCATTGTTCACTAGGAGGGAATCCCAACTATTGATCGCCTGAGCTTGTTGCTGGAACTCCTGTTCGAGCTGACTCAACTCTCCTAGCCAGGTGTTGACATTATCCTCCAGTTGTCTGAAGGTCATGCTAGGAGGCTGAGGTGGCTGTTGCTGTTTCGGCTGCTGCTGTTGAGATTGTTGAGGCTGCTGGGCCTGGGTGGCGCTCGGCTGTTGTTGCTGTTGTTGTTGCTGTTGCTGCTGTTGGGGCTGAGCTTGTTGTCGTTGAGGCTGCTGAGACTGTTGGGCTGACTGATTTGGCTGCAGAGAGGATAGAGAGAACAAGGAGGGAGGATGCTGCTGTTGTTGCTGCTGCTGTTGATCCTGAGTTTGGGGCGTCACTTGCTGCTGCTGCTGCTGCTGCTGCTGTGGTTGCTGCTGGGGTGTCTGCTGTTGAGGTTGTACCTGCTGTTGCTGGGTCTGTAATTGGGGTTGCAACAGGGGAGCTAGTGGATTTTGAGATTGTTGTTGAAGCTGTTGTTGTTGTTGTTGTTGTTGTTGTTGCTGCTGCTGCTGCTGTTGCTGTGGCGGAGTCTGTCCGAACAGAGAGGGGCCTGTACTGGTGCTTTGCCCAAAGATCGACTGGGTTGGAGTTGACCCAAAGATGGAGGGCTGTGTTTGCTGCTGTGGTTGGGGCTGTTGCTGTTGTTGTGGCTGCGAGACAGCAGGCTGCCCAAACAATGAGGTCGTGGACTGTCCAAATAATGATGTAGACGAACTTTGACCGAATAGTGATGGAGCTGGGTTCGAAGTCTGACCAAATATCGATTGGGTTGGTGTTGATCCGAATAAAGAGGTCTGACCTTGTGGCTGAGGAGTTTGACCAAACAGAGTTGGAGCGGGAGTTGATGTTTGTCCAAATATTGGCTGGGTAGGAGTTGAGCCAAAGATGGAGGTTTGACCCGGCTGAGAGCTTGCTGGTTGTCCGAACAGCGAAGTGGTCGATTGTCCAAACAAGGAGGTGGTCTGTTGGTTTGGTGGATTCATTCTGGTCTGCTTTTACAAGAAGATTCGGTTGATGCAAAATATATTTTTGGTTGATATAAAGAGTTAAATATTGTCCAATTTTGGTCAATTAAACCTGTGGTAATCCACGTTTTTGATAGCCGATGAGTGACTCGCATTGTGCTAGAAGCAGCGCACAATGCGTGCTCAAAGCCAGCACTTTTGGCGGCGAATGTTGGATGCTGCACCAGATCCTGAACGTGCAACGGGATCTTTCAAGAGCCCCGACCAAAGGGTCACAACCGATAACATTTCACAACATCATTGGAGTCAAGCCCAGATCGTTGTACTTGTTTTAAGGTACATTATCGATAGATAGAACTGAAAAGCAATGGGTGACATCATGGGAGATTTTATTGATTTTGCCGACATAACAAACCAGATAAACCGACGCGAGATGAACCGTATATATGAGTTCAACCTGATGCTCGTAGGGATGACCGGTGTCGGTAAATCGACTTTGGTGAAATCTCTATTCCAAGGCCTGATTAAACCAGAAGATTCAGCTCAAACGGCTAAGCTAAATGAATATACCGAACTATTAGAGGAAAATGGGGTCAAGCTCAATCTCCATTGCATCGAAACTTCAAACTACGACAATCACCATAGCGGCGATTATGTCAGCTACATAGACGAGCAGCTTAAAAGTTATTTCAAGGCACAGCGACGTCACTCTTCATGGAATATCAAAGATTCGCGAGTTCATTGTTGTTTATATCTCATTCCCCCCTATGGAAAGATGAAACTTCGACAGGATGACCTGGACTGTATGAAAGCCTTGCACGAGAAAGTAAACTTGATCCCAATTATTGCAAAGGCTGACACATTCAACCAAGAACAACTCGATACATTCAAGGAAAATATTATGACCGATTTACAATTAAACGATATTAAGTATTTTAAGTTCCAGCATGACGATAAGGAAGATGAGGAGAGATTTAAAGCAGTCAAGGTTGAGGCCGAGCGATTTCCCTTCGCCGTTGTGGCAGCCGATGAGCCAGTTTTAGCGAACAAGAGAGTCCATTGGATTAGGAGCACAATTTCGGGTCAGATTGACATTATGGATAACAAGAAATGTGACTTTGACGCTTTAGCCAAGCTTCTCATTCGGCATTGTATGTTGGATTTGATCGACAGTACACACGTTAAGCACTATGCCAAATTCAAAAGTGAACTCTTGGAGACAGCGCGAGCCCAGAATGGTAAGAATCTCAAGGCTATGGGCTTGGAGCCCCATGAAATAAGGAGAATCGAGTTTGACACAAACCCAGAGCTCAATACTAGAACTGCCCGAACTCTGACTGACGCGCAAAGAGTAGCTATGGAGAGAGAGCTCCAGACGCTTCGGATGAAATTGAAAGCCCTCAAAACTCATGTCCGTAATCCACAATTTGTGTCGTGAAACTATTTATCCTACCCTTCCATTTGAATTGACCTAATAAATTCTCTTAACTAAAAGTGGGCGGAATAAGCAGGATCCTAAATATCTAATCGGGTGCACACGAGTCGACCAACGAGCTCTGAGCGACTTGCTTCGAGGGTCAGGTGCTCGAATTGATCGCCACTCTTCACTGTCTCCAACATGGATAAAGATCCAAACCTCTCCAGAAATCCTGGATCCCTGACCAGGGCCCACAAGCTTGTCCTTGGCAGAGAACTGAGCTCCATCTACACACTCGAGCATTGGCGCTCTGAACCCAAACCACCGGTGAGTAGAGGGAACGTGCGTCGGCACGAAGCCGGTTTCCTAGCGGGAAAAGCAAGACTTATCTTGGTCAAGACACAAGAGTGTGCATTGAACTTTCTGATCAGGTGGTTCCTCCTTGAGGAAGCAGAGAAAACTGAGAGCTTGTATGTGTGTTCAAACGATCTAGCGAGAGGATCTTATTTGCGATCAAGGCAGAAGAAGAAAACAAGACCAAGCTTGCTGCTAGATAACGTCGCTCAGCTACATGATAGACGTCTGGCCACCGTAATCAGGTTCATCTTTTGGCGCTGGCTCACCTGGACGAACGTATTTGAGTTAATCTTGATCGTGCTCCTTCTTTCTTGCTGCCTTTACCAGTGTTATGAATTGTTGGCGGAGTATTATCAATATCCAACCTACGTCAGTGTTTACAAAACCATGAACGACAACTTTCGGACTGACCTGCCTGCTGTGACCCTATGTACCAACAACCGTATGTCCAAGAGGATGCTCGAAACAAACTTTCCAAGATTGAATGCGACACATCTGATGGCCATTTCAATGGGCACCTTTTACTCTTACGACAATTTCACCCTAGAAACTCCTCGTTCGAAAAACATCTCGTCATCGGAGGACTCAATTGGCCGGGACCAAGAGATAGCGAGAGCAGACAAGCTGACGTCCGACAAAATTGTTTGGTCGGAAGTTGCCGATTATCTGAGCAGGAAAACTCCGCGCGGAACTTTCTCCTTCTTGGCCGACGACGAATTCATAGACGACATCGTCTGTGCAAACATTTGGGGCGAAAATATGCCTTGCAAGAACTTGAAGCGCATTGAAACTGTGCAACTTGGCGCCGCTTGTTTTACCCTCTTCATGGGCGCAGTTCTATGGGATCAGAGCGATCCCGCCGTGCAAGAGCTCGACCGAGCTTTAAGCATGAATCCAGGTGTTGTTAGATTCGGAGATGGTCAATTGTTGGGCGAAGATCAGCTTGTTGAATTCAGCGACCTACGAGAGGATGGAGGGGGAAGGCAGGAGCAAGGAGAGGTGGACATGGGACACATGGAGATGCTGAGGATCAGGTTGAACTTTAAAGCGGACGACTACGCAAACAATAAGAGCGAGGTGGGCGGCTTGTTTGCAATTCACGCGCCCAACGTGCTGGGTATCATGTCCCATATATCCTATCAAGTTGAACCAGGCTACTGGTACAATTATTACATCGAGCGTTTCGAATACAAGCGCCTGCCGCCGCCGTACAAAACCAACTGCTACGACTACGAGCGGAGCAGGCACGTCTGGAAGGAGCGAGAGAAGTGGATGGCCGAGAATTGGGATCGCATCCTGGAGTTGATCCACGAGCAGGCGCTAAAACCTGGAAGCCTCGTACAGGAGTATGTTGAATACCTGCGCAAAAGGTCTCTTGGCATGGTGAGTGGAGTTCAGTTCAGTTAAGATTTGGTTCAGTTTGCCCGCGGAGCCTCCCGTGATCGCTGGGCCAACTATTTCAGCTTGGCCTGTTGGCGCATCGAGGGTTGGCTCTATCTATTGAGGGCATCTTTCTCTCTCTCCGGGCAAGTATAGCCCGCTCCTGTCCTGTCCCATCCAATCCAGTGCGGCGGCGGCGGCGGCCTCGCTGTTGGCCGGCAAATTCGCCACCAGCAACAGGTTGGGCACGACCCACGGCCAGCGCACACCAATCAATCCCCTGATCGAAGGATGCTAAACTCATGTAGGCTGGCCAACTTGCTGAGTGTTCGGCTAAAGAGCGGGGAGATCTGTGAGTGCGTTTTGCTGTTAAGACTGATCGGCTTATATGTAAATTTGTTCACTCTAGGCCGAGCGGGCGGCCCGCTCTCCACGCCTGTCCAGTCCAGTCCAGTCCAGTCCAGTCTAGCCGAGCCTGTTGTTGTTGCCGCCGCCGCCGCCGCCGTCGCTGACAAGCGCAAGCCGAAGACTTTTCATGATTATGACGGCGCTTGTTGAGCGTTAACAAGATTCACGACGGAAATCCTCTCGATCCTTATCTACCCGTCAAGCGGCCCTCTCAGCCGCTGCCCATATGATTCTGGAGCGAGCGCTCTCGGCCCGTTGGCGCTGGAAGTGGCCAGGGGGCGAGCAGGGCAGCTTGCTCGCTGGCCAAACACTCAGTCGGCCAGCCAGCCGACCCGCTGAACATCATTAAACTGAATGCAAATACCTATGCCGCTCATTAGAGCATTAGTGAGCTCACCCCCCGCTCGCCCGGCCGCCCTATAATCTCCGGCCCGCCGATTGAGCGGCGCGCACTTGTCGGCCGGACTCGGCGGGCCGGTACATCACCGCCTTATAGTAATGCCGCTTGGCACGCAGGACACGACTGCCCGGCGGAACACAAAATTGGGCGTCCCGAGCTGGGCCAAGCCATTGTTGGCCGGCCACAATGGGCCAAGAGCGGCTTTGGCGAGATTGTTGTCGCATTCGAGCTGGCCGCCTACCTGTCGGGTTGCCGATCACGACGCTCGCTGGTCGTGATTGCGCGAGCCCACTCGCCACTTGAAGGAGAGGGCTCCTCACTTGGCCCGAGCAAATAACTATATCATTGTTTGCCGCCCTCCCAGTTGGCCAACGCTCGTTGGCGTTGGCCGTTTAGCTCGCCGCCGACGAGCGAACCCCCGCCGGCCGCGCCGAGAGGGGGCGCGCCGAGCGCCGACCTCTCGAACTTACCTGCGCGCCCGCCTCCCCCTGCTCGGCTTGGGCGGAAGTGCGCGCGCGCCCACCAACTGCGCGCGCCCGCCGGCGTGGCGGCCAGGACCAACCTAATTGAGTTATCGGAAACGAGCCAGGCCGGCGGGCGTGTGTGGCCGCCGCCGCCGCCGCCGCCTCACCTCCCATTCAACCCCCTCGCCCTAAAAAGCGGCCCCAGCTCAACTATAGAGGGGAAGCCCCAACTTATCATTACCATCATCCGCCACGCCAATCGGACCCCTCCTTTGGGTTGCCGCCCACTTCCGGCCGCCCCACTTCGCTCGAACGCAAACACCGAAACTAATGTCGCCGGCGAAGAACGAGTGCATGCACATCTGCCTGACCGAGCTCGGCTCCTCCAAGTGCAAGTGCTGGCCAAGGGGCAACCTCTATCCGCGCTTCAACACGCTCGACGTCAACGGAACCATGAGCTGGTGCGAGCTCGACCAACTTCCTCTCGAGCAGCCGGCCGGCGCAGGTAAGTGGGCGCCAGTGTCCCAGTCGGTTGGCCGCTCGAGCCCACCTTTGGCCGGCCAACCGGGACGCAGAGGCGGCGGCGGGAGCAGCCTTAGCGGATACGCTTTGGGTTAATCACGCCACTCGCTAATTGAAACATCTGCATGAACCTAACTCGAGCAAACTGCCCCCCACTATCTCTTTCGGCCCGCCGCCTTCGCCTCCGCTAAAAACGGCCACTCGCGTTAAAACGGCCGGCAGCTGGCGACGATTTGTACCAGCAGTTGTGCGCAAAGGACTTCACCGCCGACTGCCTGGCCGCCTGTCCGGACGAATGCCAGTCAGTTGAGATCCACTCCACTCCACGCCCACTGCCGCAGCCGCAACTCCACCTGAATACTAACCAACACCAACACCAAACCCAACTGGCCAGCTTCACGAGCTTCGACGTCACCCCGCAAGCGAGATCTTGGCCGTCGCATGAGTCCAGGGTGAGTATGCGACTCCTTGCGCGCTCCCTCCGCCTTTGGGTGGCCGTTCGATTTGCTGCTTCCGCGTGGCCGCCCCAAATCATGCCCGAGCGGCCAACACAACCAGCTGGCAAGGCTGCCGGCGGCCAGCTTGCGGCCAAGCGACAGTGCTTGCGCCCTAAAGGCGCTCGGTGAGAGTTCAGGTTGGTGCCGCTCTCAGCTCGGCCGAGTGGGCGAGCCAATGCCGGCTGGCGGCCGCCGCCGACCGAGTTGCTGCTCCTAAGTGATTAGTCGGCTGTCTTGCGAGCGCTCGCTTGTTGCCTCCTGCCGCCGCCGCTGCCGCCGCCTCTGCTGGCTGGCTGGCTGGCTGGCTGGCCGCCGACTGGCCGGCGCCAATGCACAGGTAAGGCAGCTGATGAACTCTTCCAGTCATTAGCTTCAGCCCGCCGAGCTGCCTCTGGTGGCCCAACTCTGCGGCCGCCTCCAATTCCCTTCCAGCGCCAGCTTATCTATATGAGCGCGGCCCTCCGACGGCTGCGCCAAGCAAACAGAACAGAAGCGGCAGGAAGAGGCTAATTAGAGTGGCGAGGGAGCCTCGAGTTAGCCTTCAAGTTTCGGCCCAGCTGGTTTGCCTGCCCCTTTGCTCGCTTTGCCTGTCCGAGTGGCGCCGCTTTGTCGGTGGCGGCATGGCGGCCGCCGCTTCGGTCGCTGGCTCAGCAAAGCGACAAATTGGACCACTGAGCCGGCCTCAGAGGGCTGCCGGCGCTGATTATAGATCCCCGCTCCTCGTTGGTCGGCGGCCGGCGAGCAATTGCTCCTGAGCGCGACGAGCCCTTTGCAGAGGAGATCTCGGGGTGCAATCGGACTGCGGCGGCGGCGGCGGCGGCGGCGGCAGCGGCCACACTGAGGGCGAGCCGGGTCGCTTTGCAGCCCTCAATGGGTCGGCCCAATGAGAGCAATAATGGAGCTCCCAATGGGCTGCCCAATCGGCCGTCTAATCTGCCGGCCGGCTCACCTGCGCTTGCACTCGCGCGCAAGCACAGGCACACGTATATAGCAACAACTGGCCGGCCGAGCCGATGGGCGACCATTTGTTGCCGCCAAGCTGGCCACTTGCCGAGATCGGCCGCCTCGCCGGCCAGCCAACGGTGGGCAGCTCGCAGCGCCAACAAACAACAATGGCTCTTCTTGGATTCGCGCCCGCTTGCAAGCCAAACTCTCCGCCTCTAAAGTTCACGACTCGCCCAGCCGAGCGGGCCGCTCCAATAGTCAGCCCGTCAAGTGCGGCCGCCTTGCTGGCGCCGGCTCTTGCGATTGGAGCAGCAGCAACAACAACAACAACAACGCAGCCAGCAGTCAATAGAATGGCGAGTGAAGGGCGAGCGTAGGAGATTTGCAACAGCTTTGGGAGGGAGGAAGTGGCGCTGGCGCTGATCTTTGGCCAGAGCACGAAAGCTGCATTCCACTCGAATTGGCCGCCCAGCTGGCAGGCTCGTTTGTAGTGGAAGAGAGAGCCTCTCGCCGAGACCATTCGAGCAAAGAGAGGATATATAGGAATATTTAGTGCCCATTGCGGCCATTGTGTCTGGCCGCCTCTCCTGCTCTGCTCGTCTCCCGTTCGCGTTCATATAGAGAGAGAGGCTGGGCGAGCCGGCCGTTTTGTAGGTCGCCGGCGAGCGGGCGGCAAACTTTAGGCTTGGCGCAAGCCGAGAAATCGATTGAGCGTCGGGCGGCGAAGGACAACGAGGAGGGCGGCGAGACTGCGCCACCTGAGCACTGGCATAACAACAGCAGCAGCAGCAGCAACAGCCGCAACAACAAAAACGCAACTCCACCGGAGAGATTGGTGCACTTGTTGGCGCAGTGTGAGCCCCCCGAGCAACAAGTTGCGCTGGCCAACTAGCTAATGGTCAGGCGAATGGGATTGCGTGGCTAAAAAGCGACTCCCTCGTCCATCTTCACTTGTTTGGCCGCCTTTGCTCGCTTGTCGGGCGGCCGCCGCCACTACCACCTTGCGCAGGAGGCGAAGAACAAGTGGAAGGCCACACAGAGTCGGCCAGGTGCGCCGGCTGCTTGGCGCTCATTGGAGCGGCTTGGGCGAGCCGCTGCCAACTGCTATCTGGTGCGGCTCCATTCAGCCGACTGGTTCTGGGAGCAGTTGGAGTTGCAGCCGGAGCGGCAGCCTAAATTAAGCCATCAATTTGGCTCACACACACAGACACTGGCTGTCAGGCTTGCTGGCCAGCCGGCCGGCCGGCCGGCGTGTTCGCCTCGCCGGCTGGACACGCCGCTCGCACGGCAACCCGGAGATCTTGGCCAGGCCGCCGCCACGAAGACGGCCGGCCGGCCACACTCTCCTCTGCCGCCGCCGCCGCCGCCGCTGCCGCCGCCGCTGCTGGTCCAGCTGCTGGCCCGTCAGCGGCTCATTGTTTTACCCGCCTCAGGCTGGCCGAGGACGCAACGAGCGGCCGCCGCGGCCACCCGAGCG